>VOFG01000285.1_pt1 | contig 64743 bp, 96 predicted proteins | sample 5384171 | NCBI WGS metagenome assembly VOFG01 (sample SAMN12384726, study PRJNA508395) | human gut metagenome | isolation source: healthy gut F | host: Homo sapiens
AACCCACTTACACATTTCCACTTTCGGAGTTAGTGTTGCAGGCGGAATTACACATAACATCGGGCAGTTTGCCGTAGCCGCATGGCTTGTGGGGCCTTCTGCCATCCTTCCTTATTTTCCTTTTTTGTATTTCTCCGGCTTAATTGCCGGCGGTCTGATTGGTGCCTTTGTTCTGCTTTGCCGACAAAGAATCCCTCTCTTTAACAGTACGAATTAAACAGCATACCGCTAAATGCAGATGCCTGATAAGCAGTTCCAATATCGCTCTGATATAAATGCGCATAACTATAAACTTTCTTATCCACATACTCCATCGGATTCATACTCATCTGTTCTGCTTTCGATGCCAAATCCGTAATAAATTTCTCCGGTACTTTTATCTCTGCCTCATCTGAAAATGACAAGAAGCCATCAGAATCAATCGCAATTCCGGATTCAAACAATTCTGCCGTGTGTCCCTCCACAAGATAGCGCAGCTCACCACCCGGTCTCGACGGCTTATGATTTTCCTCGCCATACTCGTCACTGCGTTTGAGCAGACCATTGTACAACGACAAGACGCGGTTCATGTTATCCTCCACGTCCTCACTTCGCCCATTAAGCACATCCTGCGAAGCTTTCCGAAAGTTCCATCGACATTTCCTTCACATTCAGCGCATACGCCTGCGTGTCCGCAGAAAGTTTCACCATAACAAGCGGATTTGCATTATTCAGGCTGACAATGCTTTTATATTTATTTTTAATTCTCTTTTGTTGTGAATACTGTTTTTGGTGACACTTCCGGCAGGAAGCCCCAAGATATAAATTATATGCCGCTATCATAATCATCACGCCTTCCGTGGCTGTTCATATTTCTCCTCTTATGTGTAATCATAAGTCTAATGATTCATTATCATTGTAAATCATTTTTCTGCAAAATGCAAATAAAATCTCCTTTTGTCCAAAAACAGAAAAAGACACCGTGTCAGACCACGATGTCTTTTTTTTCCATACATTACACGATATATGCTTTTTTGCCAAGTCCCTTTCCCTGAAACAATTTCCGGTATTTTTTTAGTTTTTCTTTGGAACCTGAATTTTTAATTTATCATTTGTTTTTTGAATGCCTGCTTACCAACCTTTGTTATCTTTGTTGACAAAACCTTTATTTTCTTTAATTTTGACATTTTGTAAAACGCTTTTTGCAAATTCCGGTTACGGCATATTGATACCCTTTATAAGAAACTGTCTTGGCTATCGTAATACTTTTCTTTGTCTTGTTTGCCACTCCGAGAACGGATACCGTCTTTACCATTCCGGAAGACGTTGTAATTACATATTTCACCCCACCTTTTTTGATTATGGTTCCTTTTTTCGGAAGTTTTGTCTTTGCGGCAGGTGTACCGGCAACCGGCTGACTGACACCTGGTTCTTCTGTCTGTTTTGGTTCTTCTGTCTGTTTCGGTGCTTCTGTTGGGGCAGCGGTTGGTGTTTTGCTTTCGGAAGCGGTGTTGGTGTTGCATCCGGCACTGACTTTTCAACAAGTGACGTTTGTGCTGTCATAAGTTCAACCGTACATTTTGAACCTGTTCCCCGGTTACCGCCGGCGTAATTATCGCTTGTTCACCTGCCAAAATTGCATTTTTAGTGCAGTTGCCGATACCTCTTCATACTTGGCTGCATCAATTTTTTTTCGCCTTATCTAATTCATCCTTTAGAAAACCAACCAGCTCGTCTATTGTCACAAATTCTCCTGTCATAACGGCATTTTCCGCATGCATAACAAATGAAGAACCATCCAGTGCTTCCTGCTTTCCATTTACCTTAAAGGAACCTATTTTCAAATAGTATCCTTCATCTGCCTTTACACTTACCTTTACAATGTCACCAGCATGATATGTGGATTTTTCTCCACTTATCTGACCATGCTTCGTATTTGTATCCATGGAAACTTCATATGCTGTAATCATTTTATTATACACAACATCTGCCCAGCGTTTTCCGTGTTCAATCAAACCAAGTTTGCTCAGATGAAGATTATCCGTGTGTCGATACTCACCCTGTAAATCATCGGTCGTTGGTCCCACAAAAATAGTTTCATCGTTGCAGGCCGCACGCTGGGTCTCTTTCATGGATTCCATTTTCTTCGTATTATTGTAATTGCTCCATGCATAGGAAACCTGCGCAATGCACCAATTCAAATTATATCCGGCATCTTCTCTTGTCTGTGCAATTAACTGCTGTAAAGAAGCCAGATATTTTTCGCGCTTTGTTCCATCCGTATCAGCCTCTCCCTGGTGAAGCAAAAAAGCACGATACCCATATGGCTTCAAGTCATTAATTGCATTTTTAATTGCAAAATAATGTTTTGTACGAAGTTCCTCAATTTTAGCAGAACCAACACCCGTTGATACAAAGCCAACCGGAACACCAGTCTTCTGTGTCAGGGCGTCTCCCATGGAAGGCCATGCGGAGCCACCGCCATTACCGGTATTAAATCCACTTTCACTCGGCTGACTGTCCTCACAATGCTGCCACGTGTTAGTATTCGGATTATATGCTGATACTAAATCTGATTGAGCAGTTGTTTTTTCGCCTCCAAAGTTACAGGAATTTGACTGTCCACCGGTAATAAAAACTTCACCGACTCCAACTTTTTCTACTGTTTTACTCTCACTTCCCGCATTTACAATCAATGTATACCAGCCACCTCCGGGTACATTTGCAATACTTCCTTCATATGTATTACCTTCCCCTTTGGTTAAAACCGCCGTTTTTCCTAATTCTTTATCTCCGTCATAAAGTTTTGCCGACACCTCCCCGGTTCCACTGTACTCAATAGAAACCTTTACGTTGGCATAATTGTTATTGTCCCTTTGATAAATTGCGCGCTCGGTAGGAATTTTAACCTCCAATTTTTCCGCCGCTTTTCCCGACTGCGGCGCAAAACAAATCCCCGCCATCATTGCCATCGTAATCACCGACCATTTCATGATTTTTTAATTTCATTAATACTCTCGCTTTCCTTTGATAACGAAAGAGACCTGCAAAAGAGCAGGTCTCTTTCATCGCAAATACTATTTTACAAATGTTATCTTAGTAATCGTCACAGAGCCTGCGTACCCTGCCTTTCCGGCATTGATTACAACAAACGGTTCTGTACCCCTTTTTTTTTCACATTGGAAAGATTTACCTCAAAATATCCTTCTGATGTAACACCATACTTAGGATCTGTTACATCTTTACCATTCACTTTATGACCAACAATTCCGTGGAATTCGAAAGTCGGATCGGATGCTGTAAATTCAATCTGGCATTTTGAATATTGCTTAAAATCAATATCACTCGGAAGCATAACTTTTGCTGTTGGAGCCCACTGTGCCAGTCCGCTTTCCACATAACTTACAGCCTTTGGAAGTTCCGACACAAGACTATCTTCTCCTGCTGTTACCGACAGATACGTAAATGTTCCTTTAAATCCGGCAGTTCCTGTGCCTACATGAACATAAACCTTATCATCCGCACCGATTTTCTTCATGTCATCAGCAGTCAATGTTAGATTTACCTCGCCGCCTGTCTTGCCATAGTAATCTTTAATTGCCGGGGAATTCCATTTGTCACCGGTCTTTAATCCAATGTTAAATCTCTGTGTATCTTTTACGTCAGTATCTCCTTCCATCGCTGTGTACTTTATCGAAATAGTTGTTCCTTCTTTACTCAATTTTGACTTATCAATCTCAAAAATTCCCATAGAAGCATACAGAGCAAATCCATTAGGTACATACGTATAAGATGCACCTGCTCCTAAATCATCACCTTCTAAAACAAGGTCAGAAGCGACTACCGTAACATCATATTTGTCATATGTAACAATGCCGGTATCGGTTGTAATTGTTGCTTTAATCGTTGCCGTTCCTTCTCCAACCGCCGTTACTGTTGCCGATGCGCCACTTGCACTAACCGTTGCTACCTCTTCATTGGAGCTTGTCCAAACAATATCACCGGTTACCGCACATCCAGTAGTGCTTACACTGGCATTTAAATCAAGAGTATCTCCCTCTTCCAAATCAAGTCCTGCCGCACTTCCTGTCGCTGTTACCACAACCGCAGCACTTCCGCTTGCCACACCAGGTGTTGGTTCCGGCACATCATCTTTTCCCATAAGAATAATGGAATAAATATTAAAATTGCGATTTGGTAAATCGTCACCATCCGTATGATATGCATTGTATTTCAAGCGAATACCGTAAGCAAGTGTTCCCTCTGCCAAAGCAGCTGCCAAAGCATCACTAATCTGGAATTCAAACACTTGTGCTTTACCGGCTTCTGTAATAGCACTGTACTCACTGTAGCCATCAAATACGTCAATTCCACCACCCCATACATTTGCCGGATTGCTCTTAAGCAATTCACAAACAACAGGTGTATCTGCTGCATCTGATGACGCTACAATACGAATGGATTTGTATTTGGATAAATCAATTCCGGACTTGTCTGCATTGGTCCAGTATGCTACACCACCACCGCTAAATTCTCCGGTCGATGTATAGCTTACACCATTTCCTTCATAATAAGTAATGGTATCTTCCAATACTGAATTCTGACCGTATTCATTTTCTTTTGTCAGGTCAATTTTAACATCGTTTTCACCAAGATCAGGAGGTGGCATTGGTGTCGGTGTTAAAGTTGGCTCTGCCGACGGTTCTTCTGTCGGCGTTGCAGTAGGCGTTGCCGACGGTTCTGTTGTTGATGTTGCAGTCGGTGTCGCTGTTGGCTCTTTTTACCGGTTCTTTTGTTGGACCATTCGTTGACCCGTTTGTCGGTTTGTTTGTGGTCTTAGCCGGTTCTGCGGTAACAACCACTTTTTTGGCACTGCTTACTTTCACCGTAATCGTCTTTTTTTTCACTTTTTTCTTTCCATTCTTCATTTGAACGGAAATTTTGCAGTTCCTTTTTTTAAACCTTTAATTGTTGCTCCCTTTTTGGATTTCTTTGTGAGTTTAACAATTTTTTGGCTTTTTTTGTTACTTTCCAAGTAACTTTCTTTGCATTTTTACTGTCACCTTTTTGTTTTCCCCACTGTAACGGAAACCTTTGTTCTACTCAATTTTGGTTTTTTGCTTTTGCATCAGCAGATACGCCCGACATCTGCGGCACAAGCAGGACAGCTGTTAATAACAGTGTAAGCCCCTTTGCACGAAATACATTTTTTCTCATGATCTGATTCCTCCTTTTGACTTTTCCATCAAAACCCAAAAAAGCAAAAATACTGCCATTGTTTTCACAATGACAGTATTTTTAGTTATAAGAGTTTGTTTTGAGGGAAAGTAAATATTGATTTACTTGAGTATTAGTATAACTCACTTCCCACAGCAAATCCATGATATATCTTGAACGAAAATTGATTTATCATGCACACTTTACGGCTGAACCAAATGTTCTTTACGATAATGGCTTGGAGAACATCCTTCATGCTTTTTAAATTTGCGGCAAAATGCTCTACATTGCGATATCCACACTGCATACTAATCTCACCAACGTCAAAGTCACTTCGAACCAAAAGCATCTTTGCCCGAATCATCCGACTCTCAATCACTTCTGAAATACATGAAATATTTGCAAAATTTTTATACACTTTCTGAAGTGAGCGTGGACTTAGATTTATCCGCTCTGCCATCATTTCCAACGTCCAGTCATATTCCGGATGTGCATAAATATCCCCGCGCAGTTTTTCTAAGAGCGGCTGATACCTGGAGCCTTGCTTAGGAAATGCATAATCATGAAACCAGTGGAAAATAATATGCATCAAATTCGAAATAATATATTCTTCGATTTTACTATGCCAATAATTCTCACAGGCAACCATATGCCAATAAACAAGAAAATAGTCATAATTTGAACAGAAAATAGGAACCCCAAATGGCACATAGCCTTCCGCAAACAATGGTTCATCACAATCAAATCGTATCCATGTGTATGTTAATCTTCCCTCTTTCGCATGATAATGAACTCTCTGTCCGGGCTTATAAATAATCCCGGTATGTGCCGGGTATGGACGCATTTCGCCATCCACTTCAATCATCGTATCGTTTTCAAACAACATCATCTCATACTCACCTTCAGCAAATACAAGATTATCCTCAAACCCCTCCGGCTTACATTCACGTTCGACTGCATATATAATTCGAAACATGTATTAAACACCTCCTCAACTATTAGTGCTATTATAACATGTCATTTTGAATTATAGCAACACAAAAAGAACAACACACCACAATCTTCTATGGTATGCTGTCCTTTTATACATCTACAAAACAATACTATTACTTTTTAAAGCTCCAAGAATCCATACGAACATCCAGTTTATCAAACTCAAAATAAATTGTATGCTTTCCTATCAGCTTTTTACCGAGTTTCTTTTGTAACCGTCTGGTAAGAATCCGATGTGGAATCACCAAGTCTCATGGTAATTTCAGATGCTCCATCCGTTCCAAAATCAACATCCGCCACACCAATATAAGCACCAATCTTTCCATTGTATACGGAATAATTTACGGTCCAGTCTTCGTTGGACGCTTTTTCATTATTAATAACAGTTCCTACCGTATCTGCCATCGCAAATGTTTCTGCCTCAACCGTCTGATAAGGATTGATTGTACCAACCGATGATACACCGGTCTTTGTCATCTTTGTATCGGCAATCGTTCCATCCGCATTTGTAAAATCTCCATTGTCACCAAGATTTAACTCATTTACATAAGTCGTACGGTAATCCTGTTTCGTGCCGACTGCTATTGTGTCTTTCTTCGTATGATAAAATGCATACAGTTTACCATTAAACTTTGTAAAACAGTGATGGTTATTACCGGTTACTCCAAAATATGCACCCGGATTTTTCAAACACAGCCAACATATTTAAAGTCACCCATTGGGCTGTCACTTACCATTACCGCAATGTTTGCCGCCGGGCAGTCTGCACGGTCAATGGCAACACCATCAATGCTTCCGGTCCAGTTTGTGCAGTAACTGTAATAATACTTATCTCCGATTTTGTTAATACCGGAATCTTCAAACATGAATGGTGCATCAATCATTTTTGCATCCCCATCTACACTAGTCATATCGTCACTAAGTTTTACAACTCGTGCACATTTAGGATTGCGGATAAAGTCTTCTTTCTTTCCATCGGTATTACCAATACCACCAAAATAAAGGTAGCCGGTTCCGTCATCGTCAACCAAAACTGCAGGGTCAAAGAGCCATCCAATTTCAGATTCTGCACAGCCGGTAATGGAGCGGTCAATAATTGGTTTGCCAATCGGATCCGTCCAAGGACCGGTTGGGCTGTCTGCCGTCAATACACCAATACTGCTTGCGTTGTTCGCAAAATACAGGAAGAATTTCTCTTTGCCGTTAATCTTCTTATGACATACTGCAGGTGCCCATGAATTTGCCGACCATTTCGCAGCTCCTTTGTTTCCGGATACTGCAATCGTTCCATGATCTGTCCAATTCACCATATCGGCAGAAGAATAGCAGTTCAATGATTTAATTTTGCTGTAGTTATTATCTGCATTCGCTGCTGCCTCGTACTGCTGGGAATCATTTGTTCCATAAACATACACTCTTCCGTTGTACTCCATCGCCCACGGATCCGCCGTCAAACGGGAAGTCATAATCGGATTGCCGATTTTTTTCCTTTAACAAGTCCTGTACTAAGATCCGGAACGCCTGCATCTTTATCCGCTGTTTTGGCAACTCCTGTCATGGTTACCTCATCCAGGTAAAAGTCCATATCATTATTGGATTGGTACACAGACTGCCAGTAAATCAAGATCGTTCCCGTGTGCTCCGGCACCTTCATAGTTGCCTCACATTTTGTCCATGTAGAATCCAAAAGTTCAACGGACGTAATTGAATCGTAATGAGTGGACTCATCATCCCCTACATACTGCACGGAAAGATCCAATTTCTGATCCTCGCCTGTTTCCTGCTTTGCATAAAAAGAAATCGCATATTCATTGTCTGTTTCAACCAAAGAAGAAACATCAATTGAAGCACCATGCCAGTCTTCTGTACGTCCTGTTACTTTAGCGCTTTTCTTTGTGTTATTTGCTCCATCATCAACAACTGAAATAGAAGCTGAACCACGAGAAGCCATTGGCTCATATTCGCCCTTTTCCATGTCCGCATTAACAAGCATTGCCGGCGTTGGTTCCGGTGTGGCATCTGCTGATTTGGTCGGCTCCGGTGTTGGCATATGTCCAAATCCATCAGCCTCAGCAATTAAATTAGAATCCTTAATTTCGTCCGTATACACTTTTACCGATGTGCCTTTTACAACCGGTGTCGGAGTTGTTTGTGCCGGATTTGGCTTTTTTGTTGCTTTCGCAGTAGCCTTTGCCGTAGGTTTTGTCGTGTTTACTACGTTTTTATCCGGTCCTTTTTCCTCGTCACCGTTACCTTAACAGTTCCAAGTTTTCTCGTTTTCCCGTTCTTTTTTACTTCTTTTACCGTAATCTTGGCTGTCCCCTTCTTCTGACCGGTCACAACACCCTTTTTCGATACTTTAGCAACCTTTTTTCTTGTTACTCTTAAATGTGTACTTGCAGGATTTTTTCTTTTTACAATTTTAATTGTTTTCTTCTTTCCTACTGTAACACTAATTTTCTTTGTCTTTAATTTTGCTTTTTTCGCTTTTGCCCCTGCATCCGGCGCTGTCATCCCGCCAAGTGTCATTGACAAAGCTAAAATCCCCGATAAAACAACCCCACTAACTCGTTTCCATTGTTTCATGGCAGTTCCTCCTTTACATTATATAGTTATTATATTGCATTTATAGTAACACAAAAAAGTTCCCTGCCATGATGATAAACGCATCGTTTTGATATATTCGGCACACTCATTTAAGCAGCAACATCGGATTTACCGTGGTTTTATTCTCCTTCACTTGAAAATAAAGGTTTGTTCCTTCTTCTTTATAATACTTTGTCGGCTCTGCAATTTTCCCGAGGACCTGTCCTTCCGAAACCATATCACCTTTACTTACAGAAATATCTTTTAACTGTCCATAAACAACGGTAAAACCATCACCAATTGATATCGAAACCGTACGACCGGTTTCTTCAGAAGTTTCCACCGATTCCACGATACCATCCGCACTCGCTTTTACATCCATTCCTTCTTTGGCTTCTAAAAGAAGTGCCGGATTTGTGCGGTACTGTGCCAGCGTCTTAAAATATACCACTTTGTCTGCACTGTACTCCATCAGCACATCGCCTTTTATTGGCCAGGAAAGAGCCCTCTTCCTGATTAAACGATAATTGCTTTTTCGCAGGTTTTGCATTGGTCTGTACAGATTTTTTCTTACGTTTTTTGTTTTCTTTTCTTTTACCTCGGAATTTGCATGATTGCTGGACGCTTCTTTCGTCTCCGGTGTTGCCACCGCGGTCGCCTGCGGGGATTACTCGCCAAAGCCACCGGCTCCTTTTGTTCACTGCGGTTCATATTGATGCATAACGCCGCAAAGGCACCAATTGCAGCAATGCCACAGGCTAATGATATATAGAATCCTTTTTGTTTAAAAACATACTATCACCTCACAAAAATTGTTTGATGATAGTATGTTCGATTTTAAAATGATTTATTCAATTTTATTACAAAGTAACTTTCTCCAAATGCCAAATCTCTTTCGCATATTCTTCGATGGTGCGGTCGGAAGAGAATTTACCGCATTTAGCAGTCTGGAGCATTGCCATCTTCGCCCATCGCTCCTCATCGCGGTATGCTTCTTCTACTTTCTTTTGTGCCGCCTCATAAGAACGGAAGTCTTTCAAAATAAAGTACTGGTCCGCACGCTCATAGCCGTTTGTCTCAAGCAGAGAATTGTAAATCTCGCGGAACAATTCAAGATTTTCAGGGGAATATGTTCCATCGATCAACTGGGTAAGCACGGCACGGATATCCGAATCCATGTTGTAAATTTCTTTTCGGATCATACTGGTTATTATGCTCAAAATCAATTACTTCCTGTGAGGAAAGACCGAAGATGAAAGCATTTTCCTCGCCCACTTCTTCTACGATTTCAACATTGGCACCATCCATTGTTCCAAGGGTCGGTGCACCATTTAACATAAATTTCATATTACCGGTACCGGATGCCTCTTTACTTGCAGTTGAAATCTGCTCTGATACATCGGCAGCGGCAAAATAATTTCTGCATTGGACACACGGTAGTTTTCAATAAATACAACTTTGATTTTTCCTTCAATCGAAGCGTCATTGTTTACTACGTCAGCAACACTGTTAATCAGTTTGATAATTGCCTTTGCTCGGCGGTATCCGGCAGAAGCTTTCGCACCAAAAATGAAAGTACGAGGATACATATCCATACCCGGATTTTTCTTCAACTGATTATACAAATACATAACATGCAAAATGTTAAGCAGCTGGCGTTTGTACTCATGCAGACGTTTTACCTGTACATCGAATATCGAATGAGGGTCTACTTCAACACCATTGTGCTCCTTAATATACTTCGCAAGACGAACTTTATTCTGGAATTTGATATTCATAAATTCCTGCTGTGCTTTTTATCATCCACAAAAACAGAAAGTTTATCAATTTTAGACAAGTCTGTAATCCACTCATCACCGATTTTGTCTGTTACCCATGCAGCAAGTTTCGGATTTCCATGAAGCAGGAAACGACGCTGTGTAATACCATTCGTCTTGTTATTAAATTTCTCCGGCATCATTTCATAGAAATCTTTTAATTCCTGATGTTTCAAAATTTCCGTATGAAGTCTTGCCACACCATTTACCGAAAATCCGGCAGCGATAGCAAGATGTGCCATCTTGACCTGACCATCATAAATAATTGCCATACTTTTTACTTTATCCTGATTATCCGGATACTTTGCCTGAATCTCATTCTGGAAACGACGGTTAATTTCCTCGGTAATCTGATAAATTCTAGGAAGCAGACGGAGAATAACTCAAGCGGCCATTTCTCCAATGCTTCCGCCATAATTGTATGGTTTGTATAAGCACAGGTACGGGTTGTGATATCCCATGCATCATCCCAATCAAGACCATATTCATCTAACAAAATACGCATCAATTCAGGTACTGCTACCGTTGGATGGGTATCATTTAACTGGAAACATACTTTTTCCGGAAGACCATGAATGTCATTGTGGTTTTCTATATACTTCATAATCGCACGCTGCACGCTTGCCGATACAAAGAAATACTGCTGTTTCAAGCGAAGCTCTTTTCCTGCCATATGGTTATCATTTGGATACAGTACTTCACAAATAGTACGTGCAAGGTTCTGCTGCTCTACTGCCTTCTGATAATCACCTTTATCAAAAGAATCCAGATTGAAAGTATCAATTGCCTCAGCATCCCAGATACGAAGTGTGTTTACAATGTGGTTTCCGTAACCGACAACCGGCAAATCATAAGGCACTGCCATTACGGACTGATAATTCTCCTGTACAAAACGATCCCTTCCGGTCTTTTCGTCTTTCCTTACCGTTACATAACCGCCAAAACGTACTTCAACGGCATATTCCGGACGCTTCATCTCAAATGGATTACCATCTTTTAACCAGTCATCCGGTGCTTCAATCTGGAAACCATTTTCGATTTTCTGCTTGAACATACCATATTTGTAGCGGATACCACAGCCATAAGCCGGATAACCAAGTGTAGATAAGGAATCCAAAAAGCAGGCTGCCAGACGTCCAAGACCACCATTACCAAGAGCTGCATCCGGCTCTTCATCCTCAAGCAAGTCTAAGTTTACACCCATCTCGTCAAGTACCTCGCGTACAACTTTGTCCTCTTTGAGGTTGATAATCATGTTACCAAGTGCACGACCCATCAAAAACTCCATGGACAAATAGTAAACTGTCTTCACATCCTTTTTCTCATAGGCTTTGTGCGTTGCCATCCAGTCATCAACTACGATATCTTTGACTGCATAAGAAACTGCCTGAAACAACTGCTGTGGAGTTGCCTCTTCAACCGAACGGCGGAACAACAATTTCATATAGTTCGAAATGTTATTCTTCAATTCCTTTTTCTTTTCCTTTTCCGTTACAAATACCATAAATTACCTCTCTTTCTGTAACAAACTCTTCGTTACGCTTCCACTTTTGCAACACCCAGTGTAACAGCCTCACCGTTAATTTTCCAATCTGCGGTGTAACCTTCTGTTTTATCCAAAATAACCTCATCGGCCAAAACATCAGCTTTAATCTGAGATTCATTTGTTTTGATGATTTCTTTAATCTTATCATTTCCCTGCTCGTAAACACGGATATGGTCAACCACTTCAAAACCGGCATCTTTACGCATGGTCTGAATTTTACTGATAACCTCACGCACAAATCCTTCCTCGATCAACTCCGGTGTCAGGTTTGTATCTAATACAACGGTAATACCGTGATCTTCCTCGCTCACATAGCCATCCATCTGTGCCGTTTCTACCAGCAAATCCTCTGTTGCCAGCACTTCATCTACGCCGCCAACCGTAACAGTCACTTCACCGGAAGCATTCAACGCATCCATCGTAGCATTGCCATCTAATCCGGCAAGCACTTCTTTCAATTCGTTCAAACGGCTTCCGAAACGGCGTCCAAGAGTACGAAGCTGTGGCTTAAACTGATATGTCGTAAATTCTTTTGTATCATTGGTAAATACAACTTCTTTTACGTTTAGCTCATCTGCAATGATTTCTTTATAGAAATCGGACAATTCGCCTTCTGCCTTTACATACATTTTTCCAATTGGCTGACGGTTTTGATATTTGCTGTATTACGGCATGCACGGCCAAGAACGACAATGTCCAAAAGCTGTTTCATCTGTGTCTCAAGTTCTTTGTCAATCCATTCTTCCTTAACTTTCGGAAAATCACACAAATGAATACTTTCCGGTGCTTTTGAATCCAGATTGCACACGAGATTCTGATAAATGCTCTCGGTCATAAATGGAATCATCGGAGCTGCTGCCTTACTGATTGTTACAAGTGCCGTATACAAAGTCATGTAGGCATTCATTTTATCCTGCTCCATGCCTTTTGCCCAGAAACGATCACGACAGCGGCGCACATACCAGTTACTCATATCTTCCACAAAACTCTGCAGTGCTTTTGCAGTCTCCGGAATTTTGTAGTTGTCAAGATCTTCATCAACTTCTTTAACCGTCGAATACAGACGGGACAAAAGCCAGCGGTCCATAATCGAAAGTTTATCATATTCTAATGTATGCTCGGTTGGATTAAACTGGTCAATCTCCGCATACAACACATAAAAATGCATATGTGTTCCACAGTGTACCCATGAATTTACGCTGTCCTTCAGTAACCGCTTTTCCATGGAAACGGTTCGGCAGCCATGGTGCACTGTTTACATAGAAATACCAGCGGATTGCATCTGCTCCATAATTTTCCAGAGCATCAAACGGATCTACGGCATTTCCTTTACTCTTACTCATCTTCTGTCCATTTTCATCCTGCACATGTCCAAGAACAATTACATTTTCATAAGGTGCTTTGTTGAAAAGTAAAGTGGATTCTGCCATCAGTGAATGGAACCATCCACGTGTCTGGTCAACCGCCTCGGAGATAAACTGGGTAGGGAACTGTTTCTCAAACACGTCTTTATGTTCAAATGGATAGTGATACTGTGCATATGGCATCGCACCGGAGTCAAACCAACAGTCGATTACTTCCGGTACACGGTGCATAACTTTTCCACAATCCGGACAGGTAAAGGTTACTTCATCAATATATGGACGGTGAAGTTCTACCTCAGCGGCTTTCGGATCGCCGGCACGCTCTGCCAGTTCTTTTCTTCCGCCGATACATTCCTGATGTCCACAGCCTTCACATTCCCAGATGTTAAAGGTGTTCCCCAGTAACGGTTACGGGAAATTGCCCAGTCCTGAATATTCTCTAACCAGTTTCCAAAACGTCCTTTTCCAATTGACTCCGGAATCCAGTTTACAGTATTGTTATTTTTAATCAAATCGTCTTTTACTGCTGTTTCACGGATATACCAGGATTCTCTTGCATAGTAAATAAGCGGCGTATCACATCTCCAGCAGTGCGGATATTCATGCTCAAACTTCGGTGCATCAAACAACTGTCCTCTGGCATCTAAGTCTTTTAATACCTCAGGGTCTGCTTTCTTTACGAAAATGCCTGCAAATGGAGTCTCTTCTGTCAACTCACCTTTTTCATTTACAAACTGTACAAAAGGAAGGTCATAGTTTCTTCCCACATTGGCATCATCTTCACCAAATGCCGGAGCGATATGAACAATACCGGTACCATCGGTCATCGTAACGTAAGTATCACAAGTTACGAAAAATCCTTTTTTGTTCTGCTTATCAGCACACTCTTTCGCGCAGGCAAACAATGGCTCATATTCTTTATGCTCTAATGCGGTTCCCGGGAAACTTTCTAATACTTCATAAGCCGGCTCATCATCTTTTGCCAGTTTACCAAGTACCGTATCCAAAAGATCCTGCGCCATATAATAAGTATAGCCATCTGCTGCTTTTACTTTACAGTAAGTATCATTCGGGTTTACACAAAGGGCCACGTTACTTGGCAGAGTCCAAGGTGTCGTCGTCCATGCAAGGAAATAGGCATCCTCACCTGTCACCTTAAAGCGGACAATAGCAGAACGCTCTTTTACGGTTTTGTATCCCTGCGCAACCTCCTGTGCGGACAACGGTGTACCACAGCGAGGGCAGTAAGGCACGATTTTAAATCCTTTATACAAAAGGTCTTTATTCCAGATTTCCTTTAATGCCCACCACTCAGACTCAATATAATTGTCATCATATGTGACATATGGGTCATCCATGTCAGCCCAGAAACCTACGGTATCGGAAAAGTCTTCCCACATACCTTTGTATTTCCAGACAGATTCTTTACACTGATTGATAAATGGTTCCATACCATATTCTTCAATCTGCTCTTTTCCATCCAGACCTAACAGTTTTTCTAGTTCCAGCTCAACCGGCAAACCATGCGTGTCCCATCCGGCTTTACGCGGCACACGATAACCTTTCATTGTACGGTAACGCGGAATCATATCTTTGATAACACGGGTCAGCACATGACCAATATGCGGTTTTCCGTTCGCAGTTGGCGGTCCATCGTAAAACATATATGTTGGTGCCCCTTCGCGAAGTTTAATACTTTTGCGGAAAATATCTTTGTCTTTCCAAAACTTTTCTACTTCTTTTTCTCTCTCGACAAAATTCATGCCTGTTGATACTTTGTTATACATAATTACCTCCATAAAATTGAATAAAAAAAGCTCCCATCCAACTAGGATGAGAGCCTAAGCTTTCATTATACCACCTGTCTTCTACGTCAGGACTGTGAGTGTTTCACAAACCGAACATATATCCTTTAACGGGGAATACCGGCGCAGTCTACTGGATAAATACCGTTCGACTTTGCAGCTAAGGAGTGATATTCGCCTATGCTTACTGGTGCCGGATTCTCACTATCGCCGGCTCACTGGAACACTTCCACACAGGGTACTGTCTCCGTCAACGCTTTTCTCTATGAGCATTTTCATGATAGTACGATTATTTGCAATTGTCAAGAGTTTGTTATTTCTTGCCATCCAAATCAAATTCACTGACAATCTGATTTAAATTGTTAGCACTTTCTTCACTATCCTGCATAAATGTTCCGGTTGCCTCAATCTTCCGAACCATCTCAGAAGTTTTCTCTGCAATGTCTGAAACACCGGTTGCCGACTCATTTACCGTCAGATTAATCTCTTCGATTGAATGAGAAATATCGGTAATCGCATCAACCAACGTAACAATTGAATGATTAATTTTAGTCATGCCATCTTCAAAAGCAGCAGCATCTTCGGAATACTTCTCGCCAACTTCCATAAATCCTTTGTAATCGCCAAGAACCGTATTTTCCAAAAAGTCCATTGCATTCTGTAAACAATCTACCATACCGCTTACTGCGTTATGTACCTCACCAATAATGCTGTCGATATCACCAACTGCATTCTGGGTCTGTGTAGCCAAAGCACCGATTTCGGTTGCTACAACGGCAAATCCTTTACCGGCCTCTCCCGCTCTTGCTGCCTCAATGGAAGCATTTAAAGCAAGGAGATTTGTCTGAGAAGAAATTTCCATAATATCATGTGTAAGTTCATTAATCTTCTTTACGGCTTCTGCCTGTTTCATAGCAACTTCCGTACGCTGTTTCACTTCTGCATACATTTCATCTGTACGTTTTCCGGCATTTTCCGTCGTTGTCTTTAACTGGTTTGCACGTTCCATTACTTCCGTTGACAGTGTAGCACCACTCTGTGAAAGTGCCTTGATACTTTCGGCATTTTCTTTTACGGTTGCAATCGTCTGATTTACTGTATCCGTTGCACTGGCTGCTTCTTCCATCGCTGCTGCGAGTTCTTCTGTCGTAGCCGAGTTATTATTACAGATGTCATTGACCTCTGACATATTCACAGTCAAGTCGGTAACATTATCACCCATTTTAATTCCTGCCTGGTCAATTAACGCTACCATCTCACGAAGTTTACTTCGCATCTGCTGTACGGCACGCGCCATCGCACCGGTCTCGTCCTTCATACGGACTAATTTCTCACCCTTTGCACTTTTTACAAAACTAAGTTTCGCCGTATCCTCAATAATTCCTGTCAAATCCTTAATTGGACGAATCATCGAACCACTGAAGAAAAATCCTGTAATTGCTGCATATAAAATTGCCGCAACAATCGCAATAATCATCATATACATCAAGCGGGTGGAATTGCTCTGCACTTCTTTATCTAAAACAGCCATTACCAATTTCATGCCATTCTTCAATGAAACAGCACTTACCATTTTCCTGCTTCCATCATAAGTGTACTCTTTTATTTCGCCCATCCTTCCGGCTTTCACAAATGAGGCCAGTTCGCCATCTACTTTCTGCAAATCCGTTCACTGTTTTATATCCTTATGTGACAAAACTTTATTCGTTGAATCAACCAAGAAAGCATATCCGGAATCAAAACATTTGGCTTTGTCGGCAAGTTGTTTTAACTGATTAAAGTTGATATCCATGCCAACAACTCCGATTGCTTCATTGTCAATCATAATCGGAACAACATAGGAAATCATATATACATTCACGTTGGAATTTAAATACGGATCCATCCAAGTTGCCTTTCCATTTTTAATCGGAATATAATACCAGCCCACATGTTCTGCATCGTCTTTGTCAAAACTACTGAAATCTGTCGGTGTCAATGACTTAAAATCTGCATTCTCACTCTCTTTCGAAGCAAAAATACCGGATGTTGCTTCTGTAAATTCCGGATTATAGCGGATATAATAAGTCATCGCGCCCTTCGTGTTATTCGCACACTGAAGAGCTGTAGTCTCTAACGCCTCCGTACAGGAATCCACGTAGCTGCTGCTGCTTTTAAACTTGTCTACATCCTGAATCTGATTTTTTTGTTACATCTGCAAGAGTGTTCACCGCAACTTCTACCTGTGAAAGCAGGTTGTCGATATCTTTCCCATACCCTTCACTCACTGTCGTTAATTTTTCTTTTGCATCACTGTTGGCAACCGCTCTCGAATTATAATATCCTATAATTCCGCAAATTAAAGCAGTTATAGCCGTTGTCCCTACCAATAGTAACAATATGCGAAATCGCAATGATTTTGATTTCATACACACGCTCCTCCTATCTCATAAGTAAAATCAATGTTATATTTATTTTACTGCTGATAAGGAAAAAATGCAATTATAACTTTACATATTCTTATTTTTATTTTTATTTTTTCTTGTGCTCTCCGGTAATTGAAAAAAATGACCCATTCCGCAATGTTGCAGGCATGGTCTCCGATTCGCTCAAAGTACTTTGCAATCATAAGTAAATCCGTCGCACAAGCCCCCTCTTCCGGATTACTGCGAATAAGAGAAATTACATCCTCTCTTGACTTAATAAATAAATCATCAATGATGTCATCATGCGCAATGACTTCTTTTGCTTTTTCCTCGTCTTTTTCTACGTATGCTTGCACACTCTGCACAACCATACAGGTCGTTTCTGCTGCCATCTTCCGAATATGCTCCATATCTCTTTTATACTTAGCATCAATTAAATGCAGCGTTACTTCCGAAATATCTGCTGCCTGATCACCAATTCTTTCCATGTCTGTAATCATTTTCAGTGCCGATGAAATTACGCGCAGATCCCTTGCCACAGGCTGCTGCTGCAGCAAAAGTTTCAAGCAGAGATTTTCGATAATCCGCTCCTCCTCATTAATTTCATCATCATAATCAATTACTTTTTTTCCGCCTGTTCTTTGTCACGGTTATTCAGTGCGCTGATTGCCATGCCGATTGCCTGGTAAATCATATGCCCCATCTGAATCATGTCCTGATTTAATTCTGTAAGCTGTCTGTCAAATCGATTTCTCATCATCCAAACCTCCCCGTAATATAATCTTCTGTACGTTTATCCGTTGGCATGGAAAATAATTTTTCCGTTTTGTCCATTTCAACTACTTCTCCAAGAAGGAAAAATACCGTGCGGTCAGATACACGCGTTGCCTGCTGCATATTATGCGTTACCATTACAATTGTGTATTTATCTTTTAATTCCAGTACCAAATCCTCAATTCTTGAAGTGGAAATCGGGTCTAAGGCACTTGTTGGTTCATCCATCAAAATCACTTCCGGCTCTATTGCAAGCGCTCTGGCAATACATAAACGCTGCTGCTGTCCGCCGGATAAACCAAGGGCACTTTTTTTCAAACGGTCTTTGAGTTCGTCCCAAATTGCTGCCTGTTTCAGCGACCGTTCAACTATTTCATCTAATTTTGCCTTGGAGTGAATTCCATGAGTTCGTGGACCATAAGCAATATTATCGTACACGCTCATTGAAATGGGTTCGGGTTCTGGAACACCATTCCAACCCGCTTGCGAAGATGATTGACATCAATGTCACCGTAAATATCTTCGCCATCTAACTGAAGGGAACCGGAAATCCGACACCCTTCTACCAAATCATTCATCCGGTTTAGCGATTTTAAAATGTGGATTTACCGCAGCCGGAAGGTCCGATAAAAGCGGTAATCTCATTCGCCGGAATGTTCATACTGACATCTTTCAGTGCATGAAAATCTCCATAATAAAGATTCATGTTTTGTATGCAAAATTTATCTTCCATATTCATTCTCCATTCTAATTGCCATATTTGTTTTTTTCCCAACTTTTCGGGCGACAAAATTCGACAACATATTGATTGCAATTACAAGTACCAAAAGCACCACTGCCGTTGCATACGATTCATCCGTATGCAGTCCTTCTTTTGATAAATTGTACATATGAACCGATAACGTTCTTGCCGAATCAAAAATGCTGCTTGGCACTTTTGCAATTGTTCCAGCCGTATAAATCAATGCTGCGGTCTCGCCAACAATTCGTCCGGTTGCCAAAATAACACCGGATAAAATGCCCGGAACGGCACTCGGCAAAACTACGTGAAATACGGTTCGCAGTTTTCCGGCACCAAGCCCAAAGCTTCCTTCCCGGTAAGAATCCGGCACTGCCATAAGTGCCTCTTCGGTCGTTCGCATAATAACAGGAAGCACCATAATTGCTAAGGTGAGAGCTCCTGACAAAAGGGAAAATCCCCATTTGCAGTAACCGACGAAAAACAACATACCAAACAAGCCATAAACAATTGATGGAATTCCGGTCAGTGTCTCTGCCGTCACACGAATTATGCTCACCAGCTTGTTTCCTTTCTTCGCATATTCCACCAGATAAATAGCGGCGAAAATGCCAAGCGGAACCGCAACAATCAAGGTTGCCAGTGTCATAAGCACCGTATTAATCAGTGCCGGCATCATCGAAACATTGTCCGATGTATAAGTAAAAGCAAACAGTGACGGTTTCAAATGTGGAATACCATTTGCCAGAATATAAACAATCAGGTATCCTAACACAAATACCGTAATCGCTGCTGACAAAATTGTAATCAGGTAAAGAACCAGAGAGGACTTATGTTTTGCAAGTGCTTTCCATTTCTGCTTTTGTTTTTTCAAACCATTCGCCATCTAGTCCACCTTCTTTCTCTTTAAGAGTGAGAACAATAAATTGATAATCAGGATAAAGACAAACAGGACAACGCCCGTCGCGATTAACGCTTCGCGGTGTAAATCTGCCGCATATCCCATTTCAATTACTATGTTTGCTGTAAGTGTACGAACACCCTTTAACAAACCGGCAGGCATTCTTGCCTGATTTCCGGCAATCATAATGACTGCCATCGTCTCACCAATCGCACGGTGACACCAAGAATGATTCCTGCTAAAATTCCGGATTTCGCTGCCGGTACAACCGTACGGTAAACACTTCTCTCATGCGTGGCACCAAGTGCCAGTGCTCCTTCGTAATATTTATCCGGCACCGCCTGAATAGCTGCCTCTGATGTCTCAATAATCGTTGGCAGAATCATAATGCCAAGCAAAAAGAGATGCCGTTAAAATACTGTTTCCATTTCCGCCAAAGGTGTCGCGCACCATCGGAACCAGAACAACAAGTCCAAAAAATCCGTAGACAACGGATGGGATTCCGGCAAGCAAATCGACGCCACCTTTTTAAGATTCGATACCATTTTTTCGGACAATATTTTGCTAAAAACACTGCCGTCAAAATGCCAATCGGAACTCCTACAATAAGAGCTCCGGCGGTCACATATATACTTCCTAATATCATCGGCAAAATCCCAAATTTGTGATTTCCCGGTTTCCACGCCGTTCCGTCAGGAAATCGAACAAGCCGATTTCCTTAATTGCCAGGATACCATTTGCGAAGAGAAAGATACAAATTAATGCTACAGCAAGAATCGAAACACAAGCGGCAATCAGAAACACTACTTTCATTGCCTTTTCTTTCATGGCTGCCTCCTTTATTTGATGGCACTCCAGTCTGTGATTGTTCCGCGGAACACATCATTTACCTGTGCTTTTGTCATGTTATCTACTTTGTTTTCGTTATTTACGATTACTACGATTCCGTCTTTTGCAATTACTGTCGGTGTAAGTCCTACACCTGTTTCACTGTCTTTTAAGTCACGGATGCCATACCGATGTCACAAGTTCCTTCTGCTGCTGAATTCATACCTGTTGTGGAATCACTTTCCTGAATTTCAATTTCTGCTCCACTGTTTACTGTCTTGTAACTTTCAGCAAGTTTTTCCATAACCGGCGTAACCGAAGAGGAACCGGCTACTACAATTTTACCTTTGGCACCGTTACTCTTGAAAGCACCGGCATCACTTGCTTTGATGTAACCGTTAGACTCAATTACTTTCTGTCCGTCTTCACTCAGGATGTAGTTAATGAAGTCCTGTGTTACTTCACTTTTCTTATCCTTTGTTGCAATGTTAAATGGTCGAGAAATTGCATAACTTCCATTGTTAATGTTATCTACCGTTGGCTCTGCACCATCAATCTTAAGTCCTTTCACACTGTCATTTAAGGAACCGAGTGAGCAGTAACCAATTGCATTTTTATCACCGGCTACGGTTGTCATAACGATTTCCGTGCTGTTTGCGATTGTTGCTTCTTCTGTCGTCTTGTCTACTTTTTCTCCGTTCTCCTCATCTTCAACACCAAAAAGTTCTACAAAAAGCGCCTCGTGTACCGGAACCATCTTCACGTGATACAACGGAAATTTCCTGTGCTGCATCTGCAGATGTATTTCCTGCATCATTTGTTTGCTGCTGTGTCAGAGCCGCCACAGCCGGTAATCATCCCCACTGTCATAACCCCGCATAAAACCATTCCTAATACTTTTTTGTCATCTTCATTTTTGTTTTCTCCTTTCAATCTTTTCATCTTTCTTTTTCTTTCTTACAAGACCTAGTTTAGGGGGCGAATGTAAAATCTGAAATCATTTCTATGTAAAAAAATGCGTAAAAAACAACACACCGGCTTCATACAGCCGGTGCGTTGTTTTACATACCGCTCGATAAACAATTTTTTATTTTATCTTAGTCTTTTTCACTTTCGACCACTTAGAATACACTTTTTTTCCTGCATCAATCTTATAAGATCGAATCCGGACAAAATAGGTCTTTCCTGCCTTCAATTTTTTTCGCCGTTATCTTCGTCCGGTTTTTTTGCTTAACAACTATCTTTTTATTTTTTTTCTTAAATTTCTTATTCATGGAAAGTTGAATTTCGTAACCATTTATCCTCTTCCTTTTTTCCATCTTATAACAAGGGCTTTCTTTTTGCCTTCAGCTTTCCAAGTCTTATCGCGGCAGGTCTTGCTGTCTTTTTCGTCAAAGAGTCATTCAAAATTGCACTTCTGACGAATCTTCTTTATCTGCTTCTGAGATTTTATCCGTTTCAGAAGTTCCCGGTGCAGCTCCCGGTGTGGCTCCTGGTGTGGCTCCCGGTGTTTGCGCTGCCCCGACGGGTAATCGTAATATCAGCCTGGCCAGTATATTCCTTGTGGTTTACAAAGTTTACCTTATAATATACCGTCGTTGTTCCAACATCTACTCTAGCAGGCTTAGTCTCCGAATAAATCCCTTCCTTTACTGTTGCATAAGTTACTACTGCCCCCTCTGGTACACCCTGCAAAATAATGGTATGACTTTTTTTTATCATATTCCCGGTATAGCCCTGTGCACTAATTCCGGTTAGTTCTGCAGGTTCAATGGTAAAGTATTGGTATAAAACTCCTTTATAATTACCAATTCCTTCTACTGTTACTATTCCGGTTCCGGCATCCACATTTTTGCTATATATAACAGTAAAATCAATTCCTCTTATCATTCCGGCAATTGCAACATTCGGACTCTTGCCGTGCCATCATAAACATATGATACATCAGAAAGCTCAACCTTCTTTTCTGCAATTGGTGCAGCCTCAATTACTATTTTAACGCAGCCTTTCAATTCTTCATAATTTGCTTTTTTATTTTGTAATATACTGTCGTTGTTCCTGCGCTGCGTCTGTCAGGTTTCATTTCCGAATAAATACCTGATTCTTCTGAAGCATAGGTTACAACCGCTCCTTCCGGCACTCCATCCAAAGTAATCGTATGACTGCTTTCATCATATGTTCCCTTATATCCATGCACCGAAACTCCTGTCATTTTCGCCGGTTCAATGGTAAAATACTGATACAATGTGCCAACATAATCATTCATGCCAACAATTGTGACAGTTGCCGTTCCGGCATTCACATTATTGCTATAAGTAACGCTGTAATCCGTATCTTTTACCAGCCCCTCAATTGTAACATCCGGTTCCTTTTCTGTTTTATCATATGTTTTTTTCAAATAAGAAAGCACTACCTTATCCGATACGGTTGATAGATTAACTGCCGCTTTTTTTTTTGAAATCGGCAGGCTCTGCGCATCACTATTACACTTTGCTTCTGTATTTACCCTCACAATTGACACTGTGGTTTCTCTCCAGCTGTCATCAATTGCAATTTGTCCCGAGGAATCTGCTGTCATCTGAATCCCATTAATCATATACTTGATTTGGTATCAAATCACAAATCGACGTCTGACTGGCTGTCGCCCTTGGTTTTTCCTCTTTAATATACACGGTACAAGTCTTTTTTATAGTTTCCAATCACCGACACTGCCGATACACTCGTTACACCCTGCTGTTTGTTTTGCTGTCAATACTGCTTCACGTTTATTTGAACCCGAAACAAAAGTTTGTTCCCTGATAGTAATATAATCGGAATCACCTTTCCAGTCTACATCACAACGATCCGCATCAGCCGGAAGAATCGTTGCCGTAAGTTCTTTTTCTTCTCCCTGGTTCATAATGATTTCACTCTTGTCAAGTTCTAACGAAGTCACAGGATTGTTGTATGCTATTTCACCATAATTGACCTCAAATGTCTTTTTTCTCTCCACCGGATTTGACTGCAATCTTTGCCACGCCAGCCGCATGACCGCTTGTCGGAATTCCCTCAAGGTTTCCATTGGCACTGCTGACAGAAATCCCCTCCGGTAATGGGGCACTATCTTCCGCCAGTGAAAATTCATAATCCCCCGTTCCACCGTAAACACCTTCGCACCAGTTAACCGCCTGATTCCACCTTTCTCCTACTTTGGTCTCAGGTATATCAAACAACGCACTGTCCATCACTGTTAGCGGTAATTCATCCACTGACTCGATTACGAAATCTTTAAGCGGCACACCAAAACTATCACACACGCATCGGCATAATCCACCCGTCTGAGGATTTTCGGTAAAATAATTCCACAAAAATTGTCCACGCCCACAATTCGATTTTTCTTTCCATACAGAGTCAAATCAGAAAGATAACCTTTTACTGTTATTTTCCCTGTATTTCCTGTCGAACCAATTGTAAATTTGCTGCCAACATTCTTGGCTTTTCCCTCCGCCGTAAGTGCTGTATTACCACTTCCATTTTTATTCACAGAATATACTGCATAAGAACTGCTTTTTAGGGAGTTCACACGAAATGAAGTCTCTCCGCTGGTATTTAGATTCATCAAAGCACCAATTCCCTTTCGCTCCCCTTCACCGGATAAGCTAATATTCAGGGCTGCATCGTTCTCTACATATACCCAATGGGATATTCCTGTAACATATTGACGGCTTGTGCCGCTTTCTATAAGATTTACGGTTCCACCAATAATATACGTGGCACATTCTTCACCAAAACCACCGGTGGCTATCATTAAAGCCTGCTCCGTCCCCTCGCTGCATTTAATGTCCAGGCAGTCTGCCACCGTTGACGTCGTATCGTCAATGGTAACTTTTCCCTGTTGATTGAATGCCATATTGGGCGTCTGCCGGTATCGTAATCACATTTGATCCTTTTAATTTAATACTCAAATCACGTTCTGCCGCAATAGGACCACCATTATAACCATCCAAAGTGAGCGATGTCGTGGAACTCTCGTATGACCATCCGGCTCCCCATTTGATCAGATGCCATATTTACCGTTGTTCCGCCAATGGTCAATAGGTAATCTTTTTCTTTAATCTCGTCATAATGAACCTCAAACGTCTTTCTCTCTTCACCGGATGTAACTGCAATTTTTGCTATACCGGTAGAATGACTGCTTGTCGGTGTTCCTTCAAGTTTTCCATTGGCACTGCTGACAGAAATCCCTCTGGCAATGGGGCACTATCTTCTGCCAGGGAAAATTCATAATACCCCGTTCCACCATAGATACCCTCGCGCCAGTCAACCGGCTGATTCCACCTTTCTCCAGCTTTTTGTCACAGGTATATCAAATAACTCGCTGTCCATCACCGTTAGAGGCAATTCATCCACCGACTCAATCACAAAGTCTTTCATCGGCACACCCAAACTATCACATACACATCGACATAATCCACCTGTCTGAGGATTTTCGGTAAAATAACTCCACAGGAAATTATCCACGCCCACAATTCGATTTTTTTGCGGTATGGAGTAAAATCAGTGAGATAACCTTTTATTGTTATTTTCCCCGTATTTCCTGTCGAACCGACTGTAAATTTGTTACCAATATTCTTGGCTTTCCCTTCCGCCATGAGTGCTGTATCACCGCTCCCCTTCTTATCCAGAGAATAAACTCCATAAGAACTGCTTGATAAAGAGTTTACACGGAATGAAGTGTCTCCACTGGTGTTCAAATTCAACAGAGCAGCCGCACCATTTCTCCCTCCGTCAGCAGATAAATTGATATTCAGGGATGCATCATTCTCTACATATGCCCAACGAGATATTCCCGTAACATATCGGCGTCTCGTATTCTCTTCTACAAGATTTACTGTTCCGCCTACGATATAAGTGGCATAGTCCGCTCCGAAACCACCGGTATATATCATAGAAACACTTTCTGTTCCATCGTTGCAATAAATATCTAAACAGTCTTGTACCGGCGATATTGTATCATCAATCGTGACTTTTCCCGTTGACTTGATTCCCTCTGTAGATTCTGCCGATATAGTAATCTTATTTTTCCCTGTCAGAACTATGTTAATATCACCATTCGCTTCGATGTATTCTCCTTGAAATCCATCCAACGTCAATGTCGCAGTACCGGCATCATACGACCAGCCACCGGCACTATCTGTACAGTCTTCTGTTACACTTTCCGGTGTTCCACCTATTGAATCAATGATATACAAAACTCCCGCATCTGCCGCATGAGCCTTCATAAAAAGTCCCGGCCCCCCAACACGGTACCCATTACAAGTGCAAATTACAATACCCACGCAATAACTCTTCTTTTTACCTTTCCTTTCATTTCACACACCTCCAGCCTTTCAATTTTACCTAAAGCATCCTATCCTCATTTGGTTTTACAAACGGAACTGTCCCATCGTTTCCTGTAAAGCATTTACGCTTTCCATCGCATTCTTCGTTTCCTTAGTCATGCTTTCACTTGAATTAGTCATGTTCTGCAAATTCTCATTTACGCTTTCTACCGCAGACGCAAGTTCCATCTGTGCTGAACTTGCATTTTCCAAAACATTTGAAATACTTTGAATTGCGTCCATTACTTCTTCTGCATTATGTTCCATGGAACCGCTTGTTTCCTCATAATAATTTGCGTCTTCTTTATACTGATTCGCAAGACTTGCAAATTTATCATAATCTGCCAAAACTGTCTCATCTAAAAGACTAATAACTTGTTACTTTCAGTGGACAGTATCTTCACACTTTCAAATACTTTCTGCGTCAAGTCATTCACTTTACGAATTTCGTTTGATGTATCTTCACTCAATTGTTTGATTTCTTCCGCAACAACCGCAAATCCTTTTCCTGACTCTCCGGCTCTTGCCGCCTCAATCGAAGCATTTAATGCAAGCAGATTTGTCTGAGAAACAATTTCTTCAATTGACGCTGAGACAGTTGTAATCTCGCCAATAATTTTTGTCTGCTGAATCGCCATCTGCATACGATTTCTGCTTTCGTCCGCCTTCACCACAGCACTGTCTTTATCTGTCATTAATTTCTGCACCGCTTCATTGACACGCTCACCAATCTCTTTCGCTTTATCAGACATTTCTTCTGCATGGGATACAAGAACATCCACTGCATGCGTTGTATCCTTGCAAGTTTTATCAATGTTTTGAATACTGGTTGTCTGGGAATCAATGTTTGCTCCGGTTTCTTCCATTGCTGCACTGATTTCCATAATATTCTGATTAATTAAGGAGACCTTGTCATTCGTATTTTCCACTCTGGTATGAATGACATCGGATTCGTCTTTTGTTTTGCGAATCACACCAATAAAACGCTGTTCTAACTCCTGTAATAAATAAGAGATTTCCTCAACCTCATTTTTATGTACATTCTTTTGCGAATCACCGATGACTTTCTCCCGGATAAATGTCTTCATATTTTCAAGTGGCCTCAAATTTTTCTTCACACTGGCAATGGTAAGAAGAACTACGAGAATCAAAAGGACAACCCCGATTCCGACAACTAAAATCACACTCTTCACCACTTGTGTTGTTACTACTGATTCCCGCTCCGTTACACCAAATGTCCATCCGGTAGCTGTAATCTGCGCGGTATGAATAAATTTTGAATATCCATCATAATCTGTTATCTCGGAAACCTCTTTTACATTAACAGAAGGTGCCTTTGCCAAAGAAGTATTTCCTTCCTCTTTCGGCAGATAATCCTTATTCTGATGCGAAACAACCATACCATCGGCATCTAACAAAAAGCCCTGAATGTTTTCATCCGTACTTACATTAGAAACAAGTTTGGTCAAAGTATCAATCGTAATATCCGCCAGCACAACCGCCTGTTCGCCTTTTATTTCCAGCGGTTCTGCAATGGTAACAATCATTTTCCCGGAAGCAAAATCTTTATATGGTGCCGTATAAATCAAACTATTTTTCTTAATGGCCTGCTTCCACCAGTCTCTTGTCGTTGGATCCAGATCTATTTTAGAATGGTTTGCAGGAAATACTCCTCCATCATATCCAAAACACAAATAATACATCAATGCCTCTTTATTCTCACTCAAGGCTTTTTTCCAGGTAATCCATCACGTGATCCGTATCTTTTGTGTTCATAAAAGCAATCGTATTCGTAATTGTATGTCCCGTGTTTGCCTGCCCCTGCAGCCATTCATTAACCACACGTGCATTGGTCTGTGCCTCTCTGCTGACATATTGTCTCGTCTGATTTGTCATGTTTGTTTTTAATGCATTCACACTGACAATTTCGCAGACAATAATTGCTGCAACAATAAAAATTGCTGTGTTTAGTGTAAGTTTCCCTTAATTGTTTTTCATGTTCCCCTCCTTGACATATAAATAATTTATTCATTGTAAGATGTTTTCTCCATCTTCTCCATCAATTCAAGTATCCTTTCTTCCGTCTCCTCGCACTCATCTGCAATCTGCGCAATGTTTTTCCCTTTTTCAAGTTTCTTTTTTATCAGTCTGCATAGTTCTTCCTCCTGCCTGCCTTATGACCCGTTTCATATCTTTCATCAATTTCATTTCCCACGTCATATAATTTTCCCTCCATTCTTTATCATCGCGCATTTCCAGCACACGATGCTGAAGTTTATGAGTGTATTCATCCGTTGGCTGATTCGTACTCAGATAATCCAGATTTTGCCCCATGCCCTGCTTATCTCTTATAGTCTAACATCATTTTCTACAACATGCAAGACAAAACATATCACATGCGTGCCCCCTATTCATCCGTTTTCATCAGCCCTTTTAACAACTTCTTATCCGAAATCGCTTTTACTTGTTTTGCTGTAATTGTAAACCATTTTTCCTGCTTCTCAAGCGTTCCATACTTGCCGGTCACATCTTCAATCCGGCAATTTCCTTGTTCGTCTCCACAAAAAGTATACACTTTATCCGAGACTACCTTTTCCTTTTGTCTTTTTTTGCACCACACGCACAACTCTTTTATTTAATATCGCATTATCCCCATAAACATAATCAATTGCCATTTCTACCGTGTTCGTTTCCTTTTCAAGTGTAAGCCATTTTCCCCGATTTTTCATATATGTCTTTCCTTCCGCATAATCAAAATCTATATAGCTGACACCTGTATTCACCGTCTGCGTCTGCTTTGTTTCCAGATCATAGCAATAATAATTATCATAATCCGGCATCGGCTTTCCATATCGGTTTTTCAGTGGTTTTTTGACAAATAAACGGATACCTTGTAAATAATTTTCCCCTTTTTTTCCTGCCTTACATTACTTAAATTTTCATACTTTAAATCTGCAATTTCACAATACCGCCCTACATGCTTTAACACCGTTTTTTGTTGTCTTTCACCGAAATAGCGAGAAATTCTTTTTTCGATGCGGTGTAAATAACTCCATTTTCCACAGCTCCCGGAATCGCCTTGATTTTTTTTCTTTTCATACGTTCCATCTTCATGGAATTTATAATACAATACCTCAGCATTTTTTCGCCAATTTCAATCCCTGCAGCCACCTCTTTGGCATCCGTATCAAAAGAAAAATCGAGCATTTCGTCCATGATTTTTTCCACTCGCCATTTTTAATGATATCTGCCACAACCAACTAAAACTATGATACTTAGCAGGCACAGTCATCGATACATAAACATAATCTCCACAGGAAAATAAAAATTCTAACGACCAATTATCCTCCTCGGCATTCTTCTTTTCTTCTTTGTCAGAATTGCTTCCCACCTTACGAAATCCCGACTGGATACTGCCGACATAAAGCGTCGATGATGTCAAAATGTATTGTTTCCCATCCTTTTCTATAATATCTGTTGGGGCCTTCTTCAATTAAAATCTCCTTCATCCTTTCCCAAAAAATTAAATACAATTAACTTTTCGGCAATCTGCGCAATCACATATTGTCCGCTCTCATTCGCTGCAAATAACGAATCATCATAATTTTCAACATTTTCACGATATGTATATACAGCCGGAACTTTCATTGTCTTTGGATTCCAAAATAAATCTTTATTTTTGATTTTGTTCCCGAATCAAAAGACACAAACAAGTCCCCCACACGATAACACTCATCCATTGTATTGAATGGAATCGAAAAAGACTCCTGCGAAAGACTTTTCTTAAACTCCTGTTTTTCAATGGTAAATTCTCCCCTCTTTTTAATCCCTCCCTTGATGTGGAAGAAAGGCTCGCCGTTTTCGCTGCATTTTCTTTTTTGGCAGTGTTCCCCATGTATTTCCCACCCGCACAAAAAATACCAATAACAGCAAGCACCTCCAAGAAAAAGATAACGGGAACCCCTACATAAAACTTTGGTTTACGTGTTTTGTGATGAAAAACATGCATTCCGGCAAAGGCACCTATTACACCAATAACAGCGATAACAAGAAGGGTAGTTTCCGGGATTCTCCACTTATGGTGAACCGCTTTATACTTGTCCACTCCGTAAATCAAAAATACAATTCCATTTAAAATCAAATATGCTGCCAAAAATACACTATCATACGTTCCTCCTATTTCTCAATCCGGCTGTCTCCCCGGTCAGTCACAATCCGGTAGCCAACCGATTCTACACGCCTGCTTAAACAATCTTTACACTGTGCCGACTCTTCCCCTGTACATATTTTATTATCATACAGCTCGTACTTTTTTTCCGCACAGAAACCGGTGATAAATTTGGCATTAATACATTCGCTCCTGCCAATAATCCCTGCTCCCGTCCATCCGGCGCAATTGTTCCAAGTGCTGTCGTCGCAGGAAGTAACACCCCGGAAACATCAGTCGTAGAATACTCAATAACAAAAGTGTCTGCTCATAGGAACCATTTTCTTCTGCACCAAATGGTGTATCCTGATGGGCAAGAAACGGTCCGATTCCAATCATATGGGGCTTCAGTTCCTGCAAAAATTCAAAATCTTCAGCAAGACACTCCACCGTCTGTCCCGGCGAGCCTACCATAAAACCGGCACCTACTTCATATCCAAGTTCACGTAAGGTAAATAAACATTCTTTACGGTTTTTAAGTTTCATTTCCTGCGGATGCAATTTTCTATAGTGAGCGTCGTCCGCCGTCTCGTGGCGCAGAAGGTAACGGTCTGCCCCCGCCTCACGAAAACATTCATATTCCTCTTTCGTACGCTCTCCGATGGATAGCGTCACTGCACAATCCGGAAATTGTTTCTTTAATTCCCGGACAATCGAAGCCACCCGTTCTTTCGTAAACCAGCCATCTTCGCCGCCTTGCAGCACAAAAGTGCGAAATCCCAATTCATATCCTTCTTTGGCGCAGGACAAAATTTCTTCCGGCATCAGGCGGTATCGCTCCACTTTTTCGTTGCTTTTACGTATCCCGCAGTAATAACAATCATTGCGGCAGATATTTGTAAATTCAATCAGCCCCCGAACAAATACGTCCTTCCCATAAATCTTCTCCCGAACCTCTCGCCTGTGCGGCAAGATACTCTCGGTCCTCTCTATTTGCTGTTTCAAGAAGTTGTATCATTTCGTTCCTGTCTAATTTCTTCTCCTGTCGAAGACGCATAATCCTCTCGCGGTTGTTCATCTTCTGATTCCTCCATCTCTTCCGAGGAAGCGTGCAGACACACTTCACTCTGCCCGTGTAATTTTTTGCTAAGTCAAACTTCAAAATCTGCTTTCGTCTTACATTATGTCCAACAACTTCCCGATATTTTGCATTTACAAATCCAAGAATCTTAGGAAGAGCCTCGCCAACACCCGGCACATCATAATACACCGCCACTACTACATAATTCATCGGCCTACGGTCTGGTAAAGCTGCAAATCGGCAAAAAATTCACCACAATTCTCCTTCAGATATGCATCAAGATACTTTACCAGCGCACAATAACGCTCCTGCCATCCGGCATTTACATAGGACATACTGACATCATACAAAAAATTATTCTTTTCTGACATATAAATCCCCAAAGAAATATCTTCACACTTATTATATGAAACTCCCCTGTTTTTGTCATCCTTTTTTCAAATGTTTGTTGTTTTTAAAATTTTTAGGTTTCGGTAAATTAGCAGGAAACCTAAAAACATAAGCAACTAACATTTGCCCCTATGGAACAACTCTTTTCCATTTATTTGTACCGACCCCCAAATGTTAGACCAAAAATCTAACGATTGGAGGTCGATATTTTTATGGCTAAATATAGTTTTGAATTTAAAAAGGAAATAGTCGTTGCATATCTATCTGGTAAAGGAGGATTTGGTTCTTTGGCAAAGGATTATGGTATTCCGAATAAAGCACAAATTTACAGATGGGTAAAAGCATATCAAAAATTAGGTGATGATGGACTGCGTAGAGCACGAAGTATAAATAATTACTCTTTCAAATATAAGATTTCTGTAGTAGAATTATATTTATCAAGTGATCTCTCATATCAGGAATTAGCACTTAAGGAAGGTTTTAATAGTCCGGCACTTATTGGAGTGTGGGTGAATGCGTTTCAAATCGCAGGTCCTGATGCTTTGAGACCACGAATGAAGGGGCGTAAGAAAACATTGGACAATATAAAGAAAGGTGTCACTGACACAAGTGTCGAACACGTAAAAGAATTAGAAGATGAACTTCTTAAACTAAAAATCGAGAATGCTTTTTTTAAAAGAACTGAGGAGACTGCGTTTAGAGGACGAGGCAAAAATGAGAGAACGGCGCAAGTCATCAACAGTCTCCGAAGACAGTTCAAACTAAAAGACCTTCTCTCGTATACCGGTATGCCAAAGGCTACGTTTATGTATTGGCAAAAGAGACTTGACAGAGAAAATCCAGATAAGGAACTTGAAGAAAAAAATAGTGGAAATTCGAAAGGCTAACAAGGATTATGGATATCGTCGAATGGTTGGAGAACTTCGTAATCAAGGATATCTTGTGAATAAAAAGAAAGTTCAACGAATCATGCAAAAACTTGAATTACAGGTAACTTCGTTCACACGTAAGAGTAGAAAATACAGTTCTTATAAAGGAAAAGTGGGAACTGTTGCTCCTAATAGAATTAACAGACGTTTCCATACACATATACCGCATCAAAAGGTAACAACTGATACAACCGAGTTTAAATACTATGAGATTGCTTCTAATGGACATATGACAATGCACAAACTTTATCTCGATCCTTTTATGGATATGTGCAATGGAGAAATACTCAGCTATAGCATGGATAAGTGCCCTTCTGCCAAGAATGTAATGAATGCTCTGGAACAAGCGATTGAGATAACTGCTGACTGCCCTTATCGCAGAACCTTTCATTCAGACCAAGGCTGGGCTTATCAGATGAAAGTATACTCCCATCGTCTTAAGGAAGAACGAATATTTCAAAGTATGTCTAGAAAAGGTAACTGCCACGACAATTCCGTAATGGAAAATTTTTTCGGTTTGCTAAAGCAAGAAATGTACTATGGTGTAGTTTATTATAGCTATGAGGAATTGAAATCAGCAATAGAGCGATATATAAAGTATTATAATGAGCAACGAATAAAAGAAAGACTTGGATGGATGAGTCCTGTGCAATACAGGCTTAGCCTCTTGGTTGCATAAAAACAGCGTAGCAGCCATCAAACTGCTACGCCTAAAAAGTCTAACATTTGGGGGTCACATCAATTTTCTTCAAAAGGTTGCATTTTGCGTCACATTCAACTTTCATCAAGAAAATATGTAAGAAAAAGACAACCTAAACAGTGAAAATTACCACAAAGAGTTGCTTGTGCCATCTAATTTCTCCAAATGAAGCCTAACACATGCAACCCTATAGAGCAAATTGCAGGAAAAGCGTTGTTTCAAACCTGCGCACCCAATTTACGCAGGGGAGATTTGTTGGCAAGTATCTACTGGCACTTTATTTTATTCCAGTAATTCAGCAGAAAAACTTTGCAGCTCGTAGGTTTTGAGTACGTCGGTATATGGCACTGGTTGTTTCAGTGCCCATACCGCTACGCACTCAACGAGCGGAAGCGCCTGCGAGACGCAAAGCTTTTTTCTGCTGAATTACGGAAACAAAAAGGTACCAGTAAACACTTGCTCCCTTGATTTGTCAACACTTGACATCTATTTATGCTCTGTAGTAAAATATTGAGGTTATGAAAAAGGAAAGAGGAAGCATTTTAATATGAAAGCAAAAAATACGAATAGCACGACTTCTTCAGTACCTGCTGTTTTTTATCCCGGTCAAAAAAACCGGATTATGTTTTATGCGAATAACCGCAAGGGCTATGTGTGCAACCCAAGTGTTCTTATGGAGTCGTTTTGGTTAAAACATCCGGGAGAATACGAACTTATCTGGTCACCCGTTTTCCGGAAACCTGTACGATGCGGACCGGAATTACAGTCGTGCGCCAGCGAAGCTTAAGCTATTTTAAATTGTTTCTGCGCTGTGGTATTTTTTATCACTAACGATATGATTGATGAAGCACTTGTCAAAAAAAAAAGAGGACAAATCTTTTGACAACCTGGCATGGTGGCGGCGCTTATAAAAAAGTCGGCAGAGAAACAATAAACGAAGATGAAACATTTGCCGCAAATTTTGATAAATGGTATAAGCGGTTAGATTACTTTGTGTCTTCCTGCCAAGCATGCACTGACATGTACGCCGAAGCATTTTCGTTAGACCGAAAAATCTTTTTGAAAACCGGAACACCACGAAACGATATTTTTTTCTCCAAGCATGCGGAAATCAAAAAACGTGTACAGGTCTTTTATCATATAAGCGAGCAGACAAAAATTTTGCTTTTTGCGCCAAGTTTTCAGATGACTGCGCCGGAAAAAGAGCAGTACGATTTACGTTATTTATCGGAAACCATTGACCGCTTGGAAGAAGCAACAAAAAACAACTGGATTGTCCTTTACCGCTCACATTATTTCCGAGAGGAAACAAATGAATCCCTTTGATGAGCGGATTCTTGACGGAAATGCCTATTATGAAATGCAGGACTTACTTTACACCAGTGATTTACTGGTAACCGATTTTTCTTCCTGCATCTGGGATTTTGCCCTGACCGGGCGCCCGGTTTTCTTATTGGAAAACCGCCTGAAAGAATACGAACAAATGGACCGCGGTTTCTTTGTTCCATATGACACATGCCGTATTTGAAATGCAAAGACATTGCGGCACTTCCCGACATGGCAGTCAAATACCGGAACGAAGACTTCACAACTTTGTACAAACAGCATTTTGAAACCATGGGTTCTTTTGAAAAAGGAACAGCATGTGAACAAATTCTTCATATATTAGAGAACTAAGAAGGAGTAATAAAATGAGCGAACAACGAGATAAAAATTTATGGATTTTTAACGCCGGAAATAGCTTTGCCGGCAATCCAAAATGGATGTTTGAATATATCATAAGACATCACAAAGAAATCAAACCGGTCTGGATGTGCTACAATGCAGACACGATGAACTACGTGCATAAACTTGGTTACGAGGCAGAACTTTACCACTCTTCCAAAGGAAAAAGTGTTATGGCAAAAGCCGGTGTCTATGTCGTTGAAATGTGTAAAGAAGTATTTCAGCCGGAACTTTCCGGTATTACCGTTTTGAATCTGTGGCACGGCGTTGGCTGCAAGAGTATCGAAAGAAAGCTGACAACAGGCTGCTTTTTATGCGAACAATTAGCAAAAAAATATATTCGCAACAATGAAATTTTCCGCAACAACCAGCTCTTTTTAGTTACCTCTGAAATTATGGAAAAACATTTCAAAGAGCAGTGCGGCATTGATGATGACAAAGTAATCCGCGCCGGCTATCCACGCTGTGTTGTGAACGATGACATTCAAAGTTACGACCATGATATTCGCAGAAAGAAAGGGCTGTCTGCCGATACCAAGCTGGCAATTTACTGCCCGACTTACCGTGACAATAATGGCGCTAATTTTATGAAGTCCGCTCTTCCGGATATGAAGCGCCTGGCGGATGTTCTTCATGAAAACAACATCCTTTTAATTTTAAAAATGCATCCTATGGTAGAAAAAAGATACCCAGTATCTTGCAATGAAAGAAACCTATCAAAATCATCCGAATTTTTATTTCTGGGAAAATGAAGATGATGTGTACGAAATTTTTCGGATATCGACATTGCCATTGTTGATTACTCCTCCATTTTCTATGATTTATTAGCGCGTGGAGTAAAAACTTTTATTAGGTATTTTTATGATATTGATGACAAAGAAAATTTCCGCGATTTTGTTTTCGATGTACGAGAAATGACCTGCGGAACCGAAGCATCTGATTTTGATGAATTACTTGCAGCTCTTGCTTCCTGCAAAGAGACAGAGAAAAAAGAACTTGACCGAATCAATCAGTTATTCTGGTCTTATTCGGATGAAAATGACTGCGAGCGGATTATCGACACCGCACTTTCTTTCACGCCGGAAAAACGAGAATTTCGAAACTTTACAGTTTCGATATTTTGATACCCTGTTTTCACGTCAGTGCTGTCATCCTTCCAGCGTTTTCGACAATGTCCGCAAAAAACTGGAGCAGTCTGACTGTGGCTATGACAGCTATTTTATCCGCAAATTTTCGCAGATTCGCCGCTGGTGCGAATCCAATGTGCGTGAGTTTTATAAAAAGTCGGTATTAATCCGAAATGACGACCATTTGGAAATCCAGTTGTCGGAAATTTATGACCACATGGCAACACTGTTTCCTCTCACCGATGAGCAGAAACAGCAGTTGATTACATGGGAGTGCGAGGAAGAAATCCGCTCCGTCATTCCTTTAACCGACCACATTGATATGCTCAAATCGTACCTTGCCGAAGGAAACGATGTTGTATTAATCAGTGATATGTATTTGCCGAAAGAAACGATTCAGAAAATGTTAGCAAAAAAAGCGGACCCGCTTCTTGCCACACTTCCACTGTTTTTATCGAGCGATAAAGGTTATCAAAAAACAACCAGAAAATTATTTTTGGAAGTATATAGTTCTCTCGACTACCATTATTCGGAATGGATTCACATTGGCGATAATAAATTTGCCGATGACACCCAGCCATCCCGTCTTGGCATCCACACACAGCCGGTGTCGGTTCCGGAACTTGACGACTATGAAAAACATATGGCAGCCTACATTGAAGAATATGGTATGCACAGTGTTGTGAAATTGTTCCGCAACTTCCGTCTGGAGGAGCACACGGACAAAGAGACTTTTGCCTACAAATATGCCAGTCTTTATTTCGTTCCTTATGTTCACTGGGCAGTTCACGACGCCTTAAAACGAGGTTACAAAACACTTTATTTTATTTCCCGTGACGGCTATTATTTGAAACTTATGGCGGATGCCGTAATTGAGAGCAAAGGACTTCCGCTGCGCACAAAATATATTTATGGTTCACGAAAAGCATGGCGTGTGCCATCGTCTATCGACAAAGTGGATGAAGAATTTTTCGAGCCTTACGGCAACTTCAGCGGCGTTCGCAATTTCAATAAATTGCTTTCCGCCCTTTGATTGACGAAGCAGCATTTGATAAGTTCTTCCCGGAGCTTGGTTACTTAAAACAACGAAGCGTTATTCAGACCAGTTAATTTCTGATGTGAGCCAGAAATTAAAACGTTCCGATGCTTACAAAGAACATTTGCTTGCCGTTGCCAAAAAGCAGCGTGTCATCGTTTCCGACTATCTTCGTCAGGAAATTGATTTCAACGAGCCATTTGCCTTTGTTGAGTATTGGGTGCCGTGGCTATACACAAGACTGCCTGACAAGATTGTTAGCCGATGCCGCCGGTCACGAAGTAGATGACCCGATGTATTATGTACGAAGCATTTACCCGACCATCGGCAAATCCATCCGCTACAACTACACCTGCAACACACATTCCGTTGTGTTTGCAGAATCCATTTTTGCAAATCTTCCATATCGTACCATCGAAACCTACGAAGAGAAAAATGGACGCATCGAGCCGGTATTTAATTCCTGTGAAAATGACGAAGAAATGAATCAGGCATTGGAAACTTATCTGGTTCGCTTTGCAAAGGATTTCTGTGCACTCAACTTAGAGGATGAATTTACAACCGGTATTACCTGTATGACTTTGGCATGGCAAACTTCAAGCAGACAACCGACGATCCGATTCTGCTGAATGTCTTTGGAAGCCTCAAGGATGCCGTGGCACTTGGTGAGCGTGCTGAGGAATACGCTCCTCCGGTAACCTTCCAGACAATTGTCGACTGGATGCATGGAAAGTCATACCATACAAAATCGTTTGAAATGTCGATGAAAAAAATCGAAATTTATTTATCGGTGGATTTATAAGAGTTACTGTTATTACTGTGATAATATCAGGGGAAAATATTTAAGAATAAATATTAAAACAGTTTACGAAAAAAGCAAGTTTTTGCACTCAAATGCACAAACTTGCTTTTTTTTTCGACTTTTTTTGCACTCATCAATACCTTTTCCAAAAATCATACGAAATCAATTCCGCACCATTTTTCTGAAAATCCTTCACGGTCTTTTTATACTTGCCGGCAAGCAGCCAGCCCATTTTGAAACATCTGCCAATGGTTACAAAGAAATCTTTTGCTTTCCGTTCGACATAAAATCCGCGGCTTGTATCCGGGTCGTATAAAGAGCTGTTTTTCTGCGGTATAAAGCATCCGGATGCGCACCCATAGGAAGCACTGCCGTCTCTTTTTTCGCCGGAAGAAGCCATCCGTTCACAGACAGCAAATGTTTCTTCGCAAAACCACCATCCTCATATAAACGCGAAGGCTGTGGCTTTGTCTTTTCCACATCAACGCCAAACTTGTGTAAATCATCGGAAACATCCTGCATGGCATAACCCATTTTCATGATTTCCGGATGAAGTTTTGTCGGATCTAGTTCCTTCAAAAAATCAGTTCCCTTACAGAAATCTTCGACGCCCTTCATCGTCAATTCCTGGTCTTTGACGCGAAGGTGAAGCATTTGTCCAATAAGATGTCTCGCAACACGTTTTATCATGTGCAGGCGAGAAAACTTCGGATGATGGATGGCACAGGCAATCAATGTATTTCTCATATCGTAATATTCCATGGAAGATGCCTTTCTGTTATCAAACGCATCATGCCAAACACCAATTCCGTTCATTGTCATAATATTTCCATCGAAACGCAGACCATATTCGATATCGTCGCCATGAATAAAAATCGGAAGTGGAAAACCACGAAACTGTTCTGCTAACGGCACGCAGCAGTACCACCAGCCATTATATTCCATGGGGAGATTATATTCATTGCGGACAACATCTGTCATTCTCCGCAAATCATAGCCACGCTTAGTAAAACCAATGCGGTCCGCCCTGCCAGAGTTCACCATTCGCATGCTGAATGTAAGGGATATCAAGGCGCAAAAGCCCACCGCCAAGCATAGCCCCTTTCCGCTCCTCTTTAAGAAGTTAAGAAGTGTATACGTTCTGAAAAGTGACTCCGGTTCCAGCACAATATCATCATCCATCAAAAAAGAATATGTGTAAGGCATACTTTTCCCTGTCCTCATATGCTTCTTTCATGCAGCAGGCCAAAACCGCCGGAGCCGCCGGTGTTTCGATTTGGCATCACAAAAATTCTGTCGTTTGACAACTCTTCGTAACGGAAGCGTCTGTCCGTTATCCGACACATACACATACACATTTTGATAAAGCGGAGAATCCGGATTTTCCATCGTTTCACGCTTCAAAGTTTCCAGCGTTTTTTCACAAATTCTTCGCGCCGGAAAGTACAAATTCAATCGCTATTTTCGCTAACTGAATGGGTTCAAAAACTGTCTCAAAACATCCACCGAGAATCTCCGTATCACTGTCTGCCCTAACCGTTGCGTAAACAATTCCCTCTACGTCTGCCAGAGAAAAGGAAAGAGAAACCTCCTCCGGATCTGCCTGCCTATGTCTCTCACTGGTAAAATTTTCAGTCAATGCCATTGTTCCATCCGTAACTCCGGCATCCCACAGTCGAACCATGCAGCTTCCCTTACAGCGCAGGCGGAATCGAACCTCTTTTATTTTCGTATACATTTTCCATTTATAAGCCGAAAAACTATTAAAATAAGTAAATAAATCCGCTTCATTTCCAGCCGGTATCTTACCGTCTGTTGTGCCGTGGAAATAAAGCTCCGGCTCATTGCAAATATTTTCTTTTGGAAAAACTAAATTCTGTAATATCATTTTTATCCTCTATTTCTTCTGAGTTGCCATATAGGCATCACACACTTCGTTTACTTCGCCAATCTGCATAATCTGTCCCTTATTAATCCACACCGCATGGTCACAGAGTTTACGCACCTGGTCAATCGAATGTGATACAAACAAAAGCGTTGTTCCGCCGCCCATCATTTCATCCATTCGCTTCAAACACTTCTGCTGGAACGAATAGTCTCCAACCGCCAGAATCTCATCCACAATCAAAATGTCCGGACGCACAATCGTAGCAATCGAGAAGCCAAGCCTTGCACGCATACCGGATGAAAAGTTTTTCACCGGCGAATCCAAAAACTTATGAAGTTCTGAAAACTCCACAATTTCATCAAAATGCTCCTGCATATATTTCTTGGAATGTCCAAGCACTGTTCCATTCAAAAGATATTTTCCCTTGCCGTCAGATTCATATCAAAACCGGCGCCAAGCTCCAATAGTGGAGAAATCGTTCCATTTACAACAATCTCTCCTTTGTACGGTTTCAAAATTCCACTGATTGCCTTCAAAAGCGTCGACTTGCCGGAACCATTGCTTCCCACAAGTGCCCACGCCTCTCCTTTACGAATTGTAAAAAGAAGCATCCCGGACAGCAAGAAACTCCTGAAAGAGAAGTTCATGTTTGATTAATTTTACAAAATATTCTTTTAAATTATCGATTTTTTCCGATGCCAGATTAAACCGTATCGTCACATCTTTTACATCGATTGCAATATCATTCATGCCATTCTCCTCCTTAAATATACAAAATAAATTTGTCCTGTGTCTTTACAAATACCCACAGTCCGATGATGAGCATCAGAAATGCCGACACAATTCCAATTATAATAAGCCACATAATACTGATTCCAGCCGGCACAAACCCCGGCAGTGTCAGCATACGAAACTGAGAAACATAGGAGTACATCGGATTCAGATGCGATACAATGTACTGAAGATTCTGTGGCAGTGCCTCAATCGGATAGAACATCGGTGTCAGATAAAGCCATGCCGTTGTAATCGCATTGTAAATATACTGGATATCCCGGAAAAATACATTGGTTGCCGCCAAAAAAGTCCCAGCCCCATCGTAAATACAAAGTTCTGTGCGAGCACAAGCGGGAACAGAAAAAGCCGCCACGTAAATTCTCCCCCGGTAAATAACATAACAATCAAAAGTGCTCCCATTGAAAATACACAGTCAATCAAACCACTGATAATTTTTGAAACGGTAAAAACGTATTTCGGTACATATGTTTTTTTGAGAAGTGATGCACTTCCGTTAATCGACTGAATCGCCGATTTCGTGGACAGATTCATAAAGTTAAACATAACCTGCCGCTCATCAAATATACCGGGAAGTTAGTAATATTGGCTCTCGTAAACATTTTAGAAAATACAATTGCCATGATAATCATAATAAACAGCGGGTTTAATACACTCCACAAATAGCCCAGCACACTGCGGCGGTATTTCAATTTCAAATCCCTGCTCACAAGCTGTCCCATCAAATCTTTGAATCGGACAAAGCCCTTTATTCTAGCAACAAATAATGACATACACTACCTCCATTCTCTAGTCGCATCCGTATGCCTTCCGGCATAAATACGACGCCAAACGATACAATCCATACCCACTATGCCGCAGCATTTTCACGGCACGGTTTGTCACACTGTGATAAATATCCGGAAATTCTTTTTTAATCCGTTTATCCCAAGCCACAATTTGATTTTTGTGAACCGCCTCTGCCGGATAACTCAAATAAATTTTATACTGGCTTGTCAATATTTTTCGCTACGCCTTCCGCCACATATGCTTTTTTTCTCCGGCGTCAGACGCTCTGCTTCTTCCTTATAAAATTCCAGCAAATGTGTCAGCACCATCTCATGGTGTGCGCAGTTTTCTGCATATTTCGGATGTTCATACTCTGCGTCTCCATCCCAAGTCTGTAACAGTACACCTGCTTTTCCAAAAACGCAATTGTTTTCACAAACGGAATCGGATACAAATTATACTCGGCGTCCACATAAAAACAATGTTCATCCAGACGTCTTCCCATTTTTTCAGCAATTCCGTGCGGTAAGTAGCAGCATGCATATTAATGTAAACTTTGCCGCAGACTTCCTCAAATGCATATATTTTCCGATACTCTTTTTCCCGGAAATTCATGGTGCATCTCACTCACCATTTCACCGGAAGCATCGTTAAAACTATGGTAGTCATTCACCACCAAATCGACCTCTGCCGTCTGAAGATATATAAGCAGTTCCTTTAACCCTTCTGCAGACACGTAATCGTCCCCGTCAACGGTCTTAAAATATTTCCCCGCTGCCTCTTCGATTCCGCGGTTTACCGTCGAACCATGACCGCCATTTTCTTTATCAATCAAACGGAATACATCCGGATAATTAGTCTGATATTCTCGGCAATTTCATTGACCCCTTCACCGGAACCATCATTTACAATCAAAACTTCTAACTGGTCCGTTACTTCCGGAATCAAAAACTATCCAATGTTTCACGAAGATAATCCTCCACATGATAGGCGGCTATGGACACCGTCAAAAGTTTCATTTCAATTCCCCGCTTTCTGCCTCTGCATAAATTCTCCGCATTTTTTCTTCCACTAAATCAATCGAAAATCCTGCACTCTTTTTTTGTTCCATTCACCCATCCGTTTTGCCTCTTCCGGGTAATCTAAGAAAAAGGAAAGACCTTTTTACATAATCGGATGCATTTCCCTCTTCAAATAAGAATCCGCCTTCTCCATCGGAAATCAAATCATGGTTTCCACGGATATCTAAGGCAAGCACCGGGAGTCCGGCACGCATTGCCTCCATCATTGCCACCGGAAGTCCTTCACGCTTCGATGGAAAGGCAAAGCAGTCTGCCTGCAAAAGAACATCCGGAATTTTCTCACAGTAACCGGCAAATACCACCTGTTCATCAAGATGCATCTCCCGCACCACGGTGTGCAAATGTTCCTCCATCGCACCCGTACCACAAATAAGATACGTTAGTTTTTTTTTTCTGCGGAAACGATCCATCGCGCGGAGCATAACTTCATTATTTTTTCCTTCCGTCAGCTCGCCAACACTCACAACTACTTTGTGGTCAGCTGGGATTCCGTATGCTTTCCGCATATCAAAATCAGGGTCATTTTTCAGGTGCAGGTTTCAAGCCAACTCCTGCACATATTCCACATTTCCGCGAATCGGGAATTTTTTGCCCTCGCATAATCTTCCTGATTAATCACCAAAAGTTTATCCGTATATCTCGCATAATGCTTTTCTGCCACATAATATTTCCAATTAGAAACCGGTGCGCCCTCATAAAAATGAAAGCCATGTGCGGTATAAATAACCGGAACTTTTCTTCCTGTCATTTTGTATACTTTCTCTGCCGCTTTGCGTGTGAGAACTCCTGTCATCGGCATATGGCAGTGAATCAAATCAAATTTTTCCTCAAGCATCAGTTTTTTCAACGCCAGATAGCACGTCCGCACATCCCTGGAAAATGGCGAGCGTCAAACGGAATATGATGTCGGTGGATTCCCGTGCCCATCAGCCGGGAATTGTCTTTTCCATACACAACAACATCAAAGTTTGCCGCATAATGAATTTCATATCCCATTTCCTGTAATATTTTCACGTTGTTCATTTCAAACTGTGGTACAAAGCCGCTGACTCTTGTTACCAGTAATGCTTTTTTTACTCATGATGCGATTCCTCCCTGGATGTATATTCCTGAATCTTGCGTTCGACCTCTTCGTTGCCCTCGGTGTGTTCTTTCAATCCCGTTGTCTGATCGGTATCCACGCCCCCTCTGTCGAGTCCTTTTTCAAAACGGTTTTTACTGTCATAAGAATCAGTTTCAAGTCCATCCACAGAGAGTAATTTTCAATATAAAACAAATCCAGTTTCAGTTTGTCATAGGGAACGGTGTTGTATTTTCCGTAAATCTGTGCAAATCCGGTCACTCCGGCTTTTACACGAGTACGGAAAACAAACTCCGGCATTTCTTTCTGATATTCTGCAATAATTTCCGGCGCTCCGGTCTCGGTCCGACAAGCGACATATCCCCGGAAAGCACATTAAAAAGCTGTGGCAGTTCATCTAACCGGACAGCACGCAAAAAACGGCCCACCGGCGTAATCCGCTCATCATGCTCTTTGGCAAGAACGGCTTCTCCCGACTTTTCGGCATCCACAACCATGCTGCGGAATTTTAAAATAGAAAATTCCCGATTGTCTTTCGTGCACCGCACCTGCCTGTAAAAAACCGGCCCCGTCACAGCATTTTATCGCAAATGCCACCAAAAGCATAATCGGCGACAATAAAATCGTAAGCGGCACCGCAATGAACAAATCTACCGTACGCTTCCAAAACCGCTGGTCAAAACTCAAAGAATATCCCTTAGACAGCAAAAATGGGGTGTCAAACACATGAATTTCGTCGCCACCCATCAAAATAATATCGGAAATTTTCGGCATTACATACGCCCGGATTCCATTTCCATAACAATATTTTAAAATTTCATTTCTTGTTTCCGCCGCAATATCTCCAATCAAAACCGCCTGATAATCTTTCACCGTCTCGGCAATGCGGTCGATTCCGGCATGGGCATCAATTGCCCCGTAAATCGCATACTTATCACGTCTTGTCTCAATTTATCGACTAACTCCGACGCCGGTCTGTCACCATAAATCAGAAGAATTTTCCACGGCTGGAAAATGCGGTTATACAATCGTCTTGTCACAACTGTCCAGACAACCGCAATCACGCAGTCAATTAACTGCATCAAAATCATGTATCCCGGATTGACAAGCCCAAAAGCCAGCAGACAAATCACGAAATACATCACAATATTTGCTAAAATGTAGCTAAAAACTGCGACAACACCACTTCCATCCGCCGCAGCTGTCCAATTCTGAGTGCCCCATACATCGTCGAAAAAAGTACACTAAAATTGCGTAAAAGCCCAATCAATGCCCAGTTACCTTTGCGGTAGAAATGGAAAAGTACATCGTATCCCAGTACACAAGATACCAGAAATACGCAAATACTGTCGCCATCAATGCCACACTTATTAAGGAAAAAAAAGAACAAAATCGTCTTCTTTGTACGGGTCGTAATTTTTATTCATGACAACCATCCACCTCCCAAACTGTCTGTCATGCACAAGTATAGTAATTTTACCATAGATGGAAAGTTATTGTCAATGGGGGCGTTGCCGATTTTTAGGTTTCCATAAATTATCAAGAAAAGTTTGTGCTTCGTGGGCGCTCCCGCTTAACAAACGCGTAAGGGTATCGGCATGCAAAATACGCAATGCCAGATACCCACGTGTTTGTACCCACTCACCCCAAATCTTTTCTTGATGATTTATTAGAAAAATTTGAAATATGCAAATGTTGGTCTGGCGGTTTTGGGACAACCTTTTTGCATTAATTTTACCTAAAGGGTTGCATTTTCACCTCATCATCTGACATTACTCGGACAAATTACACGTCAACTGCAACTCTTTCTGATACTTTTTGTTTTTATGGTTGTTTTTCTTCGACTTCCATACAACTTTCATGCAACGCTTTTGGATTTTTATAGAAGATAACGTTGCAGAAGGTTTTCTCTTTGAGAGAGAATCATACTAAGTTTGAAAGGCACCAACGCCCCCTAACACAAACCAAAAAACTCAGTTAGTGTATAATTTTCATTGGCAAAAATAAAGGGAAGAAGGAAATCCCCTCTTCCCAATCATACAGTTTTTTCTTTATGATGTTAGTTGCTAGAAAACAATAAAGGAGACTGTATGATGAAACTAATTGTAGACGAAAACTTACTATCTTTCAAGGTGTTAGAGCAAAAATATTCGATTATGTTTGTGAACTTGGCTGCCAGATTACCCAGCAGATTCTGGAAGCCTATGATACAGAGCTTGCAGAAAGTCGCGATAAAAAGCATTATCGGGGAAAAGGGAAACGAAAAACCTGTATCAAAACGGTATATGGCGAAGTAGAGTACAAGAGAACTGTATATCGTCCAAAAACGGAACAGGGAGAAAACGCCTATATCTATCTGTTAGATGAAGCCATGCAAATGGATAAGATTGGATTGATTTCCACTAATCTTGCAGAAAAGATAGCGATGACGGTAACGGAATCACCTTACCGCGTAACCGCAGAAACCATAAGTAATACCTGTGGACAAAGCATCAGCAGCGGAGGTGTATGGAATATGATGCAGCGGCTTGGTGAACGGCTGGATGAAGAAGAACAGTATGCCGTAAAGGAAATGCATGCAGACCGGACACAAGGAGAAAAAATCATTCCTGTGTTGTTTGAAGAAATGGATGGCATATGGCTGCACATGCAGGACAGCAGTCATAAAAGAATGAAAAACAGGAAATGAAAGTGTTTACCATGTATGAAGGCTGGGACAAAGACCAGCAAAGGCGAAGCACTCTGGTAGGAAAAACCATGTTAGCGGGAATGGAATCAAGCCGGCTCTTTCATGAAAAACGGAGGCATTAATAGAGAAAAATACGATGTGGATGAAATTCAGCAGAGAATTCTAAACGGTGATGGAGGAAGCTGGATTAAGGAAACGTATGACCCGGATGCAATTTTTCAGTTAGACCGTTATCATGTTTATCAGGAAATCCTGCGAAAGATAAATGACCGAAGTGCGCAGAGAGAAGCAAGAAATCTGTTTGAAGAAGGAAAAACAGAGGAATTATTAGAGTTTCTTTTTAGTGTATGCGGACAGTGTGGAAACGACGGATGAAAAAGATAACAGGAGCAGAAATGCACGCGAGTTATATCGATATCTTAACAACAATAAAGCCGGACTGTTACCTTATCAAAAGCAGGGGAAAAAGATACCGGAACCAAGAGAAGGAATTGTATACAAAAACATGGGAGTGCAGGAATCGCAAAACTGTACCGTAATTACCATGCGGATGAAGCACCGCCGGATGAGATGGTCAGTCAAGGGAGCCAGTAACATGGCAAAAGTATTGTGCTGCAAAGAGAATAAAGAACTTTGCCGTACCATTGAGAAATATACAGATGGATTAATTTTAATGCACGCATGAATGAAATCATGGAAACATTAAGTGCCGCAAAAACATCGAAAAAAGATGGGAAAGGAAATCGATATGTAGAATTAATGAGAGGTCATGTGCCGTTAATAGATGCAGCAGCAACCGCATCCAGAAAGGTATTTCGGAATGCGTTTATAAGATAAAGAAAACTGAGTTTGGAATGACGGGTTTGTGTCAAAGGTTCGCTGCCGGTTCCTTTGGATTTCAGTAATTCCGTAGAAAAACTTTTCGACGAGTGGGTACAAACACGTGGGTATGAGGCTTGCGTGTTTTGCATGCCCATACCCTTACGCGTTTGTTAAACGAGAGTGCCCACGAGACGCAAAGCTTTTCTACGGAATTACGGAAAACAAAAAAGTGCCAACGAACACTTGACACAAACCAAAACTCAGTTTAACTTGAAAGATATCTCTTTTTCTACTAAAATAAGAATTACGATTGAAAAGCAAACGCGCACTTTTTGAGTTTTGCGCAGATTGAGAGGTTAGTATGGATAATCGAAATTTTACTCTGCTTACTGATTTTTATGAAATTACAATGATGCAGGGCTACTTTAAAAATCATGCATCAAATCGTGTTGTTTTTTGATTTGTTTTACCGTCAGAATCCGGATGATGGCGCGTATGCCGTATGTGCCGGACTGGCTCAGGTAATTGACTATGTCAAAAGCCTTCACTTTGATTATGAAGATATTGATTACTTACGTGGTCTTGGCGTATTCGATGAAGACTTTTTGGATTATCTTGCAAGTTTTCATTTTACAGGTGATATTTATGCGATTCCGGAAGGTACCGTAGTCTTTCCACGCGAGCCGCTTTTGAAAGTTGTCGCACCGATTTTGGAGGCGCAGTTAGTGGAAACGGCACTCTTAAATCTGATTAACCACCAAAGCCTGATTGCAACAAAGGCTTCCCGTGTCTGCTATGCGGCAAAGGGCGGCGGCGTCATGGAATTTGGTCTGCGGCGCGCACAGGGACCGGATGCCGGTACATTCGGGGCACGTGCGGCTGTGATTGGCGGCTGTATTGGTACAAGTAACGTAATTTGTGCGAAAGAATATGATGTCCCTGCGCTTGGCACGCACGCACACAGCTGGATTATGAGTTATGGGGATGAATTGACTGCATTCCGCAAATATGCCGAATTGTATCCGAATAACACGACACTTCTTGTTGACACCTACGACACGCTTCGTTCGGGCGTACCGAATGCTATCCGTGTATTTGAAGAATTGAGTGAGCAGAACCGCATGCCAAAAAAATATGGCATTCGTCTCGACAGCGGTGACCTCGCTTACCTTTCCAAAAAAGCAAGAAAAATGTTAGACGATGCGGGATTTCCGGATGCCGAAATCTGCGCTTCAAGTGATTTGGATGAATACCTGATTGACTCCCTACTCTCACAGGGTGCCTGCATTGATTCCTGGGGCGTGGGAACAAATCTGATTACATCCAAAAACACACCTGCGTTTGGCGGTGTATACAAATTGGCTGTGGTAGAGATTGACGGAGAAATGATTCCAAAAATCAAATTATCCGAAAACCCGGCAAAAATCACAAATCCTGGCGACAAAACGGTTTACCGCATTTACGACAAAGAATCCGGCAAAATCCGCGCCGATTACATAACGCTTGCGGACGAAACCTTTGACGAATCCGAAGATTTGCTTCTTTTTGACCCGAATGCTACTTGGAAAAAAACACGGCTTGAAGGCGGCACCTACACGATGAAAGAAATTTTAGTTCCTATTTTCAAAAACGGACAGTGTGTTTACGACTCACCATCCGTTATGAAAATTCAAAAACACTGCAAGGAGCAATTGGAAACGATGTGGGAAGAATCAAGACGTCTGGTTAATCCTCAGGAAGTATTTGTTGATTTGTCTGACAAATTGTATGAAATGAAAAAGAATTATTAAATGAAGTAGGACGCTGAGTAAGCGTCCTACAAATTGTTATTTTCGTATACAAAGATACAAAACATTTCCATCCTTCTAACTCATCAAATAATAGCCATAGAAGTGCATAATGTTCCTTTCTCCCCTTGTACTAATTATTCTTTGTTTTCTTAATAATTGTCTGCAACCACGGAATTCCAAAATAAGCTACACAAAAACCAAGAATTCCCCCAATGGTATTTAACATTACATCATCAATATCAACACAACGATAATTTACTTGTAACATAGCGTTAAATGCTCCCTGCCAAACTTCTACTAAAACTGTTACAAGAATAATGCAGCATAATACCTTGAAAAACTTTTTGCCTTCTTTAAAATAATAGCAAAGTGAAAAACCAAAAGGTATAAATAAAAGAATGTTTCCAAAAAATTGATAACACAAAGTGCCATATGTATGATATGTTATTGCTTCACCAAAAATAGATATTATTGTATGAAACGGAATAAAATTATTCCCCAGTCCTTCTCCATCCGTAATCATCGTCTGCAATAATTCATCTTGATACGGAAATGGAAAAAAACAGACACAAACAATCATCATAACAGACAAAAGACGACCCATTGTCGATAAATACCTTTTATCTCTCAAATCCCGGTTTAATGCTCCCATAACAAACATGCAAATTATAAGAAACGCAAAAAAGAATAAAATAAACTGTGCTGTAATCATATAAACTCCTTTCCCTCCAGCAATATTATAAGTTAAATGTTATCAAACTATTGCGACAAAAGCAGAAAAAGAAATTCAATTCGTGAGAGACTTTAACGCGAAACGTTATCCGTCTCGAATCGAATGAATTTCTTTTTTCTATCAATTTCTAATTAAATCCATAAATTTTCTGCGACAAACTATAGCCCCACACGACAATCTTTCTGCCGGCTTTGCTGCGGAACTGCATCGGCTTACTCAGTGCCATTTTATTTATCATACGGTACATGATTTTATTTTTATTTTTCAGGTACTCCCATAATTCCTCGCGTTTCTGCAGGCTTTCTTCCGAGCCTTCTTTAATGAGAAAAACAGAACTAACCGTCATCATCATTGTCAAATATTTTACCATGTAATCGCGCAGTTTTTTGTTCTTGATTTTTGTCAAATCATACGCATCAATCATCAATTTGTTGACTTTAATCTGCTGGTCGATACGTCCAATCATTACTTTTTCGTTTACCGACTGGTCATCTCTTCCGATAAAATAACGATACAAATCGGCATTCACGTAATACATTTTTTCACAAACGGAAGCGGATTATAAACAAAAATGTTATCTACATAAAACGTATGTCTTGGCAGTTCGCTGGCAGTCGCGAAGCATTTTCGTCCGGTAAATAACCGAATGCATCAAAATGTTCTGACTAATTTTAAAGCGTTTTACATCATTCCACGTAAACACCTGATTTTCCGGAAAAACGCCATCATAGCGAATCACTTTGTGTTTGTGAAGGCTTGGCTTTTCGTAAACATAATTAGCAAGCAGCATATCCACGCCGGAACCATCTTCCACAAAACTGCGAAGCACATCCAAAATCTTAAGGAATGCCCTCTGTCAAACCAGTCATCACTGTCGAGCACCTTGTAATACAAACCGCTTGCATTGGCAAGACCGGTATTTACTGCTGCCCCGTCCCCCGTTTTCCTGGTGAATCGCCCGTACAATCGTCGGATGTTCTTTTGCAGACGGTCGGCAATTTCAGCCGTTTTATCTGAAGAACCATCATTTACCAGAATAATTTCAACATCTTCGCCACCTACTAATGCGGTTTCTACTGCATGCTCCATGTAATCCTGCGAATTATAGCAAGGTATCGCAACCGTCAATAGTTTCATTCTCAAAACCCTTCTTTCTTAAATTTCCTCTGCCACCGTCAGTGCACGGTCCACAATCGCATCAATATTATAATATCTTGTATTCAGCCAAACGTCCTAACAGATAGAAGTTTGGAATCTTATTAACAAGTTCTTTGTACTTCAAAAAACAGAGCATCATTTTCAGCGTTATTAATTGCATAATAAGGAATTTCCCCGTCTTTTCCCTGATAAGGCATCGGGTATTCTTTCACAATCGTCGTATCCTTTGCATCCAACTGGCCGGACAAATACTTAAACTCTGTTATACGGGTAAAATCTTCCGACACCGTGTAGTTTACTACACCGTGGCTCTGATAAAATTTCTTGTCATAGTGCTCAAAATCAAACCGCAGTGAACGATACGGAAGTCTGCCAAAGCGGCATCCAAACAGCTCATCCAAAGCTCCGGTAAAAATCACATTGCCGGTAAATGGCTGCCCTCAAAAGAACCTTATTTTCTGCCTCCGGGTCAATGGTAAGAACCGATGCAGCCTCGCAATTTAAGCGCACTTCAATACCCGGATAATTCGGCATTTTTTCAAAAATCGGTGTAAATCCTTCCTTCGGAAGTCCCTGATATTTATCCTGAAAATAACGGTTATCTCTAGACAAAAGAACCGGAACACGGCCAGACACAGCCGGATCGATTTCCTTCGGCGATTTGCCCCACTGCTTCATCGTATATTTCAAGAAAACATTTTCATATACATACTGAGCAATCTCCTGTAACTCTTCATTTTCATGATTCATAAGCTCCAGAATCGGAACTCTGGCACCTTCACCAAAATTATCAATTAAAAGCTTTTTCCAAATGCGGCGCGCGCTCGCCGTACACAAGCTCCAGCGTATTTAAGTTAAACGGAATTGGCAATTCTCTGCCATATACATTTCCAACAACTTCATGGCGGTACTCATACCAGTCGGTAAAACGTGACAAATACTCATACACTCTATCAATATTGGTATGGAAAATATGCGGTCCATACTGATGAATCAAAAATGCCATAGTCGTCTTTTTTTTGTCATAGCAGTTGCCGCCGACATGGTCTCTGGCGTCAATTACTAACACCTGCTGTCCTTTTTCTCAGCCAGCTCTCTGGCTACCACAGCACCGGCGAAGCTGCTGCCAATCACAATACTATCGAACATATCTGTCCTCCCTCATTTATTCCTTATTATTCCTATTTTACCAAACCTAGCGAATAATATCCACTATTAATTTCGGAATCCTTGGGGCTTCTTTCGAATACCGGATACTGCTCTCAAACATTGCCATTCCACGGTTCAATTTTTTTCTTTTGTTCCTGCATAGCAGCTGGCAATCGGTTCGCCTTTTTTCACGATATCTCCAATTTTCTTTTTTCAGGTAAATCCCTGCGCTCATATCAATGACGCTGTCTTTGGTCTCCCTGCCGGCGCCCAAAAGTCCTGCTGCCACACCAATCTTCTCGGTATCCATCCCGGATAAAAATCCATCTTCTGCGGCAAGCACTTCTCCCTCAAATGCGTCTCTCTCAAAAAATTCCGGATGCTCTACATAACGGCTATCGCCGCCCTGTGCCTGTACCATTTCTTTGAATTTTTCAAATGCCTGTCCGGACGAAAGAGCTTTTTTCGCCATCCTTTTTCCCCTGACTGTGGCTTACATTTTCCAGCCCAAGTGACAGCATCATACCGGCTAACGCCACGCTGACTTCTTTGACATCTTCCGGACCATCTCCTTTTAACACCTCAATCGCTTCTTTTTACTTCCATGTTATTGCCGATTGCAAATCCGAGCGGTTCCTCCATGCCGGTTAAAATTGCCACGGTCTCTTTTCCCGCATGATTTCCAATTGCCACCATATGTTTCAGCAAGTTTTTTCGCATCTCTTGTATTTTTCATAAATGCTCCGCTTCCCGTCGTGACATCCAAAACAATTTATCACTTCCTGCCGCCAGCTTCTTACTCATAACCGACGCTGCAATCAACGGAATACTGTCCACTGTAGCTGTTACATCGCGGAGTGCATACAAAAGTTTGTCCGCCGGCGCCAGATTTCCGGTCTGTCCAATCACGCTGATTCCCGTTTTTTCACCGTTTCAAAAACTCCTCTGCCGAAAGGTCAATGCGAAAACCGGATATCGACTCCAGTTTATCTAGCGTTCCCCGGTAAATCCAAGTCCGCGCCCACTCATTTTTGCCACCGGCACGCCACAAGCCGCCACAATCGGTCCAACAATCAGTGTTGTCTTGTCGCCAACACCGCCCGTCGAATGTTTGTCCACTTTAATTCCTTCAATCGGTGACAAATCGACCAAATCTCCGGAATCCCGCATTGCCAGAGTAAACGCCGCCAGTTCCTCATTTTCCATGCCATTAAAGTAAATTGCCATCAGCATGGCAGACATCTGATAATCCGGAATTTTCCCCGCCACATAATCCGTTATCATAAAATCAATTTCTTCTTTTTGTCAGTGTCTCTCCACTCTTTTTTTTTTTCTGGATTAAATCAACAAATCTCTCTGTTCCCATGTGGAATACCTCCTATGTAATACGACCGTTCCCATAAACCCAATCGAAACGATTTCCGTTAGTTATAATGTAACATATTCTAGCCATTCCTGCCAGTAATTTACGGTTTTTTGCCCGCAAAATAATGAACCCATTCAAAATCCGAACACTCCGCATTTTTCCATGTCATCATATAAAATTCCAAATCCCTGCCCGGCACCTTTACCATGTTGGCAATCCCAAGAACCGGCGACGGAAAGTCCTTGCAGTAATAGAGTTCTTTCCCATCAATCTTCTTCTCCCATTCATTGGCATCCAATTTCCCACCATAGATGCCATTCCCCGTCAACAGATATCCGAAATCGTCATCAATCACAAGACCGGAAGTGCTGCTTTCCGATGTCATTCCCTCACATTTTATAACCTTTTCGGCACGCTCTCATAAAGTGACTTTTTTCAAAATCAATTGTTGTCTCGGTGCCACCACATAATAGTTTCCTTCCGTATCAAACCCTGCTGATATATCATCAATTTTTCCATCTTTGGCAAGAAATTTTTCTTCTACACTGTCGTACTCAATTGCCTGTCCGTCCGTGGCATCTTCCTTTAAGGAAAAGATAAACACAAGACGTGATTCGTTAATCACACTAAACGATACAATCTTTTGTCCTTTTACACGTGACGTAATATCAGGGATATGAAGTTCCCAGATTTCCTATTTTTCTTGATTTTATACAGCTGGCATTTTGTTTTACTATTATCACTATACATCACGTACAAATTCTGCTTTGTATCGGCTGCAATCTGAATTTCACCATTGCCGCAGTTTTTGCAACAAAATCACTCCATGACGTTTTTTTTCGTCACCCATTTCTTATCTTCCTCCCACCGACACTCCATATAAGAATCTTTTCCGGAAGTCCGCATGCGAAAAATGAAATATGGCACCTCTTCACCTGCAATAAGATACATTTGTTTCATATCTTTTGAAAATGCAAGCTCCGGCTTTTGTATCTTTTCATATACGTATGACTTATCTGGTTTTAGAGAAACTTCCTCTCTCTCGGTTGCATTGCAGTTTCTTTATCGCAGGAAATAACAAACAGACTCAAGCAACAAATCAGAAAACACCGTACCCACTTCATATTAACGCACTCCCTTTCAAAAACTATTACTTCGTATTTTACTACAACTGCGATATGATGTCCATCCTACTTTCAGTTAATCCACTTCAAAAAAGTATGCAATTGCCAAGTGTTCGTTGACACTTTTTCGCTTTCCGTAATTTGGACGAAAAGAACCACATGCAACCCTTTCCTTCATATATACCAAAAATAGTTGCATAGATTTTGAGAAAATTCAGCCGAAAGCAACCAAAAAGCAAGAAATTAATACAAAGAGTTGCATGTGTCGTACAATTTTCCCGAATAAAACCGAATAATGAGGTGAAAATGCAACCCTCTAGGCAAAAAATCAGGCAAAAGAGTTGTTCCGGAAGTGTTAACCTCAAATTTTAGTCACGAATTAACTCCAAATTTTAGCCACAAAAGATGTAGCAAATATTCGTTATAAGTTTATTTAGATTTCGGCAGCTCAGAGGAAAAATTTTGTGACTCGTGGGTTTTGAGTACGTCGGTATGAGATGCCTGTATATGCGTTAACATAGGCATCCATACCGCTACGCACTCAACAAAATTTTTTCCTCTGAGCTGCCGAAATCTAAAAAACAAGTCCTAACCATTACTTGCCTACACCCCCTCAAATATGTTATACTTTTGACGATTATTACACTTTATGAAAGGGGATTTTTTATGTCCACAACTACCATTGCGGTGTTAGTTGCCTTCGTGTGTTATTTAGCGATGATGATTGGCATCGGCATCTTTTCGATGAAAAAACAAACAGTACCGAAGATTATTTTCTTGGCGGAAGAGGCTTAAACAGCTGGGTTGCCGCTCTTTCCGCACAGGCTTCCGATATGAGCGGATGGCTCTTGATGGGACTGCCGGGTTCGATTTACCTTGCCGGAACCGGAAAAGCCTGGATTGCCATCGGATTGTTTATAGGAACGGCGCTTAACTGGATTTGCATTTCCAAACGCCTGCGCCGTTACACAATTGTAGCAAACAACTCTTTAACACTCCCGGAATTTTTCCAGAACCGTTTTCGCGATAAGAAAAAGATTCTTCTTGGAATTTCTTCCGTTGTAATCGTTATTTTCTTCTTAGTGTATACCGCATCAGCACTGGCATCCGGTGGAAAACTCTTCCAGACCGTATTTGGTCTTGATTACCACTACGCACTTTTAATTGGCGCAGCCGTTATTCTGGCATACACATTTATGGGAGGATTCCTCGCCGTATGTACCACCGATTTTGTGCAGGGAACCATGATGCTTATTGCACTTTTAACGGTGCCGATTATCGCTTATGCCGCTATCAGCGGCGACTTCACCGGCGCATTAACCGCTCACGGTGTAGCAGAAAATTCAGACTTCTTAAGTTTGTTCTATATGGATGGGAAACCATATCCGCTGATTTCCATCGTTTCTGACTTAGCCTGGGGACTTGGTTACTGCGGTATGCCACATATCTTAGTCCGTTTTATGGCTGTTAAGAGCGAAAAAGAATTGAAAAAATCCAGTGTAATCGCAATCGTATGGGTTGCCATTTCGCTGATTGCCGCATGCTTTATCGGAATCTTAGGACGCGGATTCTTAAATGAAACACTCGTAGAAACCGGTTCCGAAAATGTATTTATCAAAATGATTCAGCAGATTTTCGATGGCAACATCGTTTTAATCTTTATTGGCGGTTTGTTCCTTTGCGGAATCCTTGCTGCCATTATGTCAACGGCAGATTCCCAGCTTCTTGTCTGCGCCTCCTCCGCATCTAAAGATATTTTCAAAAATATTCTGAAGCCGGAAGCAGAAGACAAAAAGGTATTAAACGTAAGCCGTATCACGGTTCTTGTAATTGCTGTCGTTGCCTGCATCATCGCATGGAATCCGGACAGCAGTATCATGGGACTTGTTTCTGACGCATGGGCCGGTCTTGGTTCTGCCTTTGGTCCACTCGTTGTATGCTCCCTGTTCTGGAAACGTACCAACCTTCCGGGTGCCGTTGCCGGCATCGTATCCGGTGGATTGTTCGTTATCATCTGGGATTACCTTCCAATTCTTGGCGGTCAGACACCTTATGCCGTAACCGGAATTTACTCCCTGTTATTAGATTCTTTGTCAGTCTTTTGTGCATTATCGTTGTCAGCCTTTTGACAAAAGCACCATCAAAAGAAATTGTTGAAGAATTTGAATCTGTTAAAGCTTATCAGGAATAAATAATAAAACCTGCGGAGGTTTTTATGGAATTTAAAGGTTTAAAAAAATTCATGACGGTCACTTTATCCACCGCTATGATATCACTTATGAAACGGTTGATGGAAAAGAAAAAAAGTTTATGAAATGATTAGCCGAAATCCGGACATTTCCACACTTTCGGAGCTTCAGGCAAAAACACCGGACTCTGTTGTTTTAATCATGCATGATGAGAAGAACGAAAAAAATACTGTTAAATAAAGAATTCCGCCTTGCTTTAGGCGACTGGGTATATAATTTCCCGGCAGGCCTGATTGATGAAGGCGAAGAGCCAATCGAAAGCGCAAGGCGCGAATTAAAAAGAAGAAACCGGACTTGATTTACTGACGGTAAACGATATTCTTCCTTTAAGTTACAGTGCCATTGGCGTTGCCAATGAAACCAACCTCTGTATCGTCGGTGTTGCAAACGGCACCTTTTCCAAAAGCAGTTCCACTGTTGAGGAAATAAAAGCCGGCTGGTACACAAAAGACGAAGTCAAAAAAACTTCTGAAAACGGAATTATTCGCCGCAAGAACACAGTCTTACTGTTACTTGTGGAGCAAATAAAAAAAATGCTTAGAAGGCTAAAATCCTGACATCAGATTTCGCTTTCTAAGCATTTTATTTTCTAACATTTCTTACTTGGTTCCAAAGATTCGGTCTCCGGCATCTCAAGTCCCGGACAAATAAACGCATTTTCATTCAGGCAGCGGTCTTTGCATCCCACATAAAGCTGAATATCCGGATGTGCTTTCATCAGACGCTCAATTCCTTCCGGTGCAGCAATAATCGACATAAATTTAATGTTCTTTCCACCATGCGCTTTGATAAAATCTACTGCCGCTACTGCCGAACCACCGGTTGCCAACATCGGATCTACAACCACAATCGTTCTCTGGTCAATCGGTTCCGGAAGCTTACAGTAATACTCATGAGGTTCATGTGTCTCTTCATCACGGTACAAACCGATATGTCCGACTTTTGCCGATGGCACCAGTGATAAAATACCACTTACCATACCAAGTCCGGCACGAAGAATCGGCACAATTGCCAACTTCTTTCCGGCAATCATCGGTGTCTGGCACGTCTCAATCGGTGTCTTAATTTCCACATCTTCAACCGGCAGATCACGGAGTGCCTCATATCCCATAAGCATGGCAATCTCCTCAATCAGACGGCGGAACTCATTCGTTCCTGTTGCCTCATTTCGCAAAATCGAAATCTTATGCTGAATCAGCGGATGTTCCATTATAGTAATCTGTTTCATTTTCTTTCCTCCATTTTCTTTCGCGTTTTCTATTATTGTACCTTTTCTTGTAAAAAAATACAATCTCGCATTTTGAAAAAGAAGGATTCCACCACTACTTAATCTTTACCGATTTCACTTTGCTAAAATTCGATACAATTTTTATACTCTTATTCTTCTGCTTCACCGTCTTGTAAGTCCGGATTTTCACAAAATACTTTTGCCGGATTTCAACTTTTTACATACAGCGGAAGTCTTTTTCGCCTTTTTAATTACTACCTTTTTTGACTCCCTTTTTCATATTTTTACTGGTACTGTACCACACTTCATAACCACTGATTTGTGATTTCTTCTTCCACTTCAGCGTCATTTTCTTCTTACCTGCCTTAACCTTAGAAAACGCTGTTGCCTGTGGTTTCACCGTGAAATACAACTGTTTTGTACCCGCATACCGGCCTCCGGTCAATGTAAGTAACACCGCATACCGGTTCACATCTTTTCGATTTTTCGGATAAGACAGTATATACGTACTTCCCAGTGGCAGTACCTGACCCGTCGAATCTTTGACTGTCACTTTCGGCGTTTTGCCTTTCCATCATAGGAAAATACGGTCTGTAAAAGAGAAACATTGGAAACTTTTGGAATTGTTATACGTGATATAATCACACCGCAGTCTCTGCATTTTTTCAGCAAAACACCATCCGTATCAAAACCGGCCTTTTTCTGCACCTCCTGTGTCGTAAATAAATGATTGCAAGTCTTTTCTTCTGACTGCAGAGTATAAAATGTGCCATCCACAAATAACGTGTAACAACCCTCTATTTTGGTTCGGCTTTCAACCACGTCATAGCCTGCCTGGTTGATTTCCCCAAGATTAGCATATGTCGCCCCTTTATCCTTGATTCCCGCACAAAAGGAGCTAGACGGCTCGTTATCATCATACATCACTTCAAATGGTGTCGACAAATAATACTTCTGATAGACCGTTTTGCCATTTTCCGATGTTGCTGCAAAGATACATGATTTTCGGTAGCACGTTCCTTATATAAACTTTGCGGTCCCCGCTGCCAGACATCATATACCTCCGCTGTCTCGGCCGTCTCCGTGAGACCTTCTTTTGCAGCGTCAAATGCACCATATACCGATTTTATCTCATATATGAATGGGCTTGTCTCCAGTCCATCACATTCTAATATTTCTGATATAAAATAAGCCTCTTTATCGTTTAACGTACCTGTTGACACAGCATATTTTTTTTCAGAGCCTTCTTTTTTATATACTGCGTAGGTGGTTTTAAAATCACTAAATTGGGTGATCACGCTCACCTGCTTTTCTGCCGCATGATAAGCATCCTCTATATCCACACTAAGAGACCCCCTTTCCAACTACAACTTCATCCGCACGGTTTGTCATTGCTGCAGAAACACGCAAGGGTCTGCCTCCATTCGGTGCATAACAATATAATACGGCATTCCCACTCGTTTTTATGCATGCCTTAGAATATTCCGGCATTAATATAACAGCATCCATAAAAAGTTTCTTTTCGTTTACATAAAGACTGCCATCTCCAACAAACTCAACACAGCCACCCCAGCCATCTCCCCAGACCGCCAGCTGCTGCACATGATTTTTTCCAATCAAACGTATTTTGAAATCATCTCCCATCATATTTGTAACAATCCTGAATGTTGTACCGGAATATTCATTCAGCGTTAACGTATTACTTGCCTTGTCATAAGAAGCTCCTGCTACGCTCTCTGCAGTTCCCACATGCGGAGCACAGTAAACATATTTTATTTCATTCTCGTAATCTGCAAATCCGATATAGGCATAACCGCCCTCTCCCTCTGCCGGTCCATTTGCCGCCTTTGCGCCATGAGCCGGAATCAAAAAAATCACTGCCAGCATAGACAAAATCAATGTCCATTTGAAATGTTGCATAAAAACATCCCCTTTCTTTTATTTTCGTGTTTATACACAAACATTTTAATACGCAAAAAAAAGGGGATATCAACAGTTTACATTTATCTCATTCTTCATTTTTTTGCTGATAATAGAACTGAATCAAGCCAATTCTCGATTTTGTACCCGTCTTCTCATTCAAGGAAGAAATGTGCCGGTACAAAGCCGCTCTCGAAATAAATAATTGCTTTGCCAAATCTTTCGCACTGTCATCGGAATTTAACAATGCCTCCAAAACTTCCGTTTCTCTTTTCGTGAGGGAATATTTTTTCCGCAAATGCTCCTAGGTCAAGCGCCTGTACATCTTCTGTCTTTTTCTTTCCCTGCCGCCTCTCCGTCGCAAACATCGTAATGCTGATAAGCGCAAAAGCACCAGCACCACAGAAGAAATCAAAATCACATTTCCACCTTCTACCAGAGCAATCGAGCCTGCGGTCACGACGCCGCTCCCGCATTGTTTACCGCTCTTCCCATGCCTGCCCAAAGTGCAGGAATGGAACTCTGTACCGCATAATTCATAAATCTCGTCGTAAAATAGACAACGAAAAATCCGGATGACAAATAAAAATAACAAGTCCGGCAAACACCGAGCCACCGGTCACAATAACAAGTACGCATAACACCGACAAAAGCGTGACGCAAAACATCACAATCGACATATACCGGTGATTTTTAAATCAAACAAAAGTCCTGCTAAAATTCCGCTTACTGCCAACAGAAGTCTCTTGGCCACTGTCCAACATCCAGACTTCCTCTTGCATGCTGCAGCGTAACGGCATTATCCAATGTTGCAAAAATCATCGTCATACACAAAATACATAATATCAGTAAAAGCCCTGTTATTTTCTCCTGCTTCTCCCCTTCTGCCACAAGCTCCATTTCCACCGCTTCCTTTTGCATGAGGAGATAATAAACCGTGGCGGCAAACAGAATAAATACCAAAATCAACTGTACCATCTGGCTGCGAACAAGATTGTTACATATAAACTGAAAAAGTAACCCCAGTGCATAAGCCACACCAATCAAAAGTGCCAAATGCGAATCTCTGCCAACATAAAAAAGTGCATGATAATGCAGAGCACTGCCAAACAATCCAAGCAGCACAAATACAACACAGCCCACAAAAGACAGATGGCGTAACTATCCGCTTCATACAAAAAGAACAAACAGACCGCCATAACAATCGGAAACATGACTGTCACCACTCTTTTTGCAAAAGCAGATTTTATCCTGTAAAACAGGGCATATAAAAGGAAACCGATGACACTGGTTCCAAGCACCATTCCCTGTGCACGAACCGCCTGCTGCGAATTCGAAAGCGTACCCATTATGTTCACAAATAAATATTCTGTCTCTAAAAATAAAACGTAAAATGGCTAATAAAACACCCGCCGTAAATCTCTTCTTCATCTTTGTTCACCTTTCTATTTCCTCCCTCATTTTACTATTCTTACACCACAATTGCAACAATGCTTGTCAGATGAACTTTTTTCTTTATAATAAAACCAATAACGATTATGAGGAGGTTTCTTATGGAAACAAAAACCAATGCAATCCGCGATGCCAGAACGCTTGGCATCCCCAAAATGCTGCTGTTGGGTCTACAGCATATGTTCGCCATGTTTGGTGCCACAATCTTAGTACCGATTCTGGTAAACAACTATTTTAAAGGAGAGGGGCTCTCCATTCAGGTTACATTATTCTGCGCCGGTGTCGGCACACTTTTCTTCCATTTGTGTACGAAATTAAAAGTTCCCGCTTTTCTTGGTTCTTCGTTCGCCTTTCTCGGCGGATTTGAAACCGTTTCCAAATTGGACCCCGGAATTTTCAAAGATATGTCCATGGGCGAAAAACTGCCTTACGCCTGCGGTGGTATCGTAGTAGCCGGTGCTCTGTATCTGGTGCTTGCACTGATTATCAAACTAGTCGGCGTGAAACGTGCGATGCGTTTTCTTCCACCGGTTGTCACCGGTCCGATTATTATCTGCATCGGCTTAAGTTTAGCACCATCCGCAGTTAATAATGTTCAGACAAACTGGCTGTTAGCCATTATCGCATTTGCCATCATTGTGATTTTCAACATCTGGGGAAAAGGTATGTGGAAAATCATCCCAATTCTTCTCGGCATCGCCGGTGCTTACGCTGTTGCCTTGATTCTGCACTTTTGCGGTATCACAAATCCGGATGGTTCCGCCATCTTTAATTTTGCAGAAGTTGCCAAAGCTTCCTGGGTTAATGTTCCACCATTTGAGTTTTGTAAATTTGACTTAACTGCAATCCTTGCAATGGCACCTATCGCGATTGCATCTATGATGGAGCACATCGGCGATATTTCCGCCATTTCCGCAACCGTTGGCGAAAATTATGTAGAAGATCCCGGTCTTCACCGCACATTGATCGGTGATGGTCTGGCAACTTCCCTTTCTGCTTTGGTTGGTACTCTGCCAACACCACTTACGGTGAGAACACAAGCGTTCTTGCACTGAGCCCTGTATACGATCCGAAGGTAATCCGTCTGGCTGCTATTTACGCTGTCGTCTTAAGCTTCATCCCGAAATTTGCCGGTATCATCAGTACCCTTCCGGCAGCAATTGTCGGCGGTGTCAGCTTTATTCTCTACGGTATGATTGCCGCCATCGGTGTCCGCAACGTCGTAGAAAACAAAGTTGATTTCACCAAATCAAGAAACTTAATTATTGCGGCTACTATTTTAGTATGCGGACTTGGTTTCTCTTCCGGACTTACCTTCCAGATTGCAGGAACAAGCATCACTTTAACCGGTCTTGCCATTGCTGCTATTATGGGCGTTTTGTTAAATGCCATTTTACCCGGACGAGAAGAAGATAAAGAATAAAAAATAATACTTGATTTATGACTAGACGTGTGTTATCTTGTATTTACCCTCTTATTGCTCCACAAAAGGAGGGTTTATCATGAAACACACGTCTATTTTTTTTTGAAAGCGGCTTGCCGGCGGAGCATCGCCCTTTATGTACAGCGGTACTGTTTACCGCCTCTGTTTTTTCCGCACCTTTGACAGCAGATGCCGCTTCACCGGCTCTTGTAATTCTTTTCCCGATATCGCGCCACATTAAAAATTGGCGATTCTTTTACTCTTGCGGGGATTGCAAGCAACGGCAAGTGGCTTCGGTTTAAAAGCAGTAAAAGTGCTGTCGCCTCGGTAAATACATATGGCAGAGTCACCGCAAAAAGCGGGCACCTGCACGATTACAGGGAAAAGTCGCAGGTGGGGAAGCCAGTTGTAAAATTACCGTCACAAAAACTATCATTACGTTATCAACTGCCTCCATTACAATGGAAAACGGAGCGCAGGTTACTCTGAAAGGGCAGACCTCAAATAGGTCACCTATCTCATGGAAATCTCAAAAAATCAAGCGTTGCCGAAATTGACGAAAACGGTAAAATTTCAGCAAAGAAACCAGGAGAGACTACAATTACCGCAAAGGCAGACGGTACGAAAAAAAACCTGTCATGTCACGGTAAAAAACCTAAAGTTACACTTAATTATACTTCTGCATCTTTGTCCCGCAATCAGACACTTCTTCTGACAGCAAAAGTGTCCTCCGGGAAAAAAAGTAACATGGAAGTCTCAGAAAAAAGTGTAGCCACCGTCAACAGCCGCGGAAAAGTCACGGCGATAAAACGTGGCACAACAAAATCCGGGCATCGATTGACGGTGTAACAAAGGAATGTACGATTACGGTTTTATAACGGCAAAAATTTTTTAATTTCATTACATTTAGGAGCAATAAGAGGGTATTTGCAAAATAATGCATTTGGATGTAAAATATCTCTGGTTGATTGGATAAAGAAAACAACGAGGAGAGAGTTTACCTATGAATAAATATCAACATACTTTGGAAAAATTGGAAAACAATACGGCAAAGCGAAGTATTACACTCGTTATAGAAGGTGCTTTAATCGGTGTCTTGGCCGGCTTGACTGCCGTTCTATACCGATACTGCCTAACTTATGCAGAGAGCGGATTATATGCGGTTCTGAATTTCATACGCGGAAATGCAGGTGTTACCGCCCTCTGGTTTACCGCTCTTATTTTGATGGGATGTATTGTCGCAAAGATTGTGAAATGGGAGCCAATGGCTGCCGGTTCCGGGATCCCGCAGGTTTCAGGGGAGGTCCGCGGTTATTTGGACCAGAGTTTTGGCGTGTCATTTTAGCCAAATTCACCGGTGGTACACTTAGTATCTTCGGCGGTCTGTCCCTTTGGAAGAGAGGGCCCGTCCATTCAGCTTGGTGCGATGGTGGCAAAAAGTTATTCCCGCCTTAGAAACTATGATGAAAACAACAGAAATCGGTCTGTTATCGTGTGGCGCAGGTGCCGGACTTGCCGCCGCCTTTAATGCACCGCTTGCCGGCATTATGTTTGTTCTTGAAGAAATCCACCACACCTTTGACCGCACAATGTTGGTCGCCGGTCTGATTGCCACGGTGTGCGCCGACTTCGTCTCAAAAATATTTTTGGACAGTCTGCTATTTTTCGTTTACGACATCGACTCTTGCACTCCGCTATTATTGGCTGTTAGCATTGCTTGGTATTTTGCTTGGTCTTGCGGGTGCCGGATATAATTTTGTCATGTTAAAAATGCAGGC
>VOFG01003799.1_pt1 | contig 64665 bp, 85 predicted proteins | sample 5384171 | NCBI WGS metagenome assembly VOFG01 (sample SAMN12384726, study PRJNA508395) | human gut metagenome | isolation source: healthy gut F | host: Homo sapiens
ATAGTCTTTGAGCTTTGCCAATTCCTCGCCGTTCAATTCACCGGAAACCATACACTCGGCTACGCCCCAGAGCTTGCTGTTCCTTGCTTCGGCTTTGAAATGGCGCGACTGCACCTTTGCGTCAACGCCGTCGCTTCGGTTGTAGTATTTCATAAATCCGCGCGGCGTGTCAGAAACTTTGATTCACGCTCCAAGGCACCGTTGACGGTATCCACATAGCCAACTGCATCGCTGTCGGAAAGCGTGAGCTCCTCATCCTCGTAGTCGCCCCAGTCATTTTTTTCATAATAACCGAGCTCCAACGGCATGTAAAGCTTTAATTTCTGCGGCTTTACCACAGTAAAATCATCCTCACCGGGGACGAGAGAAAGCCCACGCCCATTATCCCATTTCATTAAAAGCTGACCAGCATCGTCAATGCCCTGCACCGTTCCGGTCATGCCTTTCGGGATTGGCTGCGGATCATTCATCATGGAATCCAGCCGGATGCGCGTTCCCGGTGGAAACTGCTCACGCAGAAGTTTCACCATATAGGGTTTCGTGGATGACATATCACACTCCTCCCAACTGCATTTCCTGTTTTTCTGCCTGTTCTGACCGTTGATACTGCTTGAGTGACGCTTTCGCCCAATCCGGCAGGTACTCATCTTTCAGAACGCCAACAAAATCATTCCGGTTCCAGCGCGTCTGCTCCCCATCACCGAGACAGACACAAAGGATGGAGTGCCCGCGCGTGCGGTCGGGCTGCACCCAAAGCCGCTTTGCGCCAGCCAGAGTTGATTCTCCGGTGACCAGTATTCCTCTTTCAGGGTATTTGGTGAGAGAACAAGCACCTTGCCGGTGTAATCCAGTTCGGTCGAATCCGGCTCGCACTGCTTCTGGTCTAATATTCCAAGGTTCATCACGAGCTTTCTGTAGTTTGAAATGAAGCCGTCCAGAATGGCAGAATGACTTCGGGCTGCGAAGCAGTAATTATGCATTTCATCCGGGTCCGGAATGAAGCCCATGGCTTTCCGCCCAAGCTCGGTTGTCCGGACGGAAGCGCCCATCGCCGCGCCGCTCCTGCACTGGTGTTCGCAAAACGTGTTCCACGCGCTTGTAACCGTAAAGCTCGACGATTTTTTTCCACCGTGCCGTCCTTCAGATGCATCCCGTCGAAATTTTCCCCAAATCGCTGAAATCTGAAATAACCGTTACCTCTCTGGCGCAGAAGGAAAGATCGATCAGCTCGTCCGCTGCGGATAATCCGAATCGCTCCACCGCTGCATTAAATTGCAGCAGTTCATATCGGTCGAAGCTCTCCAACTGCTTTCCGAGCCAGTCCAGTTCGTCCACATTCGCCGGTCATTCTGACCAGAGCAGGGCAGTTTGGTGCGTGAACATTGTCAATCCGGCAGTCCTGCACTCTGGCATCGCCGATCTGGCTTTTTTCCAGCGCCAGAATTGCCTGTTCATATTGATCTTCGGGAATCGGGAACGTGATCGTGACCGGCGCGAAATGTGCGCTGATCCTGTTTTTGAGCGTTGCTTCAAACACGTTTTTCACCTCGTTTTCAATTTTCTGCATATCCGTGAAGGTACACTCGCCATTGCTGCGCCAGCAAATCAGAGCCAGGCGCATATACGGACACGCCCTCGTGCGGATACCAGCTGCACTGTATCGTTGGCGGCGGATCTGGATGCGGCCGCAGCGGCGGCGCGTGGAAACGCGGCCGCCAATATTCTTCTTGACTGTGTTTCATGAAATTCCTCCTTGAACGCAAAAAAGCCGAGACTTTCCAAACGAAATCTCGGCTCTCTGCGAAAATATTACATTGTCTGCTCCATTGTGGGGTGTTGATTCCGTTCCTGCTGTGGCAAAGCAGCTCGATCTGCTCCTGCACACTTTGGAGCTGCTTTTCTTCGGCATACGAGAGCGTCGCGTCATCCTCCAGCGCAAACGCACACGCATTCCGGATCACGGCAAGCTGCTCGTCTGAAAAGAGGCGCTGTCTCTCCACCAGACCGGCGCGGACAGCGAAGTCCTGCTTTGCCGCTTCGTAGTTTTCCATGAAATAATGCCCGGCGTGGACGCCCTGCCGGTCAAAGTCCCATTCCCACGTCACGAACCGAGCGCCCTTTTTGCCGAGCTGCCCAGCCAGCACCGCGTCACCGAAATCTGCAAGTACCTTGAAGGTATCTTCAAGGCCAATTGCTTTCAGCGCAGGCGCGCGTTCAAAGATCCGCATATACTCCTTGACCTGTCCGGCAGTCTGTATCACCGTCCGAAGCTGCCGATCTACTTCCGGCCCTGTGATATCTGCCGGTCTGAAACCGGACGATGCCATCTGGCAACCGAGCAGAGCGGTTTTTCGTGCCAACTGACGTGGAGCAGACCGTTTTCCAGCAGCCTTGCGTCCAGCTCCCTGCGCAGGAGCTTCTGTTCTACCTCTTGTAGAAATCTTTCCTTCTGCGATGTGTTTTCTTCGCACATACAATACACCTCCATTCTCAATGCCCCTTTTTGAGCGCAAAAAAGGCGCTGGTCATTGGTTCGTGAAAACCAACAATCCAGCGTCCATAATTTTGTGAAAAATTTTTCTTCGATTTATCCTGAATCTCGCCGCCGCAGCCCTGAAAAAAAAAAGGGCGCTGCAGAGGTTCAAACCCTGAAAAATTTCATCTATGGAGTTACCTAAAATTTTGAGAATAAAAAATTGCCGAAAGATGACTGGCTTTTTCGCCATTTCATCTATAGTGTTCGGCAATCATGGAGGTGCCGCCCAGATTTGAACTGGGGAATGAAGGTTTTGCAGACCTTTGCCTTACCACTTGGCCACAGCACCTGATATGAAAAAAGGAATGCAATGAAGCATTCCTATTTTATTTGGAGCGGGTGACGAGGCTCGAACTCGCTACCTCCACCTTGGCAAGGTGGCGCTCTACCGGATGAGCTACACCCGCATAATGTGGTGCCTCCGGTCGGAGTTGAACCAACGACACGCGGATTTTCAGTCCGCTGCTCTACCTACTGAGCTACAGAGGCATGTTGAGGCGAGATAAACTCGCCTCATCATACATTATGGCGACCCGGAACAGACTCGAACTGTCGACCTCCAGCGTGACAGGCTGGCGTGCTAACCGACTGCACCACCGGGCCAGATAAATGGTGGAAAGTACAGGGCTCGAACCTGTGACCCCTTGCTTGTAAGGCAAGTGCTCTCCCAGCTGAGCTAACCTTCCATTCCACACAAGCCGCTCTTGCGGCGCCGCATCTCTCAGCGACATCGATATTATAATCATGCAGGGGTCAAAAAGTCAAGCATTTTTTCAAAAAAGCAAAACAAATTTCAGGAAGCTCAAAAAGTTTGTTTTCTGATTCCTGTATGCTATCATAGCTCGTGCCGGAGCCCGCGGGCGCGGAGAAGCACAGCGCATAGCAGTATCGCTCGTCGCAAAGCATCGCCGCGCGGTAAAGCCGCTCTCCTTCGCCTGTTGCGGCGCTCCATGCGAACTGATATTCCGGCAGAGAAAAGCGCGTGGTCCGGACAATCTGAAGTCTGTCCGCGTCGAAGCCCGTGAGCGCGCAGATGGCACTTTCCGGGTCGTCTTCCGTCAGAACCGTCGCGGTAATCTCATACGAGCCGTCCTGCGCCGAGCAGCTCTGCGCCGCACCGGAGGCAGAGAACGTCTGCACTGCCGCGCCATCCGGCACAGCAAAGACAATCGTCGACGGCAGGCGGCTTTCGCCCTGGCAGACCTGCGCGTCGTCCACCGTCTCCCAGACGGGCACGTTGGACACACAGGCGCACAGCAGCACCGTCAGCGCAAGAGCAAGCATGGAAACATACATCGAACGCATAGCAAAACCTCCGGTAAAAATGGAAAGAAGAAAAGAAAGAAGGACCTGTTAGAAAGCTGCTTGGGTACTATCTGCTTATAATCAATGCAGCAGGTTTTCTGATTATGTGTGTGGACAAGCTGCTGGCAAAAAAAAGCCCGGCGCGTGCCGGAGCGGACGCTGCTGCTGATTGCAGCAATCGGCGGCAGTCTGGGGAGTCTTCTCGGCATGCTCGTCGCGCACCACAAAACGCGCAAGGCAAAGTTCTACATTCTCGTGCCGCTGCTTCTTGGTCCTCCACGCCGCAGCTGCCGGCTGGTATTTTCTCAGATAGATCATAGATAAACGAAGCCCTCTGCCGGAGCAGTTCCGGCAGAGGGCTTTTTGCTTCATTTACCTCTATTATTGTAAAGCGCCGTTTCCGTCCGAGCCGAGGCAGCTGACATCGTCTCTGAGAATCAGCACATAGTCCGGTCTGTACGCGCGGATGTAATCCGAGAGAACAGGTCCGTTAAAGTGGCGGTAGTCCAGACTGCGCATCTCGTCAAAGTCAAACACCGCCAGCAGTTCGAGCGCGTTCGTAAACGAGTCGCCCACAATCAGAATTCTGGGCAGCGCCGGGCGGTTGGTCCTGACAATCGTTTCGGCGATGTCGCCGCCCATGTAGTCGCCATACAGGCTCTGCCCGCTCCCACGTATCCGAATGAGCGGCGTGTCGGAAGCAGCGCCGTTATCCAGCCGTTCATATTCTGGAAACGGTGTCTGCACCACCTGCATTGCCTCGCGCACAGGCGAGAGGTCATAGAGCTTGCGGTTATAGGTGCCGAGCAGGTCGCTTTGCGTTTCCGCAATGGAGATTTCGCTCGCACGGATTCCAAACGCCTCGCAGACCGATTGATAGGTCACATACGCGCCCTTGAGCGTGTAATGGTGGTCGACGCGGCTGTAGCAGGACAGGAGATCGCTTTGCTGCGCGAACACCGGCGTCAGATCGAGCGCGGGAATTTCTGCCCGCTCCAGCGCGGCAAACAGCGCCTGCCGGCTTCGCTTCGTCTGCTGCCCCGGATTGTCCATCCAGTCCGGGTAGTATTCCGCAAAAACCGTGCGCTGCTCGGGAACAAGTGTGTAAAGAAGCTGCGCGCCCGCCTCGTCCGCCGCCTGTTTGACGCTTTGAATTCCCTCAGCAATCGCTTCCGCCTTCTGCTTCAATTCCTCATCGGTCAGCCGCGCGGAAAAGCCCGGCGCGGGCAGCAGGACCGTGTTTCCCACCACAACGTCGTGGACCGCCGCGCGGCGCAGTACCTGCATCTGAATGGCAGTATCGAGCTTGAGCAGCAGTCTTCGCGCAGCAATATGGTCCTTGTAAAACGCCTCCGCGTCCTGCGCAAGCGTCCCATCCCAGACGCTCCGTGCGGATACCTGCGGCGCAGATGCAAGCGCGCGGTTTTCCTCGATCGACCAGCCGGACGGGCTGTGCATGAGTTCAAACATCGTGAGCATCAGCGTCAGCAGCAGTGCCAGTAAAAACAGCGCCGGAAACAAAAGCTTTTTTCGTGTTTTCATATTTGCCTCCTAGAAGCGCGCATAGATAAATGCCTGCATGCCGGAGCCCGTCAGAGTCAGCACGCTCAGGAAAAAGACCAGTGCCAGAACAGCGTACCGGAGTGCTCTTCCCGCCCGCGCGCCGCCGAGCGTCTGCCAGAGCTTCTTTCCCAGATCGGTGCACAGCACAAAGCAGACCGCCAGCTGCAAGCCGTATTGCTTCAAGCACAAAAGCAGCCACGCGCCCCCGTCCGGTGCGCCCGTTCCCGGCACAACGAGCGCCCGCAGAAAGCCGAGCGCATCCGGCAGCGAACGGCTGTTGAAGAAAATCCAGCCGATCAGTACCGCCAGCAGCGCATACACATGCCCGAACACCCGCGGAAGGCGGGACAGCGCCTTCCCCGAGCCAAAGCTTTTCAGCCGTCAACAGCACGAAGAACCACAGCCCCCACGCCAGAAACGTCCAGTTTGCCCCGTGCCAGATGCCGGTGAGGCTCCAGACGGCAAAAAGGTTCAGGACCTGCCGCGCCCTGGAGCAACGGCTGCCGCCGAGCGGTATGTAGACATAGTCGCGGAACCAGCCCGATAAGCTGATGTGCCACCTGCGCCAGAAGTCCGTGACAGACACAGCAAGATAGGGGCTGTTAAAATTCTCCGGCAGCCGGATGCCGAAGCACAGACTCAGCCCCAGCGCCATATCGGTGTAGCCGGAAAAATCAAAATACAGCTGCATCGCGTAGCAGATTGCGCCCGTCCAGGCACAGACCGGTGTAAGGCTCGCGGCAGGCAGCCCGAAGGCATCCTTTGCCACCGCGCCCGCCGCGCCGGACAGCAGCACTTTTTTGCCGAGCCCCAGAATCAGACGTGAAACGCCCTCGTCCGGCAGCGCCGCGTCCTGCGTGCAGCCGTCCAGCTGCGCAGAAAACTCGCCGTACCGGCAGAGCGGCCCCTGCGCCGCCTTGGGGAAAAAGAACGCATAGAGGAAAAAGCGGGAAAAGCGCGTTTCCGCCGGAATTCTTCCGCGATAAACATCCGCAAGATACGAAATCAGCAGAAACGTCAGAAACGACACGCCCACCGGCGCCGGAAGAACCGAAACCTTCGGCAGGCGCAGCGTCTGCAGGATGAAATTCGTATATTTGAAATAGCAAAGAAGCCCTGCGGCAAACACGATGCCCAGGGCAAGGATGCATTTTCTGCGTTTTGGTTCGCCCGCGCGCTCAAGCGCTCTTCCGAAAAAGAACGCCGCAAGAATCTCGATCGCCGCCGCCAGCAGCCCCGGAAGCCCCCGACGCCGCGCAGAACAGCACGCTCATCGCCAGCAGTAGCGCATTGCGCGCATGCGGACGGTTCCCCGTCAGAGCCGCGCAGATCAGCGCCGCAGGCAGAAACGCAAAGAGAAAGAGAAAATCCGTCAGCTGCATGTCAGTGCTTTTTGGTATGCTTCGGCTTTAACGGGCGCTTGTTGCCGTGGTCGTCTACAATGTAGGTGTTATCGAGCTGCGCGCGCAGATTCTGCCGGAAGGCGGCAAAATATTCCTGCCGCAGCCGGTCGCGCTCGATGGTTTCTTCTTCCGTCAGTCCCTCGGTCTTCGCCTTGTGGGCAAGCTCGTTGATGCGCTCGACGCGGGATTTTTCCATATTCACTCACTCCTTATAGAAACCTTGAAATTTCGATGCTGATGCGTCCTTTTTTCGTATTGCCGCCGACCTTTTCCAGCCGCAGCTTTCCCAGTCCCCGGACGGACACGAGGTCCCCCTCGGAGACCTGCTTGTCGCCCTTCATGCAGGGAAGATAGTTGAGCTCCGCCTTCCCTGCCGATACATAATCCGCCGCCTTGCCGCGGGAAATGGAAAAGCCGGAGGAAATGATGCCGTCCAGACGCAAAGACGGCACGGTGTCGCGGACGGTTTTGACCGCCTGCTGCGGAAGCTGGATATCCGCAAGAGAGATTTCCTGCAGACTCAGCTTCGTCCGCCCGGCGGAGGTCAGATTCTGCAGCACATACGGAAGGATTTCCCGCAGCACAAGAAAATCGCACGAGCCGCCTGCCACATAAATATCGCCCACGGTCTCGCGCTTGATGCCGCTTCCCATGAGGCTGCCGAGAAAATCGCGGTGCGTCAGCCGGTCCTGCTCAAACTCCGCGCGCGCACCGCGGCAATGGGGCCGTCTGCGGAATACAGCCAGCTCTCGTCTAGGTACTCCGGCAGATAGCAGCAGACCTCGCGCTCGCCGAAAGCGCCGCGCCGCCGAAGAACAGAAACTCCTCCCCGCGCAAAAGCTCCTGCACGAGCATCTGCTCGCGTTTGGACAAAAAAGGAGTCTTGCCGGCACGTTCCGCTGCGCTGCCATGGTGATGCGCTCATAGACGCGCGCCAGCAGCACCTCGTCCTCTTTTGACTGCGCAAGGCGCGCGATTTTTTTCTCGTCTGTCCACCCGTATATCACCTCGTTTTTCAGATATTGTATCAGGCGCACGGAAAAAAAGCAATCCTACCGATAGCGCTTCGAATTTCCGCTTTCCAAAGCCGGAGTTTTCGTTTATACTAAAAAGAAAATCCCACCCGAACATCAACCAGAATACACTAGAGGATTCGTCTATGAAGAGTACTCATTATCGGCGGCGGCGCAAGCGGCATGATGGCGGCGCTCTCCGCGCTGGAAAACCCGGACAATTCAGTCACGCTTCTCGAGCGGCAGAGCCGCGTCGGCAAAAAGCTTCTCGCCACCGGCAACGGCAGGTGCAACCTCACGAACCGCAACATCCGGGGTTTGTCGCACTACCACGGCGAGCAGCCGAGTTTGCGCGTTTTGCGCTGGGCTGGGGCGTGTCGGACGGACGCTCGCGTTTTTTGAGCGCCTCGGTCTTCTGACCGTCACCGAAGATTCCGGCAAGGTCTATCCCCTGTCCGACCAGGCGTCGAGCGTTCTTGACGTTCTGCGCTTTGCGCTGGACGCGCGGGGCGCGAACGTCGTGACCAGCTGTGATGTCATCGAGGTCAAGCACAAGGCGCGCGGCTATGAAGCGCTTTGCGCCACCGGAGAAAAATATTTCGGCGACAAGCTGATCATCGCCTGCGGCGGCGCCGCCGGAAAGAAGCTCGGCGGCAGCAAATCGGGCTACCATCTGCTTCGCAGCTCGGTCACAGCTGCACAGAGCTTCTTCCTAGCCTCACGCAGATCAAAACGGACCCCGCGTATGTCAAAGCACTCAAGGGCGTGCGCGCCGACGCGCATGTCCTGAAGCGAAGCTCCGTAAGGATGGAGAGACCCTGCAGGACAGCTTCGGCGAGGTGCAGTTCACAGACTTCGGGCTCAGCGGACCCGAGGCGTTCACACTCTCTCGCGCGGCGGCAACCGGCGGGGAGAATCAGGAGCTCGCGCTCGACTTTTTCCGCGAGTACGGAGACGGCGCGCTTCTGGACATGCTGCAGGAAAAGCGCGCCAATCTCCCGGCGCTTGCCGCCGAGGATCTGTTCTCCGGCATGCTCCAGTCGCGCCTCGGAAAAATGATCGTCAAGCGCGCAGGGCTCAAATATCAGACGCCGCTGCAGAGCCTGAATGACGAGCAGCTGCTCGCCTGCGTCAAAACCGGCAAATGGTTCACCCTCGCAGTCGAGGGCGTCATGGGCTTTGACAGCGCACAGGTAACAGCCGGCGGTGTCTCGACGCGCGAGTTTGACGCGAGAACGCTGGAGAGCACCATCAGCCCCGGTCTTTTCGTCTGCGGCGAGGTGCTGGATATCGACGGCGACTGCGGCGGTTTCAACCTGCAGTGGGCGTGGTCTTCGGGCTTCCTTGCAGGGCGGCTCGGGGAAGGGAGACTGACCATGATTCGCATCCGGGACATTTCCCTCCCCCCGCAGCAGGACATGTCGCAGCTGGTTTTCGCCGCAGCGCGGCAGCTGCGCATCGACCACACGCAGATCAAGCGGCTCGACATCAAAAAGCGCTCGGTCGACGCACGGAAGAAAAACGATGTACGGCTGATCTACACCGTGGACGTGCTGGTCAAAGGACGCGAAGATAAAATTTTAAAGATGGCGCACAATCCGAAAGCGTCGATCGCGCAGGACTATCTATGAGCCGCCGAAGCCGGAGCATCTTCCCGCGCAGCGCCCCGTGGTTGTGGGCTTCGGTCCGGCGGGCATGTTCTGCGCGCTCGTTCTGGCGCGGCGGGCTGCAACCGATCGTTTTAGAGCGCGGGCAGGATGCGAAAACGCGCCAGACGCTCGTGCAGCGTTTCTGGGAAACGGGAGCGCTCGACCCCTCCTGCAACGTGCAGTTCGGAGAAGGCGGCGCGGGCACATTCTCAGACGGTAAGCTCAACACGGGCGTCGAACAATCCCAGAAGCTACTGGGTGCTCGAGCAATTTGCAGACGCAGGCGCGGGCGCGGAGATTCTCTTTGATGCAAAGCCCCACATCGGAACAGACGTACTGGTGAACGTTGTGCAGAATCTGCGCGAGGAAGATTCTCGCGCTCGGCGGCGAGGTCCGCTTCGGCGCAAAGCTCACGGACATCATGCTGCAAGACGGCGCGGTCTGCGGCGTGCGCTATGAAAAAGCCGGCGAGCAGACGCTTGCGTGCAGCCATCTGCGTTCTTGCGCCCGGTCACAGCGCCGAGACACCTTCGCATGCTGGACCGGCTCGACGTTCCCATGCAGCCAAAGGCGTTTTCGATGGGCGTGCGCATTGAGCATCTGCAACGCACCATCAGCGACGGCGCAGTACGGTGCGTTTGCGGAGAATCCGGCGCTCGGTGCGGCGGACTATAAGCTGAACGTCAAGCTCCCGGACGGAACAAGCGCGTACACCTTCTGCATGTGCCCAGGCGGCTACGTCGTCGCGGCGGCATCGGAAGAAGGCGGCGTCGTGACCAACGGCATGAGCAACTGCGCCCGCGACGGAGAAAATGCCAACGCGGCGCTTCTGGTCACGCTCACTCCCGAGGATTTCCCAGACAAGAGTACGCTCGGCGGCGTTCTGTATCAGCAGCAGCTTGAGCGCGCAGCGTTTGAAGCCGGCGGGAAAAACTATCACGCACCCGCGCAGCTGGTGGGGGATTTTCTCGCACACAGACCGAGCACCGCTTGGAAGCGTTCAGCCGACGTATCGCCCCGGCGTAACGCTCTGCGAACTGCACGAGGTGCTTCCCGCGCGCATCACAAGCGTTCTCGAACAGGCGCTTCCCGAGCTTGACTAAACGCCTTCACGGCTTTGCCGGCCCCGACGCTGTCATGACCGCGCCGGAGACCAGAAGCTCTTCTCCCGTGCGAATCTTGCGCGGGGAGAACCGGCAGTCCGACATTTTCGGCCTCTATCCCTGCGGCGAGGGCGCAGGCTACGCGGGCGGCATCATGTCCGCTGCCGTCGACGGCATTCTGACCGCCGAAGCAATTTTAAACGCATAAAAGAACCGGGGTGGCAGGTCCATCCCGGTTCTTGTGTTAAAAATCGTGCCTTGCGCCGCCGTCTGCGCCGATTGCCTCATAGATCTTGACGATTTCTTCGATTCTGCGAAAGCACTCCGCATCCTGCGTGTCCGCCTCGAGCGCGCGCCGGATGGCGCAGAGCGCCTCGACGCAGCGTTCTCTCAAAAGCGCCTGCATTGCCTCCTCAGAAATCCTTCGCTCGTCGTAGACCGTATCGAGCAGAATCGACTTTTCCATCTGCCGCAGCAGTGCTTCATCCAAAGAATCCCGCATAATATATACCTCCATTCAACAATTTTTTCTTATATAATATAATATTTCCCATTGAAAGTAAATGATCGTTTAGTTTCAGATAATTATAATTGATATGAAAAATTGGTAGCATAGTATCGTTAGAGGTGGTACTATGAAAACTGATTATCCGGAGCGGTATATCACGCTCGGTCTGAAGATAGCTTATTATCGCAAAAAGCGCGGATACACGCAAGAAAACCTTGCCGAAAAAGTGGGAATCAGTCTGAACTTTCTCGCGCAGGTCGAAGGCACCGGAACTATCCGCGGTATCAGTCTGGAGACGCTTTTCAAAATGGCGGACGTTTTACAGGTTGCACCGTCGAAGCTTCTCGAAGATGACTGACGCAAAGTATCTATGAATCAAGCATATAACCATTTAATCGGCACACGCATCCGCTCTGTTCGGATGCAGCAAAAGCTCTCGCAGGAGCAGCTTGCGGCAAAGGCGCAGCTTCTCGGCTGCGATCTGACGCGCAGCGCGCTGGCAAAAATTGAATGCGGGCAGCAAAGCATCTACCCGGACGAACTCAAGGCACTGCATCTGGCGCTGAACGTTCCCTGCGACACACTTCTTCCATAAAAAAATCCCTGTTGCATTGTTCGTCCGCTTTGGGTATAATACGACTATAATCACAAATAGGAGGCCACAATCATGGCTGTAAAATTGAAAAGTCCACCATCATCGGCGACGTTCTCGACATCGCGCCGCAGACCGCTCCTTTGTTCATGGCAATCGGCATGCACTGCCTGGGCTGCCCGTCCTCCCGCGGCGAGACCGTAGAAGAGGCTTGCATGGTCCACGGTGTCGACGCCGACGCTTTCCTGGCACAGGTCAACCATTTCATCGAGGCAAGCGAGGAAGCAGGCATCTGCTGAAACAAAAAAGCGAAAAGGCGGCTTCGGCCGCCTTTTTCATGGGGCAGTTTTCAAACTTTAAAAAGTTTGAAAAACTTGACACAACGGAGAGCGCCATATGAAGCTGCCGATTTCAAAACGACTTTTATGCTGCGCGTCGAAATGTGGTCCAGTCCGGCTCGCGCGTGGCGGATTCAAATCGGAACCGACCATGAAGCTGCCGATTTCGGGGATTTATGCTCTGCTGCCGCCGGACGCGCGGCGCGGCATCGAACCGACCACGGCGACCTCGCATCCACCTGCCCGGGCTGGAAAACCAGTCATCGCCGCACCTGCGCGAAGGACCGGAAAACGCACGGCGCAACGCCCGGCAGTTCGGCGCGGAGCAAGATGGAGTTTCGCCTGTCCGACGGGTTGGAAAAAATCGCCCCGGAGGAAATCGACTGTGCGGTGCTCGCCGGCATGGGCGGCGATCTGATCGTCCGGATTTTATCCGCATGCAGCTGGCGCGCGCGCGAGGGCTTGACGCTTGTCCTGCAGCCCCAGAGCGCAGGAAATGTGCTGCGCCGCTGGCTCTACAGCGAGGGCTTGGAGCTTCTGCGCGAAGAGCCGGTGCAAGACGGGCTTTTTTATACACTGTCATGGAGCTGCGGCCGGGTCTCCCGCGCCGCTGACGCCCGGGCACGGAATACGCCTCGCCCGCGCTCTTACAAAGCGGCAACCCGCTCGTCGGCGCGTATCTTGCGCGCGTCGAGACCGCGCTGATTGCAACTGTCGAGGGTTTGACGGGCGCGGAAAAGCAGCGCCCCGAGCGTCTTGCCTACTTCTCGCAGGCATTGCACGAAATTCAGGAAATGAGGAAACACTATGGCGACCATCCGTGAAATTTATAACGTCTTATTTGACTTTGCCCCCGCTTACATGAAGCTGGACTGGGACAACGTAGGGCTTGCGTGCGGGCATTTTGACGCTGAGGTTCATAAAATCCTCATCGCTCTCGACCCGATGCCGGACGTGTTCGAGGAAGCAAAGGCGCGCAGCTGCGAGCTGGTCGTGACGCACCATCCGCTGCTGTTTCAGGGTGTCAAGCAGGTAAACAGCGACACCTACAGCTGGAAATTGCCTTCTGTATCTGATTGAAAACAGCATTGCGGCAATGAACCTGCATACAAATCTCGACTGCTGCCCCGGCGGCGTCAATGACGTGCTGGCAGCGAAGCTGGGACTGGAGCACGTCGAAATTCTCCATCCAATGGGAACGGACGGCAGGGTCGCCCCTACGGTCTGGTGCGCATGGGAACGGTGCCGAGCAGTCTCTTGCGGGCTTTGCGTCCTTCGTCAAGCAGGCGCTTTCCTGCCCCGGCGTCCGATTCACGGATGCAGGAAAATCTGTGCGCAAAGTCGCAGTCGGCGGCGGCAGCTGCGGCAGCGAGATCGATGCGGTCTTAGCGGCGGGCTGCGACACGTTCGTCACGGCAGACCTCAAGTACAACCAGTTTGAAGAGGCAAAATACCGCGGGCTGAATCTGATCGACGCCGGGCATTTTGAAACTGAGAACCCGGTGTGTGAAGTTCTGGAGCGGATTTTGCGGGAGGCTTACCCGGAGATTCCGGTTTTCCGCGCACAGAAGCACCACGACGAAACGCAATTTCTGTAATTTGCGCGTCAGGCAGTTGATTTCTGCTGCCTGCCTGTGATAAAATAACGTGTAATATTGTAACGAAGGGAAGAAACCACATGTCCGGACATTCCAAGTGGCATAACATTCAGAAAACGAAGGGCGCGCAGGACGCAAAGCGCGCCGCTGCCTTTACCAAAATTTCAAAGGAAATGATCGTTGCCGTCAAAGAAGGCGGCGGCGTGGCAGACCCTGCCTATAACGCCCGTCTTGCGACCGTCATTACCGAAGGCCAAGGCGGCCAACATGCCGAACGACAACATCAAGCGCGTGCTGGAAAAGGCTGCTTCCGCCGGTCAGGGCGACAGCTACGAATCGATTACTTACGAAGGACACGGTCCGAGCGGCGTCGCCGTCATCGTTGAGACCATGACCGACAACCGCAACCGCACCGCGGGCAACATCCGCCATCATTTCGACAAATACGGCGGCAGTCTCGGCGTGAACGGCTGCGTGAGCTGGGCATTCGACAAGAAGGGCGTCATCGTCATCGACAATGAGGAAGAAGAGCTCGAGGAAGACGCGGTCATGATGGATGCGCTCGACGCGGGCGCTGCCGACTTCCAGCCGGAAGAGGGCTGCTTTACGGTCTACACCGACCCGGCAGATTTCAACGACGTGGCCAAGGCGCTCGAGGACAAAGGACTACAGGTTCGAGTCTGCGCAGATCGAGATGGTTCCCCAGAACTATCAGAAGCTGGAAAACCCCGAGGATATTTCCAACATGGAAAAGATGCTCGACATCTTCGAGGACGACGACGATGTCCAGAACGTCTGGCACAACTGGGATCAGGAATAATTCTTATCTGCAAAGCACCCAAAGCAGCTACAGCTGCTTTGGGTGTATTCTTCTGTCATGCGGCGCAGAAAACGCGAAGCGCCGCAAGCAGCTATCTATCAGGCTTCTCCCGGAAACCGAAGGAGGCAGACGCATGGAAATCCGGCGAATCACGCAAACATCCGACCCGCTATACGAGCAGGCAATGGCACTTTATACCATCAGTTTCCCGTTTCATGAACAACGGCAAGCCCTTTCTCAGTCGCAGATTCTGCAGCAGGATGCCTACCACTTTGACGTCATTTGCGACAATGGAGAATTTGTGGGTGAAATTCTGTATTGGGATATCGGAAACGCACTCTACATTGAACATTTCTGCGTTTCGCCAGCCATGCGGAACAGGCATTACGGTCAAAGGATTCTGAGCGCCTATCAGTCGACGCCCTTGATTCTTGAAATAGACCCGCCTGTGGAGGCGCTCTGCCTGCGCAGAAAGGGCTTCTATGCGCGCTGCGGTTTTACGGAAAATCCATACGCGCACGTGTATCCCCCTATCACCCCGGCAATCCGGGGCACAGGCTTGTCGTCATGAGTTCCCGGAGAAGCTGACGCCCGATGCATACGAACGCTTCTATCGCTTTCTGCTGGACACCGTCATGAAACATGCGTACTGACGCTCTGCCGTTTGTCAAGCCGCCTCTGCGCTGCTGCGCTCCGGGCGGCTTGTTTTTCTTCGATATCTTCCTTGTCGTTTCGACCAAAAACGCAGGTATTCTTTTGTGAATTTTGTCAGCCGCGCCGAAGTTTTCCGCAAGGCGCAAAACGGCGTTGACAAACGGGGATCGAAGACGTATCTTAATGCCATCATCATCTGGTAACTGCTATGAACAGGACACGACTTCCCCGCAGCACCGTTTCCAGAAAGCCGTCGGTTGTGCAAGACGGCAGCAAGGAGCGGGTGACGTTATCCCCTGCGAGCAGCTTTGGCAAAAGCGGATTTCTCTAGGCCGCAAGTAGTCGGAGCCGGTTTCCCACCGTTAGAAGGGAGCGCCGTGTCAGCGGCGAATGAGAGGCAAACCTTCGGTTTGCAAGCAAAGTGGTAACGCGGAAGTTATAACAGCTGCGGCTGTTTATGCCTTCGTCTTTGCGTTGGTGCGTTTTGGCGCGCCATCGGAAGGGCGAAGGCTTTTTTCGTGGCAAAAACCGGATGACAAGCAAAAATCCCTGTGAAAGAAGGAACTTTTATGAACACACTCGTCATCGTATTGCTGGCAGCCGTCGTGCTGTTTGCAGCCTATGTGCTCTATGGGCGCTGGCTGGCAAAGAAGTGGGGCATCGACCCGAAGGCAAAGACGCCTGCCGTTCAGAAAAACGACGGCAAGGACTATGTGCCGACCAACGGCTGGACCGTTTTCAGCCACCAATTCTCGTCCATCGCGGGCGCGGGTCCTGTCACGGGTGCGATTCAGGCGGCAGCCTTCGGCTGGGTGCCGGTGCTTCTGTGGGTGCTGCTGGGCGGCATTTTCTTCGGTGCGGTCACGGACTTCGGCGCCCTGTATGCCTCGGTCAAGAACGAAGGCAAGTCCATGGGCATGCTGATCGAGAAGTACATCGGAAAGCTCGGGAGAAAGCTGTTTTTGCTGTTCTGCTGGCTCTTCTGCGGCATTGTCATCGCAGCGTTTGCGGACATGGTGGCAGGTACGTTCAACGCCTATACCGTTACCGACGGCGTGACGCAGCTGGCTGAGGCGGCACAGACAAACGGCGCTGCCGGCATGGTGTCGATCATGTTCATGGTCTTTGCGGTCGTCTTCGGTCTGGTCCAGAAGAAGTGGAACCTTTCGGGCTGGAAGGAAGCCGTCGTCGGTCTGGTCTGCATCGCAGCTTCCTTTGCCGTCGGCATGAACTGTCCGCTCATCTACGGCAAGTCGACCTGGAGCTACATCACGTTCGTCTACATCTTCTTCGCGGCTGTGCTTCCAATGTGGCTTCTCAAGCAGCCGCGCGACTACATGACGACGTTCATGTTCATCGGCATGATCGCGGGCGCAGCAGTCGGCCTTCTGGTCGCGCACCCCACGATGAACCTTCCGGCGTTCACGAGCTTCAACACGTCTCTCGGCTCGATGTTCCCGATTCTGTTCGTCACGGTGGCCTGCGGCGCAGTCTCCGGCTTCCATAGCCTCGTCTCCTCCGGTACGTCTTCGAAGACGGTTGAAAACGAAAAGGACATGCTCAAAGTCGGTTACGGCGCAATGGTGCTCGAGAGCCTGCTTGCAGTTCTGGCGCTTTGCGTGGCCGGTGCGGCAGCAGCAGCAGACGGCACGCCCGCAGCGGGCACCCCGTTCCAGATCTTCAGCCGCGGCGTTGCGGGCTTCTTTGAGATGTTCGGCGTTCCGAGCTACGCGGCGACGGTCTTCATGACCATGTGCGTTTCCGCGCTGGCGCTCACGAGCCTCGACGCGGTGGCAAGAATCGGCCGCATGAGCTTCCAGGAGCTCTTCTCCGTGGACGATATGGCGCATGCCGAGCCGTGGCGCAAGCTCCTTTGCAACACGTATTTCTCGACGGCTCTCACGCTGGCCTTCGGCTTCCTGCTCACCCAGATCGGCTACGCGAATATCTGGCCGCTCTTCGGCTCTGCCAACCAGCTTCTCTCCGCGCTCGTGCTCATCACGCTGTGCGTCTTCCTCAAGGTCACGGGCCGCAGCAACAAGATGCTCTTCCCGCCGCTCATCATCATGCTCTGTGTGACGTTTACGGCGCTTGTCCAGCGGCTTCTTGCGATGGTCCAGGCAATCCGGACTGCTGCCGCCTCCACGATTCCCGCAGGCGAGACGACCTGGGGCGCGGTGTTCATCGCAAACGGCCTGCAGCTGATCATCGCGGTGCTGCTCATCGTGCTGGGCCTGACGATCGTTGTCAACGCGCTCAAGAGCTACGCGAAGAGCGAGTCCGGCAGCGAACAGGCAAACGCATAATCTCCTCCATACCAGCAGCAAACCCCGCTTCCTGACCGGAAGCGGGGTTGCATTTTTCGACAGAATATGGTATTGTCGTCTCGGTGCTACCGATAAACGGCAAGCGGGCGGCTCCCCTTCGCGTCAGCAGGGGGCTTCACCTCTTTTTGTTGCCCCCTGACTTTAGGGAAGGGGGGACCAGACAATGACATATCCGGATTTGATCCAGTTTTGTATGTTCCTTGTTGCTCTCATCAGTCTTATTTATAAGATCTGTAACGACAAAAAGAAGTAACCGCCCAATCTCCACAGATGACGGTTACTTCTTTTTAGCAATTGGGGAACTGCCCGTTTGCCGGTAGCACCCTTCGTATTTTCAGTATAACCGATTTCTCCCAAAAAGTCAAGGGCTTACAGCATCTGATCGTTGTCTGACGGGATATATTCGACAATTGCCTCAATCGGGCAGTTCAGAATCCGGCATAGATCATTCAGCGTCGTCGTGGTGATCGACTTATTGTGCCGCAGCTTATCAATGGTTGCACTTGAAAGATGATGATCCTTAATGAGCGTATAGGTGCTTTCTTTGGAGGCACGCAGCGTTTGCCAAAAGGGTCTGTAAGATATCATTCTGTTCTGCCTCCAAACATGTTTTCCTTATCTTAATCACATCACCTTCATATTGACTATAGCCATAATTCTAAATATAATCATTATTATAACTATATAGGTCAATGGAGGATGGCAGAATGCTTGAACAAGAAAAACTGGACGAACTCGATATTGCTTTATTGCGGCAGATGGAGCGAGAGATTCTTCTGGACACGGTGTATGACGAACGGCGGCTATCGGACGCGGAACTCCAGTCACTTCTGAAAGAGCGCAGCGTGCGCGCGCTGGCAGAGATTCGCCGCGTTCTGGACGAGGACACGCCGGACGAGACCTGCTTTGAAAAAATCGAGCGTGTCGTCAAGGTCTATGAGGCAATCGGCGCAGACGGCGGCGCACGGCATGATTTTTAAGGCATCCGTGAAACCCGCGCAGAAGCTCAAAGCTTCTGCGCGGGTTTTTTCTAGGCAAGATAAACGACGGGCTTGATCAGATCCGGGCGTCTTGTCCTTCATCAGATACAGCGCCTGCTCCACATGAGAAAAGCCGTAGAATTTATGCGTCAGCAGAAGCCCCGGGTCCACGCGCCCGGTCTCAATCAGCCGCAGCAGCCGCTCGGCGCGCAGCCTGCCGCCGGGCATGAGCCCTCCTCGAATCTGCTTGTGTGCCATGCCGCAGCCCCACTCGACGCGCGGGAGCTTCACATAGTCCCCGGCGCCGAGATAATTGACGTTTGCGATGATGCCGCCGGGCTTTACCATGCGGATTGCCGCGTCGAACGTATCGGCAGTTCCGCCCGCGACGACGACCTTGTCAACGCCCTTCCCTCGCGTCCGCTCCAGAATCTGCTCGGCAAGATCGCCGTTTTTGTAGCTGAGAAAGTCCGTCGCGCCGTATTGCTTTGCCGCGTCCATGCAGTCCTTCCGCGTGCCGACGCAGTATACATCTCCCGCTCCGCGCAGCACGCACGCGCGAACTGCCATGAGTCCGACAGGGCCAATGCCGATGACGCAGACGCTCTCGCCGAACTGAATGTCGGCCAGCTCCGCCGCGTGAAAGCCGGTCGGCATCATGTCGCAGAGCATGCAGGCCGTGCCGGGGTCCAGATCGTCCGGCAGGTGCGCCAGATTGGCATCTGCTTCGTTGACATGGAAAAACTCGGCGAACACGCCGTCCTTGTAATTGGAAAATTTCCAGCCCGCGAGCATCCCGCCGAGTGCATCGCAAAGCCGCGCTGCGCCTCCTCGCTTCCCCAGTCTGGCGTGATGGCCGTGACGATCACGCGGTCGCCGGGCTTAAAATCCCGCACGAGGCTTCCGACCTCTACGACCTCGCCCACGGCCTCGTGGCCTAAAATCATGTCCTTCCGCTCGCCGAGCGCACCCTCCCAGACGGTGTGAACATCGCTCGTGCAGGGCGAGACGGCAATGGGTCGGACAATCGCATCCAGCGCGCCGCAGACGGGGCGCGCTTTTTCGATCCATCCTGTCTTCCCCATGCCGAGCATGGCAAAACCCTTCATAGCAGTCTCCTTTTTCTCAAAAGATAGTCCTAGTATCCCCTGTTCCCCGGATTTTAAGCACCCGGCTTGCATTTTTCTGCGCACGTTGGTATGATGAAACCGTCTGCAGATGCAGGCGGTCTGGAGGGATTTTCATGGCAGTAGACTGTCATATTCATATGGCGCTCGACGGCGGCTACTGGAAAGACGCGCTCGCGCGCCACAAGGACGCGCCCGACGAGGCGTTCATCCGCAGAACACTCGAAACGTACAAAACCCTCGGCTTTACGTATCTTCGAGACGGCGGCGACCGCTGGAACGCCGGAAAGCGGGCGAGCGAGCTGGCGGGAGAATACGGCATGACCTACCGCACGCCGTGCTTTCCCATCTACCGCAAGGGGCACTACGGGAGCTTCATCGGGCGCGGCTTTGAAACGATCGACGATTTCCGCGCGCTTGTCGCAGAGGTCAAAAAAAGCGGCGGACACTTTATCAAGCTTATGATCTCCGGGCTGATGGATTTCAATCACTACGGCGTTCTGACCGACGAGCCGATGCCGGAGAATCTCATTGAGAGCTCACGAAAATCTCCCACGACGAGGGCTTTTCCGTCATGGCACACGCCAACGGCGACGCGGCAGTGCGCGGCGCGGTGAAAGCCGGGATCGATTCGGTCGAGCATGGCGCGTACTTGACGGACGAGACGCTTCAGATGCTCGCGGAAAGCAGAACCGTCTGGGTGCCGACGCTGGTCACAATCGGAAACCTGATCGGAGATGCCAGGTTCCCGGAGAGCGCGACAAAGCCGCTTCTTGCTTATCAGCTGGACGCCGTCCGGAAGGCGGCGCAGTACGGGCCCTGATTTCTTGCCCCCGGCAGCGACGCGGGCGCGTATCGTGTTTTCCACGGACAGGGCGGACTCGACGAGCTGGCGCTTCTGCATCGCGCGCTGGGCGATTGCGCGGACGAAATTCTTGCCCGCGGCACGGCAGAAATCGAATTGCGCTTCTGAGCGGTTGCGCTCCGGCAGCCAGTCTGATACAATAAACGCACAAAGCCGCATAGACCGGAGGGATTTTTCATGTGCGCAAAAAAGGCGAAAACCACAAAAAAGAAGATCGTTTCTGCGGCCTGGAAGCTCTTTTATGAGCAGGGCTACGACAATACGACGGTAGACGATATTGTAGAAGAATCCGGCACCTCGAAGGGCTCGTTCTATCACTACTTTGAGGGCAAGGACGCGTTACTCAGCTCGCTGTCTTTCCTGTTCGACGAAAAGTACGAAGAGCTCATGCCGAGCGTGGACCCGCAGATGCACAGTGTGGATAAGCTCCTGTATCTCAACCGGGAGCTGTTCGGCGTGATAGAAAACACGGTATCGCTAGAGCTGCTGGCGCGGCTGTTTTCCTCGCAGCTCATCACCAAGGGCGAGCGGCATTTGTTAGACAGCAGCCGGATCTATTATAAGGTGCTGCGTCAGATTATTTCCGAGGGCCAGCAGCGCGGGCAGATCCGCAGCGATATCACGGCCAACGAAATTTCCAAGCTCTACGCGGTCGGCGAGCGCGGGCTCATGTACGACTGGTGTATCTGCGGCGGCAACTACTCGCTGAAAAACTATGCGGCGTCGGTCATGCCGCTGCTGCTGGCGTCCATCCGGGAAAAATAATTTTTGAATTGAACTTTCGAATGTTATTCAGTCTATCAATCGTATGTCTTTCTTTGCCCTGAAATTCCAAGGAATATTTCCGATTTAATTCACAGCGCGGTATGGACGATAGTCTATACTGCGTTCTGTGTTGCAGTCTATTTTCCGACATGATAAGATACGCGGGAAATGTGAAAGAACTGTTAAGGAGTTGGTTTTTTGTGATGAATGCAGAGGTTCTTGCGTTCGTATTGTACTTTGTGCTGATGCTGGCCATCGGCGTGCTGTTCTTCTTCAAAGAGAAGGGCGCAGGCGAGAAGGAATATTTCCTTGGCGGCCGCCATATGGGCCCGTGGGTCACGGCAATGAGCGCGCAGGCGTCCGACATGTCGGCGTGGCTTCTGATGGGTCTTCCCGGCTCGATTCTCGCCTTCGGCTTCGGTCAGATCTGGATCGGCATCGGTCTGGGCATCGGCACGATTGCCAACTGGATCATTGTCGCGCGCCGGCTCCGCTGCTTCTCCGAGGCGGCGAACGACTCCATCACCCTGCCGCAATATTTGTCGAACCGTTTTGCCACGAAGAGCCTGGCGCTGCAGATCATCTGCGCCGTCATTTTCCTCGTGTGCTTCACGATCTATGTCGCCTCCGCGTTTGTTTCGGGCGCAACGGTCTTTACGATGGTGTTCCCGAGTCTGTCTAACCAGACGGCGATGCTCCTCTTCGCGCTGATTATCATCATCTACACCTTCCTCGGCGGCTACAAGGCCGTGTGCTGGACGGACTTTTTCCAGGGTCTTCTGATGCTCTGCGCCGTGCTCGCAATTCCGATCGCGATTGTCGCAACGCAGAACCTTGACGTGTCGGCACTGGAAACCGTGTACGTAAACGCCGCCGACGGCACGCAGTATGCCTTCGGCAGCAGCCTGTTTACCTCCAGCTGGCAGGATATCATCTCCGGTCTTGCCTGGGGTCTCGGATACTTTGGCATGCCGCACATCATCGTGCGCTTCATGTCGATTGAAAAGCCCTCGATGGTCAAAAAAGAGCGCGATTGTCGCGTGCGTGTGGGTGGTTCTGTCCCTCGGCGCGGTGTGTCTGATCGCCTACTTCGGACGCATGCTGGTAGCGGACGAGCTGCTCCCCGCCGGCCAGCAGAAGACGATCTTCATCGTGCTTGCCAGCAAGCTCTTCCCGGCGTTCTTAGCCGGCATTCTGCTCGCAGCCATCATGGCAGCGTCCATGTCTACGGCAGACAGCCAGCTGCTCGTCGCCTCGTCGTCGTTTACGTCCGATATCTATAAGCCCGTGTTCCGCAAGAACGCATCGGACAAGGAAATCCTCTGGATGGGTCGTCTGGTGGTTCTGGTGGTCTCCGCCATCGCTTACGTCATCGCTTCGAGCAAGGGCGAGGGCGCACAGGCAATCATGAACATGGTAGAAAACGCCTGGGGCGGCTTCGGCTCGGCGTTCGGTCCGGTCGTGATTCTGTCCCTGTTCTGGCGGCGCCTGAGCTACAAGGGCGCAGTTGCAGGCGTCGTAGCAGGCGCGCTGACGGATGTTCTGTGGTACCTGTTCCTGTCCGGTACGACCGGCGTCTACGAGCTGCTGCCGGGCTTTGCGGTCGGCATGCTGGTATGCGTGATTGTCTCGCTGCTCGACAAAGCCCCCGGCAAGGAAGTTACCGATATCTTCGATCGAGCCATCAGCAAATATAACGACTAAACCATACGCACAGGCGCAGGGATAATCCCTGCGCCTGTTTCTTATCGCCGTTTGAAGAGAAGCGCGAAGAGAAGACCTCCGAGCAGTGCCAGAACGCACGCGCCAAGCAGCACAAGCTGTGTCCGGTCCGTGCCGGTTGACGCGGGATTGTCCGCCGCATTGTCATCCGGGCGCTGCGGACGCGCGGCGTTGTCCTCCCGGATGCCGTCTGTATGTCTTGCGAGCTGCCGGATGCAGCGTCAGCGTCTTCTGGTGCCTCAGTTTCGGACGGCGGCTGGAAAGAGCCGTCCTGCGGGCGCTCGGGCGGTGTGAATGCGCCGTCTGCGTCTTCTTCGCCGCCCGCGCGGTCAAAGCCTCTGCCGCCGCCCATGGTGTTTCCCATGCTGCCCATGTCGGAGAGCGTGATGGACGAAGCGTCCACCAGGCTCGTGCCATCCTCCTGCTGCGCCGCAGAGGTCGACGCAATTGTGCCGTCCAGCTGCCCCTGTATGCTTTCGCTTCGCAGCGCGCAATAGGTCTTCAGCGTCTGCACGCCGGTCTCAAATTCCTCCGCCGTGCAGAATTTCGTCGGGTCCTTTTCCACATACAGCACAATCAGCTGATACGTCTCGTCGATCAGCGCGTTGATATTTGCCGTCTGCAGAAACTCGGCGTAGTATTCGTGGTACCGCGCGGTGTATGCCTCGCTGGAGAAAATCCACGCCTGCATCGGGCGGTCGGAAAGCACGTCGTCGATGGGGTTGTTCACAGAGCTTGTCGCGTCGTTTCCCTGAAAGCCGCCGAAGGCGAGGTTGTAGTCCCAGGGCAGCATGGAGAGCTTCCCGTCCTGCTCGTAAAGATAGTAGTTGTGAATCATCGAGCCGGTGTAGCTGTCGCCGTTCACGACAAAATTGTGGACCACAAAAGTAGCGCAGCACCGCGTCCATGTCCAGAACGTCTTCCAGATCTTCATAAGAGGAAAGCTTTTTCAGACTCTCGATCAGCCGCGCCTCATCGTTTGACGACACGTCGGTTTTCGCATTGCCGAAAATATTCTGGTAGCTCTCGGGGTCGTCGTCGATGTATTGCAGCTTCACATCGCTCGAACCGTTCCCGCCGCCAAAGCCCCCGCTCGGCGTCTGCGGCTTTTCGCCCTGCGCAGGCGCTGGTGCGTTTTCCTTCGCTTCGGTTCCTGCATCCTCCGGCTTTTCCGGCTGCGCTGTGTCGGAATCCGCGCTTTGACCGCCGTCCGGCGGGCTGCCGGGGAAATCGCCGGGTGTGAAATCTCCCCCGATTGGACGGGTCAAAGTCTGCCGCGTCAAAGTCGATGCGCGCGCTTGTCTCGGGCTTCTGGACCTTGCCCGAAGCGATCAGGCAAAGACCGCTGCCGCGCGGGAGCGGTTTGACTGGAGCCGCTGCGCGCTCGATGCATGCCTGCCGTTTGAGCCGGTCTTTTTGAGCGCGGGCTGACCTTTTCCTACGATGTCGAGCCGGGGCTTTTCGTCCTGGGCGATGAAGCGCAGCTCAAAAGGTGCGCCAACATTCTGCTCGACAACGCACAGAAATACGCCGCGCCCGGCGGCGCATGCAGCCTGCGCCTTATGCGCCACGGCAAAAATCGCTGCCGCCTTTGCATCGTCAGAGGGCGCGCCGCTGTCTGCCGAGGCATGCCGGAAAATCTTCGAGCGCTTTTACCGGCTCGAGCGCAGCCGCGACGGCAGCTACGGACTGGGTCTCTCCATCGCCGAGAGCATTGTCCGCCGGACCGGCGGCAGGATCTGGGCAGAGAGTGCAGCGCATGAAAACCGCTTTTTCATCGAGCTCCCGCTCTGCAAAAGCGCGCCCGCCGCGCCCTGACGTACAGCTTCTGCGGCAGCGCGCGGCGTTTCGCCGGATTGCCAGACGTGCGCGAACGTGATACAATCGGCATATACACCGAAATCCGGAGGTGCCCCTATGGACAAGATTGCCATCTATCCGTTTCTGGGCGAGCAGAAGATTCCCTATGAAAAGATCGAGCATCCGGCGGTATTCAACATGGAGCAGCTCGCGTCCATTCATCTGCCGCACCGGAATGGGACGCCAAGAACCTCTTCGTCCGGGACGACAAGAAGCGCAATTACTATCTGATTACCGTCAAGGGCGACAAACGGGTCGATCTGAAGGAATTTCGCAGGCAGCATGCTCTGCGCGCGCTCAGTTTTGCCTCTGCGGAGGATTTGCTTGCCATTCTGGGGCTGATCCCGGCGCCGTCTCCCCGCTCGGCATTCTGAACGACATAGAGCGCCGCGTGCATGTCTATCTGGACCGGGAATTTGCCGGAAGCAAAATCGGCGTGCACCCCAACGACAACACCGCAACCGTCTGGCTGCAGGCGGACGATCTGCTGGCGCTTTTGAAACAGCACGGAAACGAAGCCGTATATACGGACCTGTAGCCCCGGCTTTCCGCCGGGTGCGCTTCTCCACACACACAAAATCAGCCCGGACGCTTTTGTGTCCGGGCTGATTTGTGTAACTGCAATCTCGATTTTCGGACCGGTTCTGTTTTACCGGAGCAAAAAAGCCAGCAGTGCGCGGCAGCCTTCGTCAATATCGCGGTAGGCTGCTTCAAAATCATCGGTATACCACGGGTCTGCCACATCGCGGTCCTTTCCCGCAAACGACAGCAGCAGCCGGAGCTTTCCCTCCGGGTCCGCGCCGAAGACGCGGCGCATGCCGGACAGATTCTCCCGGTCCATGCCGATAAGATAGTCAAAGGCGGCATAGTCCCCCTTTGTAATCTGCCTTGCCCGGTGAGACCCGCAGAAAATCCCATGCGCAGCAAGCACCCGCCTCGCCGGCGGATAGACCGGGTTTCCCAGCTCCTCCCGGCTGACTGCCGCCGATTCGATCTGAAACGACGCTTCCAGATTCGCCTTCTTCACGAGGTCCCCAAAAAAACTCCGCCATCGGGCTGCGGCAGATGCTGCCGTGGCAAACGAATAAGATTTTGTCATTGCTGTGAATCCTTTCAGGGCCCTGCAGGTTCCGGCGCTGCCGGGCTTTCACGCTTACTTTTCTTCTTTACTCTGCGCGAGAACCTGCCAGTAATCCTTGTAATTTGCCTGCAGAAGCTCAGGCGTGTTGAGCCCGTAGGGGGCACTTCGACGTGCAGTGCCCGCAGTGCCTGCATTCTTCAATCCGGTGCATCTTCTGCTGCCACTGCTCGGTCAGCCACTCCTTCGCGGGCGCTCTGCGAAGCATCAGAGACATGCGCGCACACTGGTTGATTTCAATCCCTGCCGGGCACGGCATGCAGTAGCCGCAGCCGCGGCAGAACTCGCCGCAAAGCTCCTTCCGGTCTCGTTCGATCCTCTCCTGCCGTTCCGGCGTCAGTTCCGCGCCCTCGCGGATGCACTGCAAAAACTGGTCCAGTTCCTGCTCGCGCTGCACGCCCCAGATCGGTACAACGCCCTCCTGCTGCGTCATCCAGGCCGCTGCCGTGAAGCCGTCGCGAATGAGACCTCCGGCCATGCCCTTCATCGCGATAAAGCCCATGTCTTTCTCGCGGCACTTCGGACCAACTCCAGCTCCTGTTCCCCGGCAAGATAGCTGAACGGGAATTGCAGCGAGGCGTATAACCCGGAGTCGATGGCCTCCTGCGCCACCGCAAGGCGATGGTTCGTGATGGAAATGTGGCGGATCTTCCCCTGCTTTTTTGCCTCGAGCGCCGCGTCGTACAGACCGTCCTCGCCGCCCGGCTTCGGACAGAAGGCCGGATTGTGCAACTGGTAAATGTCGATGTAGTCAGTCTTCAACGTGCGAAGGCTGGTCTCTAAATCCTTCCAGAATTCGTCCGCATTCTGCGCAGCGGTCTTTGTCGCAAGGACGATTTTGCCGCGCATCGCGGAAAAGGCCGCGCCGACCTTCTGCTCGCTGTCAGAATACGCGCGGGCGGTGTCGAAGAAATTGATGCCGCCGTCGCAGGCCTTGTGCAGCAGCTTCACCGCCTCCGTCTCGCTGATGCGCTGGATGGGCAGGCAGCCAAATCCGTTTTTCTCAAGAACCAGTCCGGTTTTTCCGAAAGTAATCTGATGCATAAAAGTTCCTCCCTCTGTGTAATCCTTTTTCAGTATAGCAAAAGAAGCCCGTTCTGAAAAGCCCTCTGCGCGCCGATTTTTCCTTCTTTTTTCCGTGCGCGGCATGCCGTACAGCAATGCCTTTTCGCTATTTTGCGGATAGCTGACGGGCATCTGATGAATGCCTGCGAACGGACTATCATGATAAAATCAACAACTAGGACTGGAGGTATTTGCTATGGCAGTAAAACAGACGGCAGGACGCGAGCGGCTCGGAACGTTTGCGCCGAAGTTCTGACGCACGCGGCATTCTACGCCGGCTGGCCGAAGGCATGGGCGGCGTTCAACATGGCAAAAGAGGTCTGGGCAGAGGAAGCCGCGCCCGAAGACGCGATGGCAGCGCACGCAGCTTCCATGGTCTTCCCCATCGGCGCGCCGAACGATGCGTATGCAGCCTATTTCACCGGCAAAAGCTATCTCGCACCGGTCTCAAGCTCGCAGGTCGGCATCTACAACGTCACCTTTGAGCCCGGCTGCCGCAACAACTGGCACATCCACCACGCGAAAACCGGCGGCGGGCAGATTCTTGTCTGCGTGGCAGGAAGAGGCTACTATCAGGAAGCGGGCAAGCCCGCGCAGCTGCTCGTCCCCGGCGATGTTGTAAACATTCCGCCCGAGGTCAAACACTGGCACGGCGCCGCACCGGACAGCTGGTTCTCGCATCTGGCAGTCGAGGTTCCCGGCACGGAAACGTCCAACGAGTGGTGGGAACCGGTCACGGACGAAGCATATCCGAAGCTCTGATTGTTGACAGGAGGTTTTTATGTCAAAAGCTCTCGTTGCCTGTTTTTCCGCAAGCGGCGTTACGGCAAAGCTTGCAAAGGCGCTGGCGTCCGCCACGGACGCGGATCTTTTTGAAATCAAGCCCGTCACACCCTACACAAGCAAGGATCTCAACTGGATGGACAAGACCAGCCGGTCGACGATTGAAATGCAGGACAAGTCCTCCCGCCCCGAGATGGCGGAAACGCTTTCCTCCTGCGCGCAATACGATACCGTTTTCGTGGGCTTCCCCATCTGGTGGTATGAAGCGCCGCACATCATCGAGACGTTCCTGGAAAGCTGCGATTTAAGCGGCAAGACCGTCGTCCCCTTTCGCCACATCCGGCGGAAGCTCGATGGGCAAAACTGCGAAAATTCTCGCCCCCAGCTGCCCCGGCGCAACGGTTCTGGACGGCAAGGTCCTGCGCGCATCCAGCTCGGAAGCCGACCTCAAGGCGTGGGTTTCCGGTCTGCATCTGGCATACCAATCGTGAAAAATGCCCGGAAAATTTTCCCGGTTTTTGCGAAATTTTATCCCCGGGGAGCTTAAAATCCGGCGCGCGGTCTGATAGGATAAGAGCAGGCAGAGACGTCCTGCCGGATTTTTGAACCTGTTAGGAGATAACCAATGAAAAAGCTTCTTTCCCTGCTTCTGCTCGCGGCAATGCTGCTTGCGCTTTGCGCCTGCGCCGCAAGCCCCGCACAGCCCACCGGCGAAGCAACTGCCGCCAATCCGCAAGAAACTTCCTCTGAAACTTCTTCGGAGCCCTCCACGCTGGTCTATGGCTCGGGCGACTACACCCGCATCAACCCCGCGATGGACGAGCACTGCGAGATCAACCTCCTGCTCTTCGACGGTCTGACCGCCCACGACGGAGAGAATAACGTCGTACCGGGTCTTGCTGAGAGCTGGGATTTTGACGAACAGACGAACACCTACACCTTCCACCTGAAATCCGGCGTCACGTGGCACGATGGGGAGCGCTTCACCGCAAACGACGTGAAGTTCACCATTGAGGCCATCATGAACCCCGACAACGGCTCGGAGAATGCGCCGAACTTCGAGGACGTTGAGGAAATCACGGTGACGGATGACTTAACCATCTCCTTCCGCCTCTCGGCGCCCAATGTGGCGTTTCTCGATTACATGACCATGGCAATCCTGCCCGAGCATCTGCTCTGCGGCGAGGATTTCCAGACCTCCGACTTTTTCAGAAGCCCTGTCGGCACCGGTCCTTACAAATTATCAAGCTGGGACGTGGGGCAGGCAATCGTTCTGGAAAAAGAACGAAAGCTATTTTAAGGGTCCGGCGAACATCGACCGCATTATCTTCAAAATCGTTCCCGACGACAACGCGCAGGCAGTACAGCTGGAATCCGGCGAGCTGGACCTGGCGCTGCTCGATCCCAAAAATGCACAGAATTTCGTTGGCAAGGACGGCTTTGCCTGCTACGATCTCAAAACCAGCGACTACCGCGGAATTCTGTTTAACTTCTGGAACGACTACTGGACGAAAACAAGACATCATCCCCGCCGTCTGCTACGCGATCGACCGGCAGGCCATCGTGGACGCGGTGCTTCTGGGGCAGGGCTTGCCGGCCTACGGCCCCCTGCAGCGGAACATCTATAATAATGAAAACGTCGAGCACTACGACTATAACCCCGAAAAGGCAAAGTCCGTTCTGGAATCTGCCGGCTGCACCATGGGTCGAACGGCTACTATGAGAGGAACGGCGAGGAAATCGGCTTTGTCATCAGCGTTATGGCTGGCGAACAGGACCGCATCGATATCGCGCAGGCCGCCGCGCAGCAGCTTCGTGACGTCGGCATCCACTGCACCGTGGACATCCCGGCCAAGATGGACTGGGGCGGACAGCAGGCCTGCCTGATCGGCTGGGGCAGCCCCTTTGACGCGGATGATCACACCTACAAGGTCTTCGGCACCGACAAGGGCGCAAATTACTCCGGCTACTCAAACGAAAAAGTCGACGAATATCTGACCAAGGCGCGCGAGTCCTCCGACCCGGCCATCCGGAAGGAATATTACGATCTGTTCCAGGTCGAGCTCGCCAATGACCCGGCCTACGCCTTCATCTGCTATATCGACGCCAACTACGTCGCAAGCGCCCGCCTGCACGGCATTTCGACCGATACCGTCATGGGCCACCACGGCGTGGGCATCTTCTGGAACGTCTGCGAGTGGACGCTGGACTGACCTTTTCAAACTGAAAACAGCGCCGCAGGGCAGGGGGCAGAACGCCTCTTGCCTTGTGCGTGCATAAGGACGTGTACTATGTCAAATCTGTTAGAGCTTCAGAATCTTCATGTCAGCTACCGCACCCCGCGCGGCACAGTGCAGGCGGTGCGGGGCGTGGACCTTACCCTGCAGCCCGGCGAGGTGCTTGCCATCGTCGGAGAATCCGGCTGCGGCAAAAGCGCGCTGTGTAAGGCGGTCATGCGCCTGCTGCCCGACAATGCCGACATCGAAGGAAGAATTCTGGTCAACGGCACGGACATCGCGCCGTACCCGGAAAAGGAGCTGCAGAAGCTGCGCGGCAGGCTGTTTTCCATGGTCTTTCAGGACCCCATGACTGCGCTCAATCCCAGCATGACGATCGGCGCGCAGATTGCCGAAGCGGTGCTGGTCCACGAGCCGAAGATTTCCCGCGATGCGCTGCGCGCGCGTGTGCTGGAGCTGATGGAGCTGGTCGGCATCGACCGCCCAAACGCGCGCATGAAGCTCTATCCGCACAACTTCTCCGGCGGCATGCGCCAGCGTGCGGTGCTTGCCATCGCGCTTGCCTCGCGGGCAAAGATTCTGCTTGCCGACGAGCCGACGACGGCGCTGGACGTGACCATTCAGGCGCAGATTCTGGACCTTCTGCGCAGGCTTCAGCAAAAGCTTCACACCGCGACGATTCTCGTCTCGCACGATCTGGGCGTGGTGGCGCGCGCGGCGGACCGCGTCGCCGTAATGTACGCGGGAAAAATCGTCGAAATCGGAACCGCCGAGGAGGTCTACTATGACCCGCGCCACCCGTATACCTGGGCACTTCTGCGGGCGCTCCCGGCGCTCAGTGAGGCTGGCGGCGCGCTCTACACCATCCCCGGCATGCCGCCGACGCTGATCGACCCGCCGCCAGGCGACGCCTTCGCCTGCCGCAATGAATTTGCACTCGCGATTGACTATGAAAAAGAGCCGCCGATGTTCCGTGTATCGGGCACGCACTACGCCGCGACGTGGCTTCTGGACCCCGCGCGCGCCCAAAATTACACCGCCGATCGGAGGAGTTCGCCATGGCTGACACACTGCTGGAGGTGCGAAACGTCACACACGACTTTTCTCTCAGCAAAACTGCCTGCGTGCGCGCGCTCGACCGGCTGTCATTTTCCATCCGCCGGGGCGAAATTTACGGCCTTGTCGGTGAGTCCGGCTCCGGAAAGTCCACCGCAGCGCGCTGCGTCATGAATCTGGTAAAGCCGCAGTCCGGGCATATTTTCTATGAGGGCGTCGACATCACCGACCCCAGACAATTTGCCGCGAACAAACGGCTTTTGCAGACCTCGCGGCAGATGATCTTTCAGGACTCGACCTCGAGCTTAAACGGCCGCATGAAGGTCGCGGACATCATCGCCGAGCCCATGCGTATCGCGCGCATGACGCCAAAGCGCGGTACCTACCGCAAGGAGGCAGCGTTTCAGATGAAATACGTGGGCTTAGACGAGATTTATCTCGACAAATACCCCGCCGAGCTCTCCGGCGGCCAGCGGCAGCGGGTTGCTATCGCGCGCGCTTTGTGTATGGAGCCGGAGCTTCTGGTGGCAGACGAGCCGGTTAGCGCCCTGGATGTGTCCATTCAGGCACAGATCATCAACCTCTTCCGCCACCTGCAGGAGGAGCACGGCTTTTCGTTCTTCTTCATCGCACACGATCTTTCCATGGTGCGCTATCTCTGTGACCGCGTCGGCGTTCTGCTGCGCGGGCGGCTGGTCGAGGAAGCGCCCGCCGCAGAGCTGTTCTCCCACCCGCAGCATCCCTATACCCGGGCGCTGATTTCTGCCATGCCGCTGCCTGACCCTATCCGCGAGCGCAACCGCAAGCTTATAACGTTCGACCCCGAGACGCTTCCGACCGAAGGCGCGCTTCGCGAGGTTGCGCCCGACCATTTTGTTCTCACGGAAGGAGGCGGCAAAGCATGACCTACCGCGCGAAAAAGCTTTGCAGGACGCTTGTCGTCTTTCTTTTGAGCATGCTGGTGCTGTCCCTTCTCGTCTTTGTGATTGCCCGCCTTGCCCCCGGAGACCCGCTCGTCTCCTATTACGGCGAGCGCGCCGAAAAGATGAAGCCCGCCGAGCGCGCGCAGGCAGAAGCAAGGCTGGGGCTGGACCAGCCGATTGCGCAGCAGTATCTGATCTGGCTGAAGGGCGCGCTGCGCGGCGAGTTCGGCATCTCCTACAAATACAAAATGGACGTGCTGGAAGTCATTCGCACAAGGCTTCCGTTCACGCTGCAGCTGGGCGGCATCGGCTTTCTGCTGACGTTTTTCCTGTCTCTGGGACTGGGTGTCCTGTGCGCGCGGCATGAAGATTCTCTTTTGGATCGCGCGCTGTGCAAAATCGGCACCGTCACGAGCTGCATTCCGGAATTCTGGCTGTCGCTGGTTCTGATTCTGATTTTTGCGGTCCAGCTTCGCTGGCTGCCGAGCTCCGGCGCTTACGACGTGGGAAAGGCAAACGACGCCGGCAGCCGGGTACTGCACCTGATTCTGCCGCTGACGGTCGTCGTGCTCGGCCATCTCTGGTACTACGCCTACCTGGTGCGAAACAAAATGCTTGAGGAAATGCGGATGGACTATGTCCTGCTGGCAAAATCCAAAGGGGCTCGGGCGCAAACGGATTTTATACCGGCACTGCCTGCGGAACGGTCTGCCGTCGTACCTTTCAATCATGGCGATCTCCGTGCCGCATGTGCTGGGCGGGACATACATTGTCGAGAGCGTCTTCTCCTACCCCGGACTTGGCACGCTGAGCTACGAGAGCGCGCGCTATAAGGACTACAATCTTCTGATGGTGCTCTGCATCCTCTCCGGCGCGCTCGTCATCGCGTGCAATCTTCTGGCGCAGGCGCTGAGCGAGAGAATCGACCCCCGCATGCGCGCAAAGGAAGTCATAGACAGCTGGGAGGCAGATGGCAATGGATGATTTTACACTCGTCGGCGCAAGACCGCAAGCTGCGCCCCCGCAGCACGCAAAGGAGCCATGGCACAAGGATCTTCCGATTGTCTCCATGCTCCTGCTTGCGCTGATTGTCCTGGGCTGCCTGCTGTGCGATGTGTTTTTGACGAAGGACCCCGGCTATATGGACCTGAGCCACTGCAGCGCCGCGCCGAACAGGGAGTTTCTCTTCGGCACCGACACGATGGGACGCGATATTTTTTCGATGATCTGGTCCGGCGGCAGGCTGTCGCTGTTCATCGGCATCTGTGCGACGCTGCTGTCGACTGCCATTGCCGTCTTCTTCGGCAGTCTCAGCGGCTGCGCGGGCGAAAAGCTCGATGCATTTTTCATGCGTGTCAACGAAATTTTCATCAGCATCCCGAACCTGTTGCTCATCGTCCTGCTACAGGCAATTCTTGGCAAGGCGAGCGCGCTGAGTCTGTCGATCGTCATCGGGCTTACCAGCTGGATGAGCATTGCCAGGTCGTGCGCACCGAGGTGCGCGTGCTGCGCAGCAGCGAATACGTGCAGGGGTCGCACTGCATGGGCGGGAAGCTTTTTCACATCCTGCGCGTGCATCTTGCGCCCAATTTCCTGCCGTCGATTCTGTTCATGGTGATTATGAACGTGCGCGGCGCAATCCTCGCGGAGTCGACGCTGAGCTTTCTGGGGGTCGGACTTCCGCTGGGGTTGTATCCTGGGGCACTGTTCGGAAAAGGCCTGCTCACCGGAGCTGGTGGTGTGATTCCGGGCGTTTTTCTGGTGGGCAGCAGAAATCGGCAACGCTGTCCGCAAACGCGCAAACCGCAGCCGCCGCATCTTATAATATCTTTTCTTCCGCCCGCAGCACCCGGCTTCTCACGAAGCGGCGGTTTTTGTCCGTCCCGGCATTTTTTGTTGGAAAACGAACATACTATCTCCGATTGGATGATCCCCAAGGCCAAATAAACAACAAGCAGGAGGTTCTTATGGCCAACATGTTTTGCTATCAGTGCGGCAGACCGCCAACCGGCTGCACGGGCTCTCGCGGCGTATGCGGAAAGACGGCAGATGTTGCCAATTTACAGGATGTGCAATCGGTCTGCGCGCGACAACGAACGCCCAGCCCACGAAGGACACCTGGCATCTGATGGCAAGCGCCCTTTTTGCAACGCTCACGAACGTCAATTTCAGCGCCGAAGACATCGAAACCTTCACCCGCCGCGTCCACGAAGAAACACGCCGGGCGTGCGCGGCATGGCGGCGTACGCCTACCACGCGATGGTGCTGGGCTATACGGACGGCGAGGTCAACCGCTTTTTTGCCAAGGCATTGTTTGCCATCGGCGAGGACTGGGGCATGGATGACCTGCTCCCCCTTGTGCTGGAGGTCGGCGAGAAAAACTACCGCTGCATGGCACTGCTCGACAAGGCCAACACGGAGACCTACGGCACGCCAGAGCCGACCACCGTGCCGCTGACGGTGGAAAAGGGACCGTTCATCGTGGTTTCCGGCCACGACCTGCACGACTTGAAGCGCCTGCTCGAGCAGACCGAGGGCAAGGGCATCAACATCTATACGCACAGCGAGATGCTGCCCGCGCACGGCTACCCGGGCCTTAAAAAGTATGCCCATCTCAAGGGCAATTTCGGCACGGCGTGGCAGAACCAGCAAAAGGAATTTGCCGACATCCCTGCGCCCGTACTATTCACCACGAACTGCCTGATGCCGCCGAAAGCGAGCTATGCCGACCGCGTGTTCACTACGGCGGTGGTCTCATATCCGGAACTCAAGCATATCGGCGCGGACAAGGACTTCACGCCGGTCATCGAAAAGGCGCTGGAACTGGGCGGCTATGCCGAGGATAAGGCGTTCACCGGCATCAACGGTGGCAGCACGGTCACGACGGGCTTTGCCCGCGGCGCGGTACTGGGTGTGGCCGACAAGGTGGTCGAGGCCGTCAACTCCGGCCGGATCCGTCACTTTTTCTTAGTCGGCGGCTGCGACGGCGCGCGCCCCGGCAGGAACTACTACACGGAATTCGTCAAGCAGACGCCGCCCGACACCATGGTGCTGACGCTGGCCTGCGGCAAGTTCCGCTTCAATGACTTAGATCTTGGCACGGTGGCGGGGCTGCCGCGCATCCTGGACATCGGCCAGTGCAACGACGCTTACAGCGCCATCCAGATCGCGCTGGCGCTCGCCGACGCCTTTGGCTGCGGAGGCAGACCACGTATCGTCCTTCCATGTGAGCTCCAGCATGTAATCCGCGCCGTTCATCGTCACCTTGTAGGGATACTCGGACGCGGTCGTGCCGGTCTTGTAGCTGGCGTTCACGAGAATCGTGCTGAGGGTGATGGCGTCTGCCTCGGAAAGCTCCACCGGCTCCTGCTCGCTTGCGGCGTCGGTGCTGCTGAGCTGGACGCGGCTCGAGGGCTCCGGCTCCTCGGGAACCGTGCTCTTGAGGGTGAACCAGGACGATACGTCGGTCTCCTCGAAGCTGAACTCCACCTCGCGCCCGGAAGCTTTATCGGTCAGGATGAAGCCCGTGTCGAGGGTAATCATATTGTAAAGCCCGGAGTTTGCATAGAACTCCTTGAACTGGTCCTGCATGGTAGCCTCCGCGCTCTTGGCGCCGCAGGCATATGCCGTGTCCAGCGCCAGCCCGGCTTCCCATGTTGTCGCGCAGGTAGCTGTCGGAAATCAAATGCAGCGGCAGCAGCATGTCCAGAATGCCATCCGGCATCGACACCTCGCGGTGGCAGCCCATAAAGACATACCAGTTGGAGATGTGCGACGGGTCCTGCTGATACAAGCACCAGCTCTCCACACCCGAGCCCGTGTCGCGCGTGAACAGGACCGCCGCGCCGTAGGCGTTGTCGTAGTTCGCGGCAGTGACATTCTCATTGTTTTTGGTGATGAGTTTTGCCATCTTCGCGAGCTTTGTTTTCGTTTCAAAATGATATCCGCCGTAGGAAACATAGTCGCCGCTGTTGAGCTCTGCGTTCAGCGGAAGCACCAGCTCCGAGCCGGTGGAGAACGCCTGCGCGTTGATGCCGCCGGTCTGATTCTTCTTCGAGCAGCTCGAAATGATCACAATCAGCACAATGACAAGCAGCGCCACCACTCCGGCAAGCATCAGCATTCTCTGCTGCCGGCGTCTTCTTCTTTTCATCGAGATTCCTCCATTCGTACAAGCTTTCAAAATATCCTTCGGATATACTTCCTGCATTTTATGCACTGAGTATACACACTTTTTTTTCTCTTGGCAAATTGATTCCCGGAAAATTAAGAATTCCGAAGAAAAACCGTTCGACCTGTTTCGACGCGCTTTTGTCTCTTGCGCGTCCGGCGCGAAACCGGTATAATGGTGGAAACGAATTTTGGAGGAAGTCATGCGCTACAAATGTCTGGTGCTGGACCACGACGACACGCTGGTCAACAGCACCGCAACCATTCATTTTCCCTGCTTCTGTGAATTTTTGAAGGAAGTCCGCCCGAACGCAAAGACATACACGCTTGAAGACTATTTCCGCAAGAACTTCGACCCCGGCATTCTCCCGTTCTTCACCGAAGAGGTCGGGCTCTCGCCGCAGGAGCTGGACTATGAGTTCCGCTTCTGGCAGAACTATGTCAAGCCCCGCGTCCCGCAGGCATTTTCCGGCATGCGCGAGATTCTGGAGCGGCACAAGCGGCAGGGCGGCATTCTTGCCGTCGTGTCCCACTCGATGAAAGACGCGATTGTGCGCGACTACCGGGAAAACGGTCTTCCGCAGCCGGACGTGATCTACGGCTGGGACCTGCCGCCCGAGCAGCGCAAGCCCGCGCCCTGGGCGCTCGAGCAGATCATGGCGCAGTTTTCCTGCCCGCGTCGGGCTTCTGATGCTGGACGATCTCAAGCCGGGTTACGATATGGCGCGCGCGGCAGGCGTCGATTTCGCGGCGGCCGGCTGGGCATACGACGTGCCGGAGATCGAGGCGTTCATGCGCAAAAACTGCGACTTCTATTTTAAAACCGTACAGGAATTCAGAACCTTTCTGGAGGAGGACTGAGCATGCGCGAAATTGATCTGCAGACGTGGGCAAGACGCAATGTTTACGGTCTGTTTTCAGATTGCGACTGGCCGTTTTATCAAGTTTCCTTCCCGCTGGACGTGACGAACTTGCGCGCGTACACGAAAAAAGAAGGGCTGTCCTTTTACTATACGCTCGCATGGCTGTTGACCAAGGGCATGGAGCAGCAGGAGGCGTTTTTGATCCGCATCCACGAAGGGCGACTGTTCGTTCTCGACGAGCTGATGCCCAGCTGCACGGTGCTGCGCCCCGGCGAAGAGGTGTTCCGCATCCTCTCGCTTCCGGCGGGCGAGAATCCTGCCGATTTCTGCCGCCGCGCCGGAGCGCTTGCGCAAACGCAGACGGCGCTGTATGACGAAAAAACCGAGGGGCGCGACGATCTGATCTATTTTTCGTGCCTGCCGTGGCTGCCGGTGCTGTCTTTGACCAACGAGCGGCATGTAGACCCCGACGACTGCATCCCCGCGTAGGCTGGGGCAAGTATCAGATGCAGAACGGCAGGCTCATACTCCCAATCTGTCTCGAGGTCAACCACAAAACCGTCGACGGGCTGCACATCGGGCGGCTCTACGAGTATCTTCAGAATACCATCGACAATCTGTAAGCTGCAAAAGCATCCGGCTTGCGCCGGATGCTTTCGTTTATGACAGCGCTTCTCTGACGCGCGCAACGAGCTTCTGCTTTTTCTCTTCCGGCAGGAACGCTGCCTCCGCGGCGAACACGAGCATCTTCCCGAGATCCTCCGGCGTTAAGCCCATGTCTTCCACACAGTGGCGGTACTCGTCTGCCAGACTCACGGCGGCAAGGGTCATATTGTCCGTGCTGATGCAAAGGCGCAGCCCAGCGTCCAGGAGCTTTTTTGCCGGATGCGCGCGGTAAGACGGCTGCGTATGGCACTGGATGTTGCTCGTCGGGCAGATCTCCAGCGTCACGCCGCATGCAATTGCCGGCTCCCACAGGGAAGGTTCGTCATAAATATGATGTCCGTGCCCGATGCGCCTCACGCCGAACGAGAGCGCGTCGCGCACGGTGTCGGGGCCCTGCGAGTCTCCTGCGTGGCACGTCGCCGGAACGCCCAGCTCGCGCGCCAGATCGAAGACCGGATGAAAGCTTTGCAGCGGCACAATGCCCTCTGCGCCGGCAAGGTCCGCACCCACGACGCCGCGCCCCAGAAATTCCTTTGCCAGACGCACCGTCTCCAGGTTTTCCGCCATATTGACCGTCTCGGGTCCGATACACATCGCGCAGAGCAAAATCCCTGCGTCATAGCCCGGATTCTCCGCCAGCGCCTGCCGTCTGCCCTCCAGAACCGCCTCGATTGCCTGCCGCTGCGTGAGACCTTCCCGTCTGTGAAGCTGCGGGGCAAAGCGAATCTCGTCGTAAATGTGCCCCTGCCGGGAAAGCTCCGTCATCAGATCCTTCGTCACGCGGGCAATCGACTTCTCGTCCTGCATGAGCTGCAGGGGAAGCTCGAAGCGCGCCAGATACGTATTGACGTCCGCGCAGTCGCTCGTTTCGACCAGCCAGTGCCGGAAACCTTCCAGCGTTTCCGCGGGCATGGGAATCTTCTTTTCCTGCGCCAGAGTCCACATGGTCTTCGGCGGAATCGCGCCGTCCAGATGCAGATGCAGTTCGATCATCGGAAGCTTCGATTGTTCCATATCCATCTCTCCTTTTTTTCATTGTACCGGGAAAAAAGCGTCCGCGTCAAGCGGTTTTCGCCTGAAAATTTTTTGGAGCGCTCTTTTTTTATTTGCGCGGTGTTGACAGCCGGGTAGAAAGTATGTACAATAAACGTGTATCTTCGGATACCGATTTTATCGAAATACACAAAATGGAGGAACCAAAATGAAAAAGATCATTGCGCTTCTGCTGGCTCTTGTCATGGTGTTCGCTCTGGTAGCCTGCGCTGCCAAGACCGAGACCCCCGCGACCGAGACCAAGACGGAAGAAACCGCAACCGAAGCCACGACCGAAGAAAAGACCGAAGAGCCTGCTGCCGAGGAAGAAAAGACCGAAGAGCCCGCAGCCGAAGAGGGCAAGGTTTATAACGTCGCGTACCTCGTCAACGGCAACCTCGGCGACAAGTCCTTCTTCGACTCTGCCGAAGCAGGTCTGGCGCAGCTGGAAGGCTGACGGCCGTATTGAGACCATCGAAATCGGCGGCACCGACGAAGACCAGCCGAAGTGGCTGTCCACGCTGTACGACGTTTCCCAGTCCGGCGAGTATGACCTGTCGTCTGCGGCACCTACCAGATGCCCGACTACCTGAAGGAAGTCGCGACGAAGTATCCCGATCAGCTGTACGCCATCTTTGACGACACCACCTATGTCGGCGAAAACCAGAACGTTGTCAACCTGTCCTATCGCCAGAACGACATGGGCTACCTGGTCGGCACCTTCGCCGCCTGCATGACCATGGATACCAGCGTTGCCAACATCAACGAGGACGCGGTCATCGGCTTCGTCGGCGGCGTTGACTCCCCGGTTATCAACGACTTCCTGACTGGCTTCATTGAGGGCGCGCAGGCTGTCAACCCCGACATCAAGGTCGACACCCGCTACACCAACGACTATGTCGATACCGCCATCGCCAAGGAATACGGCCTACTCCATGATCAACGACAACAAGTGCGACATCATCTGGGGTGTTGCCGGCAACGCGGGCAACGGCGCAGCAGAAGCTGCTCTTGAGACCGGCAAGGCATGGTTCATCGGCGTCGACTCCGACCAGGAGCTGACCTTCTCCCCGGACCTGGCAGCGCATGACGCTGACCTCGGGCCTGAAGAACATCGGCAACTCCATCATCTGGATCTTCGACCAGTGGGATGCCGGTAAGACCTACTGGGGCAGCGAAGTCCAGCTCGGCCTCGCAGAGGGCGGCGTCGGCATCGTGACCGACAAGAACTACGACAAGTACGCCTCTGCCGACACCAAGGCCGCCGTTGAGGCTGCGCAGAAGGGCGATCCTGAACGGCAGCATCAAGGTCGACTCCGCGCTGACGCCAACTTCGACCTCGCCGCTCTGCGCGACTCTGTCAGACCGTAAGTTCATTTTCGATCAAGCTTTCTTTTAACCTTGTAGGGGCGGGCGACTCTGCCCGCCCCTTGTTCGCACATGCTTTGCGATAAAAGCGGGCGGACAGAGTCGTCCGCCCCTACAAAATCAGATTCTCCTTAAGTAACAGTGAATAGCGAAAAAACGAACCCGCGTTTGTTCTTTATTCACTATTACTTATTGCTTTTTCATACGCACGACTTTTTCTAAAGAAATAGAGGAACGCATCGTATGCCAGACGAGAAAACCGGCCGTTTGGACGAGGACTTCGTCGTCCAGATGAAAGGGATCACCAAGGTGTATCCCAACGGCGTCGCGGCCAATCAGGGTGTGGACTTCAACCTCCGAAGGGGCGAGATCCACGCGCTGATGGGTGAAAACGGCGCCGGTAAATCCACGCTCATGAAGATGCTCTTCGGTCTGGAGCAGCCGACGAGCGGCGAGATCTGGGTGCACGGCGAAAAGCTGACGCTCTCGTCCTCCCACCGTCGCCATCTCCCACGGGATCGGCATGGTACACCAGCACTTCATGCTTGTACCGAGCCTGACCGTTGCGGAAAACATGGTGCTCGGCATGGCTCCGCGCAAGGGACTGTTCATCGACCACGCGAAGGCCGTCGCCATCACGAAGGAATACGCGGAAAAATACAACCTGCACGTCGAACCCGAGGCCAAGGTCATCGACATTCCGGTCGGCATGAAGCAGAAAGTCGAGATTCTCAAAGCGCTCGTGCGCGGCGCAAAGATTCTGATCCTCGACGAGCCGACGGCCGTTCTGACCACGCAGGAGACGGTCGAGCTGTTCAAGGAGCTGCGGCATTTGAAAGAGCAGGGCTATACCATCGTCTTTATTTCGCACAAGCTGAACGAGATCATGGAGATCACCGACCGGCTGACGATCATGCGCGGCGGCCGCTCGATGGGCGTTTACAACACGTGCGACGTGACGAAGGAGGAAATTTCGCGTCTGATGGTCGGCCGCGATGTCATTCTGAATGTGCAGAAGGACAAGGCGCAGCCGTCGGATGTTGTGCTGCGCGTGCGCGACGTCGAATACGTCAACGAGTGGCACAAGAAGATGCTCGACAAGATCTCCTTCGACGTGCGCAAGGGTGAAATTCTCGGCATTGCGGGCGTCGAAGGCAACGGCCAGAAGGAGCTGGTCGATATGCTCTTCGGCTTCCTGACGCCGAACGCGGGCACAGTGACGATGCAGTCGGAGAATCTTCTCGGCCTTTCGCAGCAGAGCAAAATTCGCGGCCTCGGCGTCTCCCTCGTTCCGGAAGATCGCATGCTTTGGCATTGCGGGCAGCGCGTCCATCGAGGAAAATCTCATTTCCGACCGTTCGGCGGAAAAGCGGCTGAACCATGGCCCGCTTTTCAACATGAAGGCCATTCACGACGAGGCGACAAGTTGATCGAGGACTACGCCGTTGTTGTGCAAATCCCGCAAGCAGCAGGTCGGTATGCTCTCCGGCGGCAATATTCAGAAGGTCGTCGTCGCGCGCGAATTCTCCGGCGATCCGGTGCTCATTCTTGCCGACCAGCCGACGCGCGGCATTGACGTCGGCGCGACGGAATTCATCCGCAAAAAGCTCGTCGAGCTCTCGCGCTCGGGTATCGCAGTGCTGCTCGTCTCGGCAGACCTCGGAGGTCATGGAGCTGTCTGACAGTCTGATCGTCATGCACGGCGGCAAAATTGCCGCGTATTTTGAAGACACCTCCACCCTCACTGACGATGTGATGGGCGAATATATGCTCGGGCTCAAGACCCAGAGCGAAGAGGAAATCAGGAGGGTTTGCCATGACTAAGAAACGTCAGATCCTGTTCTCCGTGATCCGCGGTCTGCTCGCCATTCTCATCGCGCTGCTTGTGGCGACGCTGCTGATCTTCCTGTCGGCAGACGGAAGCAGCTTCTCCGAGAAGCTTTCCGCCACTGGCGACGCATTAAAGCAGCTGCTCGTCGGTCCGCTGTTCCGCATGGGACGCAGCGGCACCACCTTTGAAACCAAGCGCCTGACCGACATTCTTGCCTCCATGATCCCCATCATCTTTACGGGCCTTTCCGTCTGCGTCATGTTCTCGGCCAACCAGTTCAACCTCGGCGCGGAGGGCGGCATCATGCTCGGCGCGTTCACACCGGCATGGCGCGGTCTATGTGCCGATGGCGGCGTTTTTGCATCCGGTCGTGGGCGTTCTGGCCGGCGGTCTGGCTGTTGCCGCGATCATGCTGCTGCCCGCGCTTTTAAAGACCAAGCTGAATGTGAGCGAAATGGTGTGCTCGCTGATGCTCAACTACATCATCATGTACTTAATCAAATACCTGATGAACACGTATCTTGCCGACAAGACCAAGGGCCAGATCCAGTCGTATGATTTCTGGAGACGTCCAGGATCGCGCCGCTCATGGACGACGGCTCGAAGCTCTCCTGGGGCTTCCTCATTGCGATTGCGGCGGTGCTTCTCTGCGGTCTTTTCATGTTCAACACCCGCTGGGGCTACACCATCCGCATGATTGGCATCAATCAGGCGTTCTCGAAATACTCTGGTATGAAGGTTGGCACCGTGATTGTGCTGTCGCAGCTGCTCGGTGGATTTTTTGCCGGTGTGGGCGGCGGCATTGAGATGCTTGGTAGGTACAAGACGTTCTCCTGGAGCTCTCTTCCCGGCTACGGCTGGACAGGCATTACCATTGCCATCCTTGCCGGCAACAATCCGTGGTTTCGTACCTTCGCGTCGTTCTTCATGGCCTATCTCCAAGGGCTGCGAGCTGATGGCAACGTATGCAAACGTACCGCGCAGCTGATCGATATCATCCAGGGCGTGATCTTCCTGTTCTTCGCCGCAGAGCAGTTCCTGTCCAAATACCGGCAGAAGCTCGTCGTCAAGTCGGCCGAGGAGGAAATCGCGCGCAAGAAAGCGCTGGAGGAAGCAAAGGAAGGAGGACACGCAAATGCTTAGTTTTCTGAAAATGCTGCTGACGCCGGAGTTCTTCTTCTCGATTCTCCGCATTTCCGCGCCCATCCTGTTTGCGACGCTCGGCGCAATCGTGGTCGAAAAGGCTGGCTTCTGCAACATCGGCTTAGAGGGCCTCATGATGTCTGCCGCGCTGACCGGTTCTCTGTCCTACTACGCACAGCTGGGTCTGGGGATTGCTTGCCGCGCTGGCCATCGGCGTTCTCATGAGCCTGATGATGGGCTTCTTCGCCTTCCAGCTCAAGACCGATATCACGCTTGTCGGCATCGCCGTCAACATGATGGGCTCCGGCGGCACGCTGTTTTTGTGCAAGGTCATCACGAACCTGTCCGAGGGCAATCCATGGCGTCCTCCACCGGTCTGATCACCTCAAATCTGCTGATTCCGAACATCACGATTCCCCTGCTGAACAAAATTCCGTTCCTGGGCGGCGTTCATTTCGGGGCACAGCCTGCTGACCTACCTCGCCTTCATCATCTGCGGCTTAACCTCCGTCATGCTGTATAAGACGAGCCTCGGTCTCAATATCCGCGCCGTCGGCGAAAACCCGAACGCAGCCAGCTCCGTCGGCGTTTCCGTGCTGAAGATCAAGTACATCGCCATCGGCTTCTCCGGTCTCATGTGCGGCTTCGGCGGCGCGTTCATGTCGATGTCCTACGCACCGGATGGTCCCTTGACATGGTCGCAGGACGCGGCTTTATCGCGCTCGCTGCACAGGCCATGGGCGGCGGTGAATGCCTCGGCGGTATGCTGTCCTCGCTCGTGTTCGGCTTTGCGCAGGCGCTGGGCATCAAATTCTCGGCAAGAGGACTCGATTCGAACCTCGCCTCGCCGATTCCCTATGCGGTCACGATCACTGTTGAAAAGCGTTTGCTTTTTTCAACAGGCTCAGCGCCCGCCCGGACGGGCGGGCGCGTTTTAATTGGAGGTACTATGTCTGAACTGAAAAAGATCCCCGTCATTCTCGACGGCGACCCCGGCCATGACGACGCCATCGGCTGGACGCTGGCACAGGGGAGCGGCCGGTTCGACATTCTGGCCGTCACGTCCTGCAGCGGCAACGTCGGCATTGAAAAGACAACCTACAACACGCTTCGCGTGTGCACGCTGCTGGGCATGGACGCCCCCATCGCTGAGGGCTGCCCCCATCCTCTGACCAATGACGTGATGAACGCGCCGTCTGTCCACGGCGAATCTGGCCTTGACGGCCCGGCGCTTCCCGAGCCTTCGATGCAGCTTTCTTCCCTTGGCGCGGTCGAGCTGATGGCGAAGGTGCTGCGCGAGTCGCCCGAGCCGGTCACGATTATCCCCACAGGTCCGGAGACAAATGTGGCCGCGCTCTTGCTGGCGCACCCGGAACTGAAGCCGAAGATCAAGCAGATTTCCCTGATGGGCGGCGGCATCGCCACCGGCAACTGGACGCCTGCCGCGGAATTCAACATTCTCGTCGACCCGGAGGCGGCGAAGATCGTCTTCGCGTCCGGCGTCCCCATCACCATGGCCGGTCTGGACGTAACGGAAAAGGCGCTGATCATGCCGGAGGATTTTGAGCGCGTGCGCGCGCTCGGAAATCCGGTCAGCGATATCGTCGCGCAGTGGCTGGAGTTTTTCTACAAGTTCCACCGTTCCATTGGCTATGCTGGTGCGCCGATGCACGACCCGTGCGCGGTCATGGCGCTGATCCACCCGGAGGTCTTTACGATCAAGCCCATGCACGTTGAAATTGAGACGCAGGGCGAATACTGCCGCGGCTGCACCGTGGGAGACCAGCTCGGCCTCTCGGGCAAAGCGCCGAACGCGCAGGTCATTCTGGACGTTGACCGCAAGGCCTTTGCCGACCGGCTGGTCGAATCGATGAAATTTTATGGGGAGGGCGTGAAATGACAAATTCCCTGTCTGGCTGGACTGCGACGTGGGCGTAGACGACGCGATTGCAATCATGACCGCGCACGCGCTTTCCGAAATCGACCTTCTTGCTATCTCCACCGTGAGCGGCAACGCGCCGCTGTCCGCTACCTTCCCGAACGCGCACCGCATGAATGGACTCATGAAGACCCACTACCCCGTCTATAAGGGCGCAGACCGTCCGCTGCTCGTCGAGCCGCAGTATGCCGCCGCATTTCACGGGGAAAACGGTCTGGGCGACGTGGAGCTTCCGCTGCCCGAAGACGCAGTCATGAACGATACGCCCGCGTGGGACGCGCTGTATGCCTGCGCGAAGCAGCACCCGGGCGAGCTGCGGCTCATTGCCATCGGGCCTCTTACAAACGTTGCCATTGCGCTCACCAAATATCCGGAGCTCAAGACGCTGCTTCACACGATTCTCATCATGGGCGGCGCAGCAGTCGGCGGCAACGTAACTCCGGCGGCGGAATTCAACATCTACGCGGACCCCGACGCAGCGCAGATCGTCTTCAAGTCCGGTGTTCCGATCGTAATGTGCGGTCTGGACGTGACGATGCAGGCAGTGCTTACCCCCGAAGACTGGGACGAGCTTGCCGCCACCGGCACACCTGCCGGCGTCTTCACAAAGGCGTGTCTGCAAAAGGCGTGGTCGTTCTTACAGCCCATCGGCTTTGCGGGCGTCGCAATGCACGATACCTGCCCGGTGATGTATCTGGCGCACCCGGAGCTCTTCCGCGCGGAGGAGGCGGGCGTGTATGTGGAGACGCGCGGCTCCATCACGCGCGGCAAGACCGTGACCGATCTCTACAGCGACAAGCAGTTCGAGACCAAAAACGCGCGGGTGGTCCTCGGCGTCGACCGTGACCGCTTCATTGCCATCGTCAAAGACTGCATCAAAACAATCTGAACATGCAAAAAGCCTGTCTGCTGATCATCGGCAGACAGGCTCTTTATTTTACAAAGAGGCGGCAAGCGCCTGTGCCTGCGCGCAGGCTGTTTGCAGGAGCTTTTCAGCGTCGAAGCCGGCAACATTCATGCCGTCGGCCGCGACGCAGTGGTAGCGATCGAAGCCGAAAGAACGTGTGAAGCGCGTCCAGATAGCGGCTGCCCATCTCCAGGGGGTCTCCGTATAGAATCCGCCGCGTGTTGTCAGAAACACCAGATCGGTGCCGCAGCACAGCCCAACGAGTCCCTTTTCATTCGCCCCGAAGGTGATGCCGTCTACGCTCACCTGCTCGATATAAATTTTCAGCAGCGCCGGAAACGCCAGATCCCAGAACGGCGCAGCAATCACAACAAGGTCCGCCTGCGCAAACTGCTTGGCATATCGGAAACGCGGGTGCGCATAATCGCGGCTTTCAGAAGCCGCTGCCGCTGGGCAAAGAAGTCCCCCATGAGCGGCGCGAGATTTTCTTCGGTCAGCACAAGCCGCTCAACCGCGCAGTCCGCCGGTACGGCATGCAGAAATGCCTCCATCAGACGCTTTGTCTGTGACAGCTCTTTTCGGATGCAGCAGTCGATCAAAAGAAGCTTTCTCATGCCTTTTCCCTCTTTTCCAGAAGCGCAAATGCCTCCAGCGCCGTTAGAATTTCCAGCCGCTCACCCTTCGCTGTGGCGCTCTCGCCGCCGACGTAATCGCCGATGGAGTCTGCCGTGTCCTCGCCGTAGAGAACGACGTTGTTGAGAATCGAAGCTGTCTTCATGCCGCGCAGGCGGCCGATGGTGAAAAGCGCTGCCGTCTCCATGTCCGCGCCCAGAACGCCCTTGCCGGACCAGTATGCGCTTTCCTGCTCGTTTTCTTCATGGTAGAAGCTCTCGTGGCTGTGGCAGATGCCCTCGTGCGTCACCGCGCCGACACAGTTCGCCGCCTCCTTGCAGCAGGCATACAGCGTAAAGTCCGCCACTGCCGGGAAGATTGCGGGCACGTAGGCCTTCGACGCGCCGTCGTCGCGCACCGCGCCGGAGACCAGAATCAGCTCGCCCAGCCCAATCCCCTTCTGCAGCGCGCCGCACGAGCCGATGCGGATTGCCGCGGTGATACCGATGTTGTGAAGCTCCTCGACCGCGATGCCTGCCGAGCTTCCGCCGATACCGGTCGACAGCGCCAGCACGTCTACCCCCTTATATCTGCCGCGCAGACTGCGGAACTCGCGGTTATACGCCAGCTCCTGCACGTCCGTAAGCTCCTTTGCAATGCGGTCGAGCCTTGCCGGGTCGCCGGGGAGAATGGCATAGCGGATGCCGAGCGTTTCATCAAGACAAATGTGCGCCTGTTTCATAAAACGTCTTCCTTTCCTTGCGCCGCGCGCGTTTTTCTTTATTTTACAGGATTCCGCCCGGAAAGTAAATTCCCCCGGCAGATTTCTCTGCCGGGGGCTTTGCCGGGATGTATGGGTTAATTGTGCCGCTCTGCCTCCACGTCGATAGCAAGCACGACGCACAGCGCGGTCAGCTCGTCCTTGGGGTCTTCAATTTCCAGCCGGTAGCGGTCGTGAAACGCAGGAAACGCCTTTTCGATGTACGCCACACGGTTCGATCGCCCTGCGTAATCTCAAAGTCCAGACTCATGAAGCTGCCTGCGACCTTCCAGCCCAGCTGGTCGATGGAATACTGCTGCGTAAAGAACGAGAACTGCCGGTCGAGCCGCACGCTTCCGCCGGGAACCGCCAGCTCATACGCGCACGGAATCGAGAACGGGATGTGCTGCACAAAGCAGACCTCGCGCCCCTGCATGTCGACCACGACGAGCTTGCGCCCGAACTGAAACAGCTCGCGGTCGACCTGATATTTGACATTTCCGTCTTCGTCCCAGATGTCAAAATGGTCGAACGAGAAAATCTGCTCCTGCAAATAAAGCGTCATTGCGCCGTCCCCCACTGTCCGGAGAAAATCTGCGCAATCGGAGAATCGGACGAGAGCACCAGCGTCTTATTGCCGCCCGTGAGCGAGCTTCGCGCCATATCGAGCGCGCGCATGAACTCATAGAAGTCCGCTTCCTCCTGCGTGTCATACGCCTGAGACAGTATGCGCATATACTCCGCCTCGCCCTCGGCTTTGATCCGCTCCGCCTGCGCCTTTGCCTCGGATATGGTAATTTCGACAGATTTGTCCGCCTCGCTGCGGATCTGCTTGGCCTGCGCGTCGCCCTCGGCAGCATACGATGCCGCGATGTTGCCGCGCTCGGAGATCATGCGCTCATAGACGGCCGCCTTGTTTTCGTCGGGGAGGTCGATCCGCTTGGTTTCGATGGCAAGAACGGTGAGGCCGTAATCGTCAAAGTTTTGCTCGAAGTTTTCCATGATCGCTGCCGCAAGCTCGCCGTCTCGGCCGGAGATGACCGCCTCCTGCTTCATGGAGCTGATGACGGTTTTAAGGCTGTTGTAGACGACGGCGTTGATGCGGCTTTCCGCGTTTGCAACGCTGCCGGAAAGCGTCTGGATGAATTTTAAGGGGTCTGTGATCTTCCAGAGGACAAAGCTGTCGGCTACCATCGACTTTTTATCAGACGTAATGACGTCGCTCGCCGCAAGGTCATAGAGCATCTCTGTTTTGGGAAGCGTGCTTGCCGACTGGACGAAGGGCGTTTTGAGGCTTAGCCCCGGCTGGTCGATGATGCTGACCACCGCGCCGAACTGCTTGATGATCGTGTACTCGTTCGGCTGCGTTACGACGAGGCTCCCTGCCAGAATCACCAGCAGCGCCAGAACAAGAACGACCGGAATGACAATTTTGACCGTCTTTTTCAATTGGACGCACCTCCTTCCGCTGTGCCCGCGTTCACGGTTGCAAACTGCTCCAACGGCAGCGCAGTCTGCACGCCCGTCTGCTCGTCTACGATGTAGAGCTTCACCTCGGGCAGAATCTCCTCCATCGCCTCATAGAACAGCCGCTGCTTGGTGATCAGCGGATAGTTCTGATACTCGGCAAACAGCTCCGTAAAACGCGCCGCCTGACCTTCCGCTTCATTGATCTTGCTCTCGCGGTACGCCTCTGCCTGCTTGATGATCTGGTCTGCGTCAGCAGACGCCGCAGGCGTTACCTTCGTTGGCGTATTTTTTTGCGTTGTTGACTGCCGTATCTGCCGACTGCTTGGCGGTTTCCACAGCCGTGAACGCCTGCTGCACCTCGAGCGTGGGTGGCTCCGCGTCCTGAATCGTGAGATTCGTCAGCTGAATGCCGAGGTCCTCCTGCTCGAGCCGGTTCATGACCTTCTGCTTGATCTCGGACTGAATTTCGCTCTTGCCGGTGGTGATGACGCTGTCGACATCGTAAAGGCCGATGGTGTCGCGGATATAGCTCTGGCAGAGCATCTTCAAAATTCCGACGGGGTCGCTCGAGTTATAGAGGTATTTGACCGGGTCCGTAACGCGGTACTCGACATAAAAGTCGACGTTTACAAAGTTATAGTCATACGTGATCATCAGTGACTCATCGTCCACCGACTCGTCGCTCCCAGCCCGGTAGCCGAGCGGGAAGCCCTGAATGGACTTGGACACCAGGCTCACGCGCTGCACGAGCGGAATTTTCATCTGCAGGCCCGAGGCCGAGACCGTCGTGGGCTTACCGAAGGTCGTAATGACTGCGTACTGATCCTCCTTGAGCGTATAAAAGAGTCCATCGCCAGCCCGCTGCAAGCAGGACCACCGGAATCAGCCACAGCAGCTTCCACATGCCGCGCCTTCTGGGTTTCCGGGGCTTCGGCTGCTCGTCGCCGGCATCCGCGCCGGGGTAGTACGAATTGTCGTTGTATTCCATCTCGTTCTCCTTTCGGTTTTGAGGGTTGGACGATCCTCGCCAATTTTTGTTCCCATTTCATTTTAGCAGATGTAAGCCCGCTTCGGTAGTGGCATTGCGGGAAAATTTGTGGTATACTCATCTCACGCATTCTGAAACAAAGGAAGTTTTTGAGTATGACATCCAAAGAAATCGGCGAGCTGCGGCGAAGACTTCGCCCGGACCGCACCAATATGACCGCCGTGCGCGCTTCTATATTTCTTCCGGCGGCGAGGTTCTGTCCTCGTTCCGCCAGTCGGTCGCGCTCATGAGTCAGGAGGACAAGGAGAGCTACCTTGCCATCTTCCGCCGCGTTCTGTCCGGCACGCAGGACAAAACCTGATTGACCTCAGCTTCAGAACCAGTCAGGTTGCAGATTCCGACGAACACCGCCTGCTCATGGCGCTGCGCGATTCCGGTCTGGACGACGAGGCTGCGCTCGAAACATTCTGCCAAACCGTCACCGGCGCGCTTTCCTCAGAGGACCACTATCTGATTTTGCTGGCGCACGAGCGCTACGACGTGCCCTTCAAGGCAAAAAGACGGCGCGCAGCTGGACGATTCCAGCGAGGTCTTTTCCTACGTTCTGTGCGCCATATGCCCCGTAAAGCCCGGCAAAGGCGGCGCTGCGGTACATTGCGGACGAGAAGGAATTTCACAACCAGGGCGGCGCCTACACCGTGGGCGCGCCGGAGCTGGGCTTTCTGTTCCCGGCATTCGACGGCAGGCGAACAAATCTTTATAACTGCCTGTATTATTCCCGCAGTTTGGAAAACAATCACCCGGAGCTGGTGCAGGCGCTGTTCAAGCTGGACCCGCCCGAGCCTGCGAACGCGCAAAAGAGTCATTCGGCGAGCTGCTCAGCCAGTCCCTAGAGGATGCGTGCAGCCTGCCGTTGGTGCAAAGTCCATGAGCAGCTACGCCAGAACATTGAGGCACATAAAGAATTAAAATCTGACGAGCCGCTTGTCGTGAGCCGGCAGGAGGTTTCCGAGGTGCTCTCCGGCTGCGGCGTGGAGGAATCGAAGCTTGCAAAATTCAACGTCGAGTTTGACCAGCACTTTGGCGCCGACGCTGCACTTAGTCCTGCGAACCTCATCGACGCGAAAAAGTTCCAGCTCAAAACGCCCGACGTGACCATTCAGGTAAACTCCGAGCGCACCGACCTTGTCCAAACGCGCGTCATCGGCGGGGTCAAGTACCTGCTCATCTGCGCCGACGACGGTGTAGAAGTCAACGGCATCCAGGTCGATTTGGATGAATGACTTCCGTATACAGAAAACCAGCACCTTCTTTTGAAGGTGCTGGTTTTCTATGAAATTACGAAAGCAAAACGGCGTCCGTCTCTTCCTGCTGCCCTGCCAGTGCGGCAAAGCGGTCGAGAAGGTCCTTCTTCGTCAGCTTTTTTCTTTTCTTCGCCCGCAATATCGAGGATGATGTGCCCCTCGTTCATCATGATCAGCCGGTTGCCGTGGGTAATCGCGTCTTTCATGTTGTGGGTGATCATGAGCGCCGTCAGACCGTTTTGCTCGACGATCTTGTCAGAGAGCTCCAGGACCTTTGCCGCCGTCGCGGGGTCAAGCGCCGCCGTGTGTTCATCTAGCAGCAGCAGCTTCGGCTTTTGCAGCGATGCCATCAGAAGCGTCAGTGCCTGCCGCTGACCGCCGGACAGAAGCCCTACCTTGTCGGTCATGCGCTTTTCCAGCCCCAGCCCCAGCGCGTGCAGCCGGTCATAGTAATCCTCGCGCTCTTGTTTCGTCACGCCCCATTTGAGCGTGCGCTTTTTTCCGCGCCGCAACGCAAGGGCCAGATTTTCTTCGATCTGCATATTGGGCGCGGTGCCAAGCATCGGGTCCTGGAAGACGCGACCGATAAACGCCGCGCGCTTGTACTCGGGAAGCCCCGTCACATCGACACCGTCAATGAGGATGCTTCCCTCGTCGACGGGCCACACGCCCGCGATGGCGTTCAGAAGCGTCGACTTGCCCGCGCCGTTGCCGCCGATGACGGTGACGAAATCGCCGTCGTTGAGGCTCAGGCTCAGGTTCTGCAGCGCCTTCTTGGCGTGAATCGTGCCGGGATGGAACGTTTTCGAAATCGACTGTAATTCAAGCATGGCGGCTGCCTCCTTTCGCGCTTCTTGCAAACGAGCTTCTTCTCTGCTCGCGCAGATAAGGAACCGCGAGGAAGATTGCGACGATCAGAGCCGTGAAGAGCTTGAGGTCGTTTGGGTCGAGCTTGAGCCAGAGGATGAGCACCATGACCGCGTAGTATACCACGCCGCCGAAGACGACGAACAGAAGGCGCACCGCGAAGTTGCAGCCCTTGCGGAAAATTGCATCGCACAGCACCTCGCCGATGATGATGGCAGCTAAGCCGATGACGATTGCGCCTCTGCCCATCGACACGTCTGCCGTGCCCTGGAACTGGGTCATAAGACCGCCCGCGAGCGCAACCAGACCGTTCGAGAGCGCCAGCCCCAGCAGCTTCATGTTGCTGACATTGATGCCCTGCGCGCGGCTCATTGCGGGGTTCGCGCCCGTAGCGCGCATGGCGCTGCCCTGCTCGGTACCAAAGTACCAGTACAGAAGCGCAACCAGCGCCGCGGAGAGAAGCAGCCCCGCAATCAGCGCCTGCGGCACGTAAAGAGACGACATCAGAAAGCCCTTGCCGTTTGTCTCCCAGAACATGCCGAAGTTTTTGATGCTGGCCGTCTGGTTGGCCTTTCCCATGATGCGAAGGTTGATCGAGTACAGGGCAAACTGCGTGAGGATACCGGCGAGGATCGCGGGAATGCCGAATTTCGTGTGCAGAAGTCCCGTGCAAAGGCCGGTCAGAAGGCCGACCAGCACAGCAATCAGCAGCGCCGCCCAAGCGGGAAGCCCCCGCAGAAGCAGCATGACCGTGACTGCACCGCCGGTGGCAAACGAGCCGTCGACCGTCAGGTCGGAGACATTGAGAAGCCGGAACGTGATGTATACGCCCAGAGCCATAATGCCCCAGATAATGCCCTGCGCAGCGGCAGCGGGCATGCGGGAGAAGAGGTTCGGTATGCTCAGCGAGGACAGGTAGGTCAGAAGCTCCATGGGGGCTTATCTCCTTTCAGTATTGTTCCGGATTAACCGATTGCAACGTAATCGGCAGGAACGGTGATACCAAGCGCTTCGCAGCGGGCGACGTCGTATTTCTTGACGGGGTTCTGGTAGTACTCGATCGGCATTTCGGAAACGTTTGCTTCGCCGGTCAGGATCTTCGCGGCCATTGCGCCGGTGGTGCGGCCAAGCTCATAGTAGTCGATGGAAAGCGTTGCGATGCCGCAGCCCTTGCAGATGCCTTCCTCGCCCGCGACGATGGGGACGCCGGCAGGCTCTGCGACGTTGTTGATTGCCTCGGTGCAGGAAGCGGCGGTGTTGTCGGTCGGGATGTAGAGCGCGTCAGTTTTCGGAGCAGGCGGTCTGCGTGACGGTCGCAACGTCGTTGGAGTCTGCAAACGTGTAGACCGTAACAGTGACGCCCTTTTCTTCCAGAGCAGCCTTCACAACGTCCGCCTGATAGACGGAGTTCGCTTCCGCCGAACAGTAGAGGATACCGACGTTCTGTGCCTCCGGCAGCAGCTCGAGAAGCATGTCAGCCTGCTGGTCCAGCGGCGCAAGGTCGGATGTGCCGGAGATGTTGCCGCCGACGGTACCGCTAAAGTCCTTGATGTCAAGCGCGACGCCGTATTCGGTGACAGCCGTGCCGAGAACCGGAATGGTCTGGGTCGCGGTGGACGCAGCCTGAAGGGCAGGCGTGGCGTTCGCAAGGATCAGATCGACGTTGCTCGCGACAAAACCGGTGACGATCGTGCCGCAGGTCGGATGTCGTTGGAGGCGTTCTTGAGATCGAACGTGACCTGACCGGGCAGCGCTTCTTCGAGCGCGTCCATGAAGCCGTTCGTGGCAGCGTCGAGCGCGTCATGCTGGACGAGCTGGCAGATGCCGACGACATACTGCTTTGCATCGGGGAGCCTCTTCGGCGGGAGCCTCGGCGGTTTCTTCTGCAGCGGGCGCCTCAGCGGCGGTTTCGGTGCTGGCGGCAGGTTCGGTGGTAGTGGTGGTTGTGGCAGTGTTGGAGGCGCAGGCAGCCAGGCTCAGGCAGAGCGCGGCGCACAGCAGCAGGGCAAGCAGCTTTTTCATAAATCATTTCTCCTTTGCATTTGGTAAGGAAGCTCAGAATCGGAAACGCCCTGGGTTTCCTCAAAAATAAAAGCGATCTCCTCCGTCAGGACGAGACCGCTTCGTTTACAGGTACAATCCCCAAAAACGACTCACGCTTCGTGTGACGGAAAAACAGGCACGGCAAAATAACGGCCCGCATAAAATCGCGCCGTCGCAATATAATAATAGCTTCCGGAAAGCATCATTGCCGTGCTCCTTTCTGTCCTGCGGACGTTTTTGATTACTTTTGCAGTATACTGCTTTAAATGCATGAAGTCAAGAGGCGTTCCGTGTAAGCTTTCGCAAAAATCGCAGACGAAACTTGTGGATATTGACGAAAAGCGGCGACCGGTTCCAAAAACCAGCCGCCGCAGCGCATCCATATTCTCAAAACAGCAGCGTCGGCACATGCTGCACGACGTGATAGAAGGGCTTGTCGAAGTGCACAAGAAACGCCAGATAGAAAATCATCTCATTCGGCGCACGCAGGTCGCGGATCGGCTTTCCGATATACTGCTCGACCTCGCCCGCTTCGAGGATCGCGTCCCAGCAGAGATTGCAGAGTCTGACGATCTGGCGGCTGACGGCAGCGGTGTTTTTCCCGAGCTGCTTTGCCACGGGCGTATAGATATCGCGCGTCACGCGGATATCGTCCATCGCGATCTTCCGCACAAAAAGCAGCTCCATAGCAAGGTCGATTGCCATGCTGAACGGAAGTGTGTTGTAACGGGTCGGTCCAACCAGCGCATAAATCGTCCGCTCTGTTTTTGTCATACCATGGACCCACCTTTCAAACAGCACCTTATTATGATATGACAACTTATGTGCCATTCGACAAATTCGGACAGAAGCAGACAGATAATCCAATATATAGTTTTTAGTATATCCCAAATAGCAGCAAAAATCCCGGAAAAGGGAATGCCTTCTCCGGGACTTGCGTCAGTCGACGATTTCTACCGATACCTTCTGGCCATTGCGCTGGGCAACGGACTTGACAATGGTTCGGATTTCCTTGGCGATACGGCCCTGACGGCCGATGAGCTTGCCCATATCCTCGGGCGCGACGCGCAGCTCGAGCACGGTGGTCTCGCCCTCGATCTCGGTGACGCTCACGCTGTCTGGATTATCGACGAGGTTTCTTTGCCATGTACAGCAAAAGTTCCTTCATAGCAGCCGCTCCAGGCCCTTACAGCACGTTTGCCTTTTTCAGAAGTCCACGAACCGTGTCGGTCGGCTGCGCGCCGTTCTTGATCCACTGCTTGGCCTTATCGGCGTCCACAGTGATCGCAGATTCCGCCTTGGGATCATACGTGCCGATCTCTTCAATGCAGCGGCCGTCGCGCGGGAAGCGGGAATCGGCAACAACGATGCGGTAGTAAGGAGCCTTCTTGGCGCCCATTCTTCTGAGTCTGATCTTAACCATGAGATATTTCCTCCAAATAAAATTACAAATTTCTCTTATTTCGTAAAGCTATACTAAACTTAGCTGAAACGATGTGTTACATGCCCGGGAAGCCGCCCAGCCGCCGGGGAAGCCGCCCATCTTGCCCATGCGCTTCATCTTCTTCGAAGCTCCGGGGCCGGAGAACTGCTTGACCATCTGATTCATCATGTCAAACTGTTTCAAAAGCTGGTTGATCTGCTCGACCTTCACGCCTGCGCCCGCAGCAATGCGGCGCTTGCGGCTGTGGTTGAGCACCGACGGATTTTCGCGCTCGTAGGGCGTCATCGACTGGATGATCGCCTCGGTGCGCGTGAGGGCCTTTTCGTCAAGCTGCGCGTTTTTGAGCGCGCCCATATTCATACCTGGCACCATGCCCGCCATATCCTGCAAGCTTCCCATGCCCTTGAGCTGGACAAGCTGATCGTAGAAATCGGCGAGGGTGAACTTGTTGGCTTGAGCTTCTGCTCGAGCTCGGCGGCCTTTTTCGCATCGAACGCAGCCTCTGCCTTTTCAATCAGTGTCAGCACGTCGCCCATGCCGAGGATTCTCGAGGCCATGCGGCCGGGGTGGAACGGCTCGATCTGATCGAGCTTCTCGCCCGTGCCGATGAACTTGATAGGCTTGCCCGTGACAGCCTTGACCGAAAGCGCAGCGCCGCCGCTCGCGTCGCCGTCGAGCTTGGTGAGGATCACGCCGTCGATGTTCAGCCAGTCGTTGAAGGTCTGTGCCGCGTTGACCGCGTCCTGACCGGTCATGGCGTCGACCACGAGCAGGAATCTCATTCGGCTTCACCGCCGCCTTGATTGCCTTCAGCTCGTCCATGAGCGCTTCGTCGACGTGCAGCCGACCCGCAGTGTCGAGGAACACCATATCGTTGCCGTGCCGGATGGCGTGCGCAACCGCAGCTTTCGCGATGTCGACGGGGTTTGTCTGTCCCATCTCGAAAACGGGGATATCGAGCTGAGCGCCCACGACCTGCAGCTGCTTGATGGCAGCGGGACGGTAAATGTCGCAGGCGACGAGCAGCGGATTTTTGTTCTGCTTTTTGAAAAGCCCCGCGAGCTTCGCGCCGTTGGTCGTTTTACCCGCGCCCTGCAAGCCCACGAGCATCACGATCGTGGGCGGCTGCGAGGCCATGTGGATCTTCTGGTTGTCGCTTCCCATGAGCGCCGTGAGCTCTTCGTTCACGATCTTCACGATCATCTGCGCCGGGTCAGGCTCTCGAGCACATCCGCGCCGACGGCGCGCTCGGTGGTTTTCTTGATGAAGTCCTTGACGACCTTGTAGCTGACGTCTGCCTCTAAAAGCGCCAGACGGATCTCGCGCATGGCCTCTTTGACGTCGGATTCAGAGAGCCTTCCTTTGCCGCGCAGCTTTTTGAACGCCGCAGACAGCTTTTCGGTCAAGCCTTCAAATGCCATATATTACTCCTTTATGCTCGCGCTTGCGAGCAGGATGTTCTGCGCTGCCTCGCGCGCCTCGGGAATCGATTGCAGCCGCTCGCACGCATCTGCGATTGCCTCCAGCGCCTTTGCCGTGCGCCGGTCACGCGCGATGCAGCCGGTGACGCGCTCAAACTCGCCGAGCGCCGTTTCCGCCCGGCTGAGCGAATCGTGGACACCCTGGACGCGTGATGCCGAGCTCCGACGCAATTTCGCTCAGAGAGAGGTCCTGATTATAATACAGGTCAAAGCAGACCCGCTGCTTTTCGCTCAGAAGCTCTCCGTAATAATCAAACAGCAGGGACATCTGCAGCGCGTCTTGCTTCATGGAGTCCCTCCCGAACTGTCAACTTTTTTTCTTTACAGCCAGAGTATCATACTAAATTTCCGTCTGTTTGTCAAGTAAAATTCTTGACAGAAGGGATTTCCAGACCACAGAACCCTTTACATTTTGGTGACAACGTGTTAAAATTGAGAAACAAATCAGCCCACGCCCTGATCTTTGCGGCGTGAAAGCCTAAAAGGAGGACGCCTATGAAACGAGTTGTTGCCTGCGCGCTCGCGCTTTGTCTGACCGTGTGTCTGTTTGCCGGAACCGCCTCGGCTGCTGCGCGGGAGCCATATCCAAATTCACCATTCCTCTGGCGGACAATGTAAATCTGATTGAAATGACCCACGCGGGCGGGATATTCACAGACCCGAAGGATGTTTTGCAGCAGCACGCGCTTACATACCAGCCCGGCGGCGACGTGCAGCCGATGGTGATCTACGGGTCGACACTCTATGGAAGAAGCACCATGAGCAAGATTGCAGCCTATCTGGAAGATGAAAATCTCAGCTTGGTTGCTGGCGTGAACGGCTCGTTTTTTGATATGTCGACCGGCATTCCCTATGGCCTTCCTTGTCACGGACGGCGTGCTGCGCACGAGCGGCAATGTCAATTCCGTCGGCTTTTTTTTCAAAAACGGCAGCGCCATCATCGCAAGCCCCGACCTGCACGTGCTGTTGACCGGCGGCGCGTTCAGCGATACGGAAATTTTTTATAATAAGGTTCTCACAACCACCAACGGCATCGGACTTTACTCGCGCGATTATGACACGGCGACGAAAAACACCGTCTCCGCCTACAATCTTGTGCTCAAGCCCGTTTCGGGAAGCGACAGCGAACTGACGCTTTCGGGCGAGATGACGCTGGAGGTCACGAAAATTACGCAAAGCGCCGCCTCCTGCGCCATTCCCGCGGGCGGCTTCGTCCTCTCGATTGCAGAACAGACGAGCTACGCAAGCGTCCTTGCCAACATGAAGGCATTCAAGGTCGGAGACCGCGTCACCGTTCTCGGTTCCGCTGCGCGGACGGAGTGGGCGGATGTTGCCTATGCCTGCGGCGGCGGAGACCTGCTGGTGGAAGACGAAAGTGCGCTGGAAAACTTCACGCTCGACACGAAGAATGAGCAGCGCGCCCGAACCGCCATTGGCATCAAGCCGGATGGCACCGTCGTCATTTATACGGCAGACGAGTCTGCCAACTCCGCCGGCATGGACCTTTACGACCTTGCAGACATGATGGAGTCGCTCGGCTGCGAGACGGCGCTCAATCTGGACGGCGGCGGCTCGACGATGGTCGGCGTGCAGTATCCGGGCTATGACAAATGCGCCACGGCAAACACCCCCACGGACGGGTCGATGCGCGCGTGCGCCAACTTCATTTTCCTCGTGCGTGAAAAGACGCAGGCGGAGGAAGCAGACCATCTGTTCCTCTACCCCGCGCACAGCTACGCGCTGCCCGGCGCAACGGTCAATTTTGCTCTGAAGGCAGCCGACCGCAATTATGTTGCAGCGGATGTTCCGGGCAGCATCAGCTGGTCGACCAACTTCGGCGCCGTCGGCGAGGGCAAGCTGGTGCTGGACACGTCCTCGTTTAACGGTGGTATTTCCGACGCCGTCGTCAGTGCAAAGGCAGAAGGTATGTCCGCCCGCGCCACGGTGACCATTCTCCAGCAGGTCACGGGCATCAGCGTCTATAAAGAAGACGGCAAGACCAGACTCAAAACGCTCCATACCCCGGCAGAGACCGACGTGCAGCTGAGCGCGGGCGCGACGTATTATGGAAGCGCCGTTCTCTGCGCACCGGGCAGCTTCACCTGGGAGGTCACGGGCGGCATCGGCACGATCTCGGAAAGCGGCAAGTTTACGAGCGCGAAGGTTACAAAGCTGACCGAGGGCACCATCGAGGTTTCCTATGGCGAAACAACCGCCTCCATCCCCGTCACCGTCAGCCCGGCGAACCCGTTCTCCGACACGAAGGGTCACTGGGCAGAAACCTATATCAACGATCTCTACTTTGAAGGCACGCTCACCGGTTCGGCTGGCAAGGACGGCAAGCTTCTCTACCGCCCGGACGACTCCATGACCCGGCAGGAATTCATCGTTGCGCTCATGCGCTATCTTGGAACCGACCTCGGTAATTACAGCTCCGCCTCGCTTCCGTTTGCCGACACCGGCAAAATCGGCACCTGGGCGCTGGACGCCGTGAAGGCGGCATACAGCCTCGGCTATCTGGGCGGTTCCAAAGAAAATGGTAAGCTCTACGCCAATCCCACCGCAACCATCACACGGCAGGGGCAATGGTCATCCTCGCCCGCTCCCAGAATCTCACGGACGGCGGAAGCAGCAGCCTCTCCGGCTTCTCTGACGCTTCCAAGGTCGCCGATTGGGCAAAGGCTTCTCTTGCCGCGATGGTCGACCGCAGGATCATTGGCGGCTCGAACGGCAAGCTGAATCCGACCGGCAAGGTCACACGCGCTGAGGTCGCGAAGATGCTCTGGGCATTGGAAAACACTGAACCTAAGCCGTAAAAAATCCGGAACGCACCGCGTTCCGGATTTTCATTTGTCAGGTTCTCTTCGACCAGGTGCTGGGCAGCAGCAAAATCAGCATCGGGTAGATTTCCAGTCTGCCGAAGAGCATGTCGAGGCACAGAACAACTTTGGACAGCGGGCTGAACATGGCAAAGTTTCCGACAGGTCCCGCCAGTCCCAGACCGGGACCGATGTTATTGAACATTGCAAGCACGGCTGTGACCGTCGTCGAGCCGTCAAAGCCGTCGAGCGAGACCAGAAGCACGGACACCATACAGATGAGCACATACAAGATGAGGTACCCGCTCACCGCGCGCACCGTATCCTGCCCTACGGGCTTGCCGTCGATGCGCATGACCTTGACCGTGCGCGGGCGGATGAGTCTGCGCACCTCAACCTGCGCCGCGCGAACGAGAATCACCAGCCGCGAAACCTTGAGGCCACCGCCTGTCGAGCCCGCCGACGCGCCTACGATCATGAAGAACACCAGAATCACGCGCGAAAACTCTGGCCAGAGGTCAAAGTTTTCCGTGCCGAAGCCGGTCGTCGTGATGACGGACGAGACGGAGAACGCCGCGTGATGGATGGCCGCGTGGAAGTCCGGGTACATCGGCAGAATGTTTGCCGTAATGATCGCGATGGAGGTAAGAATGATGCCCACATACCACCGAAGCTCAGTGTTTTTGAGTGCCAGATCGAACTTCTTCTGCAGCAGGAAGAAGTAGATCGAGAAGTTCACACCGAACAGCGCCATGAAGACCGTCGTGACCGTCTGGGCATACATGCTGTAGCTCGCGAACGAATCTGCCTTGATCGAAAAGCCGCCCGTACCGGCCGTTGCAAACGCGTTGCAGAGCGAGTCAAAAAGCGGCATGCCGCCAGCAAGATAAAAGATCAGCTGCACGAGCGTCAGGGCAAGATATATGGAATAAAGAATCTTCGACGAGTCGACCATCCGCGGCACCATCTTGCCGACCGTCGGCCCCGGGCTCTCGGCGCGCAGCAGATGGATGCCCTGCCCGCCCTCCATCCGGACGATTGCCAACATAAATACCAGAATGCCCATGCCGCCCAGCCAGTGCGAAAAGCTCCGCCAGAGGAGCATGCAGCGGCTAAGCGCCTCCACATTCGGCAGGATACTCGAGCCCGTCGTTGTAAAGCCGGAGATCATCTCGAACACCGCGTCCAGGTAAATCGGAATCTCGCCCGAGAGCGTAAACGGCAGCGCACCGACCAGCGACAAAACAATCCAGCCCGCCGCGACGGCAATCAGAAGCCCTCCTTGGCATAGATCGTCTTGCTGCGCGGCTTTGCAAGCTTCATTGCCGCAAATCCGACGATTGCCGCCGCCAGCGCCGTATAGAAAAACCAGACGCCAGAAGTCTCCCGGTAGATGAGCGCCGCCGCAATCGGCAGGACCATAATCGCCGCCTCGATCAGCAAAATTGCGCCCTGAATGTAAAGAATCATCCGTTTGTTCATGGCTTACCCTCTGCGCTTTTCGAGAATGTCGTCGAGCTCGTTGAGTCCCGTGACGCTCGTCACAACGACGACCGTGTCCCCCGGCTCGATCGTATCCTGGCCGCTGGGGATGAGGATTTTTCCGGCGCGGTTGATGCAGCCAATGAGAAGGTTCTGCCGGAGCCGGAGCGTTTGCAGCGGAATTCCGCAGACGGCGGAGCCTTCGGCCACGCGGAATTCCAGGGCTTCTGCCTTGCCGCCGACGAGCTTATAGAGCGTCTCGACGTTCGAGCCCAGCGAGTTCTGCATGGACCGGGCATACCGGCAGATGACGTTCGATGTGCTGAACCGGGGGTTAAAGACGCTTCCCAAGATCCATCGTCTCGATGATCGACTGGAAGGAATAGCGGTTGATCTTTGTGATGACCTTGACCTTCGGGAAAGTTTTGCGCACATAAAGCCCCATCAGGACATTTTCTTCATCAATGCCCGTCAGCGCGGCAAACGCGTCCGTCTGGGCAACGCCGCACTCGCGCAGAAAGCCCTCGTTTGTGCCGTCGCCATGCAGAATTTCGGCCTTGGGAAGAAGCGACGAGAGCTGCAAGCACCGCTCATAGTTCACCTCGATGATCTTGACGCCCATGCCGAGATCTGTCAGCTGCTTTGCCAGATAATACGCGATATGACCGCCGCCGACAATCATGACCGTGCGCACGCGCGAGACAGCAAGCTTGATCTGGTGGAAAAACGCCTGCGCGTCGCGGATCGATGCGACAAAGGAAATGCGGTCGCCTGCCTCCAGCCGGAACGAGCCCGAGGGAATATAGACCTCTTGCTCCCCACGCTCGACCGCGCAGACCAAAATTTTGGATTTGACCAGCCCCGGCAGCTCCATCAGCGTTTTGCCCGCGAGAACGGAGTCCTGCGGAATCTGTACCTTCAGAAGTTCCACATGCCCGTTGGCAAACGTATCTGTTTTGATAGCGGACGGGATGCGAAGCGTCCGAGCAATCTCTGTTGCGCACAGAAGCTCGGGGTTCACAGAAAGGCTCAGCCCCAGATCCTCCGAGATGAGCGACAGCTCGCCGCTGTACTCGGGGTTCCTGACGCGGGCGATTGTGTGCCGCGCGCCGATTTTCTTTGCGACCAGGCAGCACAGCAGATTCAGTTCGTCCGACATCGTCACCGCAATGAGAAGGTCGGCAGCATCCACGCCGGCTTCCATCTGCGTTGCATATGTTGCACCGTTTCCTTCGACGCACAGAATATCCAAGTCCTCGCTCGTCTGCTGCAAGGGCTCGCCGCTGCGGTCAATGATCGTTATCTCATGCCCCTCGCGCGAGAGCTGTTCCGCGAGTGTGCTGTCCGATCTTTCCGTCACCAACAATGACTATTTTCATGGCAAGACTCCCGATTTCACAATTTGATATATTATATCATGATTGTTTATCATATCACGTTCCGCCGGGAAAAGCAATCGCGCCCCCGTAAAGAAAAACCACCCCCCGCAATTGACAGTCAAAGCCGTGCTGTGGTATGATAATAAAGCATGCGGGCGCCGCTTCCCGGCGCATGGTTTACCGGTCCGCATACACGTTTGCGGATCAAGCGTCACGCTCCGCCCCGGCTGCCTCACCGAGTCAAAATCAGAGGATTACAAAAAGCGGCAGTTTTTCTGCCGTTCCTATCTGCGCCCGTGGTGGAATTGGCAGACACGATGGATTTAGGTGACGTCACCTCAGTGTGAAGGTTTTTTCCATCGTCCTATCCATTCGCCGCGGATCTTTCTTTCGGTAAAAGCAGGTTCGCCTGTTTTTATAGCTGCGGATCAAGCGTTACGCTCCGCCCCGGTTTCCTCACCGTGTAAAAATCAGAGGGCAACAAAATAGCGACAGGCAGCCCTGCCGCTCATATTTGCGGGCGTGGTGGAATTGGTAGACTCGACGGATTTAGGTGATGTCGCTGTTCCAGACCTTGGAGCCAAGGTAATGACCGCAATCGCCGCAGATCAGGCGGCAGGAGAAAATGCTCTTGCCGCTGTAGGACTTGCCCAGCGTCTTCCGACGCGCCATCTCTTCCTGCACTCGCTCAAAAAGGAGCGGATCAACGATGGCCTCATGGCTATTTTCCACATAGTATTGCGGGACCTCGCCTTCGTTGATCTTCATCTTTTTCTGCAAGAAGTCTACAGTGAATTTCTTCTGAAGCAGTGCGCAGCCCTTTGTACTTTTCATTCGTCAGGATGTGATCGACCGTTGTTTTGCCCCATTTTTCCTTACCGCCGGGGTGAGAATTCCTTCTGCTGTGAGCTGCTTGGCGATGGCGGTGGTGGTCTTTCCGCTCATGAAAAGGTCGTAGATGTAACGGACCGTTTCGGCTTCCTCTGGGTCGATCTCCGGCTGGCCGTCCGGGCCCTTGCGGTAACCAAGAAAGTGCTTGTATGGCATGGACACTTTGCCGTCAGAGAAGCGTTTCCGCTGTCCCCATGTCACATTCTCCGAAATGGAGCGGCTCTCTTCCTGCGCCAACGAGGACATGATTGTGATCAGCAATTCGCCCTTTCCATCAAAGGTCCAGATGTTTTCTTTTTCAAAATACACCTCAACACCGTAATCCTTGAGCTGGCGTATGGTAGTCAGGCTGTCTACGGTGTTTCGGGCAAAGCGGCTGACGCTCTTCGTGACGATCAGATCCAGCTTCCCGGCCAGCGAGAATGGGTATCTGCCGGTAAAGCGAACTTTCCCGACAGGAGCGTATTTCTTGGCCCTCTTTGCAATTTCGGCCTGTACCGCTTGGATAATCCTCCAAGCTGATAATGGCCTCGTGCGCTCCCTCACCGTGGTACATCGGCAGCTGGCCCTCGTTGACCACGGTCTTTTTTCGTCAGGTGGTTTTCGGAAAGTCTTTGAAGAAGCAGGTTTCGGAGTAGGCGTAATTGTGCAGGATGCGTGAAACGCCTCCCTTGCTACATGCGTTTTCGTACCGGGGTCCTCACGCCGTCTGCATTTAGGTCGTTTGCGATAAAACGATGCCTTTGCCGGAAAGGTACTCCCCGGAAAATGCGCCGGACCGTTTCGGCCTCATCCGGCTCGATGACGTAGACGCCGTTTCGGTAGCGGTAAATCGAGGAGCGTTCCATTCCAAAGGCTTGCCTTCCTCGAAATTCTTCCGCACACGCCATTTCTGGTTTTCGCTGTGACAGACTTTCCTCCTGTGCGTAGGACGCAAGGATCGAAAGCATCAATTCCCCGTCAGCGGAAAGGGTGTGGATGCTTTGCTCTCAAAAAGACATCAATGCCGAGGGCTTTCAGATCTCGGACCGTCTCCAGCAAAGTAACCGTATTCCGGGCAAAGCGGGATATGGATTTGGTGATGACCATATCGACCTCCCCGGCCTTGCAATCGGATACGAGCTTTGACGAAGCCCTCTCTGGTATCCTTGGTGCCCGGTCTTGGCCTCGTCCGCATACACACCGATATACTGCCAGCCGGGATGATTCTGGATCAGGCCGCTGTAAGCTGACTTGCGCTGACAGGGAGTGGTGCATCGCATTCTTTTGCCGAGGA
>VOFG01000963.1_pt1 | contig 64662 bp, 94 predicted proteins | sample 5384171 | NCBI WGS metagenome assembly VOFG01 (sample SAMN12384726, study PRJNA508395) | human gut metagenome | isolation source: healthy gut F | host: Homo sapiens
TCAGCAAAATAGTCGGCTACTTCTTTAACGTCAGCTACCACATCGGCTTCCAGTTCGATCTTGCACTCGGACTTTTCGCCCTGCTGTTTGGTATTTTGTTTCTGACCCATCCCGGTGCTATACTTTCCATTACCTGGGTGCTGGTCGGTATCTATGAAATCGTAGAGAGTGTATTTAAAATCCAGACCGCGATGGATGCCCGCCACTATCAGCTCTCCGGCTGGGGACTGCTTTTATTCTCCGCCATCGTCTATTTGCTGTTTGGTATTTTCCTGACCTTCAACCCTGCAAAGGGCGGCAGCCTGTTCGTTCAGGTCATGGGCATTTCGCTGATCTTCGCCGGAATTGAAAATATGATCTTCACGTTCTATACCTCCAAACGTTTAAAAGATATCCGCAACCGTCTGCACGACGAGTGGATCGCGTTGGATGAGGACAATATTATTGACTGATCGCACATCGGTATTTACAGCTCACAGAGACGCACGCGCCATCATACCTATCCCACAGCTCACACACGCTATCCCGCGCAAGCGCACAAAAACCCGCCGATTTACGACTTCGCCTGAAAGTTTTTCCAGGCCGCCGCAAACCGACGGGGCTTTTTACGCCTGTTATTTAATTCCGGGCATTTATCCGAACACCGGAACGTGCCCGTTGCGTCCGATTCTTTACTTTTCCACCAGCTTTTTGGAAAATGCGTATCAAAAAATGAAATAAACGGTCCGAGTCCAAACGCGCAGACTGCCGTTCCGATTCCGACAATTCCACCGGCAAACCAGCACACCAGCGCTGCGATCGCATCTCCGATAATCCGATATCCAAAAATACGGTAGTTTGTGATGTCGTTTGATCAGGATCAGAGAAAAAGACTGTCCCACGGCGCTACTCCGACATCAGCGGTCTGATACATTGAAACGCCGAAGCTCATGACGATAATCGCAATGCACACCAACGCGAGCCGCACTGCAAAATTCTGTGGAACACCTCCGAACATCCGCACCCAGATCGTAAAAAGAACGTCACGATATAGCCCAGAAGGCAGGCGTTCACTACCGTTCCGCCCCGATCATCTCTCTTCCAAACTTAACTTCCACGAAAAGCAAAACGAGATTCACCAGAATCAGGAACACCGGATACCCAATTCCGAGCACCTCTGCCAGCGCCATCACCATCCCGCTGAACGGGTCTGTCCCCATTTCTGACAGCTTGAAAATGCTGACTCCATTCCGAGAAAAACATTTCCAAGCAGCATGATCACCATGCGCTTTGCCCCGATCCTTTTTAAAATACTGTTTTAACATAATATTTCCTTTTTATCCAAATGTCCAGAAACTCTGGCGCGTCTTTGGCTTCACCGTCTTTTCTTCCTCTTCTGTCCGGTATTGCAAAATCATGGAGGATGTCTTCGGCATCGTCACCGTAATTCGTCCTGCTGAAACTTCTATCTCCATCGGATTGATGTCATAGCCCCTTTCCCCGGTCAGGATCAGCCGCTGCAGCGTACAGTCCCGCGGGATCCAGCTCCCAGACAGAAATCTCTTTTTGTAATCTCATTTTCATTATTATTGATCAAAACAACCGAATGATTATTTTTGTAAATCGCCCATATGCCAGGAAATTATAGTCAGGGTCAGACATTTTAAGGAGGCCCTGTCTTAAATTCCTTATTCTGACGATGAATCCGGATGATCTCCCGATGAAAGTTTATCAGCTCTTTATCAGGTACGGCGGTTATCCGGATCGGTAAAGCCACAGACGCCCGCTTCATCGCCATAATAAACCGTAGGCGCGCCAGGCCATGTCATCTGCATGACAACAGCCTCCAGAAGCACTGCTTTTTACATCATGATTTGCCGCCTCTGCGCCGAGACTGTTCGTTCTGCCGACCCGACGGTTTGTTCTAGTCAAAAATCTGGAATGGTCATGGTTGGAGAGCTCATTCATGGCAGTTAACCAGGACGGCATCGCCATATTCGCTCCGTGATATGCCATTGCGCCCACAAAGCTGTCCGCGTTTCCCAGAAGATCCTGCCGATAATCATCGCTGTGCTTCTCCATGCCTGTTAAAAACCAGCTGACCGGCTCCATAAATGCGTCATAGTTCATAACCGTATCCCACTGATCTCCCTGCAGCCAGGAAGACGGATCTCCGTAATGCTCCGCAACAATCAGTGCATGGGGATTGGCCTCCTTGACCGTATCCCGGAATTTTGTCCAGAACCGGTGGTTATACTCCGGGGAATGTCCAAGATCTGCCGCAACGTCCAATCTCCAGCCATCTGCATGAAAGGGCGCAGATACCCATTTTCTCGCGACCTCCAAAATATAGTCCTCAAGCTGTCTGGAGCCCCTCATAATTCAGCTTGGGAAGTGTATCGTGGCCCACCACCATCCATCATAGGTCGGATTATAGGGACCGGTTATTGTCATGGAAACTGAAGTAATCATGATATGGACTGTCTTCTGAAATATACGCGCCCTTCTCATAGCCGGGCTTGTTTTCATAAATCCGCTCCCGATCAAGCCACTTATTGAAGGAACCGCAATGATTGAATACACCGTCCAGGATTACCCGTATTCCACGTTTATGAGCTTCCTCAATGACCCGGATCAGTAATCTGTCACTTGCTTCCAGATTTTCGCTGTCTGTGGTTCTGAGGATATAACGGTCTGCGTGGGTATTATCTGTTTTCCCAGTCCTCCAGAAGCCGTCCGCCATCCTTTACGATCTTTCCGCAGTGCGGATCACATGGTCATAATCCGGCTGTCATATTTATGGTTGGAAGGCGAAACGAACAGCGGATTGAAATAAATAACCTCCATACCGAGCTGTTCCAGGTAATCCATTTTCTCCAACACGCCCTGTAAATCTCCGCCATAAAAATCGCGCACATCCATTGAGGACGGATACCTGGTACCAGTCCTCTACATGCTGTGATTTTGCGCCGATATAATGATATTCATTTGTCAGGACATCATTTGTCGGATCCCCGTTGCAGAAGCGATCCACATAAATCTGATACATCACGGCACCGCTTCGCCCAGTCCGGCGTATCAAAGCCAGGAATCAGGACGAAATTGTAATGCTCATCCGGCCGTTTTACCACACCACGAAAATCGTAATAGCAGGTGATCGCACCTGCCTGAATTTCAAAATACCAGCTGATCTTTTCATTATCCAGCTGCAGCTTTACTTCATAATAATCAAACTGCGCGTCTGATGATGCCTTAAACATCAGATTTTTCTGCCCTTTACAGACTAAAAAACGCGATCGACATTGCTGCGCTTGGTGCGGAATGCGATCTTTACCCTGCTGTAGGGTGCAGGCTCCCGGCGGTGTCACATAATTTTTTCTGTCGTATCACTATAAAGCGCCCTTTTACTGAAAACAGGGCGCATTTCATTCATATATTTCTGATCACTGAAAAACGATTAAATTCCATGATTTTCTTTACCTATCCTTTACAGACCCATTTTATACTACCGTTTTTCGGAATGGCAAGCCAAAATCCTGCTCCAGCGCTATATCGCAGCATAAGGATATTCTGCCGCATGATAAAAGGACAGCCGTTAAGCTGTCCTTTTCAGAGAAGGTATTTCTTCTTATGGGGTATAGCAAAAATATATAATGTATTGGGGGTTACAAAGAGTATAATAGCAGACCCGCCCCTTTTTGTATATTCTCCGTTTTCACAAATATCACAAATTTTCGTTTTTGTTTTGTGACTATTTACCATTTACGCGAAGAAATCTTCCGGTTGCTTTTCAAACAGCGCTTCAAATTCTGCGCGGCTGATCTTTTCCTTTTTTCAGAAGCAGCTGTGCGCTCTTATGCAGCACATCACTGTTTTCCAGAATCAATGCCTTTGCCTTTGCATAACACTCGTCGATAATCCGGTGGATTTTCTGTCGATCTCCCCGCTCACCAGCTCGCTGTGGCCTTTGCATGGGCCAGATCCCGTCCGATGAACACTTCATCATCGTCATCATCATAGCAGATCACACCTACGTTTTCAGACATTCCGTACCGTGTTACCATCTTTTCGCAATCTGTGTCGCCTTTTGATATCACTGGATGCGCCGGTGGTAATATCATCAAAATAATTTCTTCCGCGATTCTTCCGCCCAGGGATACCATAATCTCCTGCAGCATGCGACCCTTTGTCATAAACATATCGTCACGCTCCGGCAGCGGCATCGTATAACCAGCTGCACCTGCGCCGGTCGGAATGATCGACACCGAATAAACCGGTCCGACATCCGGCAGCACATGGAACAAAATCGCATGTCCGGATTCGTGATACGCTGTGATCTTACGCTCTTTATCAGAAATAATACGGCTCTTTCTGTTCTGTTCCGATTCCTACTTTTACAAAAGCAGTCTTGATATCCTCCTGACTGATAAAGCACCGGTTAGCCTTTGCTGCTACAATTGCCGCCTCGTTTAACAGATTTTCCAGATCGGCCCGGTAAATCCTGCCGTTGTCTGAGCGATCTGTTTTAAAATCCACGTTATCACCCAAGGGTTTATTTTTCGCGTGAACCTGCAGGATCGCCTCTCTTCCTCCAACATCCGGCAGTCCGACTGCGATCTTTCGATCAAATCGGCCGGGACGCAGGATCGCCGGATCCAGGATATCTACGCGGTTTGTCGCTGCCATTACGATGATTCTGCATTTGCAGCGAAACCGTCCATCTCTACCAGCATCTGATTCAGCGTCTGCTCTCTTTCGTCATGACCGCCGCCCATACCCGGTTCCACGCCGCCTCGCCACCGCATCGATTTCATCAATGAATACGATACACGGTGCATTTTTCTTTGCTTCTTCGAACAAATCCCGGACGCGGGAGGCACCGACGCCGACGAACATTTCCACGAAATCAGAACCGGAAATCGAGAAAAACGGAACGTTTGCTTCGCCCGCAATCGCCTTTGCCAGAAGGGTTTTACCGGTTCCGGGAGGTCCTCCAGCAAAACACCCTTGGGGATTCTCGCCCCGACCTTTGTAAACTTGCCCGGATCTCTTAAAAATCAACGATCTCCTGCAGGTCTTCCTTCTCTTCCTTCAGTCCGGCAACATCCTTTAATGTAACCTTGCTGTCGCCTGCCAGGCTCAGCCGCGCACGGCTTTTGCCGAAATTCATCATCTTATTGCCGCCATTCATCTGGGCATTCTGTGCATTCATCATCATGAAGATCAGCAGCACACCGCCCACAGTGATCAGCGCAGGCAGGATGGACGTTAAAATATATTATCGCCGGGCACATCCCTCACGATCGTCTTGACTCCTGCCGTTTCCAGTTCCTCCAGCACCGGATTGACATCCGATACCACCAGCACCTTTTCGTCTCCCGAGGTAAGATGTACCTCCACGGAACCGGTCGGCACTTCCCGGTTCTGCACTACTACAGCTCCCGATATTTCTCCGGCATCCAGCATCTGATTGAATTCCGCCTGTGTACAGGTATCCTCCATGCTGCGCAGTATTCCCTGAAAACCAGAAAACCAGGAGCACAATAAGCAAAAAGGGAAATGACGAGATTCATTCCTCTGCCGTTTTTGTTCACTGCATCCTCCTTCGGCTAAAAGCCTGCATCAATCAAATTTTACCACCCGATGTACGGAAGGTTGCGGTAACGCTGGTCGTAATCCAGACCATATCCTACCACAAATTCGTCTGGAATCTGGAATCGGTATAATCTACCTTTACATCGATCACACGGCGATCCGGCTTATCCAGAAGCGTGCACAGCGCCATGGACTTCGGTCCGCGTGCCTTTAACATATCCAGCAGATAGCTCAGGGTACGTCCGGAATCCACGATATCCTCCACAACAATAACATTCTTGTCGCGCAGAGGCTCATCCAGGTCCTTTACGATCTTAATGACTCCGCTTGATTTGGTATCGCCGCCGTAGCTGGATACCGACATGAAATCCAGGGATACCGGAACGGTAATCCGCTTTGCCAGTTCACATAAGAAAAAGCTGCCGCCCTTTAATACGCATACCAGATGAACCTGTTTTCCGGCATAATCTTTACTGATCTGCTCACCAATCTCCTGAATCCTTCTGTCTACCTCTTCTTCCGACAACATCACTTCAACTCTTTCTGCCATGCCCAAATCCTCCTTGGTTTTTTTTCTGTTCTATTCTTGCTTCTCCATACAGGTAACTTCCAAAATCACCCTCGTCTGCTCCGTTACCCGATAGTATGTGCTGATTCTTCCGCCCGGTACCCAGATAATGTGATTTCCGTCTGCCAGCACCATCATACTGTTCCGCTCATTTGCAGGAATTTTTTCTTCGATCATATATTTCTTTAAGCTTTTTTTGAAAAATTATCATCGATTGTCAGATAATCCCCGCTCCTGCGCGTTCGAAATACGACAGATTGTATTATTTTATCATAATCCAACCATTTCGTATACTTTTTTGAGGGATATTTTTAAAAAGCACCAACAGCAGCGCCGCTTTCCTCGCCTGCCGCAGTATTTTTTTTCGCCTGATGCGGTATTTTTTCACCTGCTGTCGGCTCGTCCCGCTGCAGGTATCGCACTGACACCACACCCATCCCCGGAACATGCAGCTCGCCAGAATGCTCTGGGAGCGGAAGCTCTGCGGTCTGAAGCCCAACCTGCCTGCCTTGGTCAAACCGCTGCTCCGGCGATGCGTCCTGCTGCTCCGGCAATGCGTCCTGCTGCCGCTCCAACCTGCGAAATACCAGCAGCCTAAACTGCCGCTCCACCTCGAGCTGACACGCTGGAATCCGCAGCTTCCTACCGCTCTGGCAGTCCGTCCCTACAAGGTGCCACACCGCTTCGATATGCGCTGCCGTCAGGTCGCGCCCCCGTGCCGATCTCCAGCAGACATTCCCGCACGCACTGCTTCTGAAGGAAAATATCTTCCTGTTGCAGAAGTTCGATATTTAATTTTATTATAGTCTGTTTATCGCATCTCGTATGCTCCGCATTTACTTTTCTTCGCCCCACATGCTCTACTCTCTCTCTGCCGCACACATTCGTTTTCAAAGCATCTGCTTCCACCCTGCAGCGTTCCAGCGCCTGTCGGGTGCAGCTGCGCACAAAATCCGCCGTCTCTGCCAGGAGCTGTGCCTCTTTCGCCAGATGCGCTCCGGCTCCGCTGCAAATTTCCTTTTCCGCATACGGCAGAACCCGATTCCTGATTCGGTTCCTTGTATAATCTTCTCCGGTGTTCGTAGAATCTATCCGCCAGGAAATCCCTTTTTCCTGGAGAAAGCTTTCTATTTCTGTCTTTCCAGTTTCCAAAAGCGGACGGATAATCATGCTTTCCCGTTCCGTCTTTCGCACCGGGCGAATCCCTGCCATTCCGTCCAGACCAGTGCCGCGGAACATGTGAAACAAAAGCGTCTCCGCGCAGTCGTCCCGATGATGCGCCACCGCAATTGCACCGTGACAATCGCCCATCTCCTGTAAGCACTCTTCAAAAATTTCATAGCGCGCCCGGCGTCCGGCTTCTTCGCAGCCGATTCCCCACTGTTTCGCCAGCGCCGCCGCCTCAATCCGTATTGTCTTTAACGGCACATCCCACGCCCGGCAAATATCGCGCACATACGCCTCATCCGCATCAGCCTCTACCCCACGCAGGCCATGATGAACATGTACCGCGCACAGCTGCAGTCCCAGCTTCTTGCGCAGCGCAGCCAACACATACAGCAGGCAGACGGAATCTGCTCCCCGGAAAGTCCGACTACGATATTTTTTATTTTCCGGGATCATATGATACCGCTTCATATAGAAAAAGAATTTTTTCCGTCAGATCCATCCTGCAGCCTCCTTTTTTCCTTTTTGTGCCCCTACATTATACCTCAGATGTTTGTTCTGTGAAACTTCTTATTCTATATCCTCTATCTCCCGTTCTTCGTTTTTCCAGATTCCCGTAACTAAAACCGTCATATCATCTCGGATTTTGCCGCCGCACTGGCGGATTGCATAACGCAAAATCAGGTTTGCCGAGGTCGACCGGTGAGCTGACGTTCAACGAAGCAATTTTCTGCTCAACAGATATTCCCCGTCCCCGCACGGCCAGTTCTGCACTACACCATCCGAAACCAAAATGACCAGATCGCCGCTGTTTAACTGCCACTTTTTTTCACTGATGTCCTCTGACGCCGACATGCCGAGCGGCAGCTGCCTGCTCTGAATTTTCTCCACACGGTCGCTGCGCTTGATAAACCCTGCTGCCCCGCCAGCTTTCACCGTCTCGCACTCCCCCGGTAAAGATCAATCCGGCACAGATCAAGCGTCGCCATCCGGTTTTCGTCCCCCTCCGCGCCTGCCATCCCATTTAAAAAAAGCATCGCCATATCCGGTCCAAGCCCCGCATCCAATATCCGCTCCGTCAAGTCTACAATCCTGCCGCTGTCCCGCGCCGCGCTCTCCCGGAACCAACTCCATCCGACAAAATCATGGCAACGCTGTCGTCCGTTTCAGAAAAGAATAGCTGTCCCCGGAGACGCTCTCCGTTTCTTCCGTCGCGCATGCCGCCGCTGTCAAACAGCTGAAAATCGGCTCTTCCTCAAAATACAGACTCACTGATTCTTCTCCGACAAAATATGGATTCCTCTTCTGCGGCACCAGCCGGATATCCATCAGCACCGACAAATACCCGGCAATTTCCTCTACCGTCATGCTTTTGTTCTTTGTCAGGCGGACAGATATCGTGATCTGCAGCCTGTCCTCTTTTCCCCGCAGCAGATAAATATCCTCTACTACAATGCCTTCTCCCGCCAGGGCGCGCACAATCTGCTTTTTCCTGCCGACCGCCCAGCCGGATCAGCTGAACGGACGTATCCGCTACCGACTGCAGCATTCCCGCCATCTGACGCATATGCGCCGCATATTGTTTCCGGCTCTCCATCGCCTGTCTGCGCCGAAGCAGCTCTTCCCGATCGTCCGGCGTTTTTTCCTGCTCCAGCTCCCAGTTCATCTCACCCATAACCGCAGCAAGATTTTGAAACGTATCCGCACAGTCCAGCATACATCTTCGGTCATAATCCAGCAGCCATGCCGACTGCTGCACTTCGTCATTCCAATATTGAGATTCCATGGCATGTCCTTTCCTGCGACCTTTTTTCTCCAGTATAACTGCTGACATGCGCGCCTTTTGTCAAAGCAGGCAAACCGTAGATTCTTTTTTCAGGAAAAAGAGGTATCCGCAGAATTGTACAAAAAAGAATGTGCCCTGGCACATTCTCGCGCCGAGGCGCGGTTGCTTTAGCAACCATCTACCCTTGCGCCGAGTGCGCATCCTCGCGGAGCGTTTTTATTTCATAGGACGCATTTTCCTATGAAATAAAAAAACGCATCCCATTTGGAATCCGCAATCCTTTTTCTTCTTATATTATATCGTGAGCACAGCTCACTCAATAATTTCGCCGTTCGCGATGAGCAGGCTTCGCCTGTTCCCGCTCTCTTGCGCTCATTATATCATGAACTTCGTTCATGATCGACTTCGCCGTTCGCGATGAGCAGGCTTCGCCTGTTCCCGCTCTCTTGCGCTCATTATATTACATTCGTCCTGCCGATACGGGCGTTTTCACAGCCGTCTCTCAATTCTCCGGTTTAAAAATAATTTCACCGTCATACACCAGTCCGAGCTTATCCTTTGCAACCTCTTCGACATATTTGCGCGTCTTGGTGTATTTTTCGTATTCTTCGATTTCTGCCGTCCGCTGTGTCTCTTCTTCAATCTGCTGCGTAAGCTGTTTAATTTGATCCTGATATCCCTGCTGCTTCTGTCGCAGCTCCATGCTCCGGATCGATACTACCGCCAGCACCATCAGAACTACCATCGTTACCAGAAGCATGCTCAAACGGTTCTCCCGTTTCTTCCGGCGAAAAACAATCTTTCTTTTAACCATTTTTTCTGCCTCGCAATGCTTTTCTGTTCTGTTTACATAAAGCTATTTTAGCCAGTTTTAAACGGCTAGTCAACCGCTTTTTTCAAAATTCTTGCACTCCGTCTGGCACCTCTGAAAATTTTCGAAAAACCGTTTTTTCCTATTCGAAAGGTATACTTTACGGGACGCATCAGCCATCCTGCTACATAGGAAATCACCTTTTTTTATCCAGAGACCGAACCGCGCTCCAGCTTTTACCAGAAAAGGACTCGCCGTGCTTTTTACAACGAGCATCCCAACTGCTGCCCCGAATACGCAGAACCACCGAAATGTTCCATTATTTTCCAGATATAACAGGGAAAAAAAAGCTGCCTGCCACAACACACCAGTAAATAAGATCCTCTATCGAAATCCAGAATATTCCGTGTGGAAATACTCTCCGGAAAATCCGCAGAAAATCGTAAACAAGCGTCACCGCCATCCCCAGCAAAACCGAATGCAGCCAGAACGTTCCCTCTCTGGCGATCTCACTGCTCATCCGTCACCGAAACAGCCGACTCAGCAGCGATTCCGCTTTGCTGCCCGCCGAAGCTGTCTGTTCTGAATAGGTCAAGCTATCAATCCGCCCGTCAATGTCCACTTCTCCCTTTTCCAGCGTCAGACGGCTCACATGCAGCTCACTGCCGCGGATCATCAGCATCCCCTGCTCTGTCTCCAGAAGCACTTCCCCACATCAAAGGAAAGCACATCGGAAACGCCGTTAATCGCACACACTTCCCGGTTGACCAAACTGATCCGGTGCTGTCCTGCTCTGCTGTTTAATTCTTCCATCGCGCGCCCTCCTTACTGTTCCTTACACAGTATACGCGCCGATGTCTGCCGTTATGACTTTAGAGATATTGAAACATCTCTTTGGCTTCTTCTTTGCGTACAGTTTCCTGTACAGTCAGAACCTCGACCTTTACATCCTTATTGCCAAACTGAATCGTAATCACGTCTCCTGCCTTTACTTCTGCGGACGCCCGCGCCACCTTGTCATTTAACAACACTCTGCCCGCGTCGCATGCCTCGTTTGCAACGGTGCGGCGTTTAATCAGCCGGGATACCTTCAAATATTTGTCCAGTCTCATCGTTTCTTTCCCTTCTCTACTAAATGCTAACCGCCGCCGGCGGAGCATTTGTTATCGTATAAGAACAACGTTATTTATAGAATAACAAAAGGCAGCCGCATCAGCAGCTGCCCTGTCATCTTCTGATTTAGTTAATAGAATCCTTTAAAGCCTTACCAGCTTTGAACTTAGGGGTCTTAGAAGCTGCGATTGTCATTGCTTCGCCAGTCTGAGGATTTCTGCCTTCTCTTGCAGCTCTTTCAGATACTTCAAAAGTACCGAAGCCAACCAGCTGAATCTTCTCGCCTTTCTTCAGTTCTTCTGCTACAACATCAGTGAAAGCCTTTAAAGCCTTCTCTGCATCCTTCTTCGAAATCTCTGCCTGCTCAGCGATGGCAGCAACTAATTCTGTCTTGTTCATTATGAACTCCTCCTGTATTTCTTTTCCTGTTCCATTCGAAATGTCTAAAAAGGGCAGTCCTGCCCAGAAACATTATATTCTATTTATACCTGTAGTTCCTTTGTTTGTCAATACTACAGGAAAATGTCTGCTCCAGGGAAAGCCTTTTTCGCACCCTGCTGAATAAGCAGCCGCTCCAGTTTTTCCATGTGCCTTCCAGGTATCCATACTTTCCGACTATTGTAGTAAAATTGACAATTTTCCAGAATTTTTCCGGGTATGCAAAACGATAATACAGCTGCAGATAATCCACCGCAGACAGCGGGCTGATCCTGCCGTAAACGTCTAAAAGTCCTCTTGCCAGCGGCACTGACCAGTTCGTCTTCTCTAATAGCTTGCGCAGGAAAAGATACAGATCCCGCATCTGACTGTCCAGGGCACATTTTTCAAAATTGATGACGGACGTCGTATTCTGACAGAGCAGATTGTGATGCTGATAATCCCCGTGACAAAAGCTTCCGCTTTCCTCGCATTCCCGCGCATCCAGAAGAGACCCATATGAACGGACGTCCTCCGTCACCCGCTCCGCCTCTTCCAAAAACAGATCAAACGTCTGCTGCAGGTTGATCTCAAACGTTGTCTTCTGACCCTTTTCCCGCAAAAAACGTCTGACCTTACGCAGCTCCCTTGGCCCGTTTCTCATATTCCTCTGCCAGGCTGACTGCGTGCAGCCCATACTCCTGCTGCAGCTGTGGAAAATGCAGCGCACTGTGCAGAACCGCCAGGGTGCGCATAGCATCTCGGCATTCCTGTCCATCCTTTAAACTGCATTCTCTTCCCTGTGGCCAGCTTTTTACAATGCATCTGTTCTGCTCCTGATCGCAGCAAAACAGTGCGCCTTCCTTTTGTATACAGAAGCTGTTCCGCACGCGTAAAAGCCGTTTTGCCGGACTCCCTCCAGTACCTTTGCCATCATTTCCAGCCGAAAGACCGGTCCTTTATATTCTTTCAAGATATACCAACCTTTATTCGTCTCACACAAAATTGCATTTCTGCTTTTCTGTGTGCGGATCACTTCAAAATCATAATTTTCCAGTACGCTTACGGACCTGTCATTCACCTGCATTCCCTCCCGCCTCTTAGGTACTACCTATCCTATGAGCAAAATGTTCCGGTTATGTATCAACGTTACAGTTCACTCGTGGTTTCTTGTGGGCAGATTCCATGCTCGCATGAGAATCTGTGCACAAGAAACCATGAAGGGAGCGCCCTTTTAGGAGCAAAAAATGAGCTGCGAAGCAGCGGAAAGCATCGAAGATGCGCTTTTGCGAATGGCGCGAGTGAACTGTAACATGTCAACATCTTCCTGAAAATCCTATTTCATTTTCAGGCTCCATCTGATACAATAACCGTATAAAGGGGTCAGCGTATCAATACGCTGAGGAAAGGGAAATCAAATGAGCGAATTAAATGTAAAATATCAGCTCGGCACCAAGGAAAACGAAGCTTTTCTGGCTGATGTCAGAGAAGGACTGTTTTCTTTCGGCCATAACTTCCCCGCTCCTGGCGGAAGTTCTTATTATTTAGGAGATGATGGTACTCCGTGGAAAGATCGCAACCGTGAGACATGGATCACCAGCCGTATGGCACATGTATACAGCCTGGCATCCTTCCTCGGTCATCCCGGCAGCAAAGAGCTTGCTGCAGCAGCGATCAAAGGTCTGCGCGGCGAACTGCATGATACTGCAAACGGCGGCTGGTATGCCGGTCTGACTGCAGACGGTAATATCCTGCCTAACAAACAGTGCTATGCACACGCATTCGTAATTCTTGCAGCTTCCTCCGGCGTCCTTGCAGACATTCCCGGTGCAAAAGAGCTGTTAGACGATGCTCTTGCTCTGTATGACCTGCGTTTCTGGAATGAAGAAGAAGGTCTTTCCTGCGATACCTGGAACACCGAATTCACCGTTCTGGACGACTACCGCGGCTTAAATGCCAACATGCACACTGTAGAAGCTTTCCTGGCAGCTGCAGACGTAACCGGCGATGAGAAATACCGCGTAAGAGCAGGCCGCATCATCGATCACGTTGTTGGCTGGGCATCCGCAAACAACTGGAGAATCCCGGAACACTTCACAAAAGAGTGGGTTGCTGATCTGGAATGCAACAAAGATCGTCCTGACGATCAGTTCAAGCCTTACGGCGCAACTCCCGGTCACGGTATCGAATGGGCTCGTCTGATCACCCAGTGGGCTCTGTCCACCTTCAAAGGGCGACAAAGAGGGCGCTTCCAAATACATCACTGTTGCAGAAAACCTGTACAACCGTGCAATCGAGGACGCATGGAATGCTGACGGCGCTCCGGGTATCGTTTACACCACCGATTGGAACGGCAAACCGGTTGTTCACGACAGAATGCACTGGACTCTGGCAGAAGCAATCAATACTTCCGCAGTTCTGTTCCATGTAACCGGCAACCAGAAATATGCAGACAACTTTGCTGAGTTCATGCAGTATCTGGATGAAAAGGTTCTGGATCATGTACGGCTCCTGGTTCCATCAGCTGGATGCAAACAACAACCTGATCGGCACCGTATGGCCCGGCAAGTCTGATCTGTATCATGCAGTACAGGCTACCTTGATCCCGTTCTATACCGCAGATCTGTCTATCGCTCCTGCAGTAAAAGGCGGCAAGTTCTGCTAATTGCAAATTCTCATGTGACATTTTATTCCTGAGAACGAGCATCGCAAAATGCATATAAAAACAGCTCAGGACTCTAAATCAGAGTATCCTGAGCTGTTTTTGTTAAAGGAACCTTTCACCTGTATCCTTCTGGCTTCCTCCAGTAAAAATTCTTTCGTATTGCGCTGCGGCTCTTCCAGCACTTCTTCCAGAAGCTTCTGCAAAATATCTCCCAGCCCGCGTCCTGCCTGCATCCCGATTCCGATCAGATCCTTGCCGTTTACCGCAAGCCCTTTTAATGTCAGGCATGCACCGCTTGCAATCACCGCCTCATAATCTTCCTGCATTTTCCTGAGATGTTCTTGTTTCTCCTCCCGCTGATAATCACTCTGGGCTGCCAGATCTGCCTCTTTCACCAAAAAAACAATTCCGGGAAAAGATCCGGACCCAGACGGTTTAAAGCAAACCGCATATTTCGTTCTCCAGGTTCGATTTTCACATCGTGTGCCCGCACCAGACGGACAACTCGATCGATCGTTTCATTATCAAATTTCAATCGGCGCAGGATTGTCCTTTGCCAGCTCGGCGCTGACCTCCGAATGTCCATGAAAATGATCCACGCCGTCCTGATCCGTCGTCCGCGTCTTCGCTTTTCCCATATCATGAAATAAAAGAGCAAGCCGCAGCGTTTTTCCGGTGCAGAATGCATCAATGCCTGAATCGTATGCTCCGCGACATCATAGCAATGGTGTGGATTGTTCTGTACTGTCTGCGCCATCTGATCAAATTCCGGCAGAAAAACAGCCGTCATGCCCGTTTCCCTGCATATCCGCAGCATCTCCGGATGTGGGCTGACCAGAAGTTTTAAAAGCTCTGTTCGGATCCGTTCAGCGCTGATCTTTTCAAGTGTCTGTGACAGTTCACAGATCGCCAGACGTGTCGCTTTCTCGATATCATATCCCAACTGGGCAGAAAAACGAACCGCACGCATCATCCTCAGTGCATCCTCTGTGAAACGCTCCTTCGCATCTCCAACGCATCGGATCACTTTTTCGAAATATCCTCGATTCCCCGAAAATATCTACCAAACCAGCTTCCTCATTATATGCCATGGCATTGATCGTAAAATCCCGTCTCCTCAGATCCTCCTGCAACGACGCTGTAAACGTAACCTCCTTCGGATGCCTCGAATCCTCATATTCTCCGTCAATTCGATAGGTCGTCACTTCGTAACCAACCCTATCCATCAAAACAGTGACTGTTCCATGCTGAATACCGGTATCTACTGTACGATGAAACAACACTTTCACCTGCTCCGGTCTCGCAGAAGTCGTAATATCCCAGTCATCCGGTTCGCGGTGCAGTATACTGTCGCGGACGCAGCCGCCAACCGCCCATGCTTCATATCCGGCACTTTGCAAAACGTTGATAATCTTTTTTACTGCTTCCGGCAATATGATTTTGATCTGTTCCGCCATTTGTCTGCTCCTTTTGTTGTTCTGACCGGTTTTACGAAAAAATAAACTCTTTTTATTCTACATTGTACAGGATTCCAGGTACAAAAAAAAAGACTTGATGTTTCAAGTCTTCTTACTGAGACACGGGGGATTCGAACCCCCGACAACTTGATTAAAAGTCAAGTGCTCTACCAACTGAGCTAGTATCCCATACCATAGAAAAATGCCCAGAACCGGAATCGAACCAGAGACACGAGGATTTTCAGTCCTCTGCTCTACCAACTGAGCTAACTGGGCATTGAGTTGCGGGAATAGGATTTGAACCTATGACCTTCGGGTTATGAGCCCGACGAGCTTCCAGACTGCTCCACCCCCGCGTTACCATATGAGATTGTATTCAACTTCTTTCAAAATATACCTGAAAAAGAGAATGGATGGAGGTGGATTCGAACCACCGAAGCAATTTGCAGCAGATTTACAGTCTGTCCCCTTTGGCCACTCGGGAATCCACCCATATTTAATTTTTAATAAATAAAGCCGATGAACGGACTCGAACCGTTAACCTGCTGATTACAAATCAGCTGCTCTGCCAATTGAGCCACATCGGCGCATCTTTTCAACATATCTTTTGGAATAATGGGCCTATAGGGCTCGAACCTATGACCCTCTGCTTGTAAGGCAGATGCTCTCCCAGCTGAGCTAAGACCCCACTATGTTGAGAAGAACACGCTTCGTTCTTCCGGTTTCATAAAGACACCGACGACCCAGACGGGACTCGAACCCGTGCCCTCCGCCGTGACAGGGCGGCGCTCTAACCAACTGAGCCATTAGGCCATTCAGATACAACAAACAATGTTTATCATACCTTCAAAAACTGAACACTGAAATCCTCTTTTGTATCTTCTTTACATCCATTCCCAACCTGTCAGGATAAGCCCTCGACCGATTAGTATTAGTCAGCTACATACATTACTGCACTTTCACCTCTAACCTATCTACCTCATCTTCTCTCTAAGGGGTCTTACTCTTTGGGATATCTCATCTTGAGGGGGGCTTCACGCTTAGATGCCTTCAGCGTTTATCCCTGCCGGACTTGGCTACTCTGCCATGGCTTTGGTAGCCAACAGATACACCAGCGGTCCGTCCACCCCGGTCCTCTCGTACTAAGGGCAGCTCCTCTCAATTTTCCTCCGCCTGCGCCGGATAGGGACCGAACTGTCTCACGACGTTCTGAACCCAGCTCGCGTACCGCTTTAATGGGCGAACAGCCCAACCCTTGGAACCTGCTCCAGCTCCAGGATGCGATGAGCCGACATCGAGGTGCCAAACCACTCCGTCGATGTGAACTCTTGGGAGTGATAAGCCTGTTATCCCCAGGGTAGCTTTTTATCCGTTGAGCGATGGCATTCCCACTTAATACCACCGGATCACTAAGTCCTATTTTTCGTACCTGCTCCACCCGTCGGTGTCGCAGTCAAGCCTCCTTCTGCCTTTGCACTCTCTGGATGGTTTCCAACCATCCTGAGGAGACCTTTGAGCGCCTCCGATACCCTTTCGGAGGCGACCGCCCCAGTCAAACTCCCCGCCTGACATTGTCCCACTGCCGGTTCACGGCCACAGGTTAGAAATCCAACATGGTAAGGGTGGTATCCCAACAGCGGCTCCGCATCAACTGGCGTCAATGCTTCTTCGCCTCCCACCTATCCTGTACATACCATGTCGAATCCCAGTATCAAACTGGAGTAAAGCTCCATGGGGTCTTTCCGTCCTGGCGCGGGTAACCAGCATCTTCACTGGTATTTCAATTTCACCGGGTGCATTGTTGAGACAGTGCCCAAATCATTACGCCTTTCGTGCGGGTCGGAACTTACCCGACAAGGAATTTCGCTACCTTAGGACCGTTATAGTTACGGCCGCCGTTTACTGGGGCTTAAATTCAATGCTTCGTTGCCTGACATCTCCTCTTAACCTTCCAGCACCGGGCAGGCGTCAGCCCATATACCTCACCTTTCGGTTTCGCATAGACCTGTGTTTTGCTAAACAGTTGCTTGAGCCTATTCTCTGCGGCCTGCTCTCGAGGCACCCCTTCTCCCGAAGTTACGGGGTCATTTTGCCGAGTTCCTTAACAATGCTTCTCCCGCCGGCCTTAGGATTCTCTCCTCATCCACCTGTGTCGGTTTACGGTACGGGTATCATATGAACAATAGCGGCTTTTTCTTGGCAGCCAGCTCACCTGCTTCGCTACTTTAGTTCGCTCCGCATCACGTCTTCGGATTGCCGTGCGGATTTGCCTGCACGACTCCTACCCCGCTTGCACCGGTTTTCCCTTTCCCGGCTCAGGCTCTCTTTCTGCGTCCCCACAGTTCTGTCATATGATAGTACAGGAATATCAACCTGTTGTCCATCAGCTACGTCTTTCGACCTCGCCTTAGGCCCCGACTTCCCCAGGGCAGATCAGCTTTACCCTGAAACCTTGGATATTCGGCCTGGAGGATTCCCACCTCCATCTCGCTACTCATTCCGGCATTCTCTCTTCTTAACAGTCCACAGCACCTTACAGTACTGCTTCTTCCCGTTAAGATTGCTCCTCTACCAATACATTTGCATGTATTCCTAAGCTTCGGTGTCGTGTTTTAGCCCCGGACATTTTCGGCGCAGGACCTCTCGACTAGTGAGCTATTACGCACTCTTTGAATGGATGGCTGCTTCTGAGCCAACATCCTAGTTGTCTTCGAAATCCCACATCCTTTTCCACTTAACACGCACTTTGGGACCCTTAGCTGTAGGTCTGGGCTCTTTCCCTTTGACTACCCAACTTATCTCGTGCAGTCTGACTCCTGTGAATCATCATTACGGCATTCGGAGTTTGATATTCTTCGGTAGACTTTGACGCCCCCCTAGGAAATTCAGTGCTCTACCTCCGTCTGACTGTCACAGGGCTAGCCCTAAAGCTATTTCGAGGAGAACCAGCTATCTCCGGGTTCGATTGGAATTTCTCCCCTATCCACACCTCATCGCCACCTTTTTTCAACAGATGTGCGTTCGACCTCCATTGCCTTTTACGGCAACTTCATCCTGGACATGGATAGATCACCCGGTTTCGGGTCTACTCCGGCTGACTGGACGCCCTATTAAGACTTGGTTTCCTTCGGCTCCACACCTATAGTGCTTAACCTCGCCAGATGCCGACGTAACTCGCCGGACCGTTCTACAAAAAGTACGCGGTTGTATCCTGATGATACTTCCACAGCTTGTAAACACAGGGTTTCAGGTTCTCTTTCACTCCCCTCCGGGGTCCTTTTTTCACCTTTCCTTCACAGTACTATGCGCTATCGGTCACTAAGGAGTATTTAGCCTTACGGGGTGGTCCCCGCTCATTCCCACAAGATTTTCGTGTCTCGTGGTACTCTGGATCCTGCCTCCCTTCCTTTGCCTTTCACGTACGGGGCTTTCACCCTCTCTGGCCGGTCTTCCCAGGACCGTTCTGTTAGGCTTGGTTGTGGATTATGCAGTCCGAACCCCGGAATGCACGCACCTGGTTTGGGCTCTTTCCCGTTCGCTCGCCGCTACTTAGAAATCGACAAATTTTCTTTCTCTTCCTCCGGCTACTTAGATGTTTCAGTTCACCGGTTCCCTCCGTATACCTATGGATTCAGTATACGGTGACTGAGGTTTGCTCAGCCGGGTTTCCCCATTCAGACATCTGCGGGTCAATGGATATTTGCTCCTCACCGCAGCTTTTCGCAGCTTATCACGTCTTTCATCGGCTCTTAGTGCCAAGGCATCCTCCCTGCGCTCTTTACAGCTTTAACCTGCAGAATAGTCTTGCTATTCTCGTCTGGTCTGTTTTTGCATAGCGTTGCTCTGCAGACCTGGTTGTTCTTAAATTGCTTTGTTTTTCCATTGATGTTACTCAATGGCCTCGGATGTCTCTTTTCTTGTTTTTGATGATCGGAATGTTACTTCCTTTTCATCTTCCTATCTCGTTGTTTGAAATCTTTCGATCTCTCACAAGCTTGATATTGATACTTGAGATTATTTTCAATGTTCAGTTTTTTATAATTGCCGACTTCTCCGTTATTGCGAGAAATCGCTTCGATTCTTCGGCTTTCTTTCCACCGGAAGCCCATTTACCGACTGATGATTTATCAGTCATTCAAGATCAGAAGCTTTCTGAGCTTGGATCACTGGTAAATACCAGCGTATATAAACACCTTTGCAGATGATATTTTATATACGAAAGCGTTTTGCTTTTATTTTTTTAAGGGATTCCGGCAGCCACCTGCTCTCCCATACCGTCTCCAGCATAGTACCATCGGCCGCTTAGGTCTTAACCATCGTGTTCGGGATGAGAACGGGTGTGTCCCCTAAGCGCATCGCCACCGGAAAGATTGTTTGTGCTTCCTGTAGTCCGTTCGTGCAGTCTTTCCTCTATTCGCAGCGTATCTTGCTCATAGAGTCAAGCCTTTTATAGAATCGTCTGTGTCTTCATCTATCCGAGTAAACTCGGCTATCTTCCACATCCTCTTCTGCACTCACTCCTTGATAGCTAAACAGTAACAACTCCTTACTTCTTCCGTTTCCTTAGAAAGGAGGTGATCCAGCCGCACCTTCCGATACGGCTACCTTGTTACGACTTCACCCCAGTTATCAGACCTCCACCTTCGGCTGCTCTCTCCTTGCGGTTGAGTCACAGACTTCGGGCATTTCCGACTCCCATGGTGTGACGGGCGGTGTGTACAAGACCGGGAACGTATTCACCGCGACATTCTGATTCGCGATTACTAGCGATTCCAGCTTCGTGTAGTCGGGTTGCAGACTACAGTCCGAACTGGGACGTTATTTTGGGATTCGCTCACCCTCGCAGGCTCGCTTCCCTTTGTTACGCCATTGTAGCACGTGTGTAGCCCAGATCGCAGGCATGATGATTTGACGTCATCCCCACCTTCCTCCGGGTTATCCCCGGCAGTCTCCTTAGAGTGCCCAGCCTTCCCTGCTGGCTACTAAGAATAAGGGTTGCGCTCGTTGCGGGACTTAACCCAACATCTCACGACACGAGCTGACGACAACCATGCACCACCTGTCTCCGATGCTCCGAAGAGAACCCCATTACGGGTTTTTCATCGGGATGTCAAGACCTGGTAAGGTTCTTCGCGTTGCTTCGAATTAAACCACATGCTCCACCGCTTGTGCGGGTCCCCGTCAATTCCTTTGAGTTTCATTCTTGCGAACGTACTCCCCAGGTGGATTGCTTATTGCGTTAGCTGCGGCACCGATGGGTCCATACCCACCTACACCTAGCAATCATCGTTTACGGCGTGGACTACCAGGGTATCTAATCCTGTTTGCTCCCCACGCTTTCGAGCCTCAACGTCAGTCATCGTCCAGCAAGCCGCCTTCGCCACTGGTGTTCTTCCTAATATCTACGCATTTCACCGCTACACTAGGAATTCCGCTTACCTCTCCGGCACTCCAGCCAAACAGTTTCCAAAGCAGTCCCGGCGTTAAGCACCGGGCTTTCACTTCAGACTTGCCTTGCCGTCTACGCTCCCTTTACACCCAGTAAATCCGGATAACGCTTGCCCCTACGTATTACCGCGGCTGCTGGCACGTAGTTAGCCGGGGCTTCTTATTCAGGCACCGTCATTTTCTTCCCTGCTGATAGAGCTTTACATACCGAAATACTTCTTCACTCACGCGGCGTCGCTGCATCAGGGTTTCCCCATTGTGCAATATTCCCCACTGCTGCCTCCCGTAGGAGTTTGGGCCGTGTCTCAGTCCCAATGTGGCCGTTCACCCTCTCAGGCCGGCTACTGATCGTCGCTTTGCGGGCCGTTACCCCGCCAACTGGCTAATCAGACGCGGGTCCATCTCACACCACCGGAGTTTTTCACACTGTTCCATGCGGAACCGTGCGCTTATGCGGTATTAGCAGCTATTTCTAACTGTTATCCCCCAGTGTGAGGCAGGTTACCCACGCGTTACTCACCCGTCCGCCACTAAGCTGTTTTAAATCCATCCGAAAACTTCATCAAAGCAGCTCCGTTCGACTTGCATGTGTTAGGCACGCCGCCAGCGTTCATCCTGAGCCAGGATCAAACTCTCATGTTTAAGTTTGTCCGGTCAAAATCAGTCTGGCTAATTTTACCGTTCTACTGTTGTTTTAGGTTTTTTGTTCTCTGAAATTTCTCTCAGAACTTTTTGTTCTGTTTGGAATTTTCAGGGTTGCATTGCTGTTTATTTGTCAAGGTGCTGTTCTTCTTGTTGGAAGTATTTCCAGAAGAACTTTCGTTCCTGTCTTTCAGACAGCTTATTAAGTTTATCATAAGCAGTTCTGTTTGTCAAGAACTTTTTTCATTTTATTTTCAAGTTTCTTTCGAAACCTGGTTGCTTATCACTGCAGCAACAGTTCAGTAGTTTATCAGAACTCTCACTGTTCGTGTCAAGCAGTTTTTTCATCTTTTTCGAAGATGATCACCACCGCCTTCGCGGTAGGTTTACAATATAGCATATTGCCTTTTCCTGTCAATAACTTTTTACCATATCTTTACAAGCATTTCACGTTGTCTCAACAGTGTCTGGTTATTTGGGATAAAAAAGAAGCCCAGAGATCAGGATTCTCTTTTCTGGCAGAGCTAACGGAGAAAGAGGGATTTGAACCCTCGCGCCGCATTTTTTAACACGACCTACACCCTTAGCAGAGGGCGCCTCTTCAGCCTCTTGAGTATTTCTCCACATCGTCTGAATGATCCTCTGCCAATATGCTATTGGTATGCGTCATTTCTGAACGCATAAATCATTATATCTATTTATATTGCGTCTGTCAACCACTTTTTCAGGAAAATTCTGCAATGGCATTTTCGATGCGTTTTTTTCACCTCTGCTGCCAGCTCCAGCGTCTTCATTCCTTTATATTCTTCATAAGGAATCGGGTCAAGGTAAATCACCTTAACCGTTACCGGTTTGATTGTATGGCTGTCAAATGGAACGAAGGAGTTGATCAGTGCTGTCGGGACAACCGGGCACTTTGCCTTATAAGCACTTTTAAAGCTGCCGCCCTTCATTTCCAGCATCTGATTTCCCCCGGCGGCTTTTGTCCCTTCTGCAAAGATCAGAAAGTTATCCCCGCCTTTTACCCGCTCTGCCACCTGATTGATTACCTGCAGGGACTGCCGGATATCCTCCCGATCCATTGACAAAGAGCCGGTAATCTGAAATACCTGTTTTAATAATAGGAAATTTCTCACTTCTTTTTTTTATTTACAACGCCGAGGAAATGATCACAGGTTCCGGCAATCGCCAGGACATCAAACATTCCCTGATGGTTCGGGTACAGAATAAACGGTTCCTCCGGCAGTTTTTCCTGACCGTGGGCTTCTAATACAATTCTCCCGCCCTTGCATGCACGTTCTACCCAAAACTGCAGATGCTTCCAGCGCTCTTTCTTTTGTATAGCGCTCGGGATGCGCCGCCATACGGCACAGCTTCGGCCAACAGACAATTACGAAGAACAGGTTGGTTACCACCATCAGGATAATTCGTTTCATACAAATTCCTCCCCTGTATTTTTCCGCTGCGGTTTCATATAGATCGGTTCCTTCCGAGTCCATGCAGACAATGACCGGAAATTCTTCTACGGTTAACTTGCGGATTGCTTCTGTGCCAAGGTCTTCATATGCAACAATCTCTGCTTCCCGGATGGATTTGATAATAATGCGCCCGCTCCACCGACCGCAGCAAAGTATACAGCCCCATTGCGCACCACTGCTTCTTTGACCGCGCTGCTTCTGCGCCCCTTTCCAATCATGCCGAGAAGTCCCAGATCCAGAAGCTGGGGCGCATACTTATCCATTCGGCTCGCAGTTGTCGGTCCTGCAGAACCGATCGGTCTTCCCTCCCGCGCCGGGGACGGTCCCATGTAGTAAATAATGGTTCCGTCGATTGAAATCGGCAGCTCTTTTCCTGCTGTAAGCGTTTCCTGCATCCGTTTGTGGGCCGCATCACGCGCGGTATAAATTGTTCCGGTCAGATATACATAATCCCCGGCTTTGAGCTGTTTTTGCCTCCTCGCGGGTCATTGGTACTTTGATATGCTTTTCCATTTGTATTCTCCCCTTTATGCGCTTAGAGTTCTCTTTTTGGCATGGCGGTTTACATGACAGCAGATGTTGACTGCAACCGGAAGCCCTGCAATATGCGTCGGATAGGTATTGACATGAACCGCCAGAACGGTCGTAGTGCCGCCCAGTCCGCCTGGGCCGATTCCTGTCTGATTCAGCTCCTGCAAAACCTCTTTTTTCCAGGTTGCTCACCCATTCAATTTCTGAATGTTCCCCTGTCGTGCGCAGCAGTGCTTTTTTTCGCCATCAGGGCGCATTTCTCAAAGGTACCGCCGACACCGACACCGACAACCATGGGAGGACAGGCATTCGGTCCCGCATCCTTTACCGCCGTCAGGATAGCATTTTTGACACCCTCCAGGCCATCTGCCGGTTTCAGCATAAAAACGCGGCTCATATTTTCACTTCCAAAGCCCTTGGGCGCAACCTGAATCGTCACGCGGTCTCCGGGCACAATTTCATAATAGAGCACGCCGGGTGTATTGTCCCCGGTATTGACTCGCAGAACGGGATCTCCAACAACGGATTTCCGAAGGTATCCTTCTGTATAACCAAGACGGATTCCTTCCTGCACTGCTCTTCCAGGCTTCCGCCTTCAAAATGAACCTCCTGTCCCACTTCCAGAAAAACGACAGCCATTCCGGTATCCTGACAGATCGGGATCTCATCCTTTTGGCAATTTCCAGATTTTCAGAAAGCTGATTTAGAATCTGACGCCCCAGAGGAGATTTTTCCTCCTGACAGGCTTTTTTCAAATACGCAGCGCATATCCGGGGACAGACTGTAATTGGCTTCAATGCACATATCCCTTACCGCGTCCCGCACCTTTTCTACCTGAATGCTTCTCATTTGTTTTACTCCTTACATATATTCACAGTTCACTCGTGCCTATAGTATACCGCGTTTCCTTCCGACTAGCCACTCCTTTTTTGACCTTGCCTTACTTTTTTGACATTTTCAAAGAACAGTCCTATACTGTGCATGCACGGAATGATGTGCATGCATGGAATGATATGCTTGCATGGAATGATCCCCAGATTTGATTAAAAAGAAAAGAGACTTGCCATGATATTTTTACAGATCTTCATCTGCCTCGCCGCGCTGTATGTGTTTCTGATGCACCCCAGAATCCGCCGCGCAGACAGCTCCCCCTTTCTCGGCACATTTTTTTGCCCACAGGGGGCTGCATGATAATAACCATCAGATTCCTGAAAACTCCCTTGCCGCCTTTCAGAGAGCAGTAGATGCCGGATACGGGATCGAATTGATGTCCAGCTTTCCGCCGACCGGATCCCAGTTGTCTTCCATGATGCGACCCTCAGCAGAATGTGCGGTATCGACCGGAGGGTAAACGAACTGACCTTTGCAGAGCTTCGTCAGCTTTCCCTTGTAAATACGAAAGAGCAGATTCCTTCTTTTCAGGAAGCATTAGCCCTTGTAAACGGAAGGTTCCCTTCTGGTTGAGCTTAAAATGGAACATCTGGATTTCGACATTCCCCGAAAAGCAGACGCCCTGCTTTCAGAATATTCCGGGGATTACTGTATCGAATCCTTTCATCCTGCCGCACTTTACTGGTATCGAAAAAACCGCCCGCAGATTTTCCGCGGGCAGCTTTCCACCAATTTCAATATTGAAAATCACTCTCTGAGTCCGTTCCAGTATCTGTTCGGAAAAATGATCCTGAATTTTATCAGCAGACCGGATTTTATTTCTTATAATCTGCTGTTCCAAGGGGATATCTCCCTGAAGCTGGCGCACGGTCTGTTCCATGCCCCTGCGCCGCCTGGGTCCTTCGCTCGGAAAAGGAATTGGAGCAGTGTCAGAAGCAGTTTTGTATGTATATTTTTGAAAATTTTTTACCAAAGCAAAAATAACCGGACAAATACTCTCATGAAACCTTCCGATAAATCGCTGCAATTCCTGCAACCACTGCAAGTCCGATAAACGCGATCAGAAGATTTTTGTCCGTATCACACGGATCGGTATGCTGTCCTTTCCTCTGACAGCACGTCAGCCTCGAAGCAAATCTGCCAGCTGTGCAAACTGTTCCAGCGTCAGGGTTTCGCCGCGGACGGTTTCTGACAGCTCCATCCGAGCCAGCACTTCCTTGATTTTTTCTTTGGACACGTTCAGCCCCGGCGCGTTGGAAAGGCCGTTGACCAGGGTTTTCCGGCGTTGATTAAAGGACGCGCGGATAATGGAAAACATAAACTGCTCATCTGCAGTCTGTACCGGCGGTCCGCATAGCGATCCAGACGAATAACTGCGCTGCCCACATTGGGACGCGGGATAAAGCAGTTCGGCGGAACGTTCGCAACAATCTCCGGCCTTGCATAATACTGCACCGCCAGGGAAAGGAAGCACCATAATCCTTTGTACCGGGTCCAACCTGCATCCGGTCTGCGACTTCTTTCTGCACCATGATCGTGATGCTCTGCAGCGGCACATGGCTTTCAAACAGTCCCATAATGATGGGTGTTGTGATGTAATAAGGAAGATTGGCAACGACCTTGATGGGACGTCCGCCGTTTTTCTCCTGCACCAGACGGTTTAAATCTACTTTTAAAATGTCTTCGTTAATTACTTCCACATTATCATAAGCGGACAGCGTATCCGACAAAATCGGGATCAGAGCTTTGTCGATTTCGACCGCCACCACATGTCCCGCCCGCTCCGCGAGATACTGGGTCATGGTTCCGATACCCGGTCCCCACCTCCACAACACAGTCATCTTTGGAAATCTGTGCCGCGTTCATGATTTTTTTCCAGCACATGGGTATCGATCAGGAAGTTCTGGCCGAACTTTTTCTGAAAATTAAAGTGATATTTCTGCAATACCTCAATGGTATTGGAAGGAATTCAAGTGTTGCCATTTTCCTCTCTTTTCTCCGTTCGTTTATTCTAATCCGTAAAACCGACATCCATTGTGCCAGGTAATATCCTCGATTTCCTGACAGGTCAGTCCTTTAAGCTCTGCCAGTACAGCTACAACCTGGGGCAGATAAAGCGAGCTATTGCGTTTGCCGCGATACGGCTCCGGTGCAAGGTACGGGCAGTCTGTTTCAATAAAATTCTCTCGATAGGAAGCTCTGCCGCCGCTTCTTTTAATTTTTTTTGCATTTTTAAAGGTCAGTACGCCGCCGATGCCAAAATAGTAATCCCATTTTTGAAACTCCCGTGCTGTTTCCTTCGTATAAGAAAAGCAGTGAATCACTGCGCGGAGTTGGCTTCCGCCCTCCGCTGCCATCACATCCAGCGTGTCCTTTGCCGCATCTCTGGAGTGGATGATGACAGGCTTATCCAGCTTTTTGGCAAGCTGAAGCTGTCTGGAAAAGCTTTCCCGCTGACGCGCCTGCACCTCGGGCTCTTTGTCCCAGTAGTAATCCAGTCCGATTTCCCCGACAGCAACCGCTTTGGGAGCCGCCAGTTTTTCTTCCAGCCATTCGTAGTCCCGCTCCGTCAGCTCCTGCACGTTGGACGGATGAACGCCGACCGCCGCGTAAATAAACGGATACTGTTGTGCGAGAGTCAGGCTCGTGGATACAGAAGCAAGGTCCGCAGCCACATTGACGACTCTTCCGATCCCCTGTTCTGCAAGGGAAGCAATCAGCGCTCCCCGATCCTCTTCAAACGCCTCATCATCATAATGGGCATGTGTATCAAATATCATCGTTTTGTTCCTGTCTCTTTTCTTTTCTGTGCCAGTGCCGCCCACGCAGAGGTTCTGCTGCATAAAGCCCTGCCGGCATAGGGTATTGCTTCTGCACAAGTATAGCATACCTTCCGACTGTTTTACCAATGATTTTACCGGAAATCTTCAACAGGAAACGGATGATACAACAAGTGCGCCTTTTATCTCTGAGAAAGTCTCCTTTTGCCTGCCACAGGGACAGATTGAAGTTTCGGATGCCAAGATTCTTCGTTTCCGAACGTTGATCTTCTTCATAGGCATGCATCCATGGCACAGCGTCTCCGGTCAGGTCTTTTCGTCCGATCAGAACCGGCGCTGCATCCGCAGACAGACCGCGCAGATAGGAGTAGTCCGCGGCTGTCGGGAGGGCGTCGTCATCATCCTGCGAATACAGGACGGACTCCCGGGTATTGGCTTCGCGGGATACATTATAAGATGCAATCCAGTAATCCGGACGCCCGAACGCGGGAATCAGGTACAAAAAATGCGACTGCTATCAGCCAGAACCTCGGCAGTTCAAAATCACGCTTCCAGACCGCTATCATCGTCCCTACAAAGATTACCGCCATCACAAGCAGCGCCCACAACACCATCAGTCTAAGAAACGTCAGGGAATATTGGCGGATATACAGATACATTCGCCATGCACTCGAGGCGATCAGCACATAAGTCATTGCGCACACAGCCGTCAGAAGAACCTGCAGTGCCCGGTTTTTGCGAAATCCAAACAAACACACCGCCACAACCCCAAGGTTAATCCCGCAAACTGCCAGCAGCTGGAAAAATCCCTGACGCGCATACTGTGCCCATGTCATCTGTTCCGGAAGCGTCCCCGCGCGCAAGAACAGATAAACGATCTGAATTGCACAAAATACCGTATATATTGCCGTCAAAAGGGAAAGCACCGTAATTGCAGCCAGTGGCTCCCCAAGGCACTCCCGTCTTTTCCCGGTCAGGCTTTTGGTAAGGAGTCCACGGATAAATCCGTATGCAAACAGATAGACAAGCACCAGCATCAGGAAAACAGTAATAAAATCCGACCATGCCAGTTCTCCGAAAAACCGCGATACCAGACTTGCAAACACCGCATCCGCACTCAGCAGAAGTGCTGCGACAACCATCAGCAGCGGAATGCCGATTACAAGACCGATCAGGATATAGTGACCTTTCCCATTTTCTTTTTTGTTTTTCTTCTGCTTTCAGTGCTGCGGCAGCATCAGAAAACGGCGTATCCAGATAGGAAAAGGTTCCAAACAGACCTTTCCAGCCGTTTCGGATAAAATCTCCCAATCCCCAATTTTCTGTATTACAAAACAGCAGCAACGTCCATAAAAGCGTCAGTCCGAACAGCATTCCTTTTGTCATCAGGTGAATTTTCAGGTCAGCTGTTAAAAACACGGAGATACCGAGCAAAAATTCTGCCGCCCCATACGGAAGCGCCCTGATAAGCTTCTTTTTGCAGACTGTCTCTGTCGGATAACCCTGCACTTTGCGGTACAATAGTAAGAATAGTACAAGGTTCCTGCAACGAAAAAAAGGATAGGTGATCCCCGATGTATTCCGATATAGGCAGATCGTGTAAAGCAAGGCGTACAGGGCGGTCGCTGCACCAAGGCGGCGGCTGACCACTGAAGGGATGGTTCTGGAGGCACGATCAGCATCTGCAGATGTCTGTGCGCAAGTCGCGGCAGTGCTACCCTCTGTTTTGGCTATGCCTGTGCTGCTCTGCAATTTTCCTTGGTTCCAGCTTTTTCTGTTTTCTCATTCATTTTCTACATCCTCCTCATCATCTACATATTGCAGGATATCGCCGGGCTGGCAGTCCAGCGCCTTGCAGATCGCATTCAACGTAGACAGCCGCACCGCCTTTGCCTTATTATTTTTCAGGATAGAAAGGTTTGCCAGCGTGATGTCTACCTCTCCGGCAAGCTCTGTCAGTCCCTTTTTGCGTTTCGCCATCATTACGTCCAGGTTGATCATGATCATGTCTTTCTCCTCCATTCGGTGCTCAGATCGTCAGGTCATTTTCCAGCTTATAGGTCACAGCTGCATCAAAGACCCGGGACAGCACCAGAGAAAAAAGTCCCGCAATCACAAATACCAGGATCGTGATCAGTACCGCAGGGGTCAGATAAAGAAACAGGCGCAGCGCAGTAACTGCCGCAATGCAGAAACTGCAGATTCCCATCCGCTTTAAGCTTTGCACATTTTCCCGGATAAAGCAGTCTCCGTTCAGCACCGTTTTAAACATTTTTCGCAGCTCCTGCAAAAGTATCAATGCAAAGATTCCGGAAATTCCGAACAGGATCGTCAGTCTGAGCCAGTGCTGCCCGAAATAACTGTCATACTTTCCATAAAAGCGTATGCCAAGGGGCAGCGTCACAGTCACAACAATTCCGGCATAAAACAGCACGTCCAGAAGATATTTGGTAAACAGTGTCAGTCTGTCTTTCATTGGTTCCTCCATCCTGCCGCATACCTGTGCGGCTTTCAAAATAGGTCTCTCTTACTGTGAAGATAGCACCGTTCACATTGAAAGTCAATATTTATTTATCGAATTTCAATAAATATTTTCTGCAAAGCGATATTGTCAGGAGAATAAAAAAAGAATGTGCCTTGGCACATTCTCGCGCCGAGGCGCGGTTGCCTCGGCAACCATCTACCCCTGCGCCGAGTGCGCATCCGCGGAGCGTTTTTTATCGTATGGAAACGAAGTTTCTATACGATAAAAAGCCCCGCAGATCCCATAAAATATCATAATAAATATTTTACAGAACCAACGAGGCTCCTTTATCTTTTATAAAGTCCCTATTTACATTTGTGTGTCTGATGTATCAACAGTATAATTATACATTTCACGAATTGCGTATGCAATTAGAAAATCAAATAGTCCAAATTAAATACAATAAGGCTTTCCAGATAATCTGGGAAGCCTTTTTAAGAGGTTGTGATTTTAAGGTAATGAGTACAAGCATTAACCAATGTCTATGAGGCTGTTTTTCAAACACCAAGATATAGAAAATATAAAATATTTTTGAAAGGAAACTATTATGGAAAACAAATTACAGACATTAGCTGGCTGTAGTATTTTTGAACAACATGTGTTAGACTACTGTTATACAATCGGAAGTTACAAGAGGAGAGTTTATGAATATGATGTTTGATTTATTTGATTTGATTTTTCCAGTTATGTTTTTACTAATATTTTGATGATCTTATTTACCTTTATAAGTGGAATAAGAACTTGAATAAAAATAATAATTCTCCCCGTTTAACGGTGGAAGCCAGAGTGACTGCCAAGCGACAGAATACGACACATCACAACGAGCCGGTTGGAGGAGATACTTCATAACCCACGGGTATCATACTACCACCAGTACCTCTTATTATATTACTTTTGAGGTGGAAAGCGGCGATCGGATGGAGTTTTCTGTATATGGAGAAGAGTATGGAATGCTGGCAGAAGGAGATGAAGGAAAGCTGACATTCCAGGGAAGCCGTTATCTGGGATTCGAGAGGACTATTGAAAATTAGAAGTAGAATTTCCTGTTTGTAAAATTAAGAGAATCGGAATTTAAGAGGAGGTATGTATTATGAATATAGGATTTTGGTCATGTATAATTTTGGTAATACCATTTGTGATTATAGGTGTATTATTTGCTATTTTTAAGGAAAAAGCAGCAAAATTTGTTTCAGGATTTAATTCATTTTCTAAAGAAGAACAGGCATTGTATGATAAAGCTCATATCTCTCGTGATATAAGAAATCAGTGCTTCATGTGGACTGTTACAATGTTGGCAGGAGCGTTATTATCCTGCTTTTTAACCCCATATATGGCTATACCAACCTATATTATTTGGTTGGTTCTGTTTTTTAGAGAAGTCCATTTTGATAATCATAAAGCGTTTGAAAAATATTTATTAAAGTAAATCCCTGTTTGTCAATTACAGGTGATATTGAAAGAGTCAGCCCATTCAAGGTGCTGGCTCTTTCAAAATTCTATTCTAATAAATTGCACGACAACTTATCAAAAAAATAAGCTCCACATTATGGAAAAATGAATATAAAATGTATAAAAGTGGCAAAAGCGAATAATTATAAGTGATTATGCATCAGACACACTTTTGTAAAAAAGGAAGTTTTTAAAAACTCTGCATGCTGCGGTGCTTTGGAAAATTCCGGCTTATCCTGCTTTATTTGGAACAGGCTGTGCAAGAACCACAGTCAGGATGCTCTTCTGCCCAGATTCTCTCTGCGGCAGGCGTCCACTGCTGTGCATATGGTCTGCAGCGATTGAATACGTCCTGTGTGGATTCCGGCTGCTGCATATCGGTGCTATGAGCGCCGCTGCGTTTTACCATTTCTCCCAGAAGCTCCGGATTTTCCAGCATCGGACAGGGTCTTAAATGGTTGTGGTTGAAGGGCTGTCCCTTATGATATTCCTTAAACAGAGGCTGCTGCAGACATTCCAGCAGACTCTTTTCATGGATATTTGCGTTGGAATAATGGATGAATACGCAGGGCTCCACATCTCCGGCAGGATTGATATGTGCGTACTGCCGCCCTCCTGCAATACATCCGTCGATATATTCGCCGTCATTCTGGAAGTCAATGCAGAAAATCTGCTTACCACCAGTCAGGCCACGGATCTCGCGAACTCTGTGGATCATATACTCTCTCTGCTCTGCGTTCAGCATCAGATCCACGTTTGCGCCATCACCGATCGGCATATAATGGAAGTACCAGTTGAACCGGACGCCGTGGCTGATCAGCATGTCGATGAACTCGTCGCTTGTAACAGCCTTGTAGTTCTGACTCGTATAACAAATGGAAGTACCATAAAGCAGTCCATACTTCTGCATCAGATCCATTGCATGCATCACCTTGTCGAATACGCCTTTCCCACGACGCTCATCTGTTGCATCCCCGATGCCTTCGATGGAAATAAAGAATGCCATATTTCCGACCTTCTGTACCTCCTTACAGAACTCCTCATCGATCAGGTCCGTTGGTAAACAGATGGAATACTGAATTCTGATGTGCTGCTGCCAGCTTCAGCAGGTCGTTTTACGGCACATCGGTTCACCGCCGGTACACATATACCAGTGAATCCCAAGCTCTTCGCCCTCCGTTACCAGCTTATCCATTTCTTCATAGGTCAGGTTCAGGGTCTTGCCATATTCTGCAGCCCAGCAGCCTTTACAATGCAGGTTACAGGATGCGGTAGGATCAAATAACAGGGATCCAGGGCATGTTGCAGTCGTATTTTTTCTCAGCTCCATCACATAATTGTAGCCGGAAAACATACCTTCATAACCAAGGTTCAGCACATTCATTTTTAAAATATGAGGATCGATCTCGTTGATGGCACGATACGCGTACTCCATCCATTTTCCGTTTGGATCCTGCACAAATTTGCGGGCAGCATCAAATGCACTCGCCTTATATCTCTTGCTCAGCAGCGGCTCTGCCAGATTGATCAGCTTGACCGCCTCTTCTGTCATATGTTCTGTTCCTTTTCCTCTTACTGCTTTAATCGCTGCGTCGATCGCAACACTGAAAGCGGCACGCTGCGCTGCATGTACTACTTTGTTTTCAGCCATGTCGTTCTGACTCCTTTCTCACTCTTCCTAAATTTATTTCTCTTTCATTTGTCCCCATCTTACGACGGCTTTTGATTCTTTTCATTGCCCAAATTCCCGTTTTTGTGGCATATTTTCCCATTAAACAACATTTTGTCCCATGTGGGCGCGGACGGGATGCGCGACAGAGCATGGACGGGGTGTCCCTGACAGGCGGCAGAGCGTAAGCGCAGCGCACGCTCTGACTGACTGGCAAGGCAACACGGACACGGCACGCTGCACTGCTTTAGTGCAGCGGGTCGGCGCGGCACGCGCTCTGACGACTGGCAGGCAGTACGCACGCGCACGCTTTCCAATTGACAGACGCGGTGTGCTTTTGTATCCTGTTAGTATCGGATTGAAAAGGGCAACCCCTACAGTAACCCGATAGCAAAACAATTTCGAAAAGGGGTACGAAGATTGAAAAATAAAATTTTTCAATCCGAGATTTGTGTCTGCGCGCACTTGACACAAACTCGACATGCGCAAAAAACGTGCGCAGAAATGAGAGGAAGAGATGAACGATATAACGTCTTATATGTTAGAACAGACCAAAAAATTCTTTCCATTGACAGTCCGACCGGCTTTACCGCACACGCGGCGGAGTATGTCCTCGGAGCATATAAAAAGCTGGGCTACGATGCAAAGCTGACCAACAAGGGCGGCATTTTTGTATGTGTCAATGACGGTCCTGACCAGGCGGACGATCCTGCGGACGCACCGATTTTGCTGGAAGCGCACATGGATACCCTGGGCGGTATGGTTTGCAGCATCAACGAAAAAGGACGTCTGATGCTGAGTGCTCTCGGCGGCATGAATCCAAACAATGCAGAGGCGGAAAACTGCCGCGTTTACACCAGAAGCGGCAAGGTTTATTCCGGCACGTTCCAATTAAAAACGCCTCGATCCATGTAAACGGCAGCTACAATGACACTGCCCGTTCCTATGATGCAATGGAGGTCGTATTGGACGAGCCCGTAGAAAGCAAGGCGGACACCGAAGCCCTCGGCATTATGACCGGCGACATCGTCTGCTTCGATCCCCGCACGACCGTAACGGAATCCGGCTACATTAAGAGTCGTTTTCTCGACGATAAGCTGAGTGTCGGCATCCTGCTCGGCTTTGCAAAATATTTAAAGGAAACCGCCAAAAAGCCCGCCCGCAAAATCTATCAGCATATCACTGTTTTTGAAGAAGTCGGTCACGGCGGCTCCGCTTCGATTCCTGCTGATGTCGCAGAAATTCTCGCAGTCGATATGGGCTGCGTCGGAGATGGACTTTCCTGCAAAGAAACCCAGGTTTCCATCTGCGCAAAGGATTCCGGCGGTCCTTATCATTACGATGTTGTTTCTGCTCTGATCGAGGCAGCGCGCACCGCCAAGGTTGACTTTGCAGTTGACGTATCTCCCCACTACGGCTATCCGACGCAGAAGCAGGGCTTCGTTCCGGTATCGATTGCCGCCACGGGCTGATCGGCTCCGGTGTATACGCTTCTCACGGCTATGAGCGCAGCCATGTAAAGGGAATGGAGAATACATTCCGGCTGTTAAAGGCTTATCTGAATCAGGATTATCACGCCTGAACGTTTCCTGTCCAGCACAAAACACAGGAAGTTTTGTAAATATTCTTTAACACCGAAGCAAAAACCTCCGGGTCTGTCGTCTTTTCGACGCCAGCCCGGAGGTCGTTTTATTCTGTGCTACAGTTTTCTCCACCTGCGTAGCAGAGCCCTTTATAGCATTTCAATTCGCAGCTGTGGGATCAGCCAATCACCAGCTCCCAATGCATTTTTTCTTCATTCAGACGATACTGCTTTAACAGCTCCGGTCCGCAAGAGTTAGAACCAACGCCGCTCATGCCGTAGTCCAGATGCCAGATCACATGTCCGGATTTTTCCAGCTCGTAGTTGTGCATCTTCTCCGTCAGCTCCTGTGCGGTGTAGTAAGAAGCGTTGAAGGAAAGCGGCTTTTTGCCTTCCGCTTTCAGTTCACCTACTTTTACAAACGCACAGTGATAATGGCTGCCATTTTCCTGAGGTTTTACATAGTCCTCAAGAAGCTCATCTACGGTTGTCGTAAAGCGGTCTACCCAGCAGGCTCTGTGCTTATCCTGATAGCTTTCTGTCGGACCGTATCCGATGTATTCCACCTGATCCTGATCTTCCGGCAGTACCAGCTGCAAGCCAAACCGGGGCATGTAAAGGGAAGGTCATATCCTTGTCGGCATCCAGCGTCAGTTTGATCTGACCGTCTGCATTGACTTCCCAAAGCGCCTTCGCGCGTAAAACGGCTGTCTGTATACACTGGCGATGGAGAAATCGCAGTGAATGCGTACTTTTCACCGGCGTTCTCTGCGGTGCAGTCATAAACCCGGATCCACGGTCTGTCATATCCGGCTTCTTCCCAGACCTGACGGACATTTCTGTCATTGTCAACCGGCGCACGCCAGGTTTCAAAAGGTCATCGGTGCTTCGATCAGCGCTTTGCCATCTCTGACAAGCTCTGTAAACGCACCTTTCTTCTTGCCGAATACATAGCGGATTCTGTCGGAGGTAATGATCCAGGAAGCATCGTTTTCCTCCAGTGCAACTGCTCCGGCTTCTGCAATTTCCAGAACCTTTTCCCTTTCCTCAAACAGCGCAATCTGGTCAAAGCCCATGACTCTGCCCTGTCTGGTCAGCGCCTGATCTGCTTTCTGCACATAGGTCAGCTTCAGATAGGTCTGATCTCCGGAAAGCTCTCCCAGCCGAGGATCGTGATGCACACTTTTTCATGTGCAGGGCAGGTAATCTCCCGGATCTCGCCCTCTGCTAACAGGGTGCCCTCTTTTTTGATTTCATAACGGATCTGTACAGTATCTGCAAGGTCAGCAAAATCCTGCACGTTCCACAGCTCTACAGTGCCTGCTGCCAGATCTTTTCCTGCTGCATGTACCGGACGGATTTCGTTTTTCCATTCCAGAAGCCCGGTATGGGGTCTGCGGTCCGGATACACCAGGCCATCCATACAGAAGTTGCCGTCATGAGGGAACTCACCTGCATCGCCGCCGTAATGGAAAATATCTCTTCCGTCTGCAGCCTTGCCTTCCCAGGTCGCATGATCACACCATTCCCATACGAAGCCGCCGCAGAACTTATCATATTTGTACATCAGCTCCATGTAATCATGGATATCCCCGGGGCCGTTGCCCATTGCATGAATAAATTCACACTGAATAAAGGGCTTTCTCATTCTGCGGTCTTCGCAGTATTCCTTTACCCACTCGGTATCCGCATACATCCGGCTCATCACATCCAGCATGGAAACATCGTTGTGATAACCTGCGGAATCGTAGATGCTTGCTTCATAGTGCAGCAGACGGGTCGGATCATAAGCCTTTACCCATCTTCCGGCATCCTCAAAGTTGCCGCCGTAGCCGCTCTCATTGCCCAGAGACCAGAAAATTACCGCGCTCTGGTTTTTGTCCCGGATCACATTTCTCTTCTGACGATCGAGAATCGACTCCGCCCAGGCATCATCCTGCGCGATGTAGCCCATGCAATCGTGACCATCATTTGTATACAAAGTTCCTACGCCGTGGCTTTCCAGATCCGCTTCCGCGATCATGTAAAATCCGTATTCACTGCACAGTTCCGGGAAATAAGGCGCATTGGGATAGTGGCTGGTACGAATCGCATTGACATTGCTTTCCTTCATCAGCTGCAGATCGCGGATCACGTCTTCCCTGGTCACGGTTGCACCGGTATAAGGGTTGGAATCGTGGCGGTTGACGCCCCGGAATTTCACCTGTTTTCCATTGATTAAAATCTTACCCTCTTCAACGGAGATCCAGCGGATGCCGATCTTCTGCTCGATGGTTTCAGCGCCTGCCTGGAGTGTCAGGGTGTACAGATAGGGCTGCTCTGCGTTCCAGAGCACCGGAGCAGCTACAGGAATCGCTATGTTCTCTCCGTTGGAAACTGCCCTGCCGATTTCTTTGCCTTCTGCATCCGTCAGCGTACAGTTGATTTCCAGATCTCCCTCCACCCGGTCAAAACGAACCGTAACCTCTGCGCTGCCATCCTCTGCAACAGGAGTCTGAACCGTAAAGTCATGTACGAATTCCTGCGGACGAAGCACCAGCTCAACATCCCGGAAAATTCCGGAAAAACGCAGCTTATCCTGATCCTCCAGATAGGTTGAAATCACACCATTTCAAAACCAGAACCGCCATACGGTTGCTGCCTGCTTTGGTTTTGCCGGTGATTTCAAATTCGCTGGGACTGTGGGAAACCTGGCTGTAACCGACAAATTCGCCGTTGATCCAGACATAGAAGCAGGAATCTACGCCCTCAAAATACAAGAACTGACGTTCGCCGGCTTTTTTTCTGTCAGAGTAAAATCCTTTACATAAGCGCCGCTGGGATTTTCACCGGGTGCATACGGCGGGTCATAAGGGATGGGATAGCGGATATTGGTGTACTGCTTCTGTCCAAAGCCCTTCATCTGCCAGCAGGAGGGCACTTCCATGTTGATAAAGCCCTCTTTTTCGAGATCCTTTTCCCAGAAATGCTCGGTACTTCTTCCACACTGGGATACCAGGCAAATTTCCAGTCGTCCCCGCTCAACAGGATCTGGCTCTCCCTTCCATCCTGTTTCGGCACATACCAGCAGCGGTTGTCCATTGTGCCGACATGCAAAGTGGAGAGATTTTCATAAAAATTCTGCACTTTCATTTGAGTGTCTCCTTTTTGTATACTTTGGTTGATACCGGGAATTTGTTCCGGCTTTCTTTTTACAGCTCCTCACACACCTGGAAAATATAGAATTTCAGGTAGTAGGATTCCTCCGCCGCCCAGAGGATCGGATGATCCGGCGCCTGTGTTTTAAATTCCACCTGACGCAGTCTCTTATGCGCTCCGTGGGCTGCTTCGCGGATGGTCTTTGCGAACAGCTCCGGATCCATAAAGTGGGAACAGGAGCAGGTCACTAAAAATCCGTTGTCTTTACCAGCTTCATGCCCCGCAGATTGATTTCACGATACCCTTTTACCGCATTTTTGATGGAGCTTCTGGATTTGGTAAATGCGGGAGGATCCAGGATTACGACATCATACTGCTCGCCCTTTTTCTCCAGCTCGGGAAGCAGCTCAAAGACATCTGCACAGGTAAATTTTACACGATCGGAAAGTCCGTTTAATGCCGCATTTTCTTCCGCCTGCTTTATGCCGGTCATGGATGCATCCACGCCAAGCACCTCTCTCGCGCCCGCAATCCCCGCGTTCAGCGCAAAAGAACCGGTATGGGTAAAAAGCAGTCCAGTACCTTTTTGTCGGGGCAAAGTCTGTGAATTGCCTGTCTGTTGTATTTCTGGTCCAGAAAAATCCGGTCTTTTGTCCGTCTTCCACATCCACGATGTAACGGACACCATTTTCTGTGATTTCAACCTTTGTGGGGAACGGGTCGCCGATGAAGCCTTTGAAGCGTTCCATGCCTTCCTGCAGGCGTACCTTTGCATCGCTGCGCTCATAGATGCCACGGATCATGATACCGTCCTCTGCCAGCACCTTTTCACAAGAGAAAGGATCGTCGGCTTCAAACGGTCGATCCCAAGCGCCTGGATTCCACCACCAGCACGTCGGAGAACTTGTCCACTACCAGCCCCGGCAGCCAGTCCGCTTCACCGAAGATCAGACGGCAGCATCCGGTGTCTACGGTCGCTTTACGATATTCCCATGCGTTGCGCACCCGCTTTTCCAGAAATTCTTCTGTGATCTCATGTTCTTTTCTGCGGCTCATCACCCGGATTGTAATTTTTGAACGGGTATTGATAAAGCCCCATCCCAAAAAGAAACCATCAAAATCCTTTACCGCAAGAATATCTCCGTTTTCATAGTCTCCCTCAACGCGATCAATCTCGTTGTCGTAAACCCAGGCAGCCGCCGCTTTTGAGCGTGCGTCCTTCGCCCTTCTTCAGAATGGCTTCTGCGTACATATTTCCTCACAATCTGCCGCATGGCGGCTCCGAAAAAACGCTGACGCGCTGCACAGACTTTTTGCAGCGCTCCACCGGCTCGGCAATTTTATTATAGTATGAAATTCTATTCGGATGTATAATAAGTCTGTCCGAAAAATATAACATTTTGAAACTCATTTCTGTTCCGGTTTCTGTTGTTTTGAATGGTCGGATCAGACGGTAATTTTGTCAGACACAGCGGTCTGCGCTCTGCCATGCAAGGTGCGGCCTTGATTTGCGAAGGATGATTTTCAAAAACCGAATCGGTTCCGACTGCCGGACGTCCTTTTGTCTGAGCCGCAGGCGCAAGCCGAGGCGAGTTTGGACGGTCGGCAGTGCCCCGGAAACGATCGGATTTTGTTAAAAATCATCCGAAAGCAAATCCCCGGCGCACTGCTTGCATGGCAGAGTGCAGACCGCGGCGGCTGATAAAATCATCCGGGAATCCAACCATCCAAACCAACTACACCGAAGCATAAAAGAAAGGACTCCTATGCCGATTTATTTTCGCAACGCCCCGGTGCGTGAACCCTTTATCTACGATTCCATCGGAAACCACTGGCTGCAGGATGCGACCTCGCGTCCAAACGGCTACCCTTTCTATCACTATTTACAGACCGAATCCGGCTGCGGGCGGATTACCATTCAGGGAAAATCTTATCTGCTACATGAACAGGAAGGCGTCCTGATCGCTCCCTCCATCCGACACTCTTATCTGGCCCAGACTCCGGAGTGGTACACCTGCTTTTGTACCTTTTCCGGAACAGTCGAAGGCAGTATTTCCAAAATCTGAACAACCGGCCGATTCTTTTTACCACAAAGAGCAATGTCGGAATATACGCGCGCTGCTGCAGGATGCCATACAGCTTTTCGAACATCCTCCGGTCAACATCCCGGTACTCTCCGTCAACTGTTATCAGGTGCTTTTACAGTTTTCGGATGTCCCGGACGGTCAGAAGCTTCTTTCTGATCCGCTGTATCTGCGCTATGTTGCTCCGGTCATCGAAGAAATAGAAACCCGCTACAGTCTGCCCCTCACAGTGGCCCAGCTGAGTCGTCAGGTATTTGTCACGCCCCAATATCTATCACGGCTGTTTCAGCGTTTTCTGGGCTGCTCGGTCTACGAATATCTGATGACCTGCCGCATCAACCGTGCCAAAGAGCTTCTGCTGACAGCACCGCGGATGGAGGTGCAGGAAATCGCTGCGCAGACCGGCTTTTCCGATCCGAGTCACTTTATCGCCATGTTCCGCAAAAACACCGGACGGACACCGTTAGAGTTTCGGAAAATCAAATAATGCTGTGTGCAGCGGCCTGTTTTATCTCAGTCCATTGAGCTTTTCCCGATCCATCTGAAACGGATAGTTTTTGAGCTTCGCGGGGTTGGAAAGCAGATCATTCATGGTGCGCTCCCAGAGCTCACGGGAAATTTTTCTTCTCCGATCAGACTGTAAATATAGGCCTCGAAGCTCTGATGACTGCCAAAACCAAGCAAAGTCAGAACGCGCATCGCCTCTTCCTGGTCACCGTAGCAGCGCAGAAAGCCCGGCAGGAACATGCCAACCGCTTTTGCCGTGGGGCGTTCCCAGTTCGCAGGTTACGCGATAGCTCAATCCGTGGGGCAGACTCGTACCGGTGTGGGAAATCGCCATACCGCCGAGGGTGCACGCCTGCATAAAGCTCCCTCTGCGCTTCGCCGATTTCATAGGAAGCGAGCGCATCCTTTACCTTTGCAAAGGTCCGCAGACCCATCTCGCTGTAGACACGGCTGTAGGGCGTAGCGTTCGTGTTTAAATGGCTCTCCACCAGATGTGCTAACGTATCCACCGCCGTGTTGATACAGCCGGTTTTGGAAGCAGTCTGCAGATACGTAGAATCCACCAATGCAAGCTCTGGGAAAATATGGTGGCTGATGCTCTGTTTTACCAGCTCGCCCGCCTTGGCTTCTGTGGAAGTCTCAGAAGCAGCCGCTGTGGTCAGTTCTATTTTCGGCATCACGATTCTCGTCAAAATCGCATACGGTGTAACCTCTGAGCCGGTTCTGCTGTCGTCGGTACTGCCGCGACTGGCAGGGCTTTATCTGCCGCCTGTTTGACCGCTGCATCTGTTTCATATAAAAAGTCTGCTTTTTTCTCCGGGTTGGCGATCATCAGCGCAATTGCCTTAGAAGCGTCCATGGGAGAACCGCCGCCGATTCCGATTACAAAATCGACCTTTTCCGAAAGCCCCAGGGCAGTCGCCCGCATCACAGTTGCCACCGAAGGATTTTCCTCGATTCCGTCAAAAACTACATAGGGCACTTGCTCGCGGTTCAGCGCATCCTTCACGTCCTGCAGAACCGTTTACACGGGAAGAATGCTTTCCCGTTACAAGCAGTGCTTTTTGTTCCCAGCGCCGCCAGCTCCTGGCTGTGCTGCCGGACACAGCCTTTCTCGTTATAAACCTTTGTCGGCATGTATAATTTCATTGCAATTCCTCCATTCTAAGACGTGCATAAGCATACTGCTCTGTTTCTGCAATACAGCGCCGCACCCTTTCTTCTGTCGCAGGATCTTCAAAATTCAGATCTAAAAACGCTTTTTATAATAGCCCTGTTTCAGCGCAATTCGCAGGCTTTCTGCAAAATTCAGATCAAAGAAAAAACCGAGAAAGCTGACCCAGACATCCAGCCCGGTTTTTCGTTCCTGTTTTTGATGCAGTAATGACCCAAAATGCTCTCATACACCACATCTGAAACTGCTTCCTGGCCCACTTGCTCTGCGGAAAAACCGGTGGTATCTACAGGATCCTCCTGAGCAAACACCCGGAAAATATCGCATTTGTCCGCATCCCGGATTAACTTCGCAAAAAGCAGCGTCTTTTCATCCAGGCCATCCTCAATCGCAAGGCGGTTATGGTTTCCGATGGCCGTCAAAACCTGCTCTCTTTCTCTGTCAGAAAGCCCCCCAGAAAATCACCCTGCCGCAGGATTTCGCATCCCAGCTGCGCGTGGTCGATGCTTTTATAATCCAGAAACGTGTGATAACGCTTCAGCTGCTCAAATCTTCCGATATCGTGATATACCGCACACAGATACGCCAGTTTTTGTCTTGTTCTGAAGGGGAGCGCCGCTGTAAAGCTGTTCCATCACCTCCGTCACCCTTTTGTGTGTGAATGATTTTTAGTTTGATCCTGGTATCGCTTCCGTCGTCATAGGCAGACGCATATTCCAGGAATTTCTGCATGGCATCCATTTTTCGTCTCCATTCTGTAAGCGCATGGCAGTGGCTCTACAGCATTTTTCCACATATGGTCCAGCTGCCCGCAGCATGCCATGATTCCTGCGCTTTTGTCTCTTTTATTCAATTCAGGCGGCACTGCTGTCTCAGCTTTCTCTCCGCAGCGATTCAAACACTGTGTCATAATGCTCCGACATTTCTTCAAAGTTATTCAGCAGCTGTTCCAGCACCCGGTAAAACGTCTGCAAATCCTCCGGCGCGATATTTTTGTCCGCATTTTCCTGTACCAGCCCGATGACCTGACGGATTTTGGCGGTCTGCAGGCTGCCCTGCTCTGTCAGAACATAGCGGGCGCGGTAACGTCCCGGTTCTCCCTGTTTTTCCACCATCCCGGCTGCGATCAGCTCCGAAAATGTCCGGGAAATCAACGCCGGGTCAAGGTCACAGGCCGCTGCCACCTCTGCAAACTGAAGTCCCTTCGAATGTCCGCTCAGCGCGTACAGCACCGCCGTGTGTGCAGCCTTTAATCCTACCATCCCCATTCCAGCTGTTTTGACTGCCTGCACTTTTTATTCATTCTGGAAAGAGAAAGGGTAAATTTCAAAAAACGGTCATCCTTCATGGCTCTCATTTCCTTTCCCCAGATGTTTTGCATATTCCTGTCCTTCCCGGACATAATGGGCTGCATTTTCCAGATTGGAGGTGATTTCCGCTTCCGTTACACTGCGGATGATTTTGGCAGGGCTTCCATAAACCAGTGAGCCCTCCGGAATCTGCATATTCTGTGTCACCAGCGCTCCTGCTCCAACGATACAATTTTTGCCGACGGACGCGCCGTTTAAGACAATTGCACCCATTCCAATCAGTGTATTGTCCCCAACGCTGCAGCCGTGCACAATCGCGCTGTGCCCGATCGTGACATTTTTTCCCACAGTCACGCTGTAGCCCCTGTCCACATGAATGACGCAGTTATCCTGCACGTTCGTACCTGCACCGATCGATACGCTGCCTGCTCCGGCACGCACGGTTGCGTGGAACCAGATACTGCAGTTTTCTGCGATCGAAACGTCCCACATATATGTCTGCACTGGGCGCAATAAACGCCGACGGGTCAATGTCCGGATTTTTCCACATCTGATTTGCCCCCTTCTTAAACAATGCGCTTTATTCATTATCTGCTTGCGCTCATTGTAGCATAAAATCCCCGACTTTGGCTTATTTTTTCATTTCCGTGAAAAAGCTCAAGAAATTCTACGAATTACGGGTTGTCAATTCCTTTTTCCCGTTATACTTTTCGGGACATAGTCTTTGCGGATTGTGAGGGCACGGAAGCACGAAGCAATCCGATATCAACACTCAGAATTCAGAAAGTACAGAGAGAACAATATGAGTATTTTAAACGTAGAACATCTGTCTCACGGCTTTGGCGACAGAGCCATTTTCCATGACGTTTCCTTCCGTCTTTTAAAGGGTGAGCACATCGGCTTAATCGGTGCAAACGGCGAGGGAAAATCCACCTTTATGAACATCATCACCGGTCGCCTGCAGCCCGATGAGGGTAAGGTCGAATGGTCCAAAAATGTCCGCGCCGGTTATCTGGATCAGCACACTGCCCTTGAAAAAGGGCATGACCATCCGTCAGGTACTGACCTCTGCCTTTGATTTTTGCTGGATATGGAACAGGAATTAAACGGGATTTATGAAAAGATGGGCGAAGCAGACGAGGATACCATGCAGCAGCTGATGGAGGACGCCGGAACGCTGCAGGAGCTTTTGACTGCACACGATTTTTATATGATCGATTCCAAGGTTGAGGAGGTTGGCCGCGCCCTCGGGCTTTCCGAAATCGGTCTGGACAAGGATGTTTCCGAGCTGTCCGGCGGTCAGCGTACTAAGGTACTTTTGGGTAAGCTTCTGTTGGAGAAACCGGACATCCTGCTTTTGGACGAGCCCACCAACTATCTCGATGTTTCTCATATCGAATGGCTCAAACGGTATTTAAATGATTATGAAAACGCGTTTATCCTGATTTCTCATGATATTCCGTTCTTAAACAGCGTCGTCAACCTGATCTACCACATGGACAATCAACAGCTGACCCGCTACGTAGGCGATTATGACAAGTTCCAGGAGGTTTATGCGATGAAAAAAGCACAGCTGGAAGCCGCCTATAACAAGCAGCAGAAAGAAATTGCAGATTTGAAGGATTTCGTTGCCCGCAACAAGGCTCGTGTTTCCACCAGAAACATGGCGATGTCCCGTCAGAAAAAGCTGGATAAAATGGATGTAATAGAACTGCAGGCTGAAAAGCCGAAGCCGGAGTTCAATTTTAAAGAGGCACGCACGCCCGGCAGATATATTTTCCAGACGTCCGACCTCGTAATCGGTTATGACGAGCCGCTGTCCTCCCCGCTGAATCTGTCCATGGAACGCGGCTCCAAGATCGTCATCACCGGTGCAAACGGAATCGGTAAGACAACTCTGCTGAAGAGCATCCTCGGTCTGATCGATCCCTCTCCGGCAGCGTAGAGCAGGGAGATTATCTGGAGATCGGCTATTTCGAGCAGGAAATGAGTCAGGATATTTCCACAACCTGTATCGAGGAGATCTGGAAGGAGTTTCGGGCTACAGCCAGTATGAGGTGCGTTCCGCCCTCGCAAAATGCGGCCTTACAACCAAGCATATTGAAAGCCTTGTCAAAGTCCTGTCCGGCGGTGAACAGGCAAAGGTGCGTCTCTGCAAGCTGATCAACCGTCCCTCCAATGTACTCGTCCTCGACGAGCCCACCAACCACCTCGATGTGGATGCCAAGGACGAATTGAAGCGTGCACTGATCGCATATCGCGGAAGCATTCTGATGGTATGCCATGAGCCCGAGTTCTATGACGGGCTCGCAGATACGGTCTGGGACGCTTCCAAATGGACGACACGAACCGTGTGACAAAAGGACAGCACGACACGCAATATGATAACATGGCTTAGCGCAGTCCAGCACTCTAAAAAGGCAGCCGCGTCAGGAAAATTTTCCTGACGCGACTGCCATATTTTTAAGCTTCCTGATAAAGTTCTTTTGACCGGTAAATCAATACCTTTCCTATTTGTAATCTTTGTTTTTGAGCAACGTACCTACAAACGGTATCGTAGCAAATTCCTGCGGGTTACTTCTGATAATGTAATCGATATAATTTCCCACCATCAATGCGTAAGCATAGTACCCCATCGGGTTCGGATGGAAGCCCAGCCCGAACGACTTACGCATTTCGGCATCGTATACGGGCGCATGCGCAGTCATATCCAGCAAGTAAGTAAACTCAAACATATCGCACAATTTGGCGAGTTCGCTTGCGATATAACGGATATCATTATCACACGCTTCACCGCGCAGTTGAGGAGTTACAACAAAAATACGCGCGTTTGGCTCGATCGTTTTAAGTTTGCAAACGATTTGGCCCATATTGCCGAAGAACGTATCGGCGTTATCCTGCGGACATTCTGCGTTAACGTCCTTGACGCTTCCCAGCGGATGTCCGAACACAAACGAATCGTTGTTGCCTAACGCAATAATATACGCTTGATTCCATTGCCAAAATCCGTTTGCGTCCGCCCAACTTTGAACATACTCGCGCGCGGTCATTCCGCCGCGGGAATAATTGTTGTATTTTGTTCCAGTAATGCGCTCTAAAACGGCGGGCCACGAGTACTCGTACATATCGGTATAAACTATATTTCCGTTTTCATCGTGACTTTCAAACTCGCCCGATGCCAAAGAATCCCCTATAACGCCTATTTGCTTAAAAACGCCCGCAAAACCGCACGTTTCCTTAATAATATCTAACGGCTGTTCGCTTGCGCCGATTTCAAATCGTTTGTTATTCATTTTATTCACCCTCCTGTTGTTCTTCTTTAACCTTTTTAGGCTTATCCCATTCCGTACCGGTTACAGTTTTAAGATCAAGTCCGCGAGTTTCGCCGACAAACAGCCACATTATTACAATTGCCCTACAAGCCCTGGGCAACCGTCAAGCCCAAATACATATAACCGAACATGCTTTCGGGAATGATAGGCAGCAGTATCATAGTAATAACTGTTGCAAGTCCGCCCATAACTCCGTTAAGCAACGTATTGATTACCGTAACCGACGAACGCAGGTTTGTAGGAGACGATTCGGAAAACATAATTCCGCCGATGGTATCGCCTGCGCCCCAGTAACTGCCCATAAATCCGCCGATAGCAAAACCCGTCAAATACGGAGTCCACTTGAACATACCGCTAAAGATAAACAGCAAATAACACGTCAACGCCGAACAAGACATTGCGACTATAGTTACTTTACGTCCGAATTTATCCGACACAAAACCGGAAATCAATGTAAACAGCGCGTTGCCGACGGGATACAGAAACAAAGCACGAGTTATTTCTTCTTCCGTCATCAGCGCCGACTTTGCCATGACCGTACTGTACGTTGCCGTACCTAACGAAGCGAGATAAAAGCAGCAACAAGCAATAATCAAAAAGCGCAATTGTCTGTGTTTGAATGCGAATTGTACAGCGGTCAGAATTCCGCCTTGTGCGTTTTGTTCGCGTCCTTCCTTGCTGCGTTGTTCACGTTCTTCTATAGGCGTTTTTAAATACTCTATTCTTTTAATCAAAAATGCGTTTGTTTCCTTAGCAAAAAGCAGCGCGAATAACGACATTACAAAACCGATAATTGCTCGGCACCAAATATACTACGTGCCAACGCTCGCTTACGTTTTGCATGAGTGTAGCCCTAAGCAACGGAACAAGTAACGTGCCCAGTATCGCCACCGCTTTTACGATTGCGTAGTTACGGGCGCGGGACTTTTCGTCGGAGCATTCCAGTATGTACACGCATTGCATATCGTGCGAGACCATAAAACCCATCAACGTGCTGCCTATCATGTAAACGTAGATATCTTTGGATAAATACACAATGAACAGCCCTAAGCCCATACATAACGTGTTAATAACCAAAAACGGCTTACGCCCGAATTTGTCCGCAAGGGGACGATAGAAAATAATAAGCAGTGTTACCGGATAGGAAATAAAACCTATGGCGGAAAAGAGCGATAATCCCGCGCCGTATTCCATACCCATATTTTTTACGAAGAATTCTGTAACTATATTCGCCTGAAACTGAATGGATATAGTAGACGCGATTTCGTCCGTTATGTAGATGAGCGACAAAATCATAAACAAGTAAATCAAATAAAACTTGTTGCTTCTTGCGTCCAACTGCTTTTCGCGGCGGATAAGTTCCTTGGCTTCGCGCGCCTGTAATCGTTCAACGTTTTTTGCCATTTTGAGTTTTCTCCTTTTGAAAATTGTAAACAAGGAAATTCTTGGTCATCTCGTCGGTAATGCCGTAGCGCTCCGCCAAATTGTGTATGGCTTGCAAGAAATCCGCGCCGGAGCAGCCTTTAGACAACAGGTTTTCTTTTTCGATAAGTTTATTCCAAAAAACATTCAAAACAATTTCGTCGGTGGCAAGGGAAACAACCGAATGATTGCGCGTATGCACGTAAACGTTGCGATCGCCTTCTTCTCCGACTAAACACTCTCCGCCGTCGATTATAATTGTTGTTCTACGGTATGGAAACAGTGTTGAAACGTCGTTGATATTGTACGAATACACCGTTGCGCCCTCGACCAAAAAAATGCTTCCGAAGGTAAAAATATACACCTTTACCCCGCGGGATATTGCGTTTTCGATATTACTACGTAGCACTTCGAACAGCTCTCGCCAAATGGACAGCGAAATTTCCGCTTGCGCGCTGTCGATAAGTTCCTTTGCCTTAGCAACGTATTTTTCTTCGCCCACTATATTCATTACATAATCGACGTCGGCGTTTTCCGTTGCAAGTTGTTGTAGCTCGCGTTCGGCGCAGGCAATATTCTTTTCGTTTTCTTCCTTGATGCTACGTATAAAGGTCTTGATACTCGATAGGCTTGTAAAAATTCGGCTCTCCGTCTATACGAATAACCGCGCCCTTTGCCATCAAGCGATTGATAACCTCGTACACCAACGAACGCGCAACGCCCGAAAGTTTTGCGATTTCGTAACCGTTTAACACTTTATGTTTAATTAGTGTTCCGTATACTTTTGCTTCGTTTGACGAAAAGCCGAGTTTCTCTAAAAATTCATAATTGTTCATAGTAGTTATACTCCACACCACTATTATGCTACAAATCTCTGCGTTTTCAATACCTTTTTTGAAAAATATGGTATTAAATTTACTTTTTGCGTCAATACGGGCTGTCGTCAAAGTACAGTTCGTCGTACAAATCATCGTCTTGCCTATCGAAACGTTCTTGCTGCTGTCGGTTGGTATTCTTTATTAGAGAATAACTTTCGCCGCGTTTTGCTCCGTATTATAACTTTGTACATCAAAATTTTTAATCTGTTGTTTTTATTCTTCACTAAGACCACTAACTGAAATAACTGCTTAATTCAAGCAACAGAAAAGGACAGACGACCTTAAATCGTCTGTCCTCATCCGAGAAGCACGCATTATGCTCTAACACCCTTATGAGAAGGAGCGTAAAGAGCGTGCGTTCTATTTTCCCGGTTCATCACAAGTTCCCAGACAACACACAGCGCGGCATAAATCACGCCGCCGACCACATAGACGATCCAGGTCTTATCCCATGTGTTCGTCGAAAAGCTCCAGGCGAGATAAATTGCAGTCAGGATAAGCCAGTAAACTACGGAAAACGCTCCCATTTTCCGGTTTTTGCGCTTTCGCTTCCATCGTGTAATCGCCCTCTTTTAATAGTTTCTGCATGCTTGTCCAGATGCTGCAGTTCACCACAAAAATACATGCGCCGATTCCGGCAAGCACCATCGTAACGGTCAGCAGCAGCGTTATCAGAAATTCCTGTTCCGAAAATGCGCCGACGAGCAGCGGAATCGGGGACGCCACACAGATACACGTTGCAATGATGTTCCAGAAAATGTACTGATTCCGATATTCTTTCTGTTTTTCCCGCACCATTCCGCTCACGCCATATTGCAGCTCAAACGGCTCTTCCCTATCCAGATATTCATACTGCTCGTTCTGAAACCCGGAATAGATAAACAATGCGACCGCCGCGATTACAAAAAACAGCAACAGCATTATTCCAAGACAACCTGCCAGATTTTCCGAAATGTTCAGTTTTTCATACTCCGATGCCGCGCCTAATAAAAGTAACGGGATCGGGGATAACACGCACAGAAACGTCCCGACAGCAATCCGTTTTGCGGATTCCCTGCCCTGTACGAGATAGGTTCCCGCCTCTTCTATGGAAATCTGGCGCACGCCGCTGTCTATCGTTTCCGATGTAAACTCCTCCAGCTCCATGTCATCCTTTAAAAGGTAATCTGTCGTAACTCCAAACAACGCTCCAAGCTGCAAAATTTTTCCAGCTCCGGGACGGTCTGCGCGCTTTCCCATTTTGAGACTGCCTGTCTCGATACATTCATCTTCTGCGCAAGCTCTTCTTGCGACCAGCCGTTTTCTTTCTCAGCCGGACAATCTTATCTGCCAAAATCATACTTCCTGCCTCCATTTGTTTTTTGTTTCAGTATATGGATTTTGACAGTTTCCCGCCACCAAACGGCGGCTTGAAATTTGTCAACCGTTGGTTGCACCCCGCACAAAATAAAGGATTTCGCAGCTTCGTGCCGCCAGCCAGATGGATACGGCACGGATCGCGCGCATACAAATCCATGATCAGCGTTCGACTCCGGCACGTTCACATGCCGCGCTTAAATTTCTTTGATAAACTGCACGCCCTCCAGTCTGCCGAACTCTTCTATCACCTTCTCATGGGATACAGGTGTATCAAAATGAAGGGTCATTGTTGCACCAACCACCCTGTTTCCATCCACATCCTTGCTGCGTACAATCTCCAGCCCGTCCATTTTACAGCCATGTCCCCGTCCATATGCCAAAAAGGCACTCAGATCCTTGATACTTACAAACTCCACGTAAACTCCAAAAACACGCGCTGTTTTTCCAAGCCTCTTATCTACTGTGCTCAGGATTTTCAGAGAACACCAGATGGCTGCAAAGCCGACAATTGCTCGGAGTAGAAGCCAGAACCAAGTGCCAGTCCCAGACAGGCATCTGCCCACAGCCCCGCTGCGGTGGTCAGCCCTTTACCTGGTTCTGCCGGGTCACCAGGATCGTCCCGGCTTCCCAGAAATCCGATCCCGCTGATCACCTGCGCAGCAATCCGGCTCGGGTCAGTGCTTCCAAGCTCCCGGCTCAGAAAAATTCCCGTCATCATCGCAATTTCCGAGCCGATACAGACAACCATATACGTCCGAAATCCTGCCGGACGCCCTTTTTTTCCCTTTCATACCCTAAAATCCCACTGAAAACCATCGCAAGTACAGTTCTCAGCAGCACGGAAAAAATGGTCAGCTCCTTCAAAACGGCTATTTTTTCCAATACCATACCATGGTCCCTCTTTTATCCTTCTCCTGATTTCTGCAGGCGTTCCCGCGAAAATGCCTGCAGCCTTATTCTATATGCTATTTACAGGTATCTTTCGTCATAAACCGCCCGAACCCCTGCCGACAAATTTCCGCCGCGTCCGTGCGCATACCAGATGTGCCTCCCCGATCTGTCGAATGGACAGTCTGACCGGAACCGCCACATCCTTTAGATGCATCCCGATCAGCGTATCTCCGATATCCATTCCTGCATGTGCCGCAATATGCTCCACTGCCACAGGATCAGCAAATGCCTGCCATGCGGCTGTTGCAAAGGATCCCGCCTGCTTTTGGCTGCGGCATAACATTGACCGGCTCATAGCCATACTTTTTTCTGCCGCTTCTGTCTCCAGAATCAGTGCACGGTTTAAATGCTCGCAGCACTGGGCCGCCAGATAAATGCCTTTTTTCCTGCACAGCCGCATAAATTCCGCCAAAGACCTTTGCCGCCAGCTCCGGACTGGAATAGGTCCCGATTCTTCTCCCCGCCAACTTCACTGGTCGAACAGCCGACTACTAAAATCTGACCCGCTTTCATCCCGGCGGTCTCTATCAGCTCCGCTGCCGCCTGATAAGCGGTCTGGTAAACCTTTTCATATAATGTATTATCATAAGTATGAAAATCCATAGCTGCCATAAATAAATATCCCTTCCTCCCCGTTCTATTTCATCAAACAGTACCCTGCTTTTTACAGTACACCCATTTTATAACTTTTCCATTTAAGTATAACCGATTTCTTCTATTCTGTCAGTTTCTTCCAGTAAATTATTATTTCGTGAGCATAGCTCACTCAATAATTTGCCGTTCGTCAATCGTGCAAGCATGTTGACTCACTTGCGCTCATTATATCAGAAAGAACAAAAGACGGCAGTTTCCTGATTCGGAAAGCCACCGTCTTTTGTGTAATCTATTTATTTTTTACCCGAAGTTCTTTCAGGTAATTGTAAACGGTAAAAATTCGTAACACCCAGACACTCTGCCACATATTCAACGAGCCTTTTGACATCAAAAATGCCTCTGTTCGCCAGATTTCCAACAATACTAAGCTTATCTTCCTTCTGCATGTAAGCAACTGGCTTCTGCACCATTCCAAGCTCTGTGCGTACCATATCCTCCATAACCTCACTGATATCATGTGCAAACAGCTCTTCTGCCTCATCCTCTTCTGCCGGATGCTGAAACGATACCATTTCCTGATGCAGGCGAGAAGCCACGATATAATCTGTCAGATCCTGATTAATACATAAGCTTCCTACAATATGCCCATTCTCATCCCGGATAAAAATTGTCGATGACCGCAAATGCGACCGTCTGTAGTTACATTTCGGTAATTAATGCTGTTCGGTGCACTGTCCCCATATTTCTGCAGCAGCTGCAAAGATAATTTGTGACCGGTCCACCGATTTTTCGATGCGTCACATCTCCTGCCAAAGCTACAATTGAACTTTCCACGTGGCTCAAATCGTGCAGAATTACCTCATAGCGGCTTCCAAGCATCTGAAAAATTCCTTCAACCAGCTGCAAGGCCGCCTGCAAATTTGGATGCAGTTCCCTATTTTCCATACTATTTCAATCCTTTACTTTTCTAGATTTTTTTCCCGGATCAGCATGTCGATTCCTTTTTTTCCAGACGGTTTCAGCCCTTCTTCCAAAATTTCACGGCTTGTTGCAAAGCAGATTCGAATATACCCTTCCGAACCACTACCGAAGAATTTTTCCCTCCGGAAACTACCGCCAGTTTTACCTTTTCTTTCATGTAATCGGTAAACTCCTCGCTCTTCATGCCAAAGGCTCGAATATCCACATATAGCAGATACGTTGCGTGAGGGCGATATGCTTTATCATTGGCAGTTGATTTAAGCGATCAACGGCATAATCCCGATTCTTTTTCAGATGTTCCAGAAAAAGCATCCACCCAATAGTAGCACTTGCTCATACATGCGGTTCCGGCAATCTGTGAAATGGAGGCAATACCTCCGGCTGTACTCATTACATCCGAATTTTCCACGATTTCCTCAAACAGCTTTTCATCTGTTGTATACACGCAGCCCGCCCGCAAGCCGGCAATTCCAAAGCTCTTGGAAAAGCCAAACACCGACATGACTCTGCGGCACCGCTTACTACCCAATGAGTAAATGCTTCTGAATGGCTCTTCCGGGAATACAATATCCGACCAGATTTCATCGTTCATGATATAAAAGATTATACTTCTCGCAAAGCGACATGATATGCTCCAGATCTTCCGGGCGATATACAACACCATATGGATTGTGCGGATTACACAGGCCAATCATTCTGGTCTTCGGTGTGATGTAGTTTTCCAGTTCAGACAGATCGATATATCCATCTTTTAACTTAGCCGGAAACAGTACAACCTTTCCGCCTGCCGCCAGACAGGATTCACGGAACAGATAATCTACCGGGTCAAAAACGATCATTTCATCGCCCTGACGTAAAACAGTCTGAGCGATAACATACATTCCTCTCGCTGCACTGTCAATTGGAAGAATCAGATTCGGATCGATCTCTTCTCCTTTTCTTTCCATCAGTGCTTTGGAAATGCTGTCCCTGAATTCCGGATATCCCAGCTTAGGCGTATAGGAAAAATAACCATCTTTCACATAATCCATCATTGCTTCCTGAATTTCAGGAGCAACCGGATAATCCGGATCTGCCGCAGTCAACGGAATTGCCCGTCCGGCACCTCTGCCCAGCGATAATTAAACGCACGTTTTTTGAGCACATCCAGTTTAATATTCGAATTATCAAATAATGCCATTTTCTATTACTCCTCCGTATATGCAATCGCTTCAACCTCACACAAAAACACCTTTGGGAAGCGCCTTTACAGCAACGCAGGAACGAGCCGGACAGCTTATAAAGTATTTTTCATAAACGCTGTTGAATATCGGGAAATCTGTCATATCTGCCAGAAAACAGGTCGTCTTTACCACCTGCTCATAAGATGCGCCGCCTGCTGCCAGAACTGCTCCAACATTTTTGCAGGACTGTTCCGCCTGCTCAGCAATCGCTGTGCCTGCGACAGTTCCGGTTGCAGGATCTACCGGAATCTGTCGGAGCAATATACAACGTTTCCGATCTTGATTCCCTGAGAATAAGGTCCGATTGCAGCAGGAGCTACAGAAGTTTCAATCTTTTTCATCTTTTCTTCCTCCATCTTTTGTTTCTTTTTATTCAATATTCAGATGACATGCCACCTGTGTTCCATCCGCCATTGTTTTCAACTGCGGCTTTTTTTTTACAGATATCCATACAGTAACGGCATCTCGGATGGAACGGACACCCGGACGGTGGATTGACCGGACTCGGAATATCACCGGTAAGCAGAATTCGATGCTCATTTTCCTGTTTGCGAATGTTCGGGATGGCAGAAAGGAGCGCCTGGGTATAGGGATGACGACGCTTTTCATAGATTGCATCCTTCGTTCCTATTTCTACAATATTCCCCAGATACATTACCATAACTCTGTCGCAAAAATGCTTGATGATTCGCAGATCATGCGAAATAAACATATATGTTAAACTAAATTCCTTTTTAATATCCTGCATCAGATTGATAACCTGTGCCTGAATGGAAACATCCAGTGCACTAACCGGTTCGTCACAAACAACGAACTCCGGATTTAGTGCAATTGCCCGGGCAATGCCGACACGCTGCCTCTGACCACCGGAAAACTCATGCGGGTATCTGGTAATATGTTCCGGGCGCAGACCGACACATGCAATCAGCTTTTCCACCTGCGCATAGATTTCTTCCCTGCTCATCTCCGGATGATGGATACGATAAGGCTCTTCCAGAATCTGAAAGACTGTTTTTCTGGGATCCAATGACGCATACGGATCCTGAAAGATAATCTGCATCCTTTGCGCATTGTACGCATCTCGCTTTTCTTCAACCGACTCAGATCCTGTCCGTCAAATGTAACCGTACCTTCCGTAGGCCCAACAGATGCAGCACAAGGCGACCTGTTGTGGATTTTCCACAACCGGACTCTCCGACAACGCCAAGCGTTTCTCCCTTATAGATCTGGAAGCTGATATCATCTACAGCTTTTACTGTTTTTCCCTTTTCGCCGGTCGGGGAAGTATTTTTTCAGATTTTTACGTCTACTAAAACTTCACTCATTTCTCATACCTCCTGCACCTGACCTGACGTCCATCCTCCAGATCCAGAAGCTTTATCCGCTCCTTTTCGCATTCCGGGCAAGCAAACTGACATCTCGGAGCAAACCGACATCCCTTCGGCATATCATATAGGCTCGGTACCAGTCCCTCAAGTGTCCGCAGGCGCTCCACATCCTCATCGACATCCGGAACCGAATTCATCAGCCCGACCGTATAGGGATGCTTCGGATCATCAAACAGCTCCCGCGTCTTTGCCTTTTCCACAATTTCTCCGGCATACATAACGACAACTTCAGCTGCCATTTCCGAGATAACACCCAGATCATGCGTAATGATAATGATCGACATGTTCAATTTCTTCTGAAGAGATTTTAACAGATCAAGAATCTGTGCCTGAATCGTTACATCCAATGCGGTCGTCGGCTCATCGGCAATCAGCAGCCCGGATCGCCTGCCAGTGCCATTGCAATCATGACACGCTGACGCATACCTCCGGAAAGCTGATGCGGATATTCATCCACACGTTTTCCTGCCTCCGGAATTCCAACAAGCTCCAGCAATGAATTGCCTGCTGCCTTGCAGCCTTTTTATCCATTCCCTTATGCAGGATCAGCGATTCCTCAATCTGATACCCAATTGTAAAAACGGGATTCAGGGATGTCATCGGCTCCTGAAAAATCATGGAAACCGATTACCGCGCAATTTACGCATTTTGGTTGGAAGCTTCAGGATATCTGTCCCGTCAAACAGAATTTCTCCGCCTTCATTTTTCCCGGTCAGGATCCACCAGACGCATGATCGATAGGCTGGTTACACTCTTTCCGCAGCCGGATTCTCCGACAATTCCTGAGCACCTTTCCCTTATCTACAGAAAATGTAACCCCTGTCTACCGCTTTTGCTACACCGGAATCCGTATAAAAATAAGTTTTTAAATCTTTTACATCCAATAAACTCATGGCTGTTCTCCTTATCCAATATGGATTTCATGAGGCGTATGAGAAAGGTTCTCCACACCGTTCTCGGTCACAAGCACATCGTCTTCCGTCCGCACGCCACAATCATTCGGGAAATAAAGTCCAGGTTCAACCGTAAAATCATCCCGGGTTTCAAAACGGTTTCATTCCCGATAACGATACGTGGACATTCATGAATCTGCAAACCAATGCCATGTCCCAGTCCGCGAAGTGCATAATCATCCAGATTTTCCCGCAGAAATACAGCACGGTGTGCATCCTCGACATCTTTTTGCCATAACTCCCGGACGGATTGCAGCAATCGCTTTATCCTGTGATTCCTGTACCAGATTGAAAATTCTCATATGTTCTTCTGAAACATTGCCAAACAGCAACGTTCTTGTCATATCTGAACAGTAGCCATCTTTTTAAAACGCCGAAATCCACAACAACCATATCGCCATCTTCTATTTTTTTTGAAGTAGGAAACGCATGTGCCAGCGCACCTCTTGCACCGGATCCAACGATTGTGCCAAAGCTCATGGCTTCTGCTCCTTCCTTGGAAACAAGATAATGTAACTCATCTGCAAGATCTTTTTCTGTCATACCAGTCTTCAATCTCGGGAGGAGCTTATCAAACCCTGCTTCGGCTGCGGCGATTGCAGCTTTCGTACACGCAATTTCCTCTGCATCCTTGACCATACGTTGTTCCAGGAAATATTCCTGTTCAAACACGACATCAATATCACCCATTTTCTCCTTTAACGGGAAATATTCATCTACTGTCATGCAGGATTCCATCACCATTTTTTAATACCACACTTTTTAATCGTATCTGCCACAAGCGAAAGCCTATTTGCTGCATGCTCAATGACTTCCACACCGATCGTCTGCTGCTGTGCCTGTGTTGTATAACGCTTGTCGGTTACAAGACAGACCTTATCTCTTGTAATGATCAGACATCCATTGCTTCCGGTAAAGCCGCAATAATAACGTCTGTTTTCATAGGAGGTAAACATGGCACCATCCAGCTGGTGTGCATCCATATAGCTGTAAACTCCTGCAAGTCTTTTCTGATAAGTCTCTTTTCTGTCCATTTTTTCCTCCTTCTTTATTTCTTCTGTTTCACATCAAATGCGTCTCTCAGACCGTCGCCGATAAAGTTGATACTCAGCACTGCCAGGAAAATACATGCGCCTGCCGGAATCCACTGCCACGGTCTTTTGTCAGTGTCGCCAAATTATTTGCATCCATCAGCATATTCCCCCAGCTTGCCGTCGGAAGCTGAACTCCGCAGCCAAGATAGCTAAGTGATGCCTCTGTAAGGATTGCTCTCGCCATTTGCATGGTCGCTTCTACAATAATAGGTGCAAGAACATTCGGGATTACATGAGAGAAAATGATTCGAAAATCTGTCGCGCCAAGAGAAACAGCAGCCTGCACATACCCATTTCACGAACTCTTAAAATTTCACCGCGCACAAGACGTGCTGTACCGGTCCAATTGCATAAACCAATGATAATCATGACATTGTAAATGCTCGGCTTTAAAATAGTTGCAACAATAATGATAAGAAACAAAACCGGAAAGCAGTTCACAACGTCCACGCATCTCATAATGATCGTATCAGCAACACCGCCGAAATATCCTGCAATTGCTCCAAGCACAATACCTATAACTGTAGAAATGCCAACAGCTACAAGGCCAACACTCATAGATACACGTGCCGCATAGACCAGACGGCTGAACCCATCCCGCCCGATACTGTCTGTTCCAAGAATCGTATGGCTTTTGGATGGCGACATGTTTTTCAGAACAGTATTTCCATCCTGCAGGCTGACATACGGGTCATTCTGCGCAATAACAGGAGCAAATACTGCTACCAGAATCAGCAGTAAAATCACAGCTGTTCCAACAAGCGCAAGCTTATTTTTGCGGAAACGCTTCCAGGCATCTGTTTTGAAGAAGTTCTGTCTTTGTCTGTATTTCATTCTTTTCTTTTCCATGCCTGCTCTCCTTTAATACCGAATTCTGGGATCTACAAAGGAATACATAATATCCGCCAGCAGATTGCCCAAAAGTACCAAAATCGCTGTAAACAACGTCAGTCCCATCAGCATCTGATAATCACGGTTATTGATTGCATCAACACCAAGCAGCCCCATACCCGGCCATCCAAATACTTTTTCCGTAATATAGGCTCCTCCAAACAGGTTCGGAATAGACTGACCAAAAAATTGTGATGACCGGAATCATGGAATTTTTCAACGCGTGCTTATAAATAACTACTTTTTTCCGACAACCCTTTTTGCTCTTGCTGTCCGGACATAATCCTGGTTCAGTGTTTCGATCATGCTGGAGCGCGCAAATCGCATTACTGTCGCTAAATTACTCAGAGACATAACCAGTGCCGGCATTATCAGATATTTCAGCTTATGCAGGATCAACGCCATGCCTTCCCCATTGAATGTACTGGAACCAAAACCGGAGGTCGGCAGCCATTTCAATTTCAGTGCAAATACAAAGATCAAACCCATGCCGAAGAAAAAGCTGGGAATGGAAATACCTATAAAGGAGAATACGGTAAGGCCATAGTCAGCTTTAGAATATTTATGTGTTGCAGAATAAACACCAAGCGGAATTCCAACAACAAAGCTGATGACAAATGAGGTTATCGTCAACAGCAGCGTTGCCGGCAGTCTGTCCAGGATCTCCGTCAGGACAGCCTGTCCGTTATAAGTACTGTAGCCAAAATTTCCCTGTACCAGCTGCTTTAACCAATTCCAGTACTGGACAATTATCGGGTCATTTAACCCTGAGTGCTTCTCTGGCTCTCTGCAGCGATTCGCTGGAGGTACGGGGACTTATCATCCCCGTCAGCGGACCGCCTTATGCCATCTTCATAATAAAGAAAGTCAGAATTGTGATGCCAAACACAACCGGAACTGCCTGCAGTAAACGCTTTCTGATGTATCTTCCCATAATCTGTTCTCCTTATTTTTTGTTCTGCTCCTGTACCGCAGGAATGAAAAGATCCGCACTGCACGCTTCAAATGTAAAGTCTCCGAGAGATTGTACAAATTTCTCATATTTTCCCATCGTCAGGCCATCACAAAAGGCATTTCCTTCAGAAAAGTCAAGTGCGATTTTTTTCGGTTTTAATTCCAAAACCATCTGCGCCAATGTCTCGTCGTAGTTTTCATAATGTCTTACCTCGTCAAACAGACCGGATTCTTCAACATCCTGTGCATCAATGCTGATGCCGTCGCTAACTTTTTCCCGTCCTTCGTAAACAGGAACGCACTGGAGCCAACCGTATCTACTCCGGGAATAAACTCGGTCATCGGATCGCAGCCCTCTGCTGTGATAATTAAATACAGATCAATATCCGACTCGTTTAATTTTTGTAATCACATCATCTATGACTTTTTTATGATAGCTATAGTCTTTCATTTCTTGTCTCCTTTTCGTTCTTCTTTCAGACAGTTTTTCTGTATAACCTCATCCAGCACCTGCGCGCCAAATTCATAGGATGTCTCCAGAATGCTTTCATCCTTTCCGTGCACCTTGGGCAGGATCGCATCGAAGGAATCTCCCATCAAAAGCGGAGAACAGCCATAAACCATGCTGCCTGCACTCCCGAAAAATCTTCCGTCCGTTCGTCCGAGCGCAAGCATCGGCAATACACCGCCGTCAAATCCGAACCGCCTGCAGGCCTCTTCCAGATCATTTACAAGCTGTTTTAAATGCGAATTTTCAAAATTACTTTCAAATCCGGCTTCATAACCAAGTACTTCCATTTCAAGCGGCAGACCGTCAATCTGTTTTCGGACAAATGTCTCGATTTCTTCCTGACTGCCATAAGGAAGTACTTTGAACTCCAGCACTGCTTCTACATGCGCAGGAATGACATTGCTGCGCTCTCCGATGCTGTAGTTTCGCATTCCGATGCTGTTCTGAGAAGCGTACGCAAAAATGTCAGCCCCTGTTGCATTATCCCAGCTGTCACTGCCAACAATTCTGCGCATTGTCTCCCAGGTGCGGCGGCTGCCGCAGGTCAGTTCTTTTTCCGCTGCAAAAATTCTCCGTAATCCCTCTGCAAGCTTTAACAGTGCCTGATTTTCTCCAGGAGCACTCGCATGTCCCCCGTTCCTTCCGCACTTATTTTTATTTTGCAGACTGCCTTTTCTCCGACCGTCAGCATCATATAGTTTTTCCCGTTAATATGTAACGGAAGCCACCGCCTTCGTTAATCACCATCGCATTTTGAAACAGGTTTGGTCTTTCCTGTCTGACATATTCCATGCCAAAACTGCTCCCTGCTTCTTCATCGATAGTAGCCAGAAAATACACATCCCTGTTCAGATGGTTTTCCTGTTTTTGAGATTCAGGAACGCATACAGCTCCATCATCGTCAGCTGCTTGGTATCCAGCGTTCCTCTTCCGAAAATTCGCCCGTCTGCTTTCTGGTCCGAACACCGGATGTGTCCATTCCTCCTGTATGCCAGGTACGACATCTATATGGGAAATCAGCACAACCGGCTCTTTTTCAGCCCTCGGTGCATGAATTGCTGCAAGAAGGTTTGGTCGATGCAAGTCTTTTTGCAATCCGCTCCGTTTTTATTCCGTTTTCCTGCAAAATATGTTCCAGAAACGCACAGGCCTTTTCTTTCTCCATCTGCACCGCTCCCGGTTACAGACGGGATTCGAGCAGTTCCATAAATGCCTTCTTATTATCCTCCAGATTCATAGGCTGCTCCTGTTATGCTTCCTCACCGGTACGGTAAGGAATTTCAATCAATGCTGTCTGCCGTTTGCTGATCAGAACACAACCATCCTCCGTCAGGAGCACATTATCTTCAATAATTGCGCTGCGCTTATCGCGGTCCTGCAAAACAGTCGGCCCAGCGCATAAATTTCATTTTTCCGGAGAATTCCAGAAGCAGAATATCTCTTTTTGGGTCCAAGTGTCGTACCACCATCATGTACTTCCAGACCTACCTGATGTCCGGTCGCATGCGGGAACGGAGGAAAACCACTGTCAATGATCGACTGTCTGCCAATTGCATCCACTTCATAGCCTCTCATGCCGGGTTTGATCTTTGCCATAACCGCTCCTACTGCATTGATAGCCGCATTTGCACAATCAACCGCATCCTTGGGGAGCATGCTCTTCGCCTGGTTTCAGGAAATACATGGTACGTGCAATATCCGATGTATAACCGTTATAACGAATGGAAAAATCGATCACCAGCATATCTCCGGCTTCGATTTTTGTTGATGTCGTTAGGTCTCTGTGGGACATTCCTCCCTTCGGATTCAATACCAGAGGATATTCCGGCGGATTTCCAAATGCAGTCACAACGTTTCGCTTTGCACATTCCTCCATCATCATCTTTGCTACACCGACTTCTGTCAGACCAACATGAATCCGTTTAAAAGTGCATCGTAAATATCTGTTGTAATACGGCTGCATTCTTTCATGATCTCGATTTCGCTCGGTGTCTTTACCGCTCTTAACTCCTCCAGCATAGAGTAGCTGCAGCATTTCACTTTCGCCATTGTTTCTGCACCGATCGCTTTTTTTTCCAGTTTTTTAAACAAACCAACTGTCAATCCATCACATCTGGTATCGATCGTAGAATCATTGACTGCAAGACGTTTTTACCTGATATTGATCGAATTTTTTCTTTGAATACTTTTCAAACCCGTCACCGGATACTTCAATTACTTCTGTATACAGCCCGGATTCTTCATATGCTTTGGTATCCGCAGCGGTTGCAATCGCAATTTATCCCCATTTTTGTCAGTAAAAACATTACTTCATTTTTGCTGTCTGTGTTAAACATCAGTTCCAGTGCAGTATCTGTTTTCAGCCGCGCGTAAAATACCCACATATCGATATTGTTATCCTGCAGCATTTCTGCAGCGCGCTGCATTTTTCTCTTGCTACTTCGTTTCTGTTAATCATGTTTACCTCCCGCTCTGCCGTATGAACCGGCAATCTCGTGCATTTTTTCGGCAATTGCCGTTTTTCTTTATATTCCGCTCTGTGCTGCCCGGCAGACTGCAAGCGTCAATACTTTACTTCAAACACGACCGAATCCCTGTGGATTCTTTCATTTATGCCATGAACCATTGTTACAGCACTGTCAAAACGTCATATCCCAGGCATAAACCGGGCTGTATCCGTATACTTTTGTATCCAGGTCTGCCAGGAAACGTCCATCACTGGGCCCATCGACACAAACGGAAGAATTTCCGCTTCTTCTTTTGTTTTTCCCAGAATCTCCAGCGTTGCTTCTTCCAGAATTTTTTAACATTTCTCCATCCGGGCTGCTTTTCATACCCCTGGCTGAGAGAAACAATTCTGTAACTGCAGTCCCATTTTCTGCAAGATTTTTAAAACTTCCTCCAGATATTTCTGTCCGAAACCAGGGAGAAAGTCTCACATCGCAAACCAGTGTCACTTCATTTACATTTTTTCCCTGTAATCATCGTTACCGTCATGGAATTTTGTTTCATGGCTGTCAGTATTTTCTGCATCATGGGAGACAGCTGTACTCCTGCCAGCTTTTGTTCAAACTGCTTTACCGTATCCAGAACTCTCCGTCAAGCTTCTGCTTTCCGATGTCCTCAGCAAGCCCCATCGCTCGCTCCATACCATCTCCGCTGGTAAAAATGCACCTTTCGCGCTTTTTGCTTTCACGGTAAATTCCACTGTACCGCAGGATTTCTGTCCGGATTCGCAAAGGTAAAATTCCCTTTTTCCTCCAACTACCGGGAATCCGCCGCCCTCGCTGATCACATCACTGCCCTGAAAGAGCTCGCGGGCCTGTTTTTGTCGTTTCACCAACTGTAATCTCATGATCCAGAAACCACTGGCCCATATGCACTTCCACTTTCTTCGTCCGAGGTTGCCAGAAAATATACATCCCGCTTTAACGGAATTTCTTTCTCCTTTAACGCCAGAAACGCTGTCAGCTCCATTGCTGTCAGCTGTTTTGTATCCACCGTACCCCGTCCATAAAATATAGCCATCTACCTCCTGTGCTTCAAACGGAGGAAATTTCCACTGACTTGCCTGCGCGGCAACCACGTCGTATGACTCATCAGGATCAACGGTGCCTCTTCTGCCTGATCTGCCAGCTGCCATGCCAGCAGATTTCCGCGTCCCTTTGCACTTTTCTGATACACATAAGTGAATCCTGTGCTCCTGCAAAATACGTTCCAGATACAGGAGCTTTTCTTCTTCTTCCCCGGCGGGTTTGTCGTATTGATCCTGACCAGATCCTTTAACAAAGCAACTGGTTCTATCATTTTTCGTTCCTTTCTTTTCCTGTATCAAACAACTGTCCATTTATACTTCAGGGGTCTCGGACAGTAAGCCCGAAACCCCTGACCTGTTAAAGTCTGTCATTTCTTTTTATTCTGCAATATTCCACTTTTCAATCTGGAAGGTAATACCGCGGTAATCACATACAAAGTTCTGTACTTTGTCACTTACGCCTGCGATACCAGCCTTGTTATACAGCGGAATCCACGGAAGATCCTTGGAGATCAAATCTGCGATTTTGTGGAAGCATTCCGCTCTCTCATCAGGATCTGTCAGCAGCAGCTGATCTTTAAACAGCTGATCCACCCTCCGGATTGCTGTAATGAATAAAATTCCAGAACCAGCGCCGGTAGAAGTGGAAAAGTACTCATTATATTCATTCGGATCTGCTTCAACGCCAAAGCCCAATGTATAGCACTGAAAAGAATCTCGGTTGTCTCTTCTGTTGCTTCACCAGGAAGCAGCTTTGTATATGCCAGTGTTGCAAAATCCTGTTCAATTACTTCCATCTCAACACCGATCGCCTTCCACTGCTGCTGGATCAAAGCAGCAACTGCTTTACCATCTGTACTGGTGGACATATCATAGGTCAGATGTAAGGTCTTTCCGTCTTTTTCATAATAACCGGTTGCATCATTCATGGTATATCCTGCTTCCTCCAACAGCTCTTTGGATTTTGCAGGGTCATAATCATAAACCGTTACATTATCGCTGTGAGACCAGTGGTTGCTCGGAAATACATCATCACAGACATATGCATTGCCGTCACCATAAACTGTATTAATGATTGCCTGCTTATCAATGCCATATGCCAGTGCCTGACGAACACGCAGATCACTTAAGCTTTCTGTCAGCTGGTTTAATCCAATATAAGTAACCGTCAACTGCTCGTATTTGTAATCGGATACACCATCCATCGCTTCTACATTTTCTACCTCTGCAGAAGGAAGATTGTACAACACATCGATTTCACCGTTCAGAAGCGCTGCAGTCAATGTTGTGTCATCACCGAACTGCACGGTTACATTCTGAATAGAAGGCTTTGTGCCATAATAGTCGTCATTCCGTTCCAGTGTGATGTACTGACCAGATTTCCATTCTACAAATTTGTACTTACCTGTACCAATCGGAGCGCGATTGAAGTCATCATTGCCCCATTCTCGGGATCTCTCCTTCCAGAATATGCTTGGGAAGAATACAGGTATACATATTAGAAAGAAATGCCGCATTTGCAGACTCCAGTGTAATCTCTACCGTATAGTCATCTACTTTTTGATACCGGAAACACTGTCTGCATTACCTGCCTGATAATCAGCAGCACCTGCAATCGACATAACACGTCCGTCTGCGCCGCCGTTATAATTCGGATCAGCCAGAGACGTCAGAGTAAATACCACATCGTCTGCAGTAAGTCTTCTCCCGTCATGCCACTTTACGCCTTCCTTTAAATGGAACGTATAAACTGTTCCATCATCGGAAATATCCCAGCTGTCTGCCAGATCACCTTCATAATTCAATTCTTCATTCGGAACAACCAAGTAGC
>VOFG01004215.1_pt1 | contig 64612 bp, 65 predicted proteins | sample 5384171 | NCBI WGS metagenome assembly VOFG01 (sample SAMN12384726, study PRJNA508395) | human gut metagenome | isolation source: healthy gut F | host: Homo sapiens
CCTCCAGACCCATGCGGTGCAGGCTGGACGGATTGCCGAACTCCTCGCACATCGCGTGAACGGCCGTTCGGCTGCTTCAGGCAGCACGCGGGTCGTCGCCGCGTTATCAAGATAATGCATAGAAAAACGAACTCCTTCATCGGGACAGACCGCCGCGGCCATACTTCCCCACTATTATAAAATATTTTACAACGGCGGGCCGTCTTTACAAGACAAAAACGTGCAAAACGGCATTGAAAAGTAGAGAAGGGTATGCTATAATTTCAAGGGTATGATCCATACATATATAAAGTATATCGCGTGACAAGAGCACGTTGCAGATAGAAAGGAGGAAATCCTATGCCAGGTAAGGTAATTCTCGGCGCTCAGTGGGCGACGAAGGCAAGGGTAAGTTTATTGATATTTTCGCAGGCAAGGCGGATCTGGTTGTCCGCAGCCAGGGGCGGCAACAATGCCGGTCACACCGTTGTAGCCGGCGGTGAGAAGTACAAGCTGCAGCTGATTCCGTCCGGCATCCTGTATCCGGAGTGCGTCAACGTCATCGGCCCGGGTGTTGTTGTCAATCCGAAGGCTGTCCTCGGCGAGATCGACGGTCTGCACGAGAAGGGCGTTTCCACCGACAAGCTGTTCATCGACGCACGCTGCCACTGCATCATGCCGTGGCACCTTGAGCTGGATGCGCTCAGCGAGGCGGAGAAGGCCAAAGGAAGGCACCGCAATCGGCACCACCAAGAAGGGCATTGGCCCGACCTATATGGACAAGTCCGAGCGCAGCGGCATCCGCATGCACGATTTTGTAGACGCAGAGCGTTTCGAGGAGGTTATCCGCGAGACCTGTGCCCGTAAGAACCGCGTGATTACCGGCGTTTACGGCGGCGAGCCGATCGACGCGGACGCTGTTATCGCAGAGTACAAGGTTTACGCAGACCGTCTGCGTCCGATGGTGCGCGACACCACCGTTATGACCTATGACGCCAGTCAAGTCCGGCAAGGAAGCTGCTCTCATCCGGTAGCAGGCGGCTGCTGCATCGGTTCCGGTGTCGGCCCGACTGCCATCAACGAGATCATGGGTATCTTTAAGTCCTACACTACCCGTGTAGGCGAGGGTCCGTTCCCGACCGAGCTGTTCGACGAGACCGGCGACTACATCCGCAATGCAGGCGGCGAGTTCGGTACCGTTACCGGCCGTCCGCGCCGTACCGGCTGGTTCGACGCAGTCGTTGCACGCTATGCGGTTCGTGTAAACGGTCTGACCGACGTTGTTATCAACAAGATCGACCCGCTGCGCGGTCTGCCGAAGCTCAAGGTCTGCGTTGCATACAAGCTGAAGAACGGCGAGACCGTTACCGAGTTCCCGGCAAACTTCATGGATCTGGTAGACTGTGAGCCGGTTTACGAGGAGTTCGACGGCTTTGATGAGGATATCACCAACTGCCGTTCCTTTGAGGAACTGCCGGCAACCGTGCAGTCCTACATCAAGGAGCTGGAGCGCATCATCGAGTGCCCGATTACCATGCTTGGCGTAGGTCCTGCTCGTGATCAGGTTATGACCATCAAATAATTCGTCCGAAACCACGCTTTCGGACGAGAGGGACGTACCGAGCCAATGGCTCGGATACGTCCTATACGGGATTTTGCGCGTCCGCCTTGGCGGGCACACAAAATCCCTTTTTTCTTGTAAAAAACGCAGGCGCTATCCTTTTGCGCGGCTATGTCCGCGCTGCGCGCATGTCCTGCGTTTTTTGCATTTGCACGGCAAACGCGATTGAATGCCGCCGTGAAACGGCGGTCGTGCACGGCACGGGGACAATGACTCAGATTTCTGAACGAAATCCTGTCGTGTAGTTGCGGTTTGCAAGCAAACCGGAATTTTATATGTGCTTTCGCACGAAAAAAGGACGCATATTATGCGTCCTTTTTGAACGGATTAAATAGCTGCGTTCCTTCTCCATTCTCCATTTTCAATTCTCAATTCGCAATCAGTCGCCCATCGACAGTCCGAGCGCTCTTGCCTGCTTCACCAGTTCGCCATCGGGCGGAACGGTTTTCAGCTTGCCTGCGACCTCGGTCAGCGGAACCGGCACGATATGGTTATCCTGCAGCGCAACCATATAGCCGAACTTTTTCTGCAGGATAAGCTGGGCTGCCGCTACGCCAAACCGGCTTGTCAGCACGCGGTCGGCCGGGCAGGGAGCGCCGCCGCGCTGGTAATGGCCCGGAATGGTAACGCGGATCTCCTGACCGGCCAGCTCCTTCAGCTCGTCCGCAATGCGGTAGGAGATGGACGGATAGGTCATCGCCTCGCGGGCAGCCTTGAATTCCTTTTTGCTCAGCTTGGCCTCGTCTTGACTTATCGCGCCCTCAGCCACTGCAATGATCGAGAATCGTTTGCCCGCCTTGGCACGCTTTTCAATCGCTGCGGCAATCTTTTTTGCGGAGTAGGGATTTCCGGAATAACGATGACATCCGCGCCGGAGGCAATGCCTGCGTACAGCGTCAGCCAGCCGGCTTTATGTCCCATAACCTCCACGATGAACACGCGCGAGTGCGAAAATGCGGTGGAATGGATGGAATCAATAACCGTGGACGCGATATCAATCGCGGACTGAAAACCAAATGTCAGCTCGGTGCCCCACAGATCGTTGTCGATCGTCTTGGGCAGCGTTACCACGTTTACACCCTTCATGCTCAGCAGGTTTGCGGTCTTGTGCGTGCCGTTGCCGCCCAGAATGACCAGACAGTCAAAGCCTGCCTTTTTCACCGTGTGCAGCATTTTATCCAGCTTGGTCTCCTCGCTGTCCTCGATGGTCTTGCGCATTTCCTTGAACGGCTGGCGCGACGTACCGAGAATGGTGCCGCCGATGGTCAGAATATCCGAAAAATCCTCGGGCAGCATTTCGTGGTAATCGCCCTCGATCAAACCGCGGTAGCCGTCCCGAATACCATAGATGGTTACTTTATCTCCCAGTTCGTTATACAGTGTTTTCGCTACACCGCGCAGTGCCGCGTTCAGACCCTGACAGTCGCCGCCGCTGGTCAGCATACCAATCTTTAACATACTCGTCTGCCTCCTGACTCTGTTTTCTACATTCTGCATATTGTACAATGCGCAGTATCGTATTTTTACTATACCCTATTTGGTGTAAATTGAAAAGATACTTTACACAGATTCCACCGTTTTTTTCACATGGATTTTTTGTGACTTTCGGCAGTTGCATATTGAGCGGCAGATGTGTTATGCTAATGCCAGACAGATTCCCTGCAACTGACGGACACAGGTGGAGCGCAAACCACCGGGGAGCAGGGAGTTCCGTAATCAGATGCACCGTGAAGTGTATCTCAATGCCGACCGTCTGGGCAGTGTCGCAAGTAATACGCGATGCTGTCCTTTTTTTGTTACCATAAAAAGGACAGCAGACAGCACAAACAGGAGGAAAAGAACATGAACGCATGGAACAACTTTAATGGCGGCAACTGGGAAAACGAGATCAATGTCCGCGACTTTATCCAGAAGAATTACACCCCGTATGATGGTGACGGCGCTTTTCTGGCTCCGGCTACCGCACGCACGACTGCGCTGCGTGAGAAGTTCGATGCACTGCTCGCGGAGGAGCGCGAAAAAGGGCGGTGTCCGTAATATCGACACCGAGACCGTTATCACTATCACGGCCTTCGGCCCGGGCTATCTCGACAAGGACAACGAGGTTATCGTCGGCCTGCAGACCGATGAGCCGCTCAAGCGTGCATGCAATCCGTTCGGCGGCATGCGTATGGTCCGTGATGCGTGCAAGCAGTACGGCTACGAGGTTTCTCCCAAGATTGAGGAGGAGTTCAAGTACCACAAGACCCACAACGACGGCGTATTCTCCGCATACACCAAGGACGTTCGTGAAGCGCGTCACGTTGGTCTGCTGACCGGCCTGCCGGATGCCTACGGCCGAGGCCGGATCATCGGCGATTACCGCCGCGTGGCGCTCTACGGCGTGAACCGTCTTATCGAGGAGAAGCAGAAGGACAAGGATGCGCTCGGCAGCGTGCCGACCACCGAGAAGGAAATCCGCTGCGCGGAGGAGCTGAGCGACCAGATCAAGGCGCTCAAGGACATGATCGCAATGGCGGCTTCCTACGGCTTTGATATCACCCGTCCGGCGGAGAACGCAAAGGAGGCCGTTCAGTGGCTGTACTTTTGCTATCTGGCCGGCATCAAGGAGCAGAACGGCGCGGCCATGAGCCTGGGCCGCACATCCACCTTCCTCGATATCTACTTTGAGCGCGATATTGCGGCAGGTCTCATGACCGAGTCCGAGGCGCAGGAGATCATGGACGATTTCGTGCTGCACCTGCGTATGGCGCGCCACCTGCGTACGCCGGAGTACAACGCGCTGTTCGGCGGCGACCCGATGTGGATCACCGAGGCAGTCGGCGGCATCGGCGAGGATGGCCGTCACATGGTTACGAAGAACAGCTATCGCATGCTCAACACCCTGTACAACCTGAACGCTGCCGCAGAGCCGAATCTGACCGTTCTGTGGAGCGAAAACCTGCCGGAGAACTGGAAGAAGTTCATCGCAAAGGTATCTATCGACACGGATGCCCTGCAGTACGAGAACGATGACGTTATGCGCCCGTACTACGGCGATGATTACGCAATCGCGTGCTGCGTATCCGCGATGCGCGTCGGTAAGGACATGCAGTTCTTCGGTGCGCGTGCCAACATCGCAAAGCTGATGATGATGGCAATCAACGGCGGCCGTGACGAGAACAAGTTCGAGCAGGTCGGCCCGGAGATGCCGGTCATGGACGGCGATGTGCTGGATTATGAGGAGGTTCTCCGCCGCATGGACTTCTACCGTCCGTGGCTGGCTAAGACCTACGTTTCCGCGATGAATACCATCCATTACATGCACGACAAGTACGCCTACGAGAAGAGCCAGATGGCGCTGCATGACACCGAGGTTCGCCGCCTGATGGCGTTCGGCATTGCGGGCATGAGCTGCATGGCGGATTCGCTCTCCGCGATCAAGTATGCCAAGGTAAAGCCCATCCGCAATCCGGAGAATGGCATTATCGTTGATTTCGAGATCGAGGGCGATTTCCCGAAGTTCGGCAATGACGACGACCGCGTAGATCAGATCGCGTGTGAGCAGGTCGAGAAGTTCTATCAGGCGCTGACGCAGTTCCCGCTGTACCGCGGTGCGATCCACACGATGTCCATCCTGACCATCACCTCTAACGTTATGTACGGCAAAAGACCGGCAATACGCCGGACGGCCGCCGTCACGGCGAACCGCTGGCACCGGGCGCAAACCCGATGAGCGGCCGCGACGTTTCCGGCGCGCTGGCTTCTCAACTCGGTGGCAAAGCTGAGCTACACCTACTGCCGCGATGGTATCTCCAACACGTTCTCCATCACGCCGGGTGCGCTCGGCAAGACCGATGAGGAGCAGGTGAACAACCTTGTTGCCATCATGGGCGGATACTTCGCGCAGAATGCGCATCATCTGAACGTAAATGTGCTCAACCGTGAAACCCTGATGGCGGCTTACGAGCATCCGGAGCAGTACCCGAACCTGACCATCCGTGTTTCCGGCTACGCGGTAAACTTCTACAAGCTGAGCCGCGAGCAGCAGCGTGAGGTTATTTCGCGTACCTTCCACGAGGCGATCTGAGTTTTCGCTTGTGAAGCGAACGGAACTGCGCTGACGCCGCGCGGGCGCACAAGAGGGATGGACACCAAGGTTTCCACCCTCTGATTTTCTCCCCGTTTCCTTTGGGATAGTCTGGCGCAGACTGCGGACATGTGACCGCTCTGAAAAGGGAACGGCAGTCGGGTTACCGCAGCGTGTCTTTCGTAAAATATTAGCAGTTCACAGATAGCGTACTACTACATGTACGGTTAAATCTCCACAGAGCGCGGCACAAGGTGAATTGCCCGAAGGGCAAGAGAGAGTCCCCTGGGGGATAACAGTGCCGCGCAACTCTTTGCCCCCAGCGGTGGGTACCGCACGTTCCCCGTTTATCCAAACGGATTGATAAATTCAGCAATGAAAGGAAAGTGGCAATATGACCGGAAACATTCATTCCATCCAATCTCTCGGCGCGGTGGACGGCCCCGGCGTGCGATACGTCGTATTTATGCAGGGCTGCCCGCTGCGGTGCGTCTATTGCCATAATCCTGATACCTGGCTGACCGAAGGCGGCACACCGACCGACGTGGACGAGCTGGTCCGAAAGGCTCTCCGGTTTCGTCCGTACTGGAAAAACGGCGGCGGCGTAACCGTCACCGGCGGCGAACCACTCCTGCAGGCCGAATTCGTTGAGAAATTCTTCGCTAAGCTGCATGCGCACGGCGTACACACCGCGCTCGATACCTCCGGCGTGGGCAATCTCTCCAAAGCGGAAAAGGTGCTGGCGCACACGGATTTGGTTCTGTGCGACCTGAAATTCCTCACCAAAGCGGATTATCTCAAGAACTGCCGCGCGGATTTCGACCAGATTGAGCGTTTCCTGCAGCTGACCGCGATGAAAAACGTGCCGCTGTGGATTCGGCATGTGGTTGTGCCCGGTCTGACCGATGGTATGGACCATTTGCGCCGCGTCAAAGCCAAGGCGGAAAGCTATCCTAACTTTGAAAAGCTGGAGTTTCTGCCGTTCCACAAGCTGTGCATGGAAAAATATGAACGGCTCGGTCTGGAATTTCCGCTGAAGGATACGCCTGCCATGAACCCGGATGCCCTGAAAACCATGGTCGAACAGCTGTAACACGGAAAATTTACTCGCAAATTACTCTTGTTCAATTATGCGGTGTTGCCTTAGAAACAAACCTTTCAAATTATGTTCAAAATTCGTTCACACATTTTGCGGCAAAGTGGGGTATACTAACATTGTCGATGAGGGAAGCCGCAATCCCGAACGACACAGCCTACTGATTTTTTTATTTCTCTTTTACCCCCTTTATTTTGTGAAATGACCGAAAACACCCTGTTTCCGTTCCCCTCGGAGGCAGGGTGTTTTCCTGTACGAAACCGGGTTTTCGGCAGTACACAAACCTTTCAAATTATGTTCAAAATTCGTTCACACATTTTGAAGCAAAGTGCGGTATACTAACATTGTCGATAAGGGAAGCCGCAATCCCGAATCGGTAGTCATCTACAATCTTTTATTTCTCTTTTACCCCCTTTATTTTGTGAAATGATCGAAAACACCTCGGTTCCGTTTCCCCACGGAGCCGGGGTGTTTTTCCTGTCTCGGAGTATCTTTGAAATGGTTAAGCAGGGTACTTGTTTACATTGTAAAAAATATTTCAAGGTCTGTTCATGATTTGTTCACAATTAAAGGGCGCCTGCGCGATATACTATAGGTGTCAGTAAGAGTTACCCCTTTTCTCAAGCTGACAACCTCTTTTCTTTGATTTTATCACCTTTTCTTAAACTCTTTTCATTTGCATCAACGAGAACGCCCTGTTTCCTTCCCCCGGGAAACAGGGCGTTTCTCTGATTTATTGCCAGACTGCAGTTTGGACGATAAGCCGTTTTCTTTGCAGATCCTTCACAGCATATTCAAATTTTGTTCACACATTCGGCATAAAAAGACAGTATACTGTACTTGTCAGTGAGGGGAGAGCCGCTAATCCCGCATTGACGTCATCCGATTTTTTTTTCATTTCTCTTTTTTCCCTTTTTTCAATTTGTGTTATTAACCGAAAGCACCGTTGTTTCGTTCCCCGCGAAACAGCGGTGCTTTTCCGTTTTTGGCATTTGTCAATAAATAAGCCGGTGCGATGCTTGCGGAAAGTTTCTTTTTTAGGGTATACTGTTTCTATGCAAGATATATAGGTAAGGAGTTGTTTTTATGGGTTGCTCGCATAATTGCGATAGCTGCTCGTCTCACTGCGGCGGCGAAAAGAGCCTCAAGGTTGCAGCCAATCCGGCGGCCTCTGTTAAAAAGTCATCGGCGTTGTTTCCGGTAAGGGCGGCGTAGGCAAGAGCCTGCTCACCTCGATGATGGCGGTCGGCATGACGCGCAAGGGTTATTCCTGCGGTGTGCTGGATGCCGACATCACCGGTCCGTCTATCCCCAAGACCTTCGGCGTACACGGTCAGCTCGAGGGCTGCGAGGAAGGCATTCTTCCGGCACGCAGCGAAGGCGGTGTACAGATGATCTCGATCAATCTGGTACTGCCGCATGAGGACGATCCGGTTATTTACCGCGGTCCGATCATCGCGGAGACCGTCAAGCAGTTCTGGTCTGACGTTGTATGGGACGACGTGGACTTCCTGTTTGTCGATATGCCTCCCGGAACGGGCGACGTACCGCTGACCGTGTTCCAGTCCCTGCCGGTGGACGGCATCATCGTTGTTACCTCGCCGCAGGATCTGGTCTCCATGATCGTCGGCAAGGCGGTTAAGATGGCGAAGATGATGAACATTCCGGTGCTCGGCATCGTGGAGAACTACAGCTATCTGGCATGCCCGGACTGCGGCAAGCACATTTCGGTATTCGGCGAGAGCCACATTGACGAGGTAGCTGCGCACTACGAGCTGCCGGTTCTGGCCAAGCTGCCGATCGACCCGAAGCTGGCTGCGGCGGTTGACGCAGGCAAGATCGAGGATGCAAAGCTGCCGGACGAGCTTTCCGGTGCGCTTAAGACCGTGGAGGGTCTGTTATGAACATTGGCGTAGCATATGAAAACGGCCGGATCGCCAAGAATCTGGGCGACTGCCGTGAGGTGCTCATTATCACCACTGAGGGTCGGGAACCGGTCGGCAAGCGCATTGCCGGGATTGCCGGCACGTCCGCGACCGACCTGATCAAGTTCGCCGGTCTGGAGCAGATCGACGTGCTCATCTGCGGTTCCTCGGTCTGGCAACGCGCAACGCACTCGAGATGCTCGGCGTACTGCTCGTGCCCGGCTGTGAAGGCTCGGCGGAGGAATCCGTAGCGAAGTTCCTCGTCGGTGAAAAGCAGGGTGACCCGACCATCCTCGAGATCGGCCGTGAGGAAGATCCGGATGATCCGATGGCATGCATGCACGACTGTGCAAAGTGCTCCGGCTGCGGCCCGAGCGAGCTGCTCAAGCAGATTCCGGTCGAGGAGATCAAGTAAAAAATATAAAAACCACCGATTTTCGGTGGTTTTTATGTTTCCAATGGAGAATTGAAGATGGAGAATGAATGTTCAGATGAAGTAAGTGCCGCTCCTTTTGCGGAAAGGTAATTCTCCATTCTCAATTTGATGAAACTGTGTTATAATCAAATGTATCATTATAATACAAGGAAAGAAGCTATTATGGATACCGAAAATCCGAAAACGGCAATCGAATACATACACTCTCTCGGCAGATTTACCGGCAAGCCGGGTCTGCACCGCATCAAGGCGCTGTGCGAGGCGCTGGGAAACCCGCAGGACAGGCTGAAGTTTGTTCATCTTGCGGGCACGAACGGCAAAGGCTCGACCGCGTGCATGATCGCCTCGGCACTGCAGGCGGCCGGACTGCGCACCGGACTGTATACCTCGCCGTATCTGGTGCAGTTTTACGAGCGCATCCGCGTGGACGGTGTGATGATCTCGGACGACGATCTGACGCGCCTGTGCGAACGGGTAACGGTGGCGTGTGAATCGCTCACGCTGCCCGAGGGTGAGACCATCGGCGAGTTTGAGTTTACGACCGCACTGGCGTTCCTCTGCTTTGTTGAGCAGGAATGCGATATTGTGGTTCTCGAAACCGGTCTGGGCGCCCGCTGTGACGCGACAAATGTCATCAAAAATGCGGAGGTCTGCGTTATTACGCCGATTTCGCTCGACCATATGGCGGTGCTTGGCAACACAACGGCGGTCATTGCGGCCGAGAAGGCAGGTATTTTCAAGCCGGGTGCGGCGGTTGTCTGCGCGGACGGTCAGCCGAACGATGTACAGCGGGTGCTGCGCCGTGCCTGCGACGCGGCGGGCGCTGTCTGGTTCGGCGGAGCGGAGGACTGCCGCGTACTGCGGTGTGACATCGGCGGTTCGGCGTTCGTGTACGAGGCGCAGGGCTACACCATTGCCATGCCCGGACGGCATCAGCTGCAGAATGCGCGGACGGCTCTGCGGGCGCTGAACGCACTGCGCGAGCGCGGCTGGAACATTCCGACTGAAGCCGCCGTGCGTGGTCTGGCGCGGGCGCGTATCGCAGGCCGGCTGGAACGCGTGGTCGATCAGCCACTCATCCTGCTCGACGGCGCACACAATGCCGCAGGCGCGGATGCCCTGTGTCACGCGGTGGATGAGTTGCTCAAGATGAAGCGGCTGCACGTTGTGATGGGCATGGTGCGCGACAAGGACTACGAAACCTGTGTTCACGAGGTCGCCAGCCGCGCGGATGACTTTTACGCCTGTGTGCCGGATGCGGGTGAGCGTTCGCTGGATGTACACGATTGCAGAGCTGGCGCGGCAGTCGTGCAAGCGCGTGTACGAATGCGAATCCGCCGAGCACGCCATCGAGCTTGCACTGGAGCATGCGAAGATGAACGACTGCATTCTTATCTGCGGTTCGCTGTACCTCATCGGTGAGTGCGAGAAGATTTTGCGCGGCCGACCGAAAGCGACAGATTAAAATGGAATAAACAGGTAAAATAAGGCTTGTACTTTGAAAGTACAAGCCTTTTATTTTTGTGTCAGTTGTTTTCAATAGGTATATTGTTTGGTATATCGCAGGGCGGGGTGCCCTGCGAAATAAGAGGTAATATTTTGCTGATTTCGAGGTGATATATATGCTGCAAATCACGCAGAGAAGGCAGGAGGGCACGCTGATCGCGGTGTACACCGGTGAGTTGGACCATCATGCAGCACGGGCGGCGATTGAGCAGACCGAGGATCTGCTGGTGCTGTTTCCGTGTGAAAAGCTGGTGCTCGACCTGTCCGAGCTGACGTTTATGGACAGCTCCGGTCTGGCGGTCGTCCTGCATCTGTACCGCACCTGTGCCCGCAGCGGACGCGAATTTGCGGTGCGCGGCACGCCGCCGCAGCCGATGCGGGTGTTTGAGGCGGCCGGTCTGCCGCAGGTGATGGTTTTTGAAAGGGGGAAGGAATAATGCGGGCGGTCATCAACAAAATGAGCCTGAAATTCGAGAGTCATTCGGTCAACGAGGCGTTTGCGCGGCAGGCGGTCGGCGCGTTTGTTGCGCAGCTGGACCCAACGATGGAGGAGCTTGGCGACATCAAAACCGTGGTCTCCGAGGCGGTGACAAACGCCATTGTGCACGGCTACGCGGACAAATGCGGGTTTATCACGGTCACGGTGCGGCTGTTCGAGGGACGCGCTCTGGAACTGAAAGTAAAAGATGCCGGCTGCGGCATTGAGAATGTCGAGCAGGCGCGCCAGCCCATGTTCACCACGGGCGACGACACGCGCAGCGGTATGGGATTCACCATCATGGAGACATTCACGGACAAAATGCGCGTGCGCTCCACGCCGGGAAAGGGAACGCTGGTTGCGATGGTCAAGGTGCTGAAGGAGCGGCAGACGTGACCGGAGAAATGCGCACGCTGCTCGAGCAGGCGGCTTCGGGCGACAGGGACGCGGAAGCGCGGCTGATCGAGGACAACAGCGGTTTAATCTGGTCGATCGTGCGGCGGTATTACGGGCGCGGCACCGAGCCGGACGATCTGTATCAGCTGGCGTGTGTCGGATTTATCAAGGCCGTGCGCGGTTTCGATGTGTCGCTCGGCAACGAGTTTTCTACCTATGCGGTGCCCAAAATCGCGGGTGAGATTCGGCGGTTTCTGCGGGACGACGGTGCGGTCAAGGTCAGCCGGGCGGTCAAGGAACGCGCGGTTCGTGTGCGCCGCCTGCAAAGCGACTGGGAGAGCCGGAACGGACGGTCACCGACGGTATCAGAACTGGCACAGGCCGCCGGATTGACGGTCGAGGAAGTAGCGGCCTGCGAGCAGGCGGACGTGTCGGTGGACTCGTTCGAGCGGGAGCTGTCCGGCGGCGGACGCGTAGGTGATCTGGTCGGTGACGAGGGAATGGAGGAGAGAACCTGCCTGCATCTGTCGCTGCACGAGGCACTGCAGGACTTGCCCGACCGCGACAGGCAGGTGCTCAGTCTGCGCTATTCGCGTGATTTGACACAGCAGCAGGTCAGCCGCATTGTCGGCGTCTCGCAGGTGCAGGTCTCGCGCATCGAAAAACGCGCCATAGAGAAGCTGAGGGAAATGCTGAGAGAGTGAAAAAGGAGTTGAGACTGTCGAAAAACTTCGTTTTTCCGACAATCTGTGTTTTGACTTTGCAAAACACGGACGTCGAAAGTTCCCATGCGGAAACTTTCTCCCTCTGAAAGTATGAAAACCGAGGTACACGCCCCCGGTTTTCATGCATTTGGGCTGCAAATGCTATTTCATACGCGCTGCCGCGCGACAGCATCAGCATCGCGAAAACGAACTTAATTGACAGCCTAAAAAGGAGTTCTCGTGAGAGAACTCTCTTTTTATTTGTGTGGCGACAGAAGGATTTGTCCCATCAGCACACAAATTTCAACCAGATACGCAGTATAAAGCGCAAGTATCACTCTGCCAAGCCGCAATTCAGCTGCAATCGAGCAGTACAGCAGAAACGGAAAGCTGACGAGTATCAGCAGCACGATCAGCGCCGCAATCTGAAATTTACTGCGCGGCAGCCGCCCCGATCGGAATACAATCATACCGATAAGAAAAATAACGGTAAATACCGCAAACAGAATCACGAGCTGGCGGCGGCCTGCATGCAGCGCGTCTGCACTGAGATCCGGTGGAACATCGGATAAAATACCCGTGAGATACCATAGCGGGAGCGCACATATCACGAAAAACGTGAGCGCGAGATGGTGCAGCGCCAGGCAGAATTCCTGTCGTTTGCTCATAATTTGTGCATAAACTGCCCGGCCGACTTGGCCATCAGCCGCTTGGTGCCCTTCTGATCAAATGCAATTTCGAGCAGGGCATCGCCGCCCATCGGCTTTACCGACACGATCAGTCCATCGCCGAAGGCCTTATGGAACACGCGGTCGCCTGCGGCAAAATTCGGCAGCGGCTTGCTTTTGGCTGCCGAGGCCAGCGACGCGCTCGGCGCTGCATTTGCAGCAGAGACGTACCGCGCGCGAGCCACCTGCGGACGCGAAAGTGTCGGATCGGGTGCAGTCGCGTTCGAGAACCGGCGGCTCTCGGTGATATTGCTCTCAAGCAGCTCTTCCGGCATCTCATCAACAAAGCGCGACGGATGCGAATACTGCGTGCGGCCGTACAGCAGGCGGCGCTCCGCGCAGGTGAGATACAGCTGCTCCTTCGCGCGGGTGACGGCAACGTAGCACAGGCGGCGTTCCTCCTCCATGTCCTCGTCCTTCTCCATTGCACGGAAGCCGGGGAACAGCCCGTCTTCCATGCCCGCGAGGAATACGACAGGGAATTCCAGACCCTTGGCGGCATGCATGGTCATCATGATAACCGCGTCATCGTCCTCGCCGGACTGGTCGGCATCCGTGTACAGCGCCATGTTCTCGAGAAAATCGCCGAGCGACGGCGTTTCGGTCTTATCCTCGTAATCGACAATGTAGGATTTTAACTCCTCGATGTGCTCAATGCGGCTCTCCTCTTCTGCACCGCCCTTTAGCTGCAGCGCACGGATGTAGCCGCTTTTGTCCATGAGTTCATCGTACAATTCGGAAAGCGAGACAAATTCCCGCAGTTTGCGCAGGTTTTCCATCATTTCGCCGAATTTTTCCATCGCCGCCGCGCCGCGCGACAGGGCAGGGTACTGAGAGGCATGGCATACCACATTATACAGCGTCGTGCCATACTCGACGGCAAGCTGCATGGCGGTTTCGACCGATTTATCGCCAATCTTGCGGGCAGGCGTGTTGATAATACGGCGCAGGCGCAGCTCGTCCGCCGGATTTTCCATCACCCACAGGTAAGCGAACATCTCCTTGACCTCGGCGCGCGAGAAGAAGTCGCGGCCCTTGTACACGCGGTACGGAATGCCCGCGCGGATGAATGCGGCGGCAATGTTATCCGACAGGACGTTATTGCGGTACAGAACGGCGAAATCTCCCCATTTTCGGCCCTGCTCCACGCCCTCGCGGATGGTGTCCGCGATGTAGGCGGCTTCGCCCTCCTGGCTGTCCGAGCGATGCAGACGGATTTTCGCACCGTCACCGTGGTCGGTCCACAGCTCCTTGCCCTTGCGCCCGGCGTTGTTGCGGATAACCGCGTTGGCGGCATTCAGAATGTTGCCGGTCGAGCGGTAATTCTGTTCCAGACGGATGGTTTTCGCGTCCTTGAACTGCTTTTCGAACTCCAGAATATTCGTGATCGTTGCGCCGCGGAACTTATAGATGCTCTGATCGTCATCACCTACGACGCATATGTTCTCATAATAACCTGCCAGCAGGCTGGTGAGCACATACTGCGCGTAGTTGGTATCCTGATACTCGTCCACGAGAACATAGCGGAACTGGCGCTGATAGTATTCCAGCACCTCGGGGTTGTTCTGCAGCAGCAGCACGGTTTTCATGATAATGTCGTCGAAATCCAGCGCACAGGCCTTTTTCATGGCCTTTTCGTAATCGCGGTAGACATCTGCGACCTTTTCACGGAAGTAGTCACCGGCGGCATCCGCACTGAACTGACGCGGGGTCATCAGCTTGTCCTTCGCGCGGGAGATCATGCCCATCACGGTTCGCGGATCAAAATTCTTGGGATCGAGATCGAGCTTTTTTTCATTACGTTGAGAATGACGCGCTTCTTGTCGTCCTCATCGTAGATGGTGAACGCGCTCTCAAAGCCGAGCAGGTCAACGTGCTTGCGCAGAATGCGCAGGCAGGCTGTGTGGAAGGTGTACGCCCAGACAGCGGACGCAGCTTCCTCGTCACCGAGGGCAAATTCCAGACGCTCGCGCAGCTCACGCGCGGCTTTATTCGTGAACGTGATCGCAATCACTTGCCATGGGCGAGCGGGATTCATCGCGCACAGGTGCTCCGCGCGGGCGCGGTTCTCCGGCTTAGGATCGGTCAGGTATTCGGTCAGGAACAGAAGATCGTCCTCGGTCGCCCAGTCGGGCGCATAGGGATTGTCCAGTCCATCGCCGAACTTGAGAATGTTGATGATACGGTTGATGAGCACGGTCGTCTTGCCGCTGCCTGCACCCGCCAGGATGAGCAGCGGACCCTCGGTCTGATAGACAGCCTCGCGCTGCTTGTCGTTTAACTTGGAAAAGCGCTGTTCGATGATCGCACGCCGGACAGCGGCATATTTCATATCAAATTTGGTCGGTTCCATAGGTTTCCTCGTTTCGTTTGAAGATACAGAAAATCAAATGCAGAGATAGTATATCATATTCGGGAAAAGAAAACAAATGTTCTATCCGGATTGCGTAAAAAGTCGATCAGAGTATACTATAAAAAGAGGTGAGCATAATGACAGACAAACAGCGGCAGGAAACCTATGCGCAGATGCTCGTGCGGCTTTCGCGCTCAATTTCCGCAGCCGCTTCCATTTGAAGGCGCAGGACAAGCAGTACATCCGCGAAAGGCTGGAATACAATCGCTGACCATGCGGCAGATTTCGTCTCAAGCGGCTTGCACCGGCCGAACCGAAAAACGACGGCAAGCAGACACCCATGCGCGGGCATCCGGTGTTCATCGCGCAGCATGCTACCGCCTGCTGCTGCCGCGGCTGTCTGGCGAAATGGCATGGCATCCCGCAGGGCGTGCCGCTTTCGGCGGAGCAGCAGGTCTATATCGTTGGAATGCTAATGAGCTGGATGAGGAGAGAAATGGAAAATTGAGAATGGAGAATGGAAAATTAGCGTGAAGAGAACGTAATGTTTTACCCTTCTTCATGTCATTATATTTCATCATAAATGTAAACCGTAGGGTGCGACGACTCGGCGCACCATTTGTAAACTCATCTGCACATGCTTAATCGTAGGGGCGCACAGTGTGCGCCCGCAGCGCGACTGGAGTCTGCGCAAGAAACGTTCAAGAACCGTTTGATTTGACGTTGCGCGGGAGCACAATGTGCTCCCCTACGGGGTAACGTGTATCAATCGTTAGATACGGTGCGCCGAGGTCGTCGCACCCTACGGTAAAGTTTATTGATAATTGTAGCCTGCAGGTGCCGTCCGCAGCCACCTACCAACGAGTTGCGCGACACTGTTATGTCGCGCCTGCGTAGATGAACCCGCCTGTGTAGCAGAACGAAATCTGACACTGCGTAGAGATAGAGAAATGGGCGCACATTGTGCGCTCCTACGGTAGAAAGAATCCTCTGCCGTTCTCCTTTTTCGAAGCGGTCGCCGGTCTCTGGTCTGCGCCGGATTCGGAAACAAAGGGAAACGGGAGTTAAGAGGGTAGAAACCGCAGGTGTCTGCCCTCTTGCCCGCCGCCGCGGGTGCGGTGAACCGCTCAGTCGTCCGGACAGCGCCCGTTCCATATCCGATAGTGAACAATTTGATGAGGATTTGTATAGCGGCAATAATCTTCATGATAAAAATCTACATTTCGTACAATCAATCTCTTGTCACAAACGACACGATTTGATAATATATAAAGTGTATTGCTGTTTTGCTTGCCAAATGACAAAACAGCATAATTGATTCTCTGCCGGGCGGCAGGGATAAGGAGAAATTGAGGTTTCATGAGTAAGGTTGAGCAGTATATCACCAGCATTCCGGATTTTCCGAAGGAAGGCATCATCTTCCGCGATATTACCACCGTGCTCGGTGACGCGGACGGCTTCCATCTGGCGGTGGACGAGATGACTGCGCTGCTGGACGGCGTAGAGTTTGACGCGATCGCCGGTCTGGAATCCCGCGGATTCCTGTTCGGTGCACCGATGGCGTATAATCTGCATAAGGCATTCATTCCAATCCGCAAGCAGGGCAAGCTGCCGCGTGCAACGTCCCGCATGTCCTACGAGCTGGAGTACGGCATGGAGACCATCGAGGTACACCGCGATGACATCAAGCCGGGGATGAAGATCGTCGTTGTCGATGACCTGATCGCTACCGGCGGTACGCTTGAGGCGGCTGTCCACCTGTTGGAGCAGCTCGGCGCAAAGGTCGTCAAGGTTGTCTGCCTGCTGGAGCTCAAGGGTCTGCACGGACGCGACCGCATCAAAACCTGTCCGGCGGAGACGGTTGTCGCTTACGAGGGGAAGTAAGCAAGGGCAATACCGCATAATTGAACAAGAGTGATTTGCAAGTAAATTTTGCAGTGTTACCCAAGACATTTCACAGTAATCAAGGCGAAAGCCTGAAAATTAAAAAGGGGGTTATTCGATGTTTGAACGTGTTTTCAAGCTATCGGAACACAAAACCACAGTCAAGACCGAAGTCATGGCCGGTATCACTACCTTTATGACCATGGCGTACATCCTTGCCGTAAACCCGAGCGTACTCGGCTCCACCGGTATGGATACCACCGCGGTATTGCTGGCAACCGCCCTGGCATCCTGCCTGGGCACGCTGTGCATGGCGTTTATGGCAAACCTGCCGTTCGCGCTCTCTGCCGGCATGGGTCTGAACGCCTTCATGGCGTACACCGTTGTTGCAGGCTATGGCTACAGCTGGCAGGTTGCGCTGCTGGCCGTATTCATTGAGGGCCTGATCTTCATCGTCCTGTCGCTCACCAACATCCGTGAGGCCATCTTCAATGCCATTCCGCTGACGCTCAAAAAGGGTGTTTCGGTTGGTATCGGTCTGTTCATTGCCTTCATCGGTCTGCAGAACTCCGGTCTGTGCGTAGACTCCGCTACGCTGGTCGGCATCATCAGCTTCCCGGAGAATTTCCACACCGCGGGCATCTGCGCACTGCTGACGCTGATCGGTCTGTTCTTCACCGCAGTATTTTACACCCGCAAGATGAAGGGCGCCATCCTGTACGGCATTCTGCTGACCTGGATCCTCGGCATGCTCTGCCAGGTGACCGGCCTTTACGTTCCGACGCCGGACGCAGGCTTCTATTCCCTGTTCCCGAGCTGGGGCATGACCGACTTCTCCAAGCTGGGTCTGACCTTCGGGCAGTGCTTCAACGTGGATTTCAGCGCAGTTGGCATCGTAAACTTCATCGTTGTCATCTTCTCGTTCCTGTTCGTTGATATTTTCGATACTCTGGGCACGCTGATCGGTGTTGCTACCAAGGCGAAGATGCTCGATAAGGACGGCAAGCTGCCGGGCATCAAGCCCGCTCTGCTGGCAGACTCGATCGCAACCTCCGCAGGTGCAATTCTGGGTACTTCCACCACCACCACTTTGTTGAGTCCGCATCCGGCGTTGCAGTCGGCGGCCGTACCGGTCTGACCGCTCTGGTTACCGGCATCCTGTTCCTTGTATCCACGCTGTTTGCGCCGATCTTCACGGCGATTCCGTCCTTTGCGACCGCTCCCGCGCTGATGATGGTCGGCTTCCTGATGGTAGGCACTGTAACCGAGATCAACTTCGATCTGGACAACCTGACCGAGTCCATCCCGGCTTATCTCGCCATCATCGCTATGCCGCTGTTCTACAGCATTTCCGAGGGTATCTCTCTGGGCGTTATCTCCTACGTTCTGCTGAATGTTGCAGCCGGCAAGGGCAAGAAGGTTGCTCCGCTGATGTACGTTCTGGCAGTACTGTTCGTACTCAAGTACATCTTCCTCTAATTAAGAAATCGTAAAAGATTGCAGAAGGCTGCCGAAGCTCGCTTCGGCAGCCTTTTTGTGGCATGAAAATCATGGTAAATATCAGAGAAAATAAGCGAAAACAGCGGAGATTGCAGTTGAACGGTGTCGATACTTGACAGAAAACGTAGGAGTTGGTAAAATATAAAACGACTAAATTTGGGCAGTATACCCGTTTATCTTGTATCCAAAGGGAAGGAGGCAGCGAATATGACACAGCAGCACAAAAAGTGCGGAAAAGGCGGCTTTACTCTTGTAGAGCTGGTGGTTACGCTGGTCATTCTGAGCATTCTGTTTGCCATCGCTGTACCGAGCCTTCTGGGGTATATCCATCTGTCGCAGTTCCGAAAGAATGAATCGTACGCTAAGACCATGTATCTGTCGGCAGAATCTGAGCTGACCTACCTTCGTACCGGCGGTGAATGGGAGTCATTCTGCAGCAAGGTGAAGAAGGAAGGCGTGCTGAATCAGTCGTTTGATGAGTCGGATGAGGACCGGAAAAAGCTGGTCGGTCGTATTTACGGCATTCGTCTGGATGCAGGCGAATACGCAGAAGGCGAGCTGTCGGGTGACGGTGCGCTCGTCGGTGCGCTTCTTTCGCAGGATACCTACGATAAAAGTGTGCTGAATGCTGCAATCTGCATCGAAATCGACGTGGAAAGCGGTCAGGTTTATTCGGTTTTCTACGGCACAAACTGCAAGGGACTGTACTACGGATCGAATGAGGACAGCAAACCGGCGGATATGTCCGGCAGCTGGCTGGATATTGATTACAGCAAGCGCGACCGCGATACGCGCCGGGAAGAACGGCTGGGCTATTACTCGGTTCAGGATGCAGTCAATGCTGTCAGTCTGGATGCGACCAAGCTGAAGATCACCTCGATCAATCTGGTAAATGGTGAAACCCTGTCGCTGAACTGGTCGAGCAATGTGAAGGATCAGGATCTGGATAAGGTTTATTACGAGGTCAAGCTGTACAGCAGTGAGGATAAAGCACAGCTCCTGTCGATCAATATTCCGGGCAGGAATTTGAAAACAGGTTCGCAGTCGGTTGCGGTTACGACCGAGGACAATGCGACGAAGGATTATACCTTCCCTGTGGAATACGACCGTACCAACAAGCGGGCAACACTTGTGCTGGACGGTATGATGAATGCGAAGCTGTACGACCAGCTGGATAAGCTGTCTGCTGATAACAAAGCAGCCTTCCGGCAGAGCAGCGATACCAGCATCACGCGCTTCGGCGGCAAACTGGAAAACCCGCTGAATGTTTACGCAGCTGTGCAGGTATTTCCGGACCCGAATGCAGAAAACACCGGCGGTGAGGAGTATCAAAAGAGTGACGCTATCGAATCCAATAAGGCGAACACGCTTTTCGGTGACGGCACCCGGTCGAATAACAGCCGGTGCGAGATCGAAACCTTCCGTCATCTGTCCAATATCCGTTATATGGATACGGCGGCGGCATTTGCCGTTACCGCACGTTCGCTGGACTGGACGAGCGACAGTGTAAAGGTTTACGGTACGGCAGCCCGCGGCGCGCTTTCGGTCTCCGCCGGCAAGGATATCGGCTTCCCGAGTATCCCTGCGCTGCGCAGCAATCAGACACTGGACGGCACAGGCGGTCTGCTGAACCGCATTGCCGGCGTGTTTACCGGCGGGAATGTCATCAGTAATCTCAAGCTGGATAAGACCTCGATTGCCGATGACGCAGAGTATCTTGGTCTGTTCCGGAAAAACGCAGGCACGATCTATAATCTGCGCCTGCTCAATCCGCAGGTGGAGATTGCCTCGGACAAGCTCAAGGGTGTCGGCGCAGTCTGCGGTTACAGCAATGGCTCTTTGAAGGGCGATAACGTGGACGGCACCCAAGCCAGGGGTGGAGGCTGCGCTGACTTCGGCACAGGCGCAGGGCATCGGCGGTGTGGCCGGTGTGATTGAGGTCAGCGATTCTAAGTCGGTAACCAAGCTGTCTGCATCGGGTACCGTGACCGGTACGCTGCCGACCGGCGATACTGCGCGCGGTATCGGCGGTATTGCGGGCAGCCTGACAACAAACGGTGCCGCAGTCAAGACCCTGACCAACAGCGCCGCTGTAACGGGCAATCGTTCGGTTGGCGGCATTGCAGGCTATTTTTCCGGCAAGGATCAGGCCACGGGAAAAGATATGGCTGACTGCCAAAATGAAGGTCTGATTCTCAGCAGTACAGCCGCAGATGATCATTCGCTGGCAGGACATTATATCGGCGGCATTGTCGGCTACGCGCATAATGCGTCTCTTTCGGAATGCAGGAGCCGTGCCGGATATGCGGACGGCTACACCTATAAGCAGGAGGATAGAGACAAGCTGCGCGGCAGATATGTCGGCGGTATTGTCGGCTACGGCGAGCAAAGTGTGCTGTATGACTGCGAGACCGAGGCAAACGGCTACGTTCTCGGCAGCGAGTATGTCGGCGGCATCATCGGTGCGCTGAATCAGTCTGATACGCAGACGGCACTGCTCAGTGAAAACGGCACCAGAACAACCGTTAACGCAAGTTATGTCATCGGCAATTCGTATGTCGGCGGTATCATCGGTGAGAATAAAGGCGGTTCGACGATCAAAAACTGCGTCAACACAGGTGTCGCTGCGGGATACAATGTGTATATCGGCGGTATTTGCGGTGCAAATGAGAACAATGCGGCTATCATAAACTGTGCAAGCTATGTTTCGGACACCAATAATGCGATCTACAGGCGTGTCACGGACTGGGGAGCTGTCGGCAGCTATGCGGGCGGTCTGACCGGCTACAACAGCGGCACGATCACCTTCAGCGACAAGGATAACGCAGTCTCCAACCGGAGTGTGGCGGGTATCGTTGTCGGCAGGCACTATGTCGGCGGTCTGGTCGGCTATAACGACACGGACGGCACGATTGACATCAATTACACGCTTATCGGCGGCCGTGTTGCCGCAACCGGAGATTGTGTCGGCGGTCTGGTCGGTCTGAATGCTTCGACGGAGCTGCTCGAGAAGAAGCTGACCATCAAGCCGAGCAGCGTACAGGGCCGGTATTATGTCGGCGGCGCGATCGGTGCGAATGTCGTTAACCCGGGAGAGAATGTCACGGTCAGCGGTCTCAAGGTCGATAACAGCCTTGGCACGGTCACTGCAGAGGCATTCTGCGGCGGTCTGATCGGTTATCAGCGCACCTACACGGAGCAAGACCGGGCAGGCGGAACGCTGTATGCGCTTCTGCCGGGCATCGCGGCAAACAACAGCAATGCGCCGGGAACGGTCAAGGCTTCTACCAATAGGCATACCATCACCATCACAGCGGACGGCAACAGTGCAGGCAGGCTGTCTGCGGTTTCAACAACATGACCATCCGCGCGTATGCGTATGCAGGCGGCATTATCGGCAGCTGTGAGCCGCAGACCCGAATGAAGGTGGAGCACTGCCTGAACGCAGGCGGCTTTGACCGTCCGGCAGAGGACACCTTCCCGGACAGCAAGCTGAAAACCGGTGTGGATCTGGTGTCCTATCTGCAGGCGCAGAAGTACACGGATGCCGCGAAGGCACTCTCCGATGAGCTGGGCGGCGGCGAGCTGCGTGTTTCCGTCATCGGCGGTGTGATCGGCGTCAACGGTGAGAATCATGTGATAGAGCACTGTGCCAGCAAGGGTACGATGAACGGTCTGAATGCCATGGGTGGCGTGGTCGGTCTGAACGAGGGCATCATCCGCGGCTGCACGCTCTCCGGCAGCATGGGCAGCGCAACGCAGGATTATATCGGCGGTATCGCGGGTCTGAATGTCGGCGGCAGGACGGAGGGCACGATTGAAAACTGCACGACCGAGAAAAACTGCACCGTCACCGGACGGAACACGGTCGGCGGTATCGTCGGCTATAATCTCAGCGGCGGCAGGATACAGAACAATACCAGCAGCGCCAATGTCAGCGGTGCAGGCCGTGTCGGCGGTATTGCGGGCGAAAACGGCGGTGCGATCACGCTTTCGAGCACACCGGCAGGAAAGCGCCGTGTCAACGGCAGCGGCAGCGGTGTCGGCGGCGTGATCGGCGTGAATACCGCAACCGGCACGCTCAGTCCGGCAAGCGGCAGCGCACAGGGCGATGTCATTGCCGCGGATAACAGGCTGACCGTGCGCGGCAGCAGTATGGTCGGCGGTATTGCCGGCATCAACCGCGGCACACTCGGCGGCACGAGCATCAACTGCCTGACCAATCGGGCGGCAGAGGTCCACGCAGCGGCGGGCAGTGCAGGCGGCGTTGTCGGCGCGCAGGAGGGCGCAAAGGCTGTTCTGCGGTACGCGAAGAATCTCGGTCAGGTGACCGCAAATGTCGGTGCGGCAGGCGGCATTGTCGGCATGAACAGCGCGAGCAGCACGGTCGAGAACTGTATCGGCAACGGCAGCATCACCAGCAACGACGGCTATGCAGGCGGCGTTGCCAGCGAAAACTACGGTACGATCAGGAGCTGTAGCGTCGGCACGGCGGATAACAGGGTAACGCTCATCACCCGCAACAAGACTGCGGCAGGTGCGATCTGTGCGGTAAACTACAAGGGCGGTACGGTTCAGGGAGCGGTACTCGGCGATCATATCACGATTTCCGGCAGTGCATTCATTCTGGGTGCTGTTGTCGGAGACAATAGCGGTACGGTCACGGAAACCGAGGTTTCGCAGCAGCCGACATACAGCGTTTCCGCAAGCACGCTGCAGGTCGGCGGTGCAGTCGGCATCAATCGAGCGGGCGGTACGGTCAGCAAGGTGAAGGTCACCTCGGATTTCGAGAAATTCACTAAGTATACCTATCTCGGCGGTGTAGTCGGTCAGAATAATGCAAGCGGCAAGGTAACCGAATGTACTTACTCCGGCACGATCGACGAAGGAAAGAGCGCGGTCGGCAACTGCTACGGCGGCATTGCCGGACTGAACGGCGGTCTGCTGCAGGGCAGCACCGTTTCCGGACTGACGCTGACGGCGGACGGTGTGTACACCGCAACCTCCACCAGCTCGGCGGCAGAGAAGGAACGCCTGTCCTCGCATATCGGCGGCATTGCAGGCAAGAATGATACGACCGGCATCATCGAGCAGTGCTACATAGACAATACCGGAACCGGCACGATCACGGTCAAAAACGGCATGGTCGGCGGTGTGACCGGCTATAACAAGGGCACGATCACCATGTCCGGCGATAAGAGCACCGAAGCCTTGATGGAAAACGTCACCAAGGTGAGCGAGCTGCTGGCGAATGCCAAGGCGCAGGACCTTTCTGCGGATTCCACCTGGGTAAAGTGGGCAGACCGGACGGATGTGGAAAAGCTGTCCTACAACGGCGGCAGCAAGAGCGTAGCGGCAGACCGCACCATGCAGATCATCGTATCGAGCAACGGCAATCTCGGCGGCGTGGCGGGCTACAACGCGCCGACCGGTGAGCTGAATCGCTGCGTCAGCGGCAGCTGGCTGCTGGTCAACAAGTCGGACGGCATCGGTGTCGGCACCGGCGGTATTGTCGGCATGAACGAGAGCGAAAAGGACTTGTCCTATCTGCTCAATCAGGCGTTTGTCGGCCGTCAGCGGAGCAGTAACGCGACCAACCGTTTTGCAGGCGGCATTATCGGTACGCAGTCGAATAAGACCACCACGGATTGGATGATCCGGAATTGTGTCAATTATGGTACTGTTTATGGCTATCACTCGAATTATTCGGGCGGTATTGTCGGTCAGTGGACGAATAACGGCGGCATAATCGAAGGCTGTTATAACTATGGCAATCTGCAGACCACCTTTAAGGCGGATTGGGTAGGTGCTTCGGGCGGTATTGTAGCACAGCTGTATCATGCGGCCTCCGATCAGGATTTTGATATTATCAGCTGTCAGAACCACGGCAGCGTTTACAGCTGCAATGGTGAGAGTAAGGAAAACGGTGCGAATGACAGTGCCGGCATTCTTGGCAATATTACGGCGTATGAAGCGACTAAAGCTGGAGATGGACAGAAGTATACGATCAACGTGGTAGACTGCGTGAACGCACCCGGTGTGAAAATTTACGCAGGCTCGATGGCTTCCGGTATCGTCGGCTTCTTCTCTACGGATAATGTGCTGTCGAAAAGCTATAACGATGCACGGTATTCCATCGGTATTTCGACCGAAAATATTGTGCTGAACATTGATCGCTGCCGCAACTATGCGGAAAAGCTGGTGGGTAATCCGTTTTCTGCAGGCATTATGGGTGATCGCTACGAGCGCAATGGCAAGAGCGGCAGTTCTAAAATTGCCGCAGGCAATACCTACATACAAAATTGTTTTTCCGTCAGCCAGGATACAAACAAGGATTGGTCGATTGCTGCTTTTGGGAATGATTTTGGCCTGATATCGGATAAAAATAATGTGGGAAACAACTATTATTTTCATGATACCTGGGGTTTGACAAACGATGTAGGACATACGTTTCAGTATGGTTATCGAAGTGAATCGCGCAAGGCGTATTCGCGTATGATTGCCTTCGGTAATCTGAGTATCGAAGGCAAATGGAAAGATAAGACCTTTGCGGCGATTGCAGGTCCGAATCTGGATTCTGTGGATACGGACAATAATCAGCTGTACTACAACATGACAAACGACAACACAACGATTGACGATAATGGTATCATTCGTACTTCGGGTGGAATCACCGGACGTGTTTTGTTTGTTATGCCGGATTCTCCGACCTATCGAACGATTTCGCAGACGACAGGCAACAATCAATCGTGGCTGCGGCCGAATATCTACCGCGTGAATGGCTTGTTTAATCAGAACGGCAAGCTGCTTGACGAGTACGTCCGCACCAACTACCGCGATATGGAGCACAGCAAGACGGCATCCGGTGCACTGGACGACTCCTTTGACGTTTCGCTCCGGCAGAACGATGACGGTGCCTTCAACGTCTCCATTACGGACGACGACCGCCCGCTGTACTATGAGGGCAGGGTGTTCGTTAACGGCGAGGAGGTGCTGTCCAATCTGCGCTTTATCCCGAACCAAAAGGGACAGGGACAGTGGGACCCGAAGCTGAACGGTACACAGGCGTACGGCTCCGGTACGACCACCGGCACATTCCAGCTGCCGGCAAGCCTTGCGGCAGACACAGCAGGCAAGACCATTACATTGTCGGTTCGTGCTGTCAGTCTGTTTGAGGATACCGCGCCTTCTGCATGGAAAACTGCGGCGACGCAGAATGTGTCGGTGCTGCCGACACCGGATGTCAATATCCGACTGGTGAGCCATTGGAACAATGGCGCTAAATACCAGATCTCGCTGAAAAACCTTGCGGATTATGCGGTCTTCAGCGACTGGAAGGTCACCTTCAGGCTTGGCTCGCAGACCGTGACCATTGATCAGAACAACCATACCGCCGAGATCAGCGGCGACGATTTGAAGGAGCTGATCGTCACGGCAGCGGCAGGCATTACGAACGGCATTCAGCCGGCCTCCGTGACGGATACCATCCCGACCGACACGCCGAAGTACAAGCCGGACGGCAGTATTAACCAGCTGTCGGTATCGTACTCGGGCAGTACGGTGGATGATTGCACGGTCACGGCTGCACTGACGGTCAACGAGCCGCAGATGGAAACACCGCCGATTTACCGTATCGAGGTGCTCGGCACGGTTGGCACAAATGAGTATGTGTTTGCGTATGAGGATGTGCTGACCTCGGCGGGCAACACGGTTACGGCAAACTTCCGCGACCTGCCGAAGGAGTATTTCGCGGAGAATGTCACAAATCGTCGGGTGCGTGCATGGTACGCCGCCTCCGGTCTGGGACCGGTTTACACCTATGGCGATACCCGGCAGACCGGCGATGCATCCGTTACGCTGCGGACTTACAGCGCGGGGGCGTTCAGCAGCAGGACAAGACCATTTACAGCCATGTTCTTGGCCATGCGACTGACTTTGCAAACTACATTAGAGCCGCGGCGCTGAACATCAAGCCGCTGGCAGCACCGGAGCTGAACGACCCGGTACTGATACCGGAAGATAACGGCAGTATCAGCTACCGGTTCTCGTGGACGCAGTCCGGGCAGGGGACTGCAGTGCCGCACTACAGCGTCAAGCTGACCGGTATTACTGCGGCAGGCGCAAGAATCGGCATTCCGGTCAACGAGGTTTACGGTACGCAGGAGAATCCGAATACTTCCCAATGGTTCACCATCAACGCGGACGACTGGCAGTACGCCGAGGTTGAGCTGACCGTTACTCGTCTGGGACAGGAATACGGCGAGGTTGGCCTGAGTACGACGAAGAAGTACGCTGTCAAGCAGCGCCTCGAGCGTCCGGGACAGCCATTGGTAATCAACCCGGATACCAACGAGCTGGAATACACCATCGGCTGGAGTGCCATCGGCAGCGAAAACGGCTGTGCAGGCTATCAGATTTATGTGCAGCCGGAGGGCGAAACGGCCGCTGCCCTGGGTGAGCTTGTGCCCGTCAGGGGCGGCACCTGCTCGGTAAGCCGCAGTCTGGAGGATTACGCCGGCAAGACCATCGACCTCTATCTGGTGGCGGTGGCTGCTGATGATTCCGGCTACGCGGACAGCCCGAACGGTATCGTGTACACGATGACCGTGCCGATGCGTCTGAATACGCCGAGCGTCAAGTGGTCGTACAACTGGAATGCGACAGCAAACAACCCGATTCCGGCGGCCGGCTTCCGAAGCGGCGGCCTGCAGGTCACCGTTACGCCGGAGAATGAGGCCAGTGTACCGCCCGGCGGCAGCACCTATCTGCTGCGGGCAAAAATCACCGGGCCGGACGGCACAACGGTGACTTACCCCGTTTCTGCAATGAGCGAAAGCGGCGGCAGCTACGTCTGCAGCCTGACCGATCTGGATACGAAATACGCAGGCTGTTCTGTACGGTTTGAGGCTCGTATTTCGCAGTCGGCGGGACAGGTAAGCTCGGTCTGGGTATCGAGCGGCGATGTGGTATTCCCGCGTGTGAAGCTGGAAGCACCGAGCGCGTCGCTGGCAAACGTGAATGAGACGCTTGCGGTCAGCTATGGCCCGATGAATCGTCTTATCAACACGGCAGAGTGGGATGCACAGCTTACCGCGCTCTCGTGGGACGAGGTGGCAGAGGCTGACCTGTATCGGATTGAATTGACCGATAAGGACGATAAATCCACGACTGTTACCGTCGATATGAGCGGGAATCTGCCGGAGATTATCATAAATGGTCAAAATACGTTTGCAGTTGCAGGGGATGACTGGTATACTGTAAAAAAGGGCAGTGCGGTCAACGGCAGATACAGCCTTACCAATGGCAGCATTCGTTATTACAGCTATCAGCCGGATACCATGCTGCAGGTGAAGGACGGCACATTTACCTTGAAGCTGCCTAACATTTTCTCCGTGGTAACGCACGAGAATCAGACCCTGCAGCTGACGAATGGTATACAGATCAGCAGGGTAACTGTCATTGCGGACAGCAAGAGCGACCGTTATACGGAATCCGATCCTGCTGAGCGCAGATTTTTTTAGTTACGAAGGGAGGCGGCAGACATGAAGCGGATACGTCAGGTATGGAACACCCTGCGGCGCAGCAGGCGAAGCGGTGTTTCGCTGATCGTAGCACTTTGTGCTGTCGCCGTCCTGATCGGACTTTCGCTCAGTATCGTGTATTCCTCATCCATGCTGCTCTCGCGGGCCAACCGCAAGATCGGCAGGGAACGCTGTTATCAGCTGGCGCAGTCCTTTGCACAGGTGCTGGACAGCGAACTGCAGGAATACAAAACAATAAAGCCGGAATTGGATACCAATTTTGCGCCGGAAGGCTGTTTCTACCGTGAAGTGAACAACATTTTAGCGGAAGATACGGGATTGGGTATTTACGATCCGGACCGTTCGGATGAAACCACTGCCTGCTATAATGCGGGTTCGACCGAGGATAACTACGGCAGGATTACGATTCTGCTCCGTGATGTTACCGATGTGCAGGACCCGATCACAGGCGATACCTTTGCATACGATGCTCGGAACGAAGGCACCGAAAAGGCAGAGCAGACAACCTTTAACAGACATCAGGTTTGGGTAGGCGTCAAGGCGGAAAAGGGAGCGGACAGCTACATGTACACCACAGAATACCGCCGAAAGGACAGTTTTCAGCCAATCTACACATGGAAAGGGGAAGACGGCGTCAGCGGACAGTTCCCGGTCTACTGGGTAAACGGCCGCTTTTGCCGAAGTGCCAACGGCGAGGAGCCGGTAGAACCCAAGGTCATTGGCGAGGGCAAGGATGCCCGCACGGAGCATGTGGAGATCAGCTATACCTATGATATCAATAATCCGACGTACAGCCGATACGAACCCATTCACAAGCCGGCAGCCCGGACAACCGGAGGTGCAGCCGATGAATAGACTGATTCGCGTGCTGCGCGACCGCCGGGGCGAATCCATGGTGGAAATTCTGGTTTCCACGGTGGTGTTCATGCTGCTGCTGGGCGCGCTGAACGGCGCAGTCGGCTTTGCCTCAAATGCGCAGCGCAAGTCGGAGCAGCTCCGCAGGGACGCGACCGAACTGCAGGAAAGCGTGCGCGGGAATGCAGAAGTCGCGGACGGCGAAGCTGCCACGTACGATTTTAAGGTGACGACGTCGAACGGCGAAGATACCGATATTGAAGCCTTCCACGTAAAGGTAAAAAGCAGACCGTAAACGCCAAAACCGAGGACGGCAAAACCGTACCCTTCTACCGGTTTGCGAAGGGAGAGTGACGGCATGAAACGCATTCGCTCAATCCTGCGCGGCCGGGAAGGCATGACACTGGTGGAACTGGTGGTCGGCGCCGGACTGCTGTGTCTGGTCATCGGCATATTCAGTGCATCGCTGCGGCCGGCGGCCGAGGTATCGCGCCGCACGCAGGAGCTGAACAGCGCCGAGCTGATCGCGGACGACCTGCTCGAAACCGTGCGCAGCAAGGTGGAGACCGCCACGGATTACATCAAATGCTATGACAGCGGCACGGACGTGACGAATAAAACCGGCTCGTCCGAAGGCTCGGCGATCGAGTTTGGCTATGAGACCGAACAGGGATATAACGCGGCGGAGCTGCTGACGGCAGACGGCTGCGGACCAACCAAAATCGTGATTGCCGATAAGGACTCCGGTGAGCAGCCTCGAGTGGAAAAGGGTTATCTTGTCGAGCGCTATTATAAAGATGGCTACAGTCAGGATGCGGACGGCAATCCCATTGCCCGAGCCATGACGAAAACCTACGCAGAGGGCTTTTATATGGGCCTCCGCGCCGGACTGCATTTCAAAATCGACGAAGCAAAGCACACCGTTACCGCCACCGTGACAATTTACCGTGATAAGGATTTGACCGATAAAATCTATTCGGATTCGCTCATCATCGACCTGCGGTACGATATTCCGGTGAAAACCGAGGTAACGGCAACGAAAAAGCCGGCATAACGGCAATGTAATATGTGTAACTCTGCGGAGCACCGCCGCAGCTTACAGAGATAGAAAAACAAAAATAAAATTGGAGGAATAAGATCATGATGGAAAAAATGATCGCGTTGCAGCAGAAGCGCCGCAGCAAGAAGGGCGGCTTTACGCTGGTAGAGCTGATCGTGGTTCTGGTTATTCTGGCAATTCTGGCAGCGCTGCTGATTCCGGCGCTGACTGGTTATATTGACCGTGCTAAGGAGAAGAGTGCTGTTGCTGAGACTCGTCAGATTGTAATGGCTGCTCAGACAATTACAGATGAGGTATATGGTGCCCATACAGATGTCGCGGCTGCTAATCTGAAGATGAGTGAGGTGCAGAAGCTGTCTGAGGTAACGATTACTAAGAGCAGTGATACGATTAACGTAAAGGACGGCAAGGTTGTATATGTTAAACACGTAAGCAAAAAATGGCAAGACGGGTTATTATACGGCTGAAGGCGGCTGCACTGCTTCTTCTCAGACTGAGGTAGCAGGTGATGTTGCATTTACGGACGATTTGAAGTAATTGCGACCTAATCTAACTACCTACCCACCCCGCCCGTACCGCACCGTCTAACCACGGTGCGGTACGGTGCCCGTCGGTGGTGATCTGATTCATACCGCTGTAACGAGGCGGAACGCAGTAACGGTGCCTGCGTTCGGCTTGCGGACGGTATGGCGGGTCACAGTCCCTTAATATTTAAGTGGCTGTGACCTGTCATGCGGTTTTTGTATGGCAGATTCTATTTGTAAAAAATCATTCCAAACCAACCCAAACGAGGAGGAAACCAATGCTTTACATCGCCTATGCTGTATTATGGCTGTTACGGTTCGCATTGGGCGCATGCGTATTCAGCTTTCTCGGTGTGGTGGTATGGCGCCTGCCGCGCAGAGAGAGCGTGGTGAAGGGACGCAGTCACTGTCCGGTGTGCGGGCGCACGCTGTCGGCGGCGGAGCTGATCCCGTGCCTGAGTTATCTCCTGCAGGGCGGCAAATGCCGCGGCTGCGGTGCAAAAATTCCCGCAAGGGATTTCTGGATCGAGGTGCTCGGCGGCTTATGCTCTTGTGCCTGCGCATACGCCTTCGGCGGCGAGACCGCACAGGCGGCGCTGGCGTTCGCCGTGCTCGGTATTCTGACGGTCGTGGCGCTCATGGACATGGACACGCTTGAAATCTACGACCGGTTTCCGGTGCTGCTGTTTGTCTGCGGCATCGCTGCGCACATACTTATCCCCAGCCTGGGGATAAAATCGCGGCTGATCGGCTGCGTGATCGTCAGCGTGCCGATGCTGCTTCTGGCGCTCATCGCGCCCGGCGGCTTCGGCGGCGGTGATATCAAGTTGATGTTCGGCGCGGGCTTTTTCCTCGGCGCAAAGTTGACGGTCGTTGCCGCGTTTATCGGCATTCTGCTCGGCGGCGGCTTCGGCGCGCTGCTGCTCGCCCAAAAGAAGGCAAACCGGAAAAGCCAGTTCGCATTCGGTCCGTTTTTGTGCATCGGCATTGCGATCGCCATGTTTTTCGGAGAAACGATCGCGGACTGGTATATGGGATTATTGTAATGAATGGAGAGGAGGGTCAGCATGGCTGCATCCAACAACCACAGGCTGACCGTCACGGTCAAACCGAACAGCGGTCACACGCTGTTCCGCTACACGGCAAAGGACATAGACGGAAAGGTAGTCCGCGGCGCAATGGAGGCTGCGGACTATGACACGTTGTATACCCAATTACTCGCTCAGGGGCTGTATCTGCAGAGTGCGACCTGCCGCGGTGCGGGCCGCAAGCCGCGCACGCTGCGTCCGCAGGAGCTGAGCGACCTGTGCCGTCAGCTGTCCACGCTGCTGGCTTCGGGCGTCAGTCTGGTGCGCGCGCTGACGATCATCTCGCAGGATGAGGGCATCAGCGCGGGTCTGCGCCGCATTTACGAGAGTGTGCTGGGTGAAGTCCGGAAAGGCTCGAGCCTTTCTGCCGCACTCGAGGCGCAGCAGGTGTTCCCAACGCTCATGCTCGGCATGATCCGCGCAGGCGAGGGCAGCGGCAAGCTGGATCAGGTCGCGGAGCGGCTCGCCATCCATTACGAGAAGGCGCACCAGATGAACCAGCAGGTCAAGTCGGCGCTCATGTACCCGATGATCCTTGCGATTCTGGCGGTCGCGGTCGTTATCGTTATCGTAACCTTCGTGCTGCCGCAGTTCAGCGATCTGTTCTCCACAATGGATTCGCTGCCGGGCGTTACGCTGGCGCTGATGGCGTTTTCCAATTTTATGGTTACCAAATGGTATCTGATGATACTGGGTGTCGCGGCAGCGGTCATGGTTATCCGCATGCTGCTGCGCATTCCGGCCGTCCGGCTGGAAATGGACCGACGCAAGCTCAAAATGCCGGTTTTCGGTCCGCTCAATCAGGTTATCTGCACGGCGCGGTTCGCGCGAACCATCAGCAGCCTGTACTCGAGCGGTCTGCCGATCGTCACTGCGCTGCAGACCGCCCGTGATACCATCGGCAACGCCTACATCGTTTCGCAGTTCGATGATGTGCTCGTGCAGGTGCGTTCGGGCGTCAGCCTGTCCGCCGCCCTCGAGACCGTAGACGGCTTTCAGCGCAAGCTGTGCAGCAGCATTGCAGTTGGCGAGGAGACCGGACGACTGGACTCCATGCTGGATTCCATCGCGGACTCGATGGAGTACGACGCGCAGCAGGCGAGCCGCCGCATGATGACCATCCTCGAGCCGATGCTGATCGTGCTGATGGCGTTTGTGGTCGGCTTTATCATCATCGCGGTCATGTCTCCGATCATCGGCTCGTACAGCGCGATCGAGAGCTCGGGGAACGTATAACCTCGGAAACGTGTAAACCTCACAAAAGGGGAGAAATGAGAATGAACACAACCGTTTTGGCGCTGCAGGAGGAGCAGGTGCTTGTCGCGGTCGGCAAGTCCGGCGCGCAGCCTTCCGTGCAGGCGCTTTACAGTGCCCCCCGTACACGGCGGCGGCATGGAAAACTGGGAGAAGGCGATAGGCGCACTCTGGCAGCAGCACAGGCTGCCGACCCGCGGCATCACGCTCGTCCTGCCGGATGAGGCGGTTGCCACCAAGACTATCACCGCACCGAGCATGCCGGAAAACAAGCTGGAGGAGCTTGTGCGGCACGAAATGCGTCCGCGGGAGGATCAGCTTGCGGCGGCGGACTATGTGCCGCTCGGCACAGATGCCGAGGGCCGTCAGCAGCTGTTCTGCGCTGCCTGCCGCAAGGAAACGATGGAAGAATACCTTGCAATGACCGACCGGCTCGGCCTGCGCCTGCAGAGCGTTACCGTTACTATGGCAGGACGGCTCAAGCTCCTGCATGCCATGCAGTCCATGCAGGGCAAGACCTGTATCTGGCTGTGCTTTGAGGGCAGCAGCGTGCTTTCGCTGCTGGTCGAGAACGGCGAGTACCGTTATTCCAGCCGCAGCCGTATTTTCAGTGAGCCGGGCACGGTGGATTTCGGCACCGAGATGACGAGAAACGTTTCCGGCACCATGCAGTTCCACACGGCAAGCCGCTCGGGCGGCACGCTGACCGATGTGTATTACGCCGGCTGCTCGGATGATGATTTCGAGGTGTGTCTGGCGGGTATCCGCGGTCTGGGGCTGAAAGTGAGCCGTCTGCCCGAATGCCGTGCGTTCCGCGCCATGCCGACCGGCGAGCGGCTGGACGACTGGCTCGGCTGTGCCGAAACTTTGATTCGAACCGTGCTTCGTGCAAACAAGGAGCTGGATCTGCTCCGCAGCTATCGGCGTTTGTCCCGCGGCAGCAAAGGGCAGACCGGCCTGCTGCACAGCTTCTACACACCGATTGCGGTGTGTCTGGTGGTGTGCGCTGCGGTCTGGTGTGTGTTCCTGCAGATGAACAGCAGCCTGAGCCACAGGACCGGCGACATCAACGACTGGCTGAACGATCCGACCGTGATCGAGCAGTACAACGAAGCTGCCGAAAAGCAGCAGCGCAATGACAATCTGGTGCAGGGACTGCAGCAGGTGCGCAATCTGACGGACGCGCTTGCCACCTATCCGCAGGTGGACAGCGCCCTGATGAGCAAGATCGGCGCGGCAGGTGGCGCTCAGGTCAGCATGGTGCTGACCGGCTATGATGCGGCTACCGGCGCGCTGCAGTTCGATGCACAGAGCGGCAGCGTTATCGACATTCCGAGCTATGTGCTCAAGCTGCAGAAAACCGGCCTGTTCCGCAAGGTGGACTACACCGGCTATACCTATGAGGACGGCGTGTACGTCCTCAGCCTGAACTGTATCCTGCTGGGAGAGGAGGCAGCCGAATGAACATCGTTGTAACCGAACGTGATAAAAAGCTGCTCCGGCTGGTGGCCTGTCTGGCGATAATCGTCATTTTCGGCATGTATCTCATCCGTCCTGCGATGGAAAAACACGAAACGCTGCAGAACGAGTATGACGCCGCCGAACAGAAGCAGCAGGAATATCAGACGCAGATTGCCGCACTCGCGACGATTGACGACATTATCGCGCAGAATGAAGCCGCGCTGAACACGGCAAGCGAAAAATACTACAAGAGCGATCTGGAAACCCGTCAGATGGACGATATCATTACGGGTATCGCGCTCGAGAACGGGCTGTTTCCGCAGTCGCTGACGCTGACGGAAGCCGCTCCGGGTGCGGTCAGCGCGTATCACACCGAGCAGGAAGCTGCGCAGACGGACGGCAGTGCGGACACCTCGTCCGATGCGGAATCCGCCGATTCGACCGACGATTCGGCCGACGATACATCGGCAACGCTGATACAGCCGGTCAACTACGTTTATATCGGCACTGCGACTATCTCGGCGCAGGGCGCTGTAGCCCAGTGGCTGAACTTCCTCGATGAGGTGGAGCACAGGTACAAGGGTCTGCGTGTGACCAATTTCAGTATTGCAGACTATGATTATGTGGCAAACAACACGCAGGCGGTCAGCACCAATCTGATCACCGGCACGCTGGAGATCTACATGTGTGTCAGCGACAAGGAGGCATACGCATGAAAACCAATTTGCGTATCGGCGAAGTGCTGATGGAGCGCAATTACATCACGCAGGAGCAGATGGAGCAGGCGCTCGCCTACCAGAAGGAGCACCGTGAAAAGCGAGTCGGTCAGATCCTGATCGAGCTGGGCTTTGTCACCGAGGCGCAGGTGCTCGAGGCACTGGCTGCCCGTCTGGGACTGGAGATCGTGAGCATTGGACAGATGCAGGTCGATCTGACCGCTGTCCGCATGATTCCGCGTGAGCTGGCGGAAAAGCAGAACCTGCTTGCGGTCGGCTTTGCGGACAAGAGCCTTGAGGTCGTGACGAACGATCCGCTCAACTACTTTGCCTTTGAGGAAGTGCGCCAGCTGACCGGCTGTCAGGTGGTCATCCGCCTGAGCGAAATGGGTCCGCTGCAGAGCGCAATTCGCTACTATTACGCCGAGGTCGGTGCACAGCAGGCGGCACAGACCGCCAACGAGGACTTTGCAGAGCGCAATGTGGAGATGCTGCAGGTCGAAGAGAGCGAAAGCGGCGATCCGGAAGCGCCGATCGTCAAGCTGCTCAACAGCCTGCTCGACCGTGCCATCAGCACCGGCGCAAGCGACGTGCATATTGAGCCGTTTGAGGGCAGCACGCGCGTGCGCATGCGTATCGACGGCACGATCGTTGATTATGTAACGCTGCAGCGCAGTGTGCACCAGCCGCTGATCGCGCGAATCAAGATCATGGCGAATCTCGATATTGCCGAGCGCCGTCTGCCGCAGGACGGTCATTTCCGTATCCGTGTGGGACAGAGCGAGTACGTCAACATCCGTGTATCGCTGCTGCCGATCGTGTTCGGAGAAAAGGCCGTGCTGCGAATGCTGGCAACGGCGGGGCAGGTCGATTACGCCAGCCACTTCGGCATGGATGACGAAAGCTATGCAAGGTTCCTGCCTATGCTGAACTCACCGAACGGCATTATTTATATCACCGGTCCTACCGGTTCGGGTAAGTCCACCACACTGTACATGGTGCTCGAGTACCTGTCGCACCGGCAGGTGAATATCTCCACAGTTGAGGATCCGGTGGAGAAGAACGTGCCGAGCATCAACCAGACGCAGGTCAATCCGGTTGCCGGACTGACGTTTGAGTCCGGTCTGCGCGCGCTGCTGCGTCAGGACCCGGATATCATCATGGTCGGTGAGACCCGTGACGGCGAAACCGCCGGTATTTCGGTTCGTGCGGCCATCACCGGTCATCTGGTGCTGAGTACGCTGCATACCAACGATGCGGTCTCGAGCATCGTCCGTCTGGCCGATATGGGCATCGACCACTATCTGATCGCAAATTCGCTGGTCGGTCTGGTCGCGCAGCGACTGATGCGCAAGGTGTGTCCGCACTGCGGCAGAGAGGTCGCAGTTACGCCGCAGGAGCAGGCGCTGCTCGGCAAGGATATCACGACCATCAAGCGCGGCACAGGCTGTACGCACTGCAACGGCACCGGCTACCGTGGCCGTATTGCCGTGCATGAGATCGTCGCGATCGACCGCAATATCCGCCGCAGGATCAGCCGCGGCGCCGAAACCGAGGAGATCGAGGCCTACGCGCGGGAACAGCAGGGCATGCGCAGCCTGAAGGAAAAGGGTCTGGAACTGGTAAAACAGGGTGTTACTACACCGGAGGAGCTGCTCAGGATCGCGTATTACGCATAACCGGAAACCGCTCTGTATCTTTTGATACAGAGCGGTTTTAACGATTATAAGCAGAATTACAGAACAAAATCCGCATAAATGAACGTTCGTTCACTGTTGATTGGCTCCCCGAAGCCGAAAACTTTTCCTTTACATTCTTATCTCAAGCGGGTATAATACCCCTTGATGGATGGCATTCCGCAGAGCGGAAGCTATACCTTGTCACAACATGTTTTTCAAATTTTTCCGACAGTGATTTTACGTTGCGTCACACCACAGAAAGCGGGTGACAGCATGAACATTGGCATTGTTGGAGCAGGAAAAGTCGGCTTTTCCTTCGGCAGACTGCTTGCCGAAAAAGGCGTGCGGATATCCGGCTATTACAGCCGCAATTCCGACAGCGCAAGAGAAGCCGCAGAATTTACAAATTCCGGACACTATACCGACCTGGGCAAACTCATCGAAGATAGTGACGCGATTTTCATCACCGTTCCGGATAATGCGATCACCGAGGTGTATCGGCAGGTCGCAGAATTTGAAATTCAGGACAAGTATATATGTCATTGCAGCGGCGCCTGCACAGCCGAGGAAGCCTTTCCGGGTATTCACGCGCAGGGAGCCTATGCAATATCCATTCATCTGCTATTTCCGATCAGCAGCAAGTATAACTGCTGGCGGGAGCTGGCAGGTGCTTTTTTTGCGTCGAGGGTGACGCGCAGGCGGTCGAGGTCTTTGTATCGCTGCTGCGCGGACTGGGGCTGCAGGTGCAGACCATTTCGCCGGAGAGCAAGGCGCAGTACCACCTCAGCTGTGCACTGGCAAGCAACTTTGTCTGCGCACTTGTGCAGCGCAGCGCCGAATTGCTGGGCGGCTGCGGATTCTCCAAAACGGACGCACTGCACGCGCTTGCGCCGCTCATGCGGAGCAATCTGGCGCATGTGATCGAGCACGGTGCTGTCTCAGCGCTGACCGGCCCCATTGAGCGCGGCGACACGCAGACCGTGCAAAAGCATCTGTCGTGCCTGACGGAACGAGACGACCGGCAGCTTTACGCGCTGCTAGGACTCGAACAGGTCAAAATGGCACAGGAAAAACATCCTGAGCAGGATTACGGCACGCTTGCCGCCCTGCTGAATAGGGAAAAGGAGCAGAACGAATGAAGAACACAGTGAGCACATTTCTCTCGATGAAGCAGAACGGCGAGCGCCTCACCGAGATTACCAGCTACGATTACACGACCGCCAAGCTGGTGGAAAAGGCGGGCATCAACGCGATTCTGGTGGGCGATTCGCTCGGCATGACCATGATGGGTTATGACACGACCCTGCCGGTTACGATGGAGGACATGATCCACCACAGCGCCTGCGTCGTGCGCGCGTGCGAGAACACCATGGTCATCATGGATATGCCGTTTATGAGCTATCAGGCGTCGGTTTCCGAAGCCGTGCGCAACGCAGGCCGACTGATGAAGGAGGCGCGCGGACACGCGGTCAAGCTGGAGGGCGGCGCAGCCGTTGCCGAGCAGATTCGCGCCATTACGGATTCTGGCATTCCGGTGCAGGCACATATCGGCATGACGCCGCAGAGCGTCAACGTGTTCGGCGGCTTTAAAGTACAGGGCAAGGGCGAGGATGCGGCAAAGCGGCTGCTCGAGGATGCCTTTACCGTACAGGAGGCCGGTGCATTTTCGGTCGTGCTCGAGTGCGTACCGCCCAAGCTGGCGGCGCTCATCTCGAAAAAGCTGACCATCCCGACCATCGGCATCGGCGCGGGCGCAGGCTGTGACGGACAGGTGCTGGTCTATCAGGACATGCTCGGCATGAACATGGACTTCACGCCCAAGTTCGCCAAGCAGTTTGACAATATCGGTGAGCGTATGGTGGATGCGTTCCGCACTTACATGAACGAGGTGCAGAACGGCACGTTCCCGACCGAAAAGCAGAGCTTTGTCAAGTCTGACTGCAGCGATGAATATCCCGCCAAACTCGACGCTGAATTTTAAGCGAAACAGGAGCATATACAATGAAAATCGCAACAACCATCGCAGAAGTACGCGCACAGGTGCGCGAGTGGAAACAGCAGGGTCTGACCGTCGGTCTGGTGCCGACCATGGGCTATCTGCATGAAGGACACGCCAGTCTGGTCAAAACGTCTGTGCAGCAGTGCGACCGCACGGTAGCGTCCGTGTTCCTCAATCCGACCCAGTTCGGCCCGGGTGAGGATCTGGAGACCTATCCGCGTGATTTCGAGCACGACTGTGCGCTGCTGACCGAGTGCGGCTGTGACATGGTGTTCCATCCCGAGGTGTCCGAGATGTATCCGGACGGCTTTGCCACCTTTGTTGAGGTGCAGTCCGAAATGCCGCGTCAGCTGTGCGGCAAGACCCGTCCGATTCATTTCCGCGGCGTATGCACGGTCGTTTCCAAGCTGTTCAACATCGTAACGCCGGATAAGGCGTTCTTCGGTCAGAAGGACGCACAGCAGCTGGCGATCATTCGCCGCATGGTGCTCGACCTGTCCATGGGCATTGAGATCGTCGGCTGCCCGATCATCCGTGAGGCAGACGGTCTGGCGAAGTCCTCGCGCAATACCTATCTGAGCGCAGAGGAGCGCAAGGCGGCACTCGTGCTGTCGCGCGCTGTAAAGCTCGGCCAGGAGCTAGTCCGGAACGGCGAGAAAAACGCGGATGCAATCGTCAATGCCATGCGTGCGCTTATCGAGCAGGAGCCGCTCGCGCGTATTGATTACGTCTCCGCAGTGGACGGCCTGACCATGCTGCCGGTGCATGAGATCAATGGCGGCGAACTGATCGCTATGGCGGTCTATATCGGCAAAACGCGCCTGATCGACAACTTTTCGGTGGAGGGATAAGTCATGACAGTACAGATGCTCAAGGGTAAAATCCACCGTGCAACGGTCAAGCAGGCCGAGCTGAACTACGTCGGCTCGATCACGGTTGATGCCGATCTGCTGGATGCGGCCGGCATTTATGAATACGAGAAGGTTGCCATCGTGGATATTGAGAACGGCAACCGCTTTGAGACCTATACCATCGCCGGTGAGCGTGGCAGCGGCATGATCTGCCTGAACGGCGCCGCAGCGCGCTGTGTCAGCGTGGGCGATAAGGTTATTCTGATGGCGTACGCGCAGCTGACGCCGGAGGAGGTCAGAAACGGCTATGCTCCGCAGGTCGTGTTTGTGGATGAGGAAAATAAGATCGTCCGCACCACCACCTATGAGAAGCATGGTCTGCTCAAGGATATGGCGTAATGAAAAAGGAGAACCCGGGTGGGTTCTCCTTTTTCATTGGTGCAGAGCTGAGGATTAGAGTGAAGAGAGGTAAGGTGAAACGCAGGAACAAGAAAATATTCGCAGGTGCCGTCTATCACAGCGACACTGTTGCGTCGCGCCTGCGGAGAGTAAACCGTATTGTAGCAGCAGGGTAGGCGAGAACTGCGTAGAGGTAGAGAAAATGGGCGCACACTGTGCGCCCCTACGGAAGAAAAAAATCCTTTGCCGTTTCTCTTTTCGAAGCGGTCGCCGGTCTCTGGTCTGCGCCAGACTATCAAATAAAAGGAAACTGGAGTTCCAAGAGGATAGTACTCATCTAATCCACGCACGGCGTGGGAACAAGGTTTAGTGGCCTACGGGCAAACCTTGGTGTCTATCCTTTGGAACCCCAGCTAAGGGTTAGCACCTATTCCTTATGCGTAAGTAAGCAGATTAACCCTGAACCGACTCCATCTCCGCCGCAGAGGACTTGTCTGCGTTCTCCCGGAACAGCAGACCGAAAATACGGCGCACCAGCGGACCGGCTGCAAAGAACTGCCACAGCAGCGCCATCGGGAAGTTCATAACGGTGGTCTGTACCCAGATTGCAAAGAACTGTGCGTTATGGCTGTCCTTGAACAGCAGGGTGGCAAAGAAGCTCATGCACGGGCACATCAGCCATACGGATGCAGCCGAGATGGCAAGCATAATGCTGGTCTGGCTGGCTTCGCGCGGATTGACAAGGCGGAATGCAACCTTCATCGCCAGCTTGCCGACAAACACCAGCTCGAGCAGAATTGCGATAACAGTCATGATCGGCCACTCGTGGAACACTGCGAGAAATACCCAGTTCTGCATGGAACCGGTGTTCAGCACGATGTTGTACGCTACCATGCCGTATACCATGACAGAAGCCATGATAATGGTGTAAATAACGTCCTGAAATTTGTTTTTTGGCATTTTGTTTTCTCCTTTTTGTGTATGTGAAATATTTTTTGATAACGAATAGAAATGCAGCTGAACGCAAAAAAATAGGACGAAGTAAACTTTCGTCTACTTCGTCCTATGGACTACTTCAACTACCATTAATTATAGATATCATACCATATTTTATGGGCGTTCGTCAAGACTAACTTTGTTATTGACAAGACTGTTCCTTGGGTGTATACTGTGTCTGTAAATGAAACCCCCTCCCTCGGGGGGGAGGGGTACAGATAGGAGATGCGATATGAAACAACGGTTTCGGGTGGGCGGCATGAGCTGCGCGGCCTGCTCCGCCCATGTGGAGAAAAGCGTTTCGGCGGTGCCGGGTGTCAGCGGCGTGCAGGTAAATCTGCTCGCCGGCAGCATGGCGGTCGAGTACGACGAAAACGCGTGCGACGCACAGACGATTATAAAGGCGGTCGAGTCCGGCGGCTACACGGCTGCGGTGGACGACGGCAGGCAGACATCGGCTCCGGCGCAAAGCCCGCAGGCGGACGAGGCGCTGAAGGAAATGAAGACCCGTATTATCGTTTCGGCGATTTTCATGCTTGTCCTGATGTACTTCTCGATGGGCGAGATGGTCGGGCTGCCGCTGCCGTCCTATGCGGCAGGCATGGACGGCATGTTCAATCTGGCGCTCACGGAGCTGATCCTCACGCTGCCGATCGTCATTATCAATCGCAAATATTATATCAACGGCTTCAAAACGCTGCTGCATCGTGCCCCGACTATGGACGCACTCATCGCCGTCGGCTCGGGTGCGGCGCTCGTGTACGGCATTTACGCGCTGATTCAAATCGCGCTCGCACCCACGCCGGAGGCAGCCCACAGCTTTATGCACGACCTGTATTTTGAGTCCGCAGGCATGATTTTGACGCTGGTAACGCTCGGCAAGTTCTTTGAAGCGCGTGCCAAGCGCAAGACCGGCGAAGCAATCGCGGCACTGATGGACCTGCGTCCGCAGACCGCCGAGGTCATTCGTGGCGGTCAGACCGTGCAGCTGCCGATTGAGCAGGTGCAGGTTGGCGACCTCGTTATCGTGCGCGGCGGTCAGTCCGTGCCGGTTGACGGCGAGATTACCGAGGGCAGCGCCTATCTGGACGAAAGCGCCATCACCGGCGAGAGTATGCCGGTCGAAAAGCATGTCGGCGATACCGTAATCGGCGCAACCGTATCCAAGAGCGGCTATGTTGTCATGAAGGCATTGCGTGTCGGCGACGATACGACCCTGAGCCAGATTATCCGTCTGGTAGAGGAGGCAGGCGCGTCCAAGGCGCCAATCGCCAAGCTGGCAGATAAGGTGGCAGGCGTGTTTGTGCCGGTCGTTATGGGTATTGCGCTCGTGACGGCAATCATCTGGCTGCTGGTCGGCGAAACGCCGAGCTTTGCGCTCACACGCGCGATTTCGGTGCTGGTTATCTCGTGCCCGTGCGCACTGGGACTGGCTACGCCGGTCGCTATCATGGTCGGCACAGGTGTCGGTGCGAAAAACGGCGTGCTGTTCCAGTCGGCGGAGGCGCTCGAGAATCTGCACAACGTAAACGCGGTCATCATGGACAAGACCGGTACCGTAACCGAAGGACGTCCGGTCGTAGCCGACGTAAAATCCTTCGGCGTGGAGTCCGGTGACCTGCTCTCGCTGGCACTGTCACTCGAGAGCCGCAGTGACCATCCGCTGGCGGACGCCATCGTGCGCTATGCCCGCGAGAAGAATGCGCAGGAGCGTTCGGTCACCGACTTTGAGATGATAGAGGGACAGGGTATTCGCGCAACTGTGGACGGCGTGCCGTGCTTTGCGGGCAACCGCCGCATGCTGCTCGCCAACGGACTGGCGCTGTCCGGCTCGATGCAGAAGCTGGGTGACGAGTTCGCCGCAGCAGGCAAAACGCCGCTGTTCTTTGCGGCAAACCGTCAGATCGTCGGCATTTTTGCGGTCGCTGATGTGCTCAAGCCGACCAGTAAGGCGGCAGTCGAAGCACTGCGCAGTATGCACATTGACGTAACACTGCTCACCGGCGACAACCAGAAAACCGCGCAGTCCATCGCGTCCGAGCTGGGCGTGACCGATGTGATCGCTGAGGTGCTCCCGCAGGACAAGGAGCGTATCGTGCGCGAGAAGCAGGCCGCGGGCCGCAAGGTTGCCATGATTGGCGACGGCATCAACGATGCACCGGCGCTTGCGCGTGCCGATGTCGGCATTGCGATTGGTGCGGGCACGGACGTGGCTATCTCGTCTGCGGACGTTGTGCTGATGAAGAGCGACCTGATGGACGCGGTGGACGCCATCCGGCTGTCGCGCCGGACCATGCGCAACATTCGCCAGAACCTGTTCTGGGCGTTCTTCTACAACTGCATCGGCATTCCGATTGCGGCAGGTCTGCTGTGGGTGCCGTTCGGCATCAAGCTCAGTCCGATGATTGGCGCGGCGGCAATGAGCCTGTCGTCCGTCTGCGTGGTCTCAAACGCGCTGCGCCTGCGCTTTTTCAGCGCAACACCGAGAAAAACGGCGGGGACGCCTGCTGTTTTGCCCGTCAGCGGCGAAAAGCCGCTTACGGCACATAAAAAGGAGGAAAATGTTATGGAAAAGACAATCAAGGTTGAGGGCATGATGTCAGCACTGCGTGGCACACGTCAAAAAGGCGCTCGAGGGTGCAGCAGCCGGCTGTAATGTTGCGGTCGATCTGGATGCAGGCAAGGCAGTCGTTTCGGGCAAAACGCTGCCGGAGGATGCTGTTCTGACCGCAGCCGTCACCGAGGCGGGCTATAAGGTGGTTGACATCAAATGATGGCAGATCGTAAAAAGGTCGAGCCGCTGCTCAGGACCGCGCGCGGGCAGCTCGACGGCGTGCTCAAAATGATCGAGGACAACCGCTACTGCATAGATATTATGATGCAGCTGCAGGCGGTTGAATCGCTGGTGCATAAGGCGCAGAGAGAGGTTCTTCGCGGACACCTTTCCGGCTGCGTGCAGGATGCGTTTGAGACCGGAGATCAGAACGAACGCGAGCAGAAGATTGCAGAAATCATCAAGCTGCTGGATAAAGCGTAAGCGGAAGGACGTGCCCAAAGGCACGTCCTTCTTTCACCTGAAAATTGAAAATTTGTGTATATTCATACAGTTCGCACAAAAATCACAAATGAATTTTGTGCGAAAATATGGGAAATAAAAGGAAACATTTCTGCTGAACTATGCTATAATTTGTGTGTAGCAGAAATTACCTGCTGCGCGGATGAACCAATCAGATTCCATGTGCCCGGAACAACCGGTTCATTCAGCTTAGACAACTTGATCTGTGCATCATGCGCCAAGGGCGTGTCTGTACAGAAAAAGGCACAGCCGGTGAAAGCCGGTGTCGCAAAGCCATGGGTCTACCCGGAGTAATTACTCCGCAGGACAGCCGGTTGCCGAACAGCAGAATTCACGCCTCCTTTGCGTCTGTATGCACGCAGAGGAGGTTTTTTGCATGAAAAAGAGAAATAACCGTTTTCTTGCCGGTACCCTCGCCGGATTGATGATGCTGACCATGCTGCCTGTTACCGCGCTTGCGGCGCAGGGAGGGCGCGGACGACGATGCTGCATCCGACACCCCGAATAATAATATTGTAAACGTGGTAAGCGACGGTAAAAACGTTCAGCAGGCTGAGAATAACGATGTAAATGTTGAGGCAAACGGCGGCAACGAGAATGCACAGAAATCCGCTGACGACAGCAGCGGTGATACCGAGAATGTACAGGAATCCGCTGACGACAGCAACGGCGGCAGTGACGATACAGCCGCAGCTAATCAGCAGGAGGGCGAAGTAGGCGGCTCGGGCAACGATAATGCGCCGGTTACACCTCCGGCGGCAGAGTTCACGGCTAAGATTGACGGTAAGAAGGGAGTATGGCAGCCTCGAGGAAGCGATTGCTGAGGCTGACGACGGCGATACGATTGAAGTCGGTAAGGATATTACCGTTGGTGCTGACGGTCTGACTATCAACGGAAAAGGTAATTTGACGATTAAGAGTGCGGAAGGCACTGAACCGACGATTACCCTGAATGGTCTGGGCATGTACTTTAACGAGACCAATGTGACATTCCAGAATATTAAGGTTGTTGAAGAAGGCGTTTCGGACAATCCGATTCATAGTGGCAATACGACTAATCTTTTTGATGATGGTATTCTGACGTTTGATAATTCTACGCTTGTTTTGAATGGAGTAGGTGAGGGTAGCAAACGTCACGGCATGTTCTTGTATCAGTCGAGTGACATGTATGTAACCAATAACTCGCAAATTATTATCTCCGGTTTTAATCAAGCGGATGTGAGTGGTATTTATATAGATGCGTCCGAGCATGATGAAAAAGAGGAGCCAATTCACAACACGATTGAGGTCAGCAATTCTTCTGCTATTAAGATTACCGACTGCAAATGGAATGGCATGACAGTTAATCCCACGGATATAAAAATTGATGGTCATTCTACGATTGATATTTCTGACTGCGGTAAAAACGGCGGCAGAGGCGGCTTTGGATGTTATTACGGCTCAGTTGAAATTTCTGACTATTCTTCGCTGATTACTGACAACAATGTTGGACGTAGTTGGGGTGCATTTATTAGAGGTGTATCTGTTGATTCTACTTCTTCGCTCAGTGCTTGTGGTAATACCGCTTATGGCATAGAGATTGGTGACAAACTTGGTGACCAGAGCAAGTTTGCTACTGGTTCAACCGTTATGCTGAATAACAATGGTAAGGCGGGTCTGCTTGTCTATACCAGTGGAGGTTACTGGTATGGCAATGTAAAGATTGAGGAAGGTGCAAAGTTCACTGCTTCCGGTAATGCAAATGGCATTGAAATCCTTCCAGAAGGTATTCTGGATATGCAGGATGGCACGGTGACACTCAACCATAGCAATAGCTACGGCGGTGGCCTGTACAATCGCGGCGGCACTGCTAAGATTAGCGGCAAGGCTGAAATCTACAATAACCATGCAGATATTGCAGGTGACGATATTTATAGTAACAGCTTTGATAAAAATAAGGTTACCTACAATCCTTCGCTCACCTTTGCACCTGTCGGTGACGGCTGGATTCTGGATGACTGCAAAGAAGAGCACCCGATCGTCGGCTGGTATCACGACGGCAAGGAAAAGCGCTGGAAGGGCGATGGTGAAGGCGATGCCTACTACGCTGACGAATATACGGTTGGTAAAGAAGCTGTTTCCGATGCACTGGCGCTCAAGGCTGCACACGGTCAGCTCTGCAGCGTAACCTACGAAGTAACCGGCGACATTCCGTCTGATGCAGGCGCAGTTCCGGCAGCAGCCAAGGTTAAGAAGGGCGGCAGCTACACCGTAGCACCGGTACAGACCACCTCGCAGAGCCGCTACACGTTCAGCGGCTGGCGGATCAACGGCGTTGGCGATGTTGTAACCGAGATCAAGGACATTCAGCAGGATGTCAAGCTGATCGGCGTATGGACCCGCAGATCGTCCGGCGGTGGCGGCGGCAGCAGCAAACCGACCGTTGACATTCCGGATGATGTACCGACCGGTCTGAACGGTGACGATCACTTTGCGTACATTGTCGGCTACCCGAACGGCAACGTCGAGCCGAATGGCAACATCACCCGCGCAGAAGTGGCAACCATCTTCTTCCGTCTGCTGACCGAGGAAGTCCGCACCGCAAATTCTACCCAGTCCAACAGTCTGTCCGATGTGACGCGCGGTCAGTGGTTTAACCATGCTGTCTCCACGCTGTCCTCGATGGGCATTGTAAAGGGTCATAACGATGGCACGTTCGCGCCGAATGCGCCAATCACCCGTGCGGAATTTGCCGCAATCGCCGCTCGCTTCGACGATAAGAACACGGATATGTCCTCGAAGTTCACGGATATCGCATCTCACTGGGCAAAGAATGAGATCGGTATCGCCGCAAACAAGGGCTGGATCAACGGCTATCCGGATGGTACGTTCCGTCCGAACCAGTATATCACCCGCGCAGAGGCTATGACGCTTGTTAACCGCGTACTCAACCGTCTGCCCGAGAACAGCAGCGATCTGCTCGACAGCATGATCAAGTGGCCGGATAATTCCGATGCTTCCGCATGGTACTATCTCGCTGTGCAGGAGGCTACCAACAGCCACGCATACTCGGATAAGAGCAAGGACGATAAGTACGAGAAGTGGACCACCATCCGCGACGCTCGTGACTGGACCGAGCTTGAAAAGTAAATTATTCGTTTCGGTAAACCGCGAACCACAGATGATATAGCAAGTATCGTTTTACCGGGCACAGCAGAGGCAGGAAAAATTGCTTTTCCTGCCTCTGCATTTTTGTTTGGGATGGGATAGGGGCGTGGGCGGTCAATGGCACGCTCCTGCGGTAGTAAAAATCCTCTGCCGTTCCTTTGTAGTCTCAGTTCTCTGATAGGCAGACGCTAAGAGGAAACGGGGAGATTCATAAGAGGGGTGGACACCAAGGTTTCCACCTCTCTTATGCGCCCGCGCGGCATCAGCGCACGTTTCCTGCGCTCCGCAGAGCGCAACTCCTCGATGAGGTTCGGCGAAAAACTCTCTGCCCGGAAAGGGCGTAGCGCATACGCACCTCGTGCGCCCGGCAAAGCCTCTGCAGAAGGCAAAAGAAAAGCCACTCACTTTCGTGAGTGGCTACTGGTGGAAGTTACAGGGCTCGAACCTGTGACCCGCTGCCGGTTGGCAGATGACGAACCTGGCTGCAATAGAGAAAAGAAAAAGCACTTACTTTCGTAAGTGCTTGATGGTGGAAGTTACAGGGCTCGAACCTGTGACCCTCTGCTTGTAAGGCAGATGCTCTCCCAGCTGAGCTAAACTTCCATTTTGGTGACCCAGCGGGGATTCGAACCCCGGACACCCTGCTTAAAAAGGCAGGTGCTCTGCCGACTGAGCTACTGGGTCAGGTCAAAAAGTTTTGCGCTGAGTATGAAATTAAGTCGTATGCCGTAATGGCAGGGACGGCTGGATTCGCTTTCCAACGGGAAAGCCACGGCGGTTCGAATAATCCACCGGATTATTCTCAAGAGCCGCCTTTCGAAATCAAGGATTCAAAATCTGCCATAATGGCAGGGACGGCTGGATTCGAACCAGCGAATGTCGGCGTCAAAGGCCGATGCCTTACCGCTTGGCGACGCCCCCGTATTCGTTTGCTCGAAACAGCGTTACCCTAAAGATAACGCGCTGCGTTCGCAGCGCGTCACAGGGTTATATGGGGTGGGTAAAGGGACTCGAACCCTCGACCCTCGGAACCACAATCCGATGCTCTAACCAACTGAGCTATACCCACCATATAAAGTTTGCAGCCGACGGAAATGGCACGCCAGGAGGGGTTCGAATCCCCGGCCTACTGCTTAGAAGGCAGTTGCTCTATCCGGCTGAGCTACTGGCGCATATCAATTCCGACAAACCCATTCGAAGAAAAATGGAGCGGGTGATGGGAATCGAACCCACGTGTTCAGCTTGGAAGGCTGACATTCTACCATTGAACTACACCCGCGGGTCTTTCTGACGCTCATTTAGTATATCAATAAAACCCCATAATGTCAACATCTTTTTTCAAATTTTTTGAAAAACTTTTTTTCGGCCAAATTTGCAAAGAACATCAAAAGGGCAGACGGTCATGCTATACTGTAATCAAAGGAGGGAGAGAGCATGAAAGCAACGATCTTACTGGCCGAGGATGAGCAGGCCATGCGTGAGGTGCTGACCGACTACTTCACTGCGAAGAGCGGCGGCGATTTTACGGTCGTGGCTGCGCCGGACGGCGACACGGCGCTGCACCTGATCGAGACCCGGCGGTTCGACCTGCTGCTGCTCGATATCATGCTGCCGGGCACGGACGGCTTCGCGCTGTGCCGCGCGGCACGAGAGCAGGGAGACGCGCCCATTCTGTTCGTCACGGCGCGCGAGGACGAACAGGACAAGCTGCACGGCTACGGCCTCGGTGCGGACGATTATGTGGTCAAGCCGTTTTCGCTGGCGGTGCTGTACGCCAAGGCACTGGCGCTCCTGCGGCGAGCGCGGGGCCTCAATGCCGGGAATACGCTGACAGCGGGTACCCTGTCACTCGACCCGGAACGGGGATTGTCATAGCGGACGGCAGGCGCATCGACCTGCCGCCCAAGGAATTTGCTTTTGCTGCTGCGGGCGCTGATGGAGCGCAAAAACCGCGTGCTGACGCGGGACGAGCTGCTTAATCTTGCGTGGGGCTGGGATTTTGATGGCACGGACCGCGTGATCGACGGGCACATCAAAAAGCTGCGCCGGGCACTCGGTCCGCACGCGGACTGCATTAAAACCGTGGTGAAGCGCGGCTATAAGCTGGAGGTGGACGGAGATGAAAACCAAACGTAGAACCTTTTGGAGCTTTTTCACACGAATCGGCGCGGGATTCCTTGCATTCTGGCTGGCAGTGATGGCGGTGTTCACCGTCCTGCTGTCGCAGCAGCGTGCAAAGCTCATGCTGGCGGAAATGGAAAGCAAATCGGACAAGTTGATGGGAGAGGATACCGATTTTTTGCTTGATCCCTCGAGCTATGACACGACGGACGAGACGGAACTGCGCAGACGATTGAGCAAGCCGGTATTCATGGCGGACAGCGCAGACCCGCCCAATCTGCAGATCATCGAGACCGCTATCACCGACCTGAACTCCGGCAAAGTTCTGCAAAGCAACCGCTGGTGGCTTGAGTTGATCGAGGGAGTCAACCTGTACCGCGTGGATATGAGCGGTCAGCCGCGCGAGGTGTGCGAGGCGGTTCTTGCGGGTGCGGGCACAGGCGAGTCGAAAATAGAATCGCTGCCGAAGATGACCTTTGAGGCGTGGGCGGACAGCGTGCCCGGATACCGCGATGACGCCTATCTGAAATCCATCACGATCGAGCCGACCAAGAGCGGCACTTTGGGAGCCGACCGGAGAGGTGCGCACGATTGAATGCGCATATGACGCGGAGCAGGTGAAAGGTCTGACGCTGAAAACCATGAGTTGGAGTCGCTTGGTGTGCCCCGGACCGAACGGCGCCACGACCGAACAGATTGCGGAATCCCTGTCCTCGCCCGCGCGGCAGGCGCTGCGGGAATGGGCAGAATACCCGAGCCGCACAAACAGCAGCCAAACGGTCGAGAAGCTGTGGCTCGTGCGAACGTACCGGCGGACGATCAGATATTGTCCGTTTGCGGAAAGCGGCGCTGTGCTGGTGTCCTATGCGGCGGAAGGATATCCGCTCAAAGCCTTGCTGCCGGTACTGATTCCCGTATGGGCGTTCAGTCTGGTGCTGGCGCTATTCTGCGCGGCAGTGCTGTCCGGTGCGCAGCTGCGCGTCTGGCGCAAACAGGAGCGTGTAGAGCGGGTACGCCGTGAAACGACCGCCGCGCTCGCGCACGAGCTGAAAACGCCGCTCTCCGTGCTCAGCGCTACCGCCGAGCTGCTCGGTGACAACCTTGCACCGGAAAAGCAGGCACACTATCTGGGTGTCATCCAGCAGCAGGCGCAGCGGATGGACGGCAGTGTGCGGCACATGCTCGAACTGTCGAGACTGGAGACCGGCGCAAAGGCTCTGCGGCGAACGGCGTTCTCTCTGGCAGAATTGGCGCAGGAGCGCCTGCAGGCGGCTCTGCCGATCGATTCCACCATCCGCACCGAATTTGCAGCACAGGGCGAATACGAGGTCAATGCGGACAGGGCACTGCTTGCGCGGGCACTGGACGCACTGCTCGAGAACGCCGTGCAGCACACACCGGAGGGCGGCTGCATCACGGTGCACCTCGCGGACGGCGTGCTCTCGGTGACGAACACCGGCGACGCCATTCCGGCGGACGCGCTGCCGCGGCTGTGGGAGGCGTATTATCAGGCCGATCCGTCGCGCAGCGCAAAAGGCGACGGACTGGGACTGTCGATCGCGAAGACCGTGTTTGATCTGCATGGCTTCACCTGCGGAGCGGAGAATACCGAAATCGGACCGAAGTTCTGGTTCCGATTTGCCGATAAATAACAAAAACCGCTCGAAAGAGCGGTTTTTGCTTTGTTAAATAACCTTTTCGAATACCATGGGTGCCTGAATGCGGTCGCCGCCCATCAGACCCTTGCTGCCGCCGTTCGATGTAGTAATCGTGTGCAGGCGATAACCCTTTTGCGCTTGATGGTTAATCGCTTCTTCCAGTTCGGTCAGGTTGCCGGAACCGGTGCCGAGAAATTTTTCCTTCAAAGTAACCTGCAGAACAACGTAATGATAGTCTTTGCCGGATGCGGTGGAGAAAGTCGAGGAATCGCTGAAATCCATAAATAACACCTCCAATAATTTACACGATTATACCGTATTCGACAGAGATTGTCAATCTGCGTGCAAAAGAAAACCGCCTGTTCAGGCGGTTTTCGCGTGTTAGATGGTATCCAGTTTTACCTTGCCGTCCACAGCAGACAGGTGAGCGCCCATCAGCGGCTTATCACCGGCGACGATGGCGGTGGCCAGCGGATTCTCAATCTCCTTCTCGATCAGGCGGCGCAGATTGCGGGCGCCGTACTTGACCGAGTAGGACTTCTCGGTGAGCAGGCCGAGCAGGCTGTCGTCCCACGTCAGGCGGATATCCTTATCCGCGAGCGTGGTGCGCAGCTCACCGAGCATGATCTCAGCGATATGGCGGAAGTTATCCTCGGACAGCTGGTTGAACGCGATAATCTCGTCAATGCGGTTGAGAAACTCCGGACGCATGATTTCTTCAAGAGCCTTCATCACGCGGTCCTTGCTCATCTGAGACACGGTGCGGCCGAAGCCTGCAGGCGTGTTATTGGACTGCGAGCCGGCGTTCGAGGTCATAACGATGACCGTGTTCTCGAAGCTGACAACGCGGCCCTGCGCGTCGGTCAGACGGCCGTCATCCAGAATCTGCAGCAGAGAATTGAGCACATCCGGATGCGCCTTCTCGATCTCGTCCAACAGAACGACAGAGTACGGACGGCGGCGGATCTTCTCGGTCAGCTGACCGGCTTCATCGTAGCCGACGTATCCCGGAGGGGAACCGATCAGGCGGGAAACTGTGTGCTTTTCCATATATTCGGACATGTCGAGACGCACGAGTGCATCCGGCGAGTCGAACAGGTCGAGAGCAAGCTGCTTGACCAGCTCGGTCTTGCCGACGCCGGTCGGGCCGACGAACAGGAAGGATGCCGGCTTGCGCTTGGGGCTGATGCCCGCGCGGTTGCGGCGGATGGACGCGCAGACCGCGTCTACGGCTTCGTCCTGACCGATAACGTGCGATTTCAGGCGGGATTCCATATCGCGGAGGCGTGCAGACTCCTGTGCCGCTACCTTGGATGCCGGAATGCCGGTCCAGATTTCGATCACCTCAGCCAGAAGCTGTTCGTCAACCTGCGGTGCAGGCTGGTCAGCAGCTCGTGCAGCTGTGCTTCCACCTGCAGAATGCGGCTGCGGCAGGTGGCGATCTTGGCGTAGGTCTCCTCCTCCTCGGCGCGGGCAGAGGACTGGGTCAGCTCGTCAAGCTGTGCCTGCAGGCGCTCAAGCTCATTCTGCAGCTCGGGAATCTCGGACAGCTGCGGAGAATCCAGATTGAGCCGCGAGCAGGCTTCGTCGATCAGGTCGATGGCCTTATCCGGCAGAAAACGGTCGGTGATATAGCGTTCGCTCATCTCAGCGGCACGGCGGCACATCTCATCGGAAACAGTAACGCCGTGGAAGGTTTCGTAGTACGAGCGGATGCCCTTCAAAATCTCGGTGGTCTCGGCAACCGACGGCTCACCGATGTAGACCGGCTGGAAACGGCGCTCGAGCGCAGCGTCCTTCTCAATATACTTGCGGTACTCCTTGAGCGTGGTCGCGCCGATCACCTGAATGTCTCCGCGGGCAAGGGCAGGCTTGAGAATGTTTGCGGCATTCATCGAGCCTTCGGAATCGCCGGTGCCGACAATGTTGTGCACCTCGTCGATGACAAGGATGATGTTGCCGATACGCTTTACTTCGTCGATCAGGCCCTTCATGCGGCTCTCAAACTGGCCGCGGAACTGCGTGCCCGCCACGAGAGCGGTCAGGTCGAGCAGATGGACCTCCTTGTTGCGCATCTTGAACGGAATGCGGCCCTCGTTGATGCGGACTGCCAGACCCTCGGCAACGGCCGTCTTGCCGACACCGGGTTCGCCGATCAGGCACGGGTTGTTCTTCTGGCGGCGGTTCAAAATCTGAATGACGCGGTCGGTCTCGCGGTCGCGGCCCACGATGTGGTCAATGCGGCCTTCTGCGGCCTTTTGGGTCAGGTTCTCGCAGTAATTGTTCAGATATTTGCGCTTTTGTCCTCCTTGCGGGAAGAACGGGTGCGGGTCTCCTCCTGAGAGCCGCCTGCGGGCTGCCCCGGCAGAGTGCCGGCAGCGACCGGGTCGGTCTCGTGGGGTGCGTCGTCGTCCGTACCGTCCGAACCGGCGGGAACCAGGTCGTTCAGGTCGGACAGGGAGCCGATCTCACCGGAGAGCGCTTCGAGGTCGTCCTCGGTGATACCCATTTGCTCCATGATGTTGTCGAGCGGCTTGACACCCAGTTCGCGTGCGCACTTGAGGCACAGACCCTCCTGGGTGGTCTTATCCGGTCCCTCGATTTTGGTGATGAACACCACCGCGATGTTTTTCTTGCACCGCGAGCACATTGGCATATTCATAGGTTAAACTCCTTCAGGGAATGGAAAATTGAAAAATGGAGAATTAAGGTGTTCTCCATTAAATGGCGATAGGTAAAACGTCCACAAGCTGTTTGAGCAGCAGCGTATGCTTGACGCGCTCCGGCGAGAGATAGCCGAGCGACGTATAGGTGATCGGGAACAGCCACTGCAGCACGATCAGCAGGATGCAGACGAATGCGACGCCGGTTACAAAGCCGATGAGTGCGCCGCCTGCGGAATCGAGTGCGCTGAGCGGAGTACGCCGAACAATGAGCTTGAGGCTGCGGCCGAATATCCAGATGAGCCGTCCGAACAGCACGCTGAACAGCACTACCAGCATGGAGAACGCGATGCTCTCCGACATGCCGACAGCCGCTTCGGTAACGGTCTGCCGCAGACCGTCCAGCACGCCTTCGGCGGTCTTGAGCGCGGCCTGTTTTTCAAACAGCTGACCGACTGCCGGCACGACCACCCACTGCGCGATATACGGCGCGGTGTACTTGGCGGCGGCAACAGACGCGGCGATCATGCCGATGCGGCCGATCACGCCGTACAGCGCACCGACCAGTCCCCGACGGGCACCGAGCCAGACGTTGGCCAGCAGCACGGCAATGAGGATAAGGTCAGGCGCGTTGAGCAGCTGCGCCGCTGTGGAAATAAAATCGTTGATATCAGTTATCTGCATGTATTTCCTCGGATCGTTCGGAATGCGCGGTAAAGATACGCGCGTTGCGGTTGTAGAGCAGGAAAACCGTACCGTCATCGGTCATGAGCACACGGCGTGCGCCGACAGCGTCATCATTGTGCCACTGCGGCTCGGCAGAGGTGTTGTAGACCGTAACACCGGACGCGGACAGCACCGCCGTACCGGCGTTGGAGACAGCAAGCGCCGTCGGCTCCTCGGTCAGTGCGAACGGGCCGTGCAGGCTGCCGTTGCGGACGGTATAGAGATCGCTGCGTGCATCGTTCAGGTAGGAGCGCACAGCGACAGCCATCGTACTGCCCTGAGACGCAGTGGCGATCAGATCCTGCGAGCTGAGTTCGAGCAGCACATCGACCGTGCCTCTGCGGGTGACATGATACAGGCCGGTGTCGCACAGCGCGATCGCGGCGTTGTTCTCGGAATAAGTGAGCGTTACACCGAGCGCGTCAGTCAGCGCGGTGTCCGAAATCTGCTTGCCGGAGGACACATCAAAGAACAGCACATGGGACTCGAGCGTTACGCCGTTCTGCCGGAAGGCGAGAATGCCGAGCGTATTGCAGTCCGGCGAGAGCACAGCGGATACAATATAGTATTCGAAGCGCGGTATTTGAAAACCTCTTTTCCTGCGGTGTCGTAAACGGCAGCGGCGGTACGGTAGCCGTGCTCGTTGGTGGTGAGCACGAAACGGCCGCTGCGGCCGATTGAACCGTTCAGGATGGTGGATTCCAGCTTCAGCTCCGCTACAGCGCCTGCCGGGCCGACCAGTGCGGCTTTGACGCCGCCGCGGTCGTACACAAGCACATAATTCGTGCTGCTTTCCACCGCGGGATCGGAGTAGCCGAGCGAATAGCGCAGCGTGGTCATGCTGCCCGCACGGGACAGGAACAGCGCGTCACTGTCCGCGTACGCCAGACCGGATTCAAACAGCGCACCGTCGCTGAAGGTCTCGTTTTCGTAGTTGATGGTAGTGATATCGCCGTCATGCGAGCGAATACCGGCCGCAATATAGCTGCCGAGCGTGCGCAGCGAGGTCGGCGTAAAAATACGGTAGTTGGCGATCAGGAACAGGGCTGTTCCCAGCACCAGAGCCCAGCCGCAGAGCATGCGGAGCAGAGCGGTCGTGCGGATACGCGCGTCCTTGCTGTCGAGCAGGCGCTGACGGCGCTCCCGCCTGGAGAGCGGAAAGCGGATGATATTCTGCTTTGGGTTCTGTTCGCTCATGAAATCCCGCCTCCTTATTGTAGCGTGTTTGATGGGTGAAAATGTGAATAGCTTGGGCAATACCGCACAATTAAAGCGGCGGCTCCTTGTGCAGGCTCCGGTCGCACTGCCGCGGTGCTTTGCGGAAATTCTGTGCCCCGACTTCGTTGTGATTTCACGGTAATACACAAAGTATTACCGCAAAAACCACGCCTCGTCAGAACGCAAAATTTACACGCAAATCACTCTTGTTCAATTATGCGGTATTACCATTGAAATCTGTCAGTCCGACAGGCGGAATCTGTCCAGTTCGGGTGTATCGTCGTACCACAGGCGGTTCATAAACAGACCGCAGGCGGGCAGGGTCGGTCCGGCCTGCTCTCGGTCGCAGGCGAGCAGTACATCGCGCACCTGCTCGGGCGCCAGCTTGCCGCCGCCGACATACGTCAGCGTGCCCGCAATCGCGCGGACCATGTTGTACAGGAAGCCGTCGCCGCAGACGCGGATGCGGATGAGGTCATCCACCGGCTCTACCTCACACCAGAAAATAGTACGAACCGTGCTCTTGACCGGTGTGCCCTGACTTCTCACGGATGCAAAGTCCTGCTTGCCGACAAAATACTGTGCGCCTTCCTGCATTTTTGTAATATCCAGCGGATAATTGTACCGATATGCGTACCGCGCGTGGAACGGGTCCCGCAGGGTGGAAGGAAACAGATAATAGGCGTATTCCTTTTTGGTGCAGTTGAAGCGCGCATCGAAGTCCTCGGGAACCTCGACTGCGCCGGAAACCGCAATGTCCTCGGGTAGAAAGCTGTTGAGCGCATACGGCAGACGGTCCATCGGGATCGTGCAGTCTGCGTGGAAGTTTGCCACATACCGGCGGGCATGAACGCCGGAATCCGTGCGTCCGACACCGGAAACATGAACTTTTTGCTTCAGCAGATGAAAAATCGCGTCCTCCATGCTCTCTTGGATGGAAGGACCGTTTTTCTGAATCTGCCAGCCGTTGAAATTTGTGCCGTCATAAGATAAAACTAATGCAATATTCTTCATAGCTATAAAAAGTTAAGCGTTGGAAGTGGATGATGATAAAAGTATTCCGTGCGGCAGGCTGAGGGCAGCCCGCCCTACAATATAGATTTACGTTACAGTCCAAAGTGTTTCAGTGCAATAATAACCACAAACAAGGCTGCTACCCAAAGCAGAGCACAAACATCCACCGGGCGATCTTGAGCTGGCGCATGCGGGTGCGGCCGACATCGCCGCGGTACAGTCGGCACTCCATGGCGGTAGCGAGCTCATCCGCGCGGCGGAACGCCGAGATGAACAGCGGCACGAGAATCGGGATCATAGCCTTGGCACGCTGAATCAGGTTGCCGGAGTCGAAATCCGCGCCGCGCGCCTTCTGTGCCGAGATGATCTTCTCGGTTTCTTCGATGAGGGTCGGGATAAAGCGCAGTGCGATCGACATCATCATGGACAGCTCATGCACTGGCGCGTGCAGCTTTTTTGAGCGGAGAAAGCAGACGCTCGAGTCCGTCGGTCAGCTGAATCGGTGAGGTGGTGTAGGTGAGCATGGACGTTGCGATGATGAGCAGCATCAGGCGCAGAACCATGAAAATGGCCAGCTTAATGCCTTCCACACTGATGTGCAGGAAGTGCCACTGGAAAATGTAGGTACCCGGTGTATAGAACAGATTGAGCACCGCCGTGAAAATGACGATGAATAGGATCGGCTTGAGGCCGCGCAGCACCATTTTTGGCGAAATACGCGAAATACCGATGACAACGGCAAGAAATGCGATGATCAGCGCATAGGAAACCGGGCCTTGCGCGAGGAACAAAAGCACGATGAATGCCACCGTCAGCACGATCTTTACGCGCGGGTCAAGACGGTGCACCGCACTGTTGCCCGGAAAAAACTGACCGAGGGTAATATCCTTCAGCATTCGTGAGCAGCCTCCTTCCGCTTGCAGGCACGCAGGGCATCCATTGCCTGCGCTACGGTGTAGACCGAGGTATCAACATCGTGACCGCGCTTTTTCAGCTCAAGCATGACCTTGGTGATCATCGGGATGTCCAGTCCGGCGGCAATGATCTCGTCCGCGTGCGAGAAAACCTCGCGCGGCGTGTCGCAGAACAGCACCTTGGCGTGGTTCATCACAAGCAGACGGTCGGCAACCTGTGCGATATCCTCCATCGAGTGGGACACGATGAGGATGGTCGCGCCGGACTGCTTGTGGTAGCTGCGGACCAGCTCAAAAATCTCGTCACGGCCCGCCGGATCGAGGCCCGCGGTCGGCTCATCGAGCACGAGTACGTCCGGCCGCATGGCGATAACGCCTGCGATGGCTACGCGGCGCTTCTGACCGCCGGACAGCGCAAACGGGGACTGGTCGGCAAGCTCACGCGCAAGACCGACTGCCGCCATGAACTCGCGCACCCGCTCGTCAATCTCATCCTGCGGCAGCTTCATGTTGGTCGGACCATAGGCGATGTCCTTCGCGATGGTCTCCTCGAACAGCTGGTATTCCGGATACTGGAATACCAGGCCGACGCGGAAGCGCGTTTCGCGGCTGCACTTGCCCTTGGCATCCCAGATGGACTTGCCGTCGAGCAGGACCTCGCCTTCGGACGGCTGCAGCAGACCGTTCAGGTGCTGAATGAGCGTAGACTTGCCCGAACCGGTGTGACCGATCACACCGAGAATTTCGCCTTTTTTCGATTTTCAGGTCAACATGGTCAAGCGCAACACGCTCAAAGGGGTGCCTGCGCCGTAAACGTGCGTCAAGCCCCGCGTTTCAAGTATGGTTGACATAAGATTCTCCTTCGGATAATCAATGGAGAATGGAAAATTGCTAATGGAAAGTTAAGGTGTCCGTGCGAGGCACGGTTATAAATGCGCCGTGCAGCGGCGGAACCATCATTCGCCATTCTCCATTTCAATTTTTCAATTCAAATATTCTTGTTCGAGAATATCTGCACATTCCTCGATCGAAAGTGCGTCGATCGGCAGCTTTTCGCCGTCCTGCTGATCGAGGTCGTACAGGACTTCGATGGTCTGCGGCACGGTCAGGGAAGCCGCGCGCAGCTTGTCCACCTGCGTGAAGATCTCGCGCGGAGCGCCGTCCATCAGCACGTTGCCCTTGTGCATGACAACCACACGCTGCGCCTGTACGGCCTCGTCCATGTGGTGGGTGATAAGGATAACGGTGATGCCGAATTTGCGGTTCAGCTCACGGACAACATTCATGACCTCACGGCGGCCCTGCGGGTCGAGCATGGCGGTCGGCTCATCGAGTACAACGCAGCGCGGCATCATGGCGATAACGCCTGCGATTGCGATTCGCTGCTTCTGTCCGCCGGACAGACGGTGCGGCGCCTGTGCACGGTATTCGTACATGCCGACGGCACGCAGTGCATCGTCAACGCGCTTGCGGATCTCTGCGGGCGGCACGCCCATGTTCTCCAGCGCAAATGCAACATCTTCTTCAACAACGGTAGCGACAAGCTGGTTGTCCGGGTTCTGGAATACCATCGAGACGGTCTTGCGCACCTCATAGGTGTTGTTTTCGTCGCGGGTGTCCATCATGTCAACGTAGCATACGCCGCCGGTCGGCAGACGGATCGCGTTGAAGCAGCCGGCAAGCGTACTCTTGCCCGAGCCGTTGTGACCGAGCACCGCGACGAACTCGCCGCGCCGGATGGAAAGATTTACGCCCTTTAGCACAGGAACGGAAAGCTGTCCGTCCTCGGTGGGATAGGCGTACTGCAGGTTTTCGGTTTTGATGATTTCACTCATTTATTTTCGTCCTTCGGTAAAAAGGTTATTATTCTTCCGCGATAAACCGTGCCGACGAGCCGCACGGCAGTACCAGACCGGTCGATTCGACCGGCAGGCCAAGCTCCTGCGCCTCAATCTTGCCGGCGGCGCGTTTGCCTGCGGTGATGCCGAGCAGATAGCTCATCACAGACGGCGCAAGGCCGGTGGAATAGCTGGAAATAAGCACGAACAGCGGCTTGTCGCTCAGCACGCCCATGGTCAGGTCAATGAAGTCGGCAACGTCCTCCTCAATCTTCCACGTCTCGCCGGACGGACCGCGGCCGTAGCTCGGCGGGTCCATAATAATCGCGTCGTACTTGCGTCCGCGGCGGATCTCGCGCTGCACGAACTTTTTGCAGTCGTCCACGATCCAGCGGATCGGGCGGTCACTCAGGCCGGAGGACGCGGCGTTCTCCTTGGCCCACTGCACCATGCCCTTGGACGCGTCAACATGGCAGACGGACGCGCCGGCGTTTGCCGCCGCGAGCGTTGCACCGCCGGTGTAGGCGAACAGATTGAGCACGTTGATCGGGCGGCCTGCGTGACGGATCATCTTGTCGATAAAATCCCAGTTGGCAGCCTGCTCGGGGAACAGACCGGTATGCTTGAAGCTCATCGGCTTGAGCTGGAACGTCAAATCGCCATAGTGGATGGCCCACTGCTCGGGCAGCTTGCGGATTTCCCACTTGCCGCCGCCTGCGTTTGAGCGATGATAGATAGCGTTTGGCTTGTTCCAAACCTTACAGTCCTTGTCGCGCGGCCAGATAGCCTGCGGGTCGGGGCGCTGCAGAATCTGATTGCCCCATCGTTCAATTTTTTCACCGCCGCCGCAGTCGAGCACGGCGTAGTCCTTCCAATGATCTGCGATCCACATAAATATTCTCCATTACATTATATATAAGTAGTTGTTTACACAATAATTCAGTATCTATTCTACCACCAAATATGCACTAACGCAATGAAAAGCGATTAGAAATAAAAGATGTCAAGACAGCGTATTTTGGCGAATACAGCAAAACGGCTGCACCGCAAAGTACAGCCGTTCGAGCGGGAAAAGCGGTCAGAACCGTTCGCAGTAGCCTTCGCCGCCGTTTGCAAGCGACTTGAGGGCAGTTTCGCGGCGTTCCTCAGGCTCGTCCGAGATACATACCGCATCGGTCAGCACCTGCCGCGCCTGATACGGCAGATCGAAGAATTGCTCCATTGCCTGCGGACTGTGTCCCATTTCCTGCATAAAATGAAAGGGAATCTCACCGGAGACCTGTTTTTTCCTGTCTTGTGCCATAATTGCACGCTCCTTTCGATTGCAGTATCTCCGGGAATCGTGCTATAATACCATTATAAAATTAGTAATGAGTAATTAGAAATTAGTAATTATAGAGTGGAGAGTGAAGAGTTGAGAGTGGAGAGCACCTTATCGCTTCACTCTGCAATCTCCACTCTTCACTCTCATATCAAGGGGTAAGAAATGGATTTACAGAAGAACAAGGTTTATCGTTGTCAGATTACGGATTACACAGCGGACGGCACGGGGTTTGCGAAAATCGAAGGCCGGGCGGTATTTGTGCCGCGTACGGCAGTTGGCGATCAGTGCGATGTCCGCATTGTCAAGGTGACGAAAAATGTGGCGTTCGGCAGGGTAGAAGATTATTGTGCCGTCGGCACAGCGTACTGCGCCTGCGTGTCCGGTGGCGGATAAGTGCGGCGGCTGCTGTTATCAGCACATCACCTACGGGGAAGAACTGCGTGCGAAGGAGAAAAAGGTGCGTGATGCGCTGACGCGCATTGGCGGTCAGGACGGCGCAAAGCTGCTCGGCATTACGGGTGCGCCGACGACTGAGCATTACCGCAACAAGGCGCAGTATCCGGTCGGACGGGACAAAGAAGGCAGCATCGTTACCGGCTTTTACCGTCCGCGCAGCCACGACATTGTGCCGGTGGGGACATGCCTCATCCAGTCGGAAACGGCGGACAAGATTGCCGCCGTGGTGCGTGAATGGATGACGGAATTTTCGGTCATGCCGTACGATTATGAGAAAAAACGCGGTACGATTCGGCATATTTACGTTCGCGTGGGCGAAAAAAGCGGGGAGAGCCAGCTGACGCTTATTTCCGCGACGAAGAAAATGCCCAAACTGGATGTGCTGGTCGAGCGTCTGCGCGCGGCAGCGCGTCGCTGACGGGTATTCTGCTCAACCACAACCAGCGCGACGACAACGTGATTCTGGGTACCCGGACGGATGTTCTCTGGGGTGAGCCTGGAGGACCGCCTGTGCGGGAGGACCGCCCGAGGCGTTTTATCAGGTCAATCACGCGGGCCAGCGCCTGTATTTTGGTGGACTCGCCCTGAGGCGTTTTACTGCGGTCAGGTCAATCACGCTGGCGCTGGCCGAGCACGCAAAGACTGCCATTGGCGTGGAAATCGTACCGGAGGCCATCGAAACTCCGCAACGGCATGGAAAACACAGAGTTCTTCTGTGCGGATGCGGGTCAGGCAGCGGCTGGCCAAGACCGTGCTGGTGGTCGATCCGCCGCGCAAGGGTCTGGACGCGACTGCACGCGACGCGATTCTTAAAATGCAGCCGCCTAAGGTCGTGTACGTTTCGTGCGACCCGGCAACGCTTGCACGTGATGTGGCGCGAACTGGATTATCTAATCTACAATGATCCGGTTGGATATGCAGACTTGATATTGAACGGTGATCCCGAAATTTATCTAAAAACTGTAACTGAATGTAAACCCTTAGATTAAAACTCAGCCCTCTGCCTTTTCCTTGGCAGAGGGCCGTTTTTTGCTTAACAGGTATTGAGCATCCCTTAATTGCTCTACAACACTGCATTTCGCTGCATTGTCATACATCATGCAAGGAATCAGCCACCCCAGCAGAAGAAACATACTGCCCAGCATTTTTCCTGCAAGAGGTCCCACCGCCAGCGACAGAATAAAGGCCGCCGATACGGAGGACATTGCGTAAAACAACCCCTCGTAGATCAGCATGGTTTTGAGCTGCCGGTTCGTCATTCCTACAGCCTGAAGCACAGCAAATTCACGGCGGCGGGAAAGAATACCGGTCATCATGGCGTTGAAGAAATTTAAGAGTCCCACCAGCCCGATGAGAGCACAGAGGATACCACCTACCAGAACGAACATCTGCCGGAACTGAGCAAATTCAGAGCGAGCCGTGGCCTTGCTTTCATACATCAAGGGTGAAAACTCACCGGCAGTGAGCTTCGATAGATATTGCTCTGCTTCGGCCTCGTCCGCTTCGTCCGCTGTGTCGAACAGGTAGAGCAGCGGAATGGCCGCACCACCGCTGTCCCTCTGTGCGGTAAAACTGTCTCATATCCAATACCACCATAACGATTACTCATGGAATACGGAAGCTCTACCAAGGCGCAGACCATGTACTCCACATCTCTGGCTCCATACAGTTTTTCCTGAAGGTACTCCTCCGGTGTATCTTCGGTGCAGAGTTCCCCGGTGCGGCTGTCGATATATTTCACATCGTCCGCATAGGTAGCGGTAATCGTGTCTCCCACCTTGGGGTAGTATTCAAGATTGGGCAGATTACCGTAGTCATCTAAGGAAACCGCAATGGCAATGGCGTTATTGTCCGGCTCCAACATGGGAGAAATATCTCCGTCGAACACTTGCAGCTTGTCAAACAGACTGTTATCCAGAGCCTCAATTCTGGTCTTTCCCATCACCATATTGCCCCGGTGCTCCAGACGGCTCATATGGCTGTCCAACTGCTCGGCGCTTTCGAACCATGCATAGTCCTGCCGCAGAGCATCCTCCGTCATCCACAGGTATGCGATTTTTCGCACAGCATATCCCGTGCCGGAAAGACTGGCCTTTGTGTTTGCTGCGATCTCTCCGATCTGTTCCGGCGTGATGAATTCATCTGCTGAGTTGTAACGGAAATAGTCGGGTGTGCTGACGATAAAATCGGCGCAGGTCATGGCGGATACATACTTCTCCATGCTGAAGCCGCCCACAAAGGTACACAGTGCATTGAACAGTGTCACCGACAGAGCCAGAGACACCACCACCAGTACCGTCTTTTTCTTGTTTCGTCCCAAATTGGCAAAGGCCATCTGATGGAGCTTCGCTCCCCGGGTGCTGCGCCGTTTTTTCTTGGTCTGCATCGCATCCGTATATTTGGTAGCCTCCACCGGAGAGACCTTAGCTGCCATTTTTCCGGGCTTGGAACAGGACAAGAGCACCGTCAACAAGGCGAACAGCATAGAACCAAGGAAGATCACAGGCGATGTGCTGATGGTGGTGATGCCTGCATCCAACCGGGTGGAGCGCAAGACAACAGGAACCAGAACAGCGCCAATGCCGTAGCCCAGCAGCAGCCCTGCCGGAATACCGATCAGACAAAGCAGAAGTGCCTGCTGGCGAATGATACGTTTGAGCTGCCGGGGCGTTGTGCCAATGGTTTTCAGAAGTCCGTAAAACCGGATATCCCCTACAACAGAGATCTGAAAAATGTTATAGATGATAAGATACCCCGTGAAAATCACCAGCAGCAAAAAAGCTGCTATGGCGACCATCAGCTCTGGATCGAGCTGTGACTCCAGCTGGGATGAGGTATATCCTAGTTCATCATAGTCCCAATAGCCCACCAGCGTAAAGGTATCTGTTACAGTAAAGGCGGTTTGATCCTTGTCCGTAATGGAATAGGAAACCGTGACCTCGGCGCCCAGCTCCGGCGTTACGCCAAGCAGCTGCAACGCTGCCGTATCCATGGCTTGTAGGGCGATCCAGCCCACCCAGCATATGCAGCAGGGTAGACTTGCCGGAGCCGGATGTACCGACAATCGCCACAAATTCACCTTTCTGCACACTTAAATCCACTCCGTCCAGCGCATGAACCGCATTATTGCCGGAGCCATAAATTTTTTCAGGTTTTTGCCTGTAAAACTTCCATAAACGAGTACCTCCATGAAAAAATCTGTATGTATGCAAAGAAATCATCCTTTGATACATACAGATTATCGCATAGGAATCTTTCCACATTCTTTCCGGCGGAAAATGAAATCTAACAGTTTTGATAGAATTGTTGTTATTTCGGCAGAAAATATTGCGGGACTTTTCCTACGCCGATCAGTGCT
>VOFG01003956.1_pt1 | contig 64453 bp, 76 predicted proteins | sample 5384171 | NCBI WGS metagenome assembly VOFG01 (sample SAMN12384726, study PRJNA508395) | human gut metagenome | isolation source: healthy gut F | host: Homo sapiens
CAGCAGCGGAACCGGATGGACATCATCTATGTTACCGTGGTGATTCTGGTCCTGATGGTCTCTGTTATCCAGATCATTGGCAATACCATTGCAAAACGCAATACACACTAACGAAACAACATATTACAAATCAGGAGGACTTTTTATGAATCGTATTTTCTCTGCTTTTACGGCTATTTTACTGACTCTTTCCCTGACCGCCTGCGGTGCGGCCAAAACAGCACCGCCGCGCCTGCTGACGATCCTTCCGCCGCAGCCAGTCAGGATGTCACGGTCCGCATCGGTCTCACCGGCACCTTTAACAGGACATTTGGGCACCCGCCGCGGAGGAACTGGCGCAGGAGGGATCCATCTGGAATTTGTCCAGTTCTCAAATTTCTCTCTGCCTAACGATGCCCTGAACAGCGGCGATATTGATCTGAACGCCTTCCAGCATCACGCTTTCCTGGAAAATGAGATTGCCAACTATGGCTATGACATCACTGCCATCGGCGACACCTATGTTGTGGCGATGAATGTCTATTCCGATAAGATCAACGATCTCTCTGAGTTGAAGGACGGCGACAAGATCGCGATCCCCAACGATGCGACTAACGAGGGCCGCGCCCTGAAGCTGCTGGAATCCGCCGGAATTCTGGAGCTTGATCCCGCTGCCGCGCATCTCCCACCATTGCGGACATTACGGGCTATCAGGTGCAGGTCGAGTTTGTGGAGGTAGATGCCAATCTGGTGTATTCCACACTGCCTGACGTGACGCTGGCGGTCATCAACGGCAACTATGCGCTGGACAGCGGCCTGACTGCGGATGAAGCCCTGTACAAAAAAGCGATTATACGGACAACAGCTATTTCGGACTGATCGCCGCCCGCACAGAGGATGCGGAAAATCCTGTCTATCTGCGGATCGTGGAGGCATACCAGACCCAAAAAGACGATCGATATTTTCAACAACGAGTTCGCCGGCTTCTTCCTGCCTGCGTGGGAACTGGATGTCGGCTGAAAAGCGGAAACGGCCCGGTAAGGACAGAAAGGAATGCTTGAACATGCCGGAAATTCAAATCTCCAAGGAAAAGGCTGCGGCGCTTTACCGCACGATGAAGCTGATCCGCTGCTTTGAGGAAAGCGTGAAGCGGGACTATCTGAACAAGGAGCTTCCCGGATTTGTGCATCTGTACATTGGGGAAGAGGCCATTGCCGCCGGTGTTTGCGCTGCCCTGCGGCAGGATGATCTGATCGAATCCACGCACCGCGGGCATGGACACTGCATTGCCAAGGGCGCGGATATTGACCGGATGATGGCGGAGATTTACGGTAAGGAGACCGGCCTTTGCCACGGCAGAGGCGGCTCCATGCAATTGCGGATTTTTCCGTCGGAATGCTGGGCGCCAACGGCGTTGTAGGCGGCGGGTACAATCTGGCGGTAGGCGCGGCACTGGCAAATCGCAGGATATTTCATAATGACAAGGTGTCCGTGGTGTTTTTCGGCGACGGCGCGGCGAATCGCGGCACCTTCCATGAGGCGCTGAATGCAGCGTCCGCGTGGAAGCTTCCGGTAGTTTTCGTCAACGGATGAACCATTGGGCCTCCACGACGCCCTATCGCACCACCTGCAATCTGGAGTACATTTCCCAGCGGGCCGCAGGCTATCAGATCCCAGGCGTAACGGTGGACGGGCAGGATGTCCTCGCGGTATATGCCGCGGCGCAGGAGGCGGTGGACCGTGCCCGCCGCGGTGAGGGACCGACTCTGCTGGAAGCGCGGACCTATCGGATCGAGGGACATTTCGTAGGAGACCCGGAGGTGTACCGGGATCATGACGAAACCATGCGTATCTTCCGCGAGACAGACCCACTGAAGCGTTTCCGGGAAGAAGCTGTGCGAAGTCTGCACTTTACCGAGGCGGAGCTGGATGAAGCAGACGCGGCGTGTGTACAGCGCATTGCGGACGCAAAGCGCTTCGCGCTGGAGAGCCCCTACCCGGACGCCGCCGATTACCAGAAATATCTCTATGCGGACTGACAGGAGGAAATTTTTGTGCGTACGATAACTTTTGCACAGGCAACCCCTGGAGGCAATGGCTGTGACAATGGAAGAAGATCCCGCCGTGTTTGTCATGGGAGAGGATATTGCGCGGCAGGGCGGTATTTTCGGCCAGTTCAAGGATCTGGCCCGCCAGTTTCCCGACCGTGTGATCGACACGCCGATCTCTGAGACGTTCATCGTCGGCGGCGGTGTGGGCGCAGCGCTGGCAGGCGCCCGTCCGGTGGTGGATATGCACTATGCGGATTTCCTCAGCGTCGCAATGGATGAGGTGTTCAACCAGATGGCAAAGGCGCGGTTCATGTTCGGCGGTCAGGCCAGAATGCCCATTGTGCTGCGGGCACCGGATGGACAGCTGACCAATGGCGCCGCCCAGCATACGCAGTCGGTGGAGGCATGGTTCACGCATATTCCGGGGTTAAAGGTCATCTCGCCCTCCAATCCCTACGATGCCAAGATGACCCTGATCGCCGCTATCCGCTCGGATGACCCGGTGATCTATTTTGAGAATAAGACACTGCTGAAGGAGAGCGGCGAAGTGCCGGAGCTTGCGGACGAGGTTCCCTACGAGCTGGGGAAAGCGCGGGTGGAGCGGGAAGGCGCGGACGTGACCATCGTTTCCTATTCCATTGAATGAAGCATGCCCGCGCTGCCGCAGACGCACTGGAAAAAGGGGATACAGCGCGGAAGTCATCGACCTGATCTCCCTTGCTGCCCTGGGATCGTGAAGCCGTGCTGCGCTCTGTGCGGAAAAACCCACCGTCTGTGTATTCTGCACGAGTCCATCAAGCAGGGCGGCTTTGGCGGAGAAATTGCCGCCACGGTGGCGGAGGATGCCTTTGATGCACTGAAGGCGCCTATTTTGCGGATCGGCGCGCCGTTCTGCCCATCGCCCTTTTCTCCAACACTGGAGCCGCAGGTCCGTTTGTCAGACGAGAAGATCACCCGTGATCTGCTGAAGCTGCTGGAATATCGCTGATCCCAGCTGTGTGTGCATCATGGGGAAGACTGCCGGGATCACGGCATAGCAATTTAAAGAGTTGGAGGAATGCCCCGTGCAGACATTGGAAACAGCATTGAAAACGATCATACAGGATGCGGACAGGCTTATCTTCCGCGGAATTGAAGAAAAATATCTCAGCGATGCTCTGGGACGGCGCAGAGGTACGGCGGAGGCGCTGGTATTTCCGTTGAACACGCAGGAGGTCAGCAGCGTACTGCGCTATGCTCATGAGAACCACGTTCCGGTCACCTCGCGGCGCGGGAACCAATCTGGTGGGCTCCACGGTACCTGTCAAGGGCGGCATCATCCTTGACCTTTCCCGCATGAATCGGGTGCTGGAGTTGGATGAGGACACCATGACGATCACCGTAGAGCCGGGCATCCTTTGCAGGAGGTGCAGGCGTATGTGGAGCGGCGCGGCTTTTTTACCCGCCGGACCCCGGCGAGAAGGCGTCCAGCATCGGCGGCAACATCAGCACCAATGCCGGCGGGATGCGGGCGGTAAAAGTACGGCGTCACCCGCGACTATGTGAGGGGACTGGAGGTCGTCTTGGCGGACGGGACGGTCTTGCAGCTCGGCGGCAAGCAGGTCAAGGATGCCAGCGGCCTATCCCTCAAGCACCTGCTGATCGGCTCCGAGGGGACGCTAGCCGTCCTCACAAAATGTGTGCTGCGGCTGCTGCCAAAGCCGGAGACTGCCGTCAGCGTTCTGGTTCCTTATCCCGATCTGAATACCGGTATCCGGAGCGTGCTGACAATTCTGCGTGCGAATGCGAACCCCACCGCAGTGGAGTTCATGGAGCGGAAGGTCGTGGCTCTGGGCGAGGACTTCTCCGGTGTGCGCTATCCCCGTCCCGATGCAGGCTCCTATATTCTTCTGACCTTTGACGGTCACCAGGGCGAGGTGGAGGCCAACGCCGCGCGGGTGCGTGAGCTGGCACTGGAAAACGGCGCGCTGGATTACATCGTACTCACCGACCCGGCACAGGCGGCGGACATCTGGAAGGTCCGGGGCGCATTGGTCAAAGCGGTAGAAGCCGTTTCGAACAGGAGCCGGTGGATATTGTAGTACCCATCAGCCATACGGCGGATTTCATCCGCTTCATCAACGAACTGGAAACCTCCTCCGGCATGCGGATGATCAGCTTCGGCCATGCCGGGGACGGCAACGTGCATCTGTGCGTTGTCCGCGGCAGCCGTGATGAGGATACCGCAGCGGGAGCTGCACACCAATATGGACGCCGCCTACGCAGAGGCCTATCGGCTTGGCGGCGTGGCCTCCGGCGAACATGGCATCGGTCTTTCCAAGCGGCGATATTTTCTGCGGGAGACGGCGGCGGAGAACCTCGCCGCGATGAACGCGATCAAGGATGCTTTTAGACCCGCTGCACATTCTCAACGATCAAAAATCTTATATCAAAGGAGATACCGACCATGCAGAGCCTTTCTGAACGAACCGCCAGCTTTACCGACTCCGTCATCCGCCGGATGACGCGGATCTCTCTGCAATACAATGCGGTAAACCTGTCTCAGGGCTTTCCGGATTTTGAACCCCCAAAGGAGATCCTTGACCGTCTGGCTCAGGTGGCCTACGAAGGCTATCACCAGTATTCCATCACCGGGGCGCGCAGGACTTCCGGGAAGCGCTGGCCGCCAAGCAGTCCCGTTATATGGGCCGCACCATCGACCCCAACAGCGAGATCGTCACTACCTGCGGCAGCACAGAAGCCATGATGGCCGCGATGATGACCGTGACCAATCCCGGCGACAAGGTTGTGATTTTCTCCCCGTTCTATGAGAATTACGGCGCAGACACCATCCTTTCCGGCGCGGAGCCCATCTATGTGCCGCTGACGCCGCCTGATTTTCGGTTTGATCCCAATGTGCTGGAGGATGCCTTCCGCCAGCACCCCAAGGCACTGGTGCTCTGCAATCCCTCCAATCCCTGCGGCAAGGTCTTTACCCGCGAAGAGCTGGAGACCATTGCGGCGCTGGCCGCCAAGTACGATGTGTATGTCATCACCGACGAGGTCTATGAGCACATCGTCTACGCCCCTCACAGACATACCTATTTTGCCGCGCTGCCGGGGAATGTGGGAGCGGACCATTTCCTGCTCGTCTCTCCAAGACCTATTCCATCACCGGCTGGCGCTTGGGGTACATCATCGCCCCGCCGGAGATCATTGACCGCGCGAAAAAAGGTGCATGATTTTCTGACCGTTGGCGCGGCGGCCCCCTTGCAGGAGGCGGTGATCCCGGGACTGAAATTCGGACAGGAATACTACGATGATCTGCTGGCGAAATATACCCACAAGAAGGAGCTGTTCCTCAAAAGGGACTGGATGACCTGCGGCATCATCCACAATGACCCGGAGGGGCTTACTATGTCCTGATGGATATCGCCGAATTCGGCTATGACAGCGATCTGAAATTCTGCGAGGATCTGGCCCGGCTGGTAGGCGTCGGGGCCGTGCCCGGCTCCAGCTTCTTCCGCGAGCCGGTGAACCATCTGATCCGCTTCCATTTTGCCAAGAAGGACGAGACGCTTCTGAATGCTCTGACCCGTCTGGAAAGCCTGCGGAGCAAAAATCCCATCCCGCAAAAGGAACTGAAAGAGACCGCTCTCAAGCGGGAAGCCTTGCAAGAGCAGGGCGTATCTGTCAGCTGTGCTGCGAGAAACCCGCGCTGTCCGAGATTGCAGCGGTATGATTTCCCCGCCGGCAGCCGGATGGGGGCGACCCCATGCCCACATGGGAAAGACCGGCGCTTACCGAGCCAAGCGGCTGCATTTGGACCACTGTCCCGCAAGGATGGCGGCTTTGCATTTCATACAAATATTGTTAAAACAAACAAGAAAGGTAGGATATACAGAAAAAGATTTGAGAGAATCAGAAAAGTGAGGAAAACCCTCTTGACATTGGAAAAGAAAGAGTAGTTTTTTCACTTCAACAATTTCACACACCCAATCACATTGGGTCAGATAGCGCGGCTGACTTTTGTCCAAAGAGGAATGGTTCCTGTGCCGTTTTCTGCTGGCTCGTCGGAGAAGATCCGCCGGACTGTCACAATTTGTGGAGCGCTATCGAAGAGTCGGCAAGCCGTTTTCGGTTTTGCGGGTATTGCAGATCATTTGCCGTAAATGCTCCACACGAGCATTTACGGCTTTTTCTGTTTCCGAACTCGTTGGCGCGGACAACGAAGGGCCGACTCCCCCCCACGGAGCCAATTTCCATTCAGAAAGGAAGCAACACCATGAACCTCAGAAGAACCATCGCTACCCTGCTCGCAGCCCTCATGCTGCTTGCCCTCACCGCCTGCGGCGCGGGCACGGCGTCTCCCGCGCAGGACGCAAACGGCCCGGCAGAGGAAACAGCTTCTTCCACGACCGAAAGCAGCCAGTTCCGCGTCGGCATGGAATGCGCCTACGCGCCGAGCAACTGGCAGGAGAGCGCCGCGACCGACACCAACGTTCCCGTGGAAAACGTCGCCGGCGCTTACGCCGAGGGCTATGACGTGCAGATCGCGCGCATCCTCGCCGATCAGCTCGGCAAGGAGCTGGTCATCGTCAAGCTCAGCTGGGACGGCTTGATCGACGCGCTCAATCAGGGTCAGATCGACGCCATCATCGCCGGCATGATGGACACCGCCGAGCGCCGCGAATCCATCAACTTCTCCGACCCGTACAAGGAGACGATCTACAGCATGATGGTGCTCGCCGGCTCGCCGTATGAGAACGCGGCCTCCATTCAGGACTTCTCCGGCGCCGCCGTGCTCGGTCAGCAGGGCACCGCGCTCGACGATGTCATCGACCAGATCGAGGGCGTCGAGCACCTCAGCCCCGTCGGCAGCGTACCCGACATGATCTCTCGCCTGCAGCAGGGCACCTGCGACGCCATCGTCATCAACGAGGAGAGCGCCCCGGGCTACCTCGCCTCGAATCCCGATTTCCGTCTCATCACCTTCAGCGAGGGCAACGGCTTCACGCTGCCCGCCAAGGGCTCCTGCGTGGGCCTGCGCAAGTCCGACACCGAGCTGCTCGCGCAGATCAACGAGATCCTTGCCACCATCGACAGCGACGCGCGCACCGAGATGTGGAACACCGCCGTCGCCAACCAGCCGAAGTAACCGGCGGCTTCACGCCGCATAAGGAGGAAGCACCATGAGAGGAACCCCTGCGTCCCGCGGTCAGAGCTTCATCGCACGGGACCACCGTTATGTTTATCTGGGCGGCAGCGTCATCGCCCTCGTCGGCCTGAGCCTGTGGTATTCCGCGCCCAGTCCGTACAGCTTTCTGCCCGCCGGCTCCGTGCCCGGCACGGTGCTCGCCGCGGTCTGCTATTTCTTTTTGGCCGTCAGCACGCTGGCGCTGCTCGTGAAATGGACGCACTGGAGCAGCTACGGCGAGACCATTCTCAAGCGCCCCTTCATCGTGCGGCTGAGCCGTTATCTCTCCTATCTGGACGCCGCGGCTGCCGCGCTGCTCGCGCTTGACCGCTTCGTGCTCAAGCTCGCCTACGTCGTCCACGCCGCCGTCCGCGCCGAGAGCAACCCCACCGGCACGCTCTCCTCCATGGTCTACATGGCCTACAACCAGCGCTCGCTCTTCGTCACCGGCGTGTGGACGACCGTTCAGCTTGCGCTGGCCGGCACGGCGATCGCGTTCGTGCTGGCGCTTCTCATGGTCTTTCTCCGCATTCAGGAGCCCGACAAGCGCAACAACGACTTTGTGAAGCTTATCAAGATCGTCGCGAACAAATTCGCCCGCTTCTACATCTTCGTCATCCGCGGCACGCCGATGATGGTGCAGTCCCTCATCTTCTACTATGCGATCTTCAATCTCTTCAAGCGCACCGGCATGAGCGTCACGGAGATCAACCGCGTCTGGTCGCTCTTCATCTCCGGTCTTGTCACGGTCTCGCTCAACTCAACCGCGTACCTTGCCGAGGTGCTGCGCGGCGGCATCCTCGCCGTCGACGCGGGGCAGATGGAGGCCGCGCGTTCGCTCGGCATGACGCACTGGCAGGCCATGCGCAGAGTCGTTTTCCCGCAGGCCATCAAAAATTCGCTGCCCGCCATCGGCAATGAGTTCATCATCAACATCAAGGATTCGTCCGTGCTGTGCGTGCTGGGCGTATCCGACCTGATGTTCATGACCCGCTCGGTCGCCGGCATTTATTATAAGGGCACCGAGTGCTACCTCATCGCCGCCACCGTTTACCTGTTCCTGACGTATCTTTCCTCGCTCCTGCTCAAGGCCATCACGGGAAGGATGACCGCGCCGGACAACACGAAGCGGCGCCAGGGCAATCAAACCGTCGATCTGGGTCTCCCCAGCTCGAACTGACAGGAGGACGCTATGACGAACGATCCCATCATCAAAATCGAACAGCTCGAAAAGTCCTTCGGCGACCTCCACGTGCTCAAGGGCATCAACTTGGAGGTCGACCGCGGCGAGGTCGTGTGCATCATCGGCGCGTCCGGCTCCGGCAAGTCCACGCTGCTGCGCTGCATCAATCTGCTGGAGGAAGCCGATTCCGGCCACATCTGGTTCGACGGGCAGGATCTCATGGACCTCAAGGTCGACCTCAACGCCCTGCGGCAGAAGATCGGCATGGTGTTTCAGGGCTTCAATCTTTTTAACAACAAATCCGTGCTGGATAACTGCACGCTCGCGCCCATGACGGTGCGGCACATTCCCAGGGCGCAGGCCGAGGAGACGGCCATCCGCCACCTCAAGGCCGTCGGGCTGGAGGATTTCATCCACGCCGACTCCCGCCGCCTCTCCGGCGGCCAGAAGCAGCGCGTGGCCATCGCCCGGGCGCTGTGCATGGAACCGGAGATCATGCTCTTTGACGAGCCTACCTCCGCTTTGGACCCGAGATCGTTGGCGAGGTGCTGGACGTGATGAAAAGTCTGGCCAAGGAGGGCATGACCATGGTGGTGGTGACCCACGAGATGGCCTTCGCCAAGGAGGTCAGCGACCGGGTGGTGTTCATGGACCAGGGCGTGATCCTGGAGCAGGGTACGCCCCAGGAGGTTTTCGGCAGTCCCGAGGGAGGCCCGCACCCGGGAATTCCTGAGCCGGTATCTGGAGGATAAAATGGCATGACGAAGCAGATTATCTGATTTTTTTCGCCCGGGAAACGATTACCCGGACTTTGACGGGGAGGGGGCGGTTGCCCGCCTTTCTCAGGCAATCCAATGTAAAACAATCAATTACGCGGACCACAGCCTGACGGACTACGGAGAATTTGACAAGCTCCACGCCCTGATGCACACCGGCTATCCCCCACGTTATGGCGGCCGGCATCTTTGAGCGGCTCGGCCACCACGCCGTGCTCATCACCATCCCCGGCAGCGACGAAACGCTGCGTCCCTGCCTGTATATGTCCCATCAGGACGTGGTGCCGGTGGTCGAGGGCACGGAGCAGGACTGGACCTATCCTGCCTTCTCCGGCGCGGTGGCGGACAGCTACATCTGGGGCCGCGGCACGCTCGATATCAAGGACCAGGTCTTCAGCATTCTGGAAGCAGCGGAGTATCTGCTCGCCCGCGGCAGGACCTTCCGGCGCACGGCCTACCTCGCCTTCGGTGACGATGAGGAAACGCTCAACACCGGCGCGCTGGCGATCTCCGACCACCTCAAGGCGCAGGGCGTGACGCTGGAATTCGTTTTAGATGAGGGCGGCGGCAAGATCGAATCCGGCGCGGCCTTCGGCGCTCCGGACATCGCCATCGCCCATGTGGATCTAATGGAAAAGGGCTACGCCGACCTGGAGCTGACGGTCCGCTCCATCGGCGGGCACTCGAGCCGCCCCTACGGCGGCACCTCGCTCGCCCATCTCGCCTGCGCCATCGCGGACATCGTCCGCAGCCCCTTCCCCGTGCGGCTCAATCCCGCCATGATGGGCGCGTTTGAAACGCTCGCGCCCTACATCACCGCCGAGCCGCTCAAAACGCTGACGCGGGACGTCCGCGCGAACGCGGACGCCATTGCGGCCTACTGCTATCAGTCCCCCGCGCTCTTTCCCTTTGTCACCACGACCATCGCTCCCACCGTCATTCAAGGCAGCAGCAGGGCCTGCAACGTGATGCCGCAGGATATGCAGGCGGTCATCAATTTCCGTCTTGCCGACGGCGACACGGCGAGAGCGTGATGGAGCACTGTAGGGAGGCGGTTCAGGACCCGACGGTGGAGCTACGCTACTTGCAGGCCAACGACCCCTCCGCCACTGCCCGGGCGGGACGGCTACGGCTACCGCGCGGTGGTGGACAGTATGCAGCGCTACTACCCCGACGTGGTGTTCGTTCCGTCCATGACCGTCGGCGCGACCGACGCGCACCAATACGAGCAGATCTGCGACACCTGCCTGCGCTGCTCGCCCTTCATGGCGGAGCCAGAGGAGGCCGCCTCCGGCGTCTCACGGGACGAACGAGCGCATTCTGGTCCGCGCCTATCTGCAGGGCATCCGCGTGCTCATCGACCTGATGGAGCACGTGAACCTATCCTGCTAATGTGCTAAGGCGCATATGTGTATACAAGGCCGCACTTCAGAAATTGAACAAGTGAAAAAGCTGCCGGAGAGTTGATTTCCCCGGCGGCTTTTTTGCGGTCAGCAGAAGGTTGGATTCCCGCAGAAAAATGCCCGAAGGAGATGTTCCTTCGGGCATTGCGTGTATTCGGCAGAAATCAGCTGCTTTTTCCCAGATACGCTTCCTTCACCCGGCTGTCCGCCAGCAGCTCCGCGCCGGTGCCGGACATGGTGATGGTGCCGGTCTCCAGCACATAGGCGAGGTCCGCGATCTTCAAAGCCATGTTAGCGTTCTGCTCCACCAGCAGCACTGTGACGCCCCTGCCGGTTGATCTCCCGGATAATGGAGAAGATGTCCTGCACCACCAGCGGGGCCAGACCCAGAGACGGTTCGTCCAGCATCATCAGCTTGGGGCGGGACATCAGCGCCCGGCCCACGGCCAGCATCTGCTGCTCGCCGCCGGAAAGGGTGCCCGCCAGCTGCCAGCTCCGCTCCTCCAGCCGGGGGAACAGACTGTAGACCCACTGAATGTCCTTGTCGATCTCCGCCTTGTCATGGCGGAGATAGGCGCCGATCTTCAGATTCTCCAGCACCGTCATATCCGGGAAGACCCGGCGGCCCTTCCGGACTCATAGCGATGCCGGTGGAGATGATCTTGTCGATGGACTTGCCCAGCAGCTCCTGACCGTCCCACTGGATGGAACCGCCGGAGCTTTTACAAGGCCGGTAATAGTCCGCAGGGTGGTGGACTTGCCTGCGCCGTTGGCGCCGATCAGCGTCACGATCTTGCCGTCCGGCACTTCCAGAGAAATGCCCCGGAGGGCCTGAATACCGCCGTAGTGGACCTGGAGGCTTTCAATTTTAAGCATCGTCCGCCACCCCCAGATACGCGTCGATGACGCGCTGATTTTTTTGAATCTCCGCCGGTGTGCCGTGGGCGATCAGCTTGCCAAAATCCAGCACATAGATGCGGTCGGAAATGCCCATGACCAGATTCATATGGTGCTCGATGAGGAAGATCGTGATCTTGAATTTCTCCCGGATCTCCCCGATAAAGGCCGTCAGCTCCTCCGTTTCCTGAGGGTTCATGCCGGCGGCCGGCTCATCCAGAAGCAGCAGCTTCGGCTCCGCCGCCAGCGCCCGGGCGATCTCCAGACGCCGCTGCTTGCCGTAGGGCAGGCTGGTGGCCAACTCGTTTTTACATCGGACAGGCCTACAATGTCCAGCAGCTTCTCCACCTCTGCCCGCTGTGCCGCCTCTTCTTTCCGATTCAGCCGGAACGCGGCGGAAAACACGCTGCTGGTGGAGCGGCAATGCTTGGCGATGAGCACATTGTCGAACACCGTCTGGGTCTTCCACAGCCGGATGTTCTGGAAGGTCCGGGCCATGCCCGCCCGGGTGATCTTATCCGGGGTAGGGGAGAGGGTCTCCGGGTAAAGTCCGTCACACTGGCCCTTGTACTGCTTTTTCATTTTACCCTGGGGGTGGTTTTCGATGATCTTCGCCCCATCGAACCACACCGCGCCGTTGGTGGGCTGGTATACGCCGGTGATGACATTGAAGGCGGTGGTCTTTCCCGCGCCGTTGGGTCCGATGAGGGCCACGATCTCCCCCTCGTTGACCTCCAGCTCCAGATCGTCCACAGCCACAACGCCGCCGAACTGCATGGTGATGTGATCCAGTCTCAAAAGCTGCTCACTCATGGCTGTACCGCCTCCTTCTTCGCTTTTTTCTGCCGCTTTTTCAGGAGATCCGGCAGCTCTTTATCTCCCATGATGCCCTTCCGGAAGAACAGCACCACCACCATGATGATGACGGAGAACACCACCATCCGGAAGCCGGTGCGCAGGAAGGGGACCTTGAAGCTGCCGATGTAGGTCTCGGCATCCAGAAATCGCAGCCACCATTCACTGGCCGCCACATACAGAAATGCCGCGATGCAGCTGCCGGAGATGGAGCCGATACCGCCGATGACCACGATCAGCAAGATCTCGTAGGTCATGGCCGTGGTGAACACCTTGGCCTGAGCCTGATTGGCGAACATAGCGAACAGGCCGCCGCCCACCCCGGCGAAAAACGAACTGATGCAGAAGGCCAGCCGCTTGTGGCGGGCCAGATTGATGCCCATGGCCTCTGCCGCCACCTCATCGTCCCGGATAGCCTTGAAGGCCCGGCCGTAGGTGGAGTTGATCAGCAGCACGATCACCGCCACGCACACCCCCGCCAGCAGAAACGGTACGAAGGTGGATAGCCGCAGGATCACCTTGCCGTCGGCATTCTGGATATTGAAGCTGGAGAAGGTGGGGAAGTTCTTCAAGGCGTTGGCGCCGTTGGTCACAGGGCCGAGGGGGTCCCACTGGAAAATGGCCCGGATGATCTCCGCGAAGCCCAGAGTGGCAATGGCCAGATAGTCGGATTTCAGACGCAGCACCGGCAGGCCGATGAGCCACGCCACCGCTGCCGCCACGCAGCCGCCCAGAAACAGGGCCAGCAGAACGCCCAGCACCAGCCCCACAGCCCCGCCGCCGAACAGCTCCGGCAGGGAGAAATTCACGGCGGAGCCGTTATAGAGATAGTACACCGCTTCCCGGTCCGCCGTAGGAATGGTGAGAATGGCGTAGGTGTAAGCGCCCAGCAGCATGAAGCCTGCCTGTCCCAGAGAAAACAGGCCGGTGAAGCCGTTGAGCAGGTTCATGGACACCGCCACCAGCGCATATACCGCGCCCTTTTTCAGAACGGTGAACAACATGCCCGTGGGCTTCATGGTGTTTTCCAGCAGGATGACCAGCGCCAACAGTGCCAGCGCGCAGAGCAGGGCGATCACCGTGCCCCGTTTGCTTTTCTTTTCGTTCAGCACAGTCGATCCCCCCTTACACTTTGTCCGTGACCTTTTCGCCGAACAGACCCGTGGGCTTCACGCAAAGCACCACGATCAGGATGGCGAAGGTAAAGGCATCGGAAAAGACGCTCCAATCAGAGCCCTTGATGACGCTCTCGCAGATACCGATGAGAAACGCCCCCACCACGGCACCGGGAATGGAGCCGATACCGCCGAATACCGCCGCTACGAAGGCCCGCAGCCCCGGCAGGGAGCCGGACAGGGGGACGATGGACTGGTAGTTGGTGAAGTACAGCAGGGAGCCGATGGCCGCCAGCAGAGAGCCGATGATGAAGGTCACGGAGATCACGCTGTTGATCCGGATGCCCATGAGCTGCGCGGTTTCAAAATCCCGGGACACAGCCCGCATGGCCATGCCGATCCGGGTGTGGTTGATGAGCTGGGTCAGGGCCGCCACCAGAAGTACCACCAGCACCGGCGTGACCACCGTCACATACTTGGTGGATACCCCCGCGATGGTCAGTTGGTTGGACAGACCGGGCAGAGCGGGGTACATCTGGGGCAGGCCGCCGGTGACGTAGGTCGCCAGATTTTGCAGCAGATAGCTGACACCGATGGCGGAGATCATCACCGACATCCGGGGGGCTGTCCGCAGAGGCTTGTAGGCCGCCCGCTCGATGATGAAGCCCAGCAGCACCGTCAGAATGATCATCAGGGGAATGGCCGCGGCCAGCGGCAGGCTGGCGCTGAGGTAGACCATCATCAAACCGGCTACCATGAATACATCGCCGTGAGCGAAGTTGATCAGCCGCAGGATGCCGTAGACCATGGTATAGCCGATGGCGATGAGGGCGTACTGCCCGCCCAGCGATATGCCGGAGAGCAGAATGGAGATGCCGTATTGCACGGGGAATCCCTCCCTTTTCTTTCAAGTTTTACGCGGAAAGCACGCGGCGGAGCCGCCTTGAAAAAAGCCGCGGAGCGGCTGCTTTCGGGGCGGTCCCGGCCTTGGGGCACTTTTACGCGAACCGTCTATAAACGGTAAGACCGCCTGGCGGGGGAGTCCCCGCCAGGCAGGTCGGCAGGATCGGATCAACCGGCTTTCTGCATCGTTTCCAGAGCCCAGGCGTTGTTGGCGGTGTCAGCCACCTTGATGTAGGCAGTGTCGCGGATAGCGTCGCCGATGTCGTCAAAGGCGATGTCGCCGGTGACGCCGGTGTAGGTCACACCGGGCAGCGCGGCCTTTACAGCGGCGGGATCGGTGGAGCCGGCGGCCTTCAGAGCCTCCAGCGCCACATAGTAGGCGTCATAGCCCATGGCGGTGACGGCTGCGATGGTGTCATTGCCGCCGTTGTTGGTCATGGCGGTGGCGTCCTCGTTCAGCCAGGCCTTGATGCCATCGTCGAATTCGGGAGAGCCGCCCTCCTGATAGAAGGTGGAGACATACAGCTTCACGTCAGAACTGGAAGCGGCTTCCAGAACCATGTTGCTGTCCAGCGTATCGGAGCCCAGAATGGGGATCTCCAGACCCATGGAAGCGGCCAGCTTCACGATCTGAGTGGAGTAGGAGATGGACACGGGGCAGAAGATGACTTCCGCGCCGGAGGAGACGGCCTTCGACAGGTAGGTGCTGAAGTCGGAGGTGTTGGTGGGGAAGGAGTCGGTGATGACCTCGCCGTCAAAGGCGTCGGTGAAGTACTTGATCAGGCCCTGATCATACTCGTTGCCCAGCTCGCCCAGACAATAGGCCTTCTTGGCGGAGAACTTCTCCTGCGCGAAGTTGGCCAGAACGGTGCCCTGGAAGGGGTCTAGGAAGCAGATGCGGAAATAGTAGTCATTGCCCGCGGTGACGCCGGGGTTGGTGCAGGTCACGCCGATGGCGGCCAGACCCGCTTCACCGAAGATGGGGCCGCCGGCCATGGCGCAGCTGGAGCCGTAAGTACCCAGCACCAGAGAAACGTCCTTGCTCACCAGCTCAGAAGCGGCGGTAGGAGCCTTGGCGGAATCGGAGCCGTTATCGGCATAGACCAGCTCCACCTTGTAGGTCTCGCCGCCGATGTCCACGGTGGGGGTCATGTGGTTGGCGTACTGCATACCCAGCATCTCCTGCTTGCCGCCGGCGCCGGAGTCGCCGGTAGCAGGTTCAAATACGCCGATCTTTACAACTTTTTCACCGGAAGCGGCGTCAGAACTGCTCTGGCTGTCGCTGCTGGCATCGCTGGAGCTGTCAGCGCCGCAGGCCGCCAGACTCATGGACATAGCCAGCGCCAGCATGATGGAAACAAACTTCTTCATTCAATTCATCCTCCTTGCGAGATCCGGACCGCTCAAAGCGTCCGTCTCTTGTAGATGGATGTATTTTATACAGATACAACACCGCCCGCAAGAGAAAATCCGCACAAAATCTTTCCTGCGGTTTTCGCAGGCTTTTCACCAAATGACCATACAGCATAATCAAATGTATTTGACGCACGGACAAATTGGCCGATTTCAGAAAATGCAGCTTTTTTCGCTGTCCGTCAGAAGCGGACAGTGCCTCTGGTAATTTTGACTAAAAAAATTTGAGTTTCTTGGACGAAACGGAAAAGCAAAGGGCGGCCAGCGCTTTATATGCGGCGTTTCCGACCTGTTTTGCGTATACCGTTGTAGCCAGTGACATATTAAGGCAAACAGGCGAGGAGGCGTTTTTGTTATGTATTACGCAAGCGGCAACTATGAGGCTTTTGCACGGCCACGCAAGCCGGAGGGGGTGGAGGAATAATCCGCCCATCTCATTGGGATCGGTCTGGCGGCCCTGACGGCGGCCTGCTATCTGGTGCAGGATGGTCAGATGGAGGGCAGCCGTGTTCACATCCTATAGAAAGACACGATCCTCGGCGGCGCGTGCAATGGCTATGCGTACCCCTGCCTTGGCTATGTGATGCGTGTGGTGGTCGGGAGATGGACAACCTTTTTTAAGTAACGTGGAATCTGTTCCATTCGATCCCGTCCATTGAGACTGAGGGTGTAGCGTATTGGACGAGTATTACTGGCTGAACAAGCGGGACCCGTCACAGATAACATTGGCACGGTGAGAGAAACTCTATTTTGCGATGATGGATCTGGCGAAGCGGCAAGGCTGGTATCGGACATGACTACCTCACAATAGAAACACTGAAAAAGGCGTACTACCCGCGGTCATGGTCCGCCTTTCTAATCGCTTTCTGCTTTGGGAACATGTAAAACCGCCCCGGTCCGCACTTGCTGGCGGACCGGGGCGTCATGAAGCCGGAAAGACTTATCAGTTCTCGCTGTAGTTGGGGGTGATGACCACTTCGCCGGACTTGATCTGGTCCACCACCGCGTTGACCTTCTCGGCCACGTCGGCGGGCACCTTGTCGCTGAAGGGAGCCATGCTGACAACGCCGTCATGCAGGCCGGGGAAGGACTGGCCGCCGTAGTTGCCGGCCTTGATGAGGTCGATCTGGGAGGAGATCATGCGGGGGATATCCACCATCATGGAGGTCAGGCACAGGCCGTCGGACACCAGGCCGGACTGGTCGCTGGTGTAGCCCAGGCAGTAAACACCCTTCTCGCTGCAAGCCTCCAGCACGCCCAGGCCGGTGTGGTCGCAGGTCTGGAGGATCACATCCACGCCGTCTTCCATCATGGCGATGGCGGTCTCCTTGCCCAGGGCGGAGTCGTCGAAGGTGCCGGTGATGACGGTCTTGACCTCGATGTCGGAAGAAACGCTGGCAACGCCGTCGATGAAAGCGTTCTTATCGGACTGCTGGGTGGTGTTGTTGCCGCCGCCCACATAGCCGACCTTGCCGCTCTGGGTCATCAGCGCGGCCACAACGCCGCAGACGTAAGCGCCCTCGCACTCACGGTAGTCCGCGAACATGATGTTGGCGGGCAGCTCGTCCTCGGGCACATCCTCGGGGGCATTGCCGGTGATGAAGAAGTTCACGTTGGGATAGTCCTCCGCCACGCGGCAGCAGGCATCGCCATACTGGGCGCCGTGGCCGATGACGAAGTCATAGCCCTCCTCGCAGTAGCTGCGGAACACGGCCTCCATGTCGTTGGAGCCCACGTTTTCGGTATAGGCGGTCTCATAGCCCATTTCCTCGATCTGCTGAAGGCCCTCATAGGCGGTCTGGTTCCAGGACTCGTCGGTGATGGAGCCGGGCAGCAGGACGGCGATCTTGGAGACGGTGCTGCGGTCGGTGACAGTCTCCCCGGCGGCGTCGGAACCGTCGTCCCCGCTGGGAGCAGCGGAATCGTTGGAGCTGCCGCAGGCGGTCAGCAGGCTCAGGGACATGGCCAGAGCCAGGGTCAGGGTCAAAATTCTTTTCATGTTGTACCTCCAAATCAGTATGGGAAATTGCCGTTTAACGGCTTTCTTTATCAAAGGGAACGCCAAGTTCCCGGGGCGCGCGGATATTGTGGCCGCCGATGGCCAGGGCCAGGATGGTGACCAGGTACGGCAGAGCCACGAATACCTGGTACGGCAGGGCGGAGCCCTGTACCTGCAAGCGGATCTGCAGGGCCTGGATGGAGCCGAAGCCGAAGGAGGTGACCAGGGCCGCCATGGGGTTCCAGCGGGAGAGGATGACGATGGCCAGGCAGATGAAGCCGCGGCCCGCGGAGATGGACTCCGTAAAGGTGCCCACGGAGCCAAGGGTCAGGGACGCTCCGGCGATGCCAGCCAGGAAGCCGCAGAACATATAGGCCGCCAGGCGGAAGCGGTAGACCTGAATGCCGGAGGCCTGGGCCGCCTTGGGATTCTCCCCCACGGCGGTGAGCTGCAAGCCCAGCTTGGTCTTTCGCAGGACCCAGAAGACCACCGCCGCCAGGACCACGGAGAGATAGGTCAGGATATTCTGATTGAAGAAAATCTCACCGAGGACGGGGACGCGGGACAGGCCCGGAATGGCGATGGGCTGGAACGTCTCAATGGTGATGTTGGCATTGGAGGTGCCGAAGATCATGCGGTTGAGGAAGTTGGTAAAGCCCACGGCCAGAATGTTGAACATGATGCCGATGATGGACTGGTCCTGGCGGAGCCACACGGACCACACTGCCACGATCAGACTGCTGAGCATCCCGGCGGCGGCCCCGGCCAGAACGCCGATCCAGAGGCTGCCGGTACGCAGCGCCACCAGGTAGGAGAAGAATGCGCCGAAAAGCATCTCGCCTTCCAGGGAAATGCCCATGACGCCAGCCCGCTCGGACACGGCGTCACCCACGGAGCCGTAGATCAGGGGGATGCTCTGCCGCACGCCGGAGGCGAACAGCGCCGTCAGGAAAGAGGCGGACAAGATCGTATCCATTTCAGCCCACCTTCTTTCGTTTGCTCTGGGCGGCGCTGACAGCCATGCCCAGCAGGATAAACAGCACGATCAGCGCCTCCAGCACGCTGGTGAAGGACACGGGGATGCCGGTCTTGACCTGCATGGTCACGGAACCGGCGGAAATCAGCGCCATGAACAGTGCCGCGATCACGATACCCACCGGATGCAGACTGCCCAGCATGGCCACCACGATGCCGCTGAAGCCGAAGTCACCGGCCACGCCCTCCATCAACCGGCGGGTGTTGCCACTGATCTGAACAGCGCCAGCCAGGCCGCAGAATGCGCCGCTGATGAGCATAGCCAGGAAGTAGTACCGATTTTTATTCACGCCGCTGTACGCGGCAGCCCGCTGGCTGCCGCCCAGGGCCCGGAGATGATAGCCGAAACGTGTCCGGCGGATCACCACGGCGTAGACCACCGTCAGCGCCAGGGCGATGATCACACCCAGGTTGATGCGGGAGCCCTGATAGAGCTTGGGCAGGGCGGCGGCTATCTTGGCGGATTGCGGCTCCGCGCCGCTGCGGAGGGGATAGAATACCATGTAGCTGATGAACTGCTCGGCGGTGTAGTTCAGCATCAGCGTGACCACGATCTCGCTGGCATGGAACTTCACCCGGAAGAATCCGGCGACGGCGGACCAAGCGGCGCCCAGTATGATGCCCAGCAGAATACCGATGGGCAGGGACCACACCCCCAGCTTGTCGCCGATGGGTGGAACGCCCATCAGGGTCATGCCCAATGCGCCCATCAGCATCTGGCCCTCGCCGCCCAGGTTGCTGAGCTTGGCGTGGAACGTAAAGGAAACGCCCAGGCCCACCAGAAGCAGCGGCGTGAAGTACATAGCCACCTCTCCGATGGAGGTGAGGGAGGTCAGGGGCCGGATGAGCATATAGTAGTAGGCTTCCAGTGGGTTTGCATTCACTGCCAAAATCAGCAGGGAGCCCACCAGCATGGCCCCGGCCACGCTCAAAAGCAGGATCAGGGCCTTTCCGGCCCAGCCCAACTGTTGGTAATGGGCCAGGTTTTCCCGGAGGTTCGTATTGAGCCCTTTTTTCATACGCTGCCTCCCATCATCAGCAGGATCACATCCTGTGGAACCGCGTGCTCCGGCTGCACCTCGCCGATCACAGCCCCCCGGTAGAGGACCACGATCCGGTCGGACACGGCGAACAACTCTTCCAGGTCGCCGGAGAACAGCACAACGCCGGCGCCCTGCTCCTTGGCCCGGATGATCTGCTGCCGGACGGACCAGGCGGCCTTGACATCCAGTCCCCGGGTGGGATAGGAGCAGATAAGGACTTGGGGCGTGTTTTCCAGTTCCCGAGCCAGGATGAACTTCTGCAGGTTGCCGCCGGACAGGTTGGCACTGCGCTCTTGGCAGCCGGAGGTGCGGACGTCAAAGGCCTCCATGGCCGCCGTGGTTTGGGTCTGGACAGCTTTCAGGTCCGTCAGACCGTGCTTTTTCGGATAGTGGGGGTTCCGGAGGAGCCAGTTTTCATACAGGGGAAAATCAGGCACCGTGCCCACCGCGTTGCGGTCGGCGGGCACATAGCCCACCCCCGCCTGGATAAAGGCGGCGGGCCGGTTCATCTCCTGCCCATTAATGGAGATTTTGCCGGACGCGGCGGGGCGCACCCCCGCCAACACCTCGGCCAGCTCGTTCTGGCCGTTGCCCTCCACCCCGGCGACGCCCACGATCTCGCCCCGGCGGACGGTGAGGTCCACGCCGTTGAGGGTCTGGACGCCCCGCTCATCCCGAGCCGCCAGCGCCGCGCAGGTCATGACGGCCTCCGCCATGGGCGGCTTTTTCACATAGGAGGTCAGGTCCGGCAGATCGTCGCCGGACATCATCCGCACAATCTGGTCCTTGTTGGCCCCGGCGGTCTCCGTCTCCCCGGTCACCCGACCGTGGGATAGGACGCTGATGCGGTCGCTGATCTGGAGCACCTCGTCCAGCTTGTGGCTGATAAAGATGACGCCCTTTCCCTGCTGAGTCATGTGGCGGATGATGGCGAACAGTGCCTCGCACTCCTGGGGCAGTAGCACGGCGGTGGGTTCGTCCAAAATCAGGATGTCCGCTCCCGTATACAGCATCTTCAAGATCTCAATCTTCTGCTGCATGCTGATGCTCAGCTGCTCCACCGGGCAGTCCAGGTCCAGCTCGATGCCGTACCGAGCTTTCAACTCCTCCAAAGAGACACGGATCTTCTGTCGGTTCAGGATGGAAAAGGGACTGTCGTTGCTGATAAGACCCACATTTTCCACAGCGTTCAGACGGTCTACTAGCATGAAGTGCTGGTGAACCATGCCGATACCATGGGCCAGGGCCTCCTTGGGAGAGGTGATGCGGACCTCCTGGCCGTTGACCAAAATTTGGCCCGCGTCCGGACGGTAGATGCCGTAAATGACGTTCATCAGCGTGGATTTGCCCGCGCCGTTTTCACCCAGCAGCGCCAGAACCTCGCCCTTGTGCAGCGTCAGGTCAATAGAATCGTTTGCCTTGATGCCGTTGAATATCTTGGTGATCCCCCGCAGTTCCAGCAGGGGCGCCTGCGTTTCCCCGCTCATTTGCAGTGGACTTCGCACCACAGCTCCTGCACAGGGGGGATTTGCTCCCGCATGCCGGGAGCCAGACGGCTCCAGATGATGCCCTTGCTGGGCCGGGGGAACTCGTGGCGGGTTTCGATGATGCGGGTGGGGGTCACGATGTAGTCGATGGCGGTGTCGTATTCCTCCACGGTCACGGGCACGTCCGCCACCTGGCAGTCATGGCCCGCACCGATGATGACGGTGCTGTTGTCCGCGATGCCCTTGCTGGAGAGCATGGCCCACTCCAGGTCGAAGTAGCCGTGACCCTTGCCGAAGCGGATGCCACTGGGGGTGATGGCGGAAGCACCGGTGACCATCATGTCGATGTGGCCTACGGATTCTTTCAGCTGAGCCAGGGTCTGATGCTTCCAGTAGCGGGACACACCATCCAGCAGGGAGGCGACCTCCTCCTTCCCCTCGGGGATCTGGCCGGGACGGATCAGGAAGAAGCCCCGGGTGATGCCGTAGTTGGTCATGACCACAGTCTTCTTATCCCGGAAAGCCTGCTCCCGCAGTGTCTCCAGGTTGTTGTCCGGGGTAATGAAGATGACCTTCGCGTTCTTGTACATGTCTGTGGCGGTTAGCAGGGCCGTGCCCTTTTCGCTACCCTCGTAGTCGCAGATGAACTCGGAAAACTGCCAGCTGAACTTGGAGTCAGGTCTTGCTACCTTCAGCAACTCTTCCCAGATCCGAACTCGCTCGGTCTTGGCATCGACTTTCATTTCCATATTGGATACCCCTTTTCTATATTTTTATAGTAATTTAAACCAGTTAGCGCACGGCTTGTCCCATGTGCTGCAGAGGCGAAGCAAGGTGTTACCTCTAAAAAACTTGGGATAGTATAGCATATCTTTTTCAGAATGTCATGTCCGAATACGACAAAATCCATCTCGATCTGACAGCCTCGCACCGATGAATTAAACAATGGCGGCACATCAAGCCTACTCCCCAGAATCCTTCAGCAATTGGTAGGCCTTTTGATGACGGATGCCTCACCGGCCGCAAAAAGAGTCTCGGAAGTGTTTGCTTCGGGAGCTTTTTTCGCATAAGCGTCAAATCTAATCGCATGTAAAACCTAAGACTGGCGGTTTACAGATACTTTGAAATGCTGGTCGGGCACAATGTATTGGACTTCAAAATTATCCAAAGAGACATAAAACAGATGAAACGGACATTGATGCCTTGGGATGAATGGTTTCGGCGCATGTTCCGAATGTACATCTGGAAGCAGTGGAAGGAACCCAAAACGAAGGTGGTTAATCTGAGAAAACTGGGCATCCCGGCCGATAAGACTTACCAGTGGGGCAATTCCAGACTTGGCTTTTGGCGTATGGCCGGGAGCCCGGTGATTCAGCGTTCCATTACAAACGAAAGACTCGCAGCAACGGGATACTTTAGTATCCTCAACTACTACGAGTCCCTACACTTATGCGGTTGAACCACCGTGTGTACCGACCGGTACACACGGTGGTGTTATCCTGAATTCCGGGTAATCATAAAGTCGGGATAAGTGTTGTGAGAGGTCGGCTCTCTATTCGGAGAATCTCCTACTCGATTTATGCCATTTATCTTAATTTCTGGAGCGAGAATCGAATTGCATTGCTGACGTCCTCGGTCCACTCGATCAGCACATTGACACCGTTCCGCGTGACCTCCGCGAATTCTTCCAGGTGGTCAAGGCGGCTGTCAATAGAATCTAATCGCTTATCGATGGACTGAAATTGTTTGTCGATTGCATCAGATTTTTTGCCGATCGCATCTAACAGTTTCTCATTCGTCATCGTCGCATCACCTCACGGGTTCATTATACGGGGAGGCTTCCGGTAGTCAAGGCACGGTTTCGGCTCCTTGTCACAATGCGAAATGACGCTTTGGGAGAGGAGCGTGGGGAAGATGCCCTCGTATCTTCCGCCTGCGAAGCAGGCCTTCCAATCACGGCTGCGGCTGGTGGACGATGCCCACAAACAGCGGCAGGCCGTCTGTCCCGGTGATGGCGAACACGAAGGGACGGTTCAGAACAAAGTCCACTTCCTCCTCCGGTGGGGCGGCTTCGCCGCACACCATCATAACGGTATAGGCCGCGGCGGTGACGCCTTCCTCGTCAACGGTCACGCGGGCGGCGTGCTTGGCCTGGGAGAGATAAGCCGCCGTATCGTCGGTCATGGGGGAAAAGTCCGAGACCGCCGGATCAAAGACGTCCGTGATGCCCAGAGATTTCAGGCTGTCGGCCAGATCCAGGTCCGATTCCGCGTCGAACTTCGGCAGAGCGAGGTTGACGATAAGGTATTTGCTCTCCGCGCTCTCGCCGCCGCTGAGTAGGAAGTCCATCGTCGGCTCGTCAGCCAGCAGCTCCTCCGGCGTAACGCCCTCGTCCGGCAGCAGGAGCCACATGGCGCCGCTGCCCTCCAACCGCTTGGAGACCGCGGAGAAGCGGTCGCTCCAGTAATAGGTGTTCGTCCCGCGCTGGCGCATGAAGTCACAGGTCATGTCTCCGCTGTCGGCGTGGAAGGTATCCGGCGCGGTGTTGGCCTTGGAGAACTCGCCGTCCCACTTGGCCCGGAAATAGATGGTGGACACCAGCGCGAGGATCGTTTCCTGATCCATCGTCAAGCCGGAGGCTTGCTCCTTCAGAAGCCCGCCGGTCTGCTGGTCGATCCAGTCCTGAAGCGCCTTGTCAAAGGCGGCGGAGCCCATTTCACCACGGAAGGACGAGGCGTAATAATATCTTGCCAGCGCGTCCATGGTTTCCTGCTTGAAGCTGATTTTGTCGCTGAGCCACAGGGAGTTGGCCATAATACTGGTCACCGCGCCGTCGTCGCAGTAGTTGGCGTTCCAGACAGCGGCGGCCTCGGCCCGGAGGGCGTCCACATCGCCGCTGCCCAGCAGGGCGAGGATCTGCTCCCGGCTCTCGCTGTCTGTCACCTCTGCCAGCATGGCGAGGGCCATGTAGAGGTTGATGGGGGAGCAGACCTTGTTCTCTCCGCTGTTGCCGGTGAGAAGCTGGGGGATGACGGCGCGGAGGTAGCCGTCCAGCACGTCCGTATAGCCCTCCGGCTGATCCGTCTGCTTTCTGCGGTCTGCCTGCCATGCGTCATAAACCTGATTGAAACCGTCACTGTCAAAGTCTCCGTTGGGTCTGCTGAACTTGGTTTCGTCCGGGTACTGCGCCATTTGGGGATACTGTGGGGCGGCCAGCTGGTATTTGCTGACGGTTTTGGCCGCGGGCTGCGCGCAGGCGGTCAGGGAAATCAGACTGACCGCGGTAAGGAGAAGAGCGATGATCCGTTTCATGAGAAGCACCTCCATCTGAAAAAATGAAAACGACCGTCTATATCAATATAGACGGTCGTTTTTCAAAAAAGTTTCACAAAATATCAATTTTCGTACCGGGTCCAGTCCGGGTTCGCATTGAGGCCGGTCCAGGTCTCGTAGCTGCCGGCCTTGCGCCTGTAATCATGGGAGTTGGTAGCCTCCTGAATGGCCAGATAGAACCAATCGCCGGGTCCGCAATCCGGCCAGACGTTCATGCCGGGCAGCAGATCGCTGGGGTCCTCCGGGAGCCGGTTCAGCATCCGGTTGATCATGGTCACGGCCTGGGCGCGGGTGATATAGGCGTCAGGGCGGAAGGTGCCGTCCTGGAAGCCGCTGATCCAGCCTAACTCTGCCGCCCGCTCGATATACGCCTTGGCCCAATGACCCTTGATGTCGGAGAAGGTGCGGCTGTCGTTGCTCTTGCCGGTGTCGAACCGAGCGCAGATGGCGGCAAATTGGGCCCGGGTGATGGGATCTCCGGGGCCGAAGGCTGCGGCATCATAGCCCCGGACGATGTCCAGTCCCGTCATGGTGGAGATGGCGGTGTTGGCCCAGTGACCGTCCGGTACGTCAGTGTAGGTGCAGCCGGTCAGCAAGTTGGCATCACGGACGGAGTCCTTCAGCAGGCGGAAGAAGATGGTGGCTACGCCTGCCCGCGTCATGCTGTCATTGGGACGGACTGTACCGTCTGGCCCACCGACGATATAGGCATAGTGATTATCGGTGAACAGCGCAGGCACTGCGGCCTCGGCATTGTAGACAGTGATCCTGCTGTTTTTACTTGTATTGGTCGGGTGCTTGCCTCCATTCAATCGATAGCCCTCAGGCGGTACGGTCTCGACCCAGTAGTAATCGCCGCTTTGGGAGACCTCTGCCTGTGTCCAGCCGTACCGGTTGGTCTCGTAGACGCCGAGCCTTGTATCGGATCGGGCCCCGACACGCCACAGCTCAAATTTCGCGCCGCTCAGCGGCGTACCGTTCCCGGCATCGAGCTTGGTGAGCCGGAGCGTGTAGCCGGTGTCACCGCCATCACCGGAGCTGTTCCTTGTCCATTGTGCATAGAGGACCACATTGTCGGTCATTGTGATCTGGTCGCCAGCCTTATAGGGAGCGCCGCTTCCGTCCGGCTCGGTGTTCCACCCGGTGAAGGTGCAGCCGTCGCATGTATAGCTGTTTGCCTTTACTGTGGCTGTTTCGCCGGGAGCGTAGGCCGTGGCGTCGGCGGTCATGCCGGAGTCAGCGCCGTTTCCGCGGTAGGTCACGGTAAAGGTCTGGGCGGTCATCTTGGTCCGGCAGACGTTGGAGGGGATCATGACAGGCGTGACGGTACTGCCGTCGGATACTGTACCGCTGATATGAGCGGAGGTGTTCAGATATTCACCGGCGGTGAAATCCGCTGCCGCCAGTACGCCGGTGCATTGCAGCACCATCTTGACGGAGGATTTTCCCGCAATCGCGGCTTTCCAACCGGGCAAGGGGGCGCAGGTGACGGTGACCGTATGGCCGGAGACGCTGGCCGTGCCGCCGAGGATGCCGTCACCGTCGAAGGTGTAAAGGCAGTTTCCGCTGTCATCGGTTTTAGCTGTGAGACGGCTGTCCAATTCCACAACAAAGGACATGGCCGGGATACCGACCGATGCCGTTTTCAGCATACTGAGCAGGCTGTCCGACATGGTGTAGGTCACGGTATAGGGGACTTCATAAGCGCCGGACAGGTCCGCGGTTTCCTTTAATTCCGGCTTCGTGGTGGTGATGACCACTGAGCCGAAGTCGGTGGTGGGCTGTGCCAGCGCCACTGCGCAGCCGTTCGCATAGCCGTTGGGAAGTGTCAGACGGATGCCGTCGGCAGTGATTTCTGTGCTGTATACCCTGACCGCCGAGCCGGACGTCGGTTTCCCGTCCGTACCGGTTTCCTGCACCAGACCGTAGACCGGAAGGGAGGACGTGGGCATCAGCCCGTCCACCGTCAGCGCAGCTGTGTCATCGCGCTGCGCCCAGAATGAGGTGAGGGAGTGCTCCAACCGTTCGCGGCGGCCTTGTCGGTCAAGGCGGTTACGCTATCGGCGCTGGCGTTGCCCAGTTTAATGTCCAGACTATCCGCCGCGGGGGTGACGGTTTTGGCATCCTGTACCATGTCCACAAGGCCGCTCTCCAAATCAAAACGGTCGGAAATGTAAATGTGGCCTTTGCTTGGCGAGGCAGATACATTTGCTGCAAGCGTGACGCTTTGTGCCTTGCCTGCGTTCAGCTCCACGGTCGGCGTTTTAGCCTCAACATAAATTCCGGCTTCACCGCCTGTTGTGGAGGTATTGCCCGTCACCTCACCGCTGTTCATTATGAACTTGGCGCTGTCCTTGTGCACTTGTACCGCGCCGCATGGACCCACTGTTTCCGCTGATCGTGCCGCCATTCATGGTGAAGGAGCAGCTGCCCTGCTGCAGCTCGACTGCCGCGCCGTATTTGCTGCCGCCGTTGGTGTTGCTGCAGATCTCACCGCCCGGCTCCAGCGTCGCATGGGAAGAGTTGCCGTTGGTGACAATATAAAGTGCTGCACATTTGTCGGTGGAGGTGTTGTTATTGATCTTGCCCCGAATCGTGAACTCTGCACCGGCACGAAGATAAACAACTGCGGTCGCACACGCATTATCATGGATGCTTCCATCTGCATCAAGCACGACCTTGGTGTCTTCGTTCAGGTTTAGTGCATTGCTCCCTGTTAGTCCGGTGATTTCACCGTTTAATTGCGCTTCGGAAGCGAACGTGCAATAAATACCTGTCGTGTTGGTCAAGGACCTGATGGTTGCCCCCCGCTCAGTTGTGACCTTGTTTCCTTTTCCGGTCACATAGACCGCGCTGCCGCCGCCGGAGATATTCTCGACCACAGAAGTGGAGGTCAGGACCGCGCTGGCATTCTCACCGCGCAGGTGAATGGCCGTGCCGCTTGTTCCATCTTTCTTTGTCGCCTGCCACATATTGGCATTGCCGGTGATGCCGCTGATCGTGCCGCTGATGGTCACTTCACCGCCATCCGCGTAGACCGCGCGGCCGTTTACGTTCTTAATTTCCGCGCCGGACTTCATCTCAAAGTCGGAACCCTGCAGCCAGACCGCGCCGGCAGGGCCTTTCGCCGCATTCGTTTCGTCAGCGTCGCTTCCGCGGGTCGTGATGACCGCCGAGTCATCCTCGATCACGCTGCCGGGCTCCATCACCAGCTTGGCTTCGCCAGTGGCGCGCACAGCCGACATACCGCCGAAGTTCCGCAGCACCGCGCCAGCGCCCAGCGTGATCGTGCTGGGAACGGTTGCGTTGGAGGCGATGATGGCGTCCTGCACATAATCGGTATTATGGCTGGTATCAGCGGTGCCCGTGCTGTCATCGCTGACAGCCTGAGCAAACACCGTGCCCTCTTTCTTGCCGCCATCATCAAAGATGATGTTCGTCAGGGTCAGACCGGCGCCCACGTCGCTGGTGGTCTGAACCTCGACCATGGCGGGGTTGTAGGTACTGCGGGCGTTGTCCTGCTGCTGAGCAAAGTTATCGCCGCGTGTAATGGTGTAAGTCGCATCACCAAGGCTGGTAATCGTGAGTGACTTGCTGTAAAAACGGGCGCACTCCGTCATGGTCAGGTCGCTCATCACATAGACCGTCGCGCCGTCATTCGCTGCGTCGACCGCCTTGGCCAGCGTGGCGTAGGGCTTGTCCGCTGAGCCGTCACCGGTCGTATCATTGCCGTCGCTGCGGACATAGACTGCCGTGCCCATCCCTCCAGCGGCAAAGACCGTGGCGGGCAGAAGCCCGAACACCAACACAAGTGCCAGGAGGATCGCTGATACGCGCTTTTTCATAAAAATCGCTCCCCTTCAAAAGTTTTCCGCAAAGGACTCCGGGCTGTCTGGGTAACCTGCAGCTTTGCGGAATGGCTTCCTGCTGCTGTGTATCTTAGGCTATTAGATATGCATTGTAAGGGGATTCCCGTCGATTCAAATAAACTATTTGCAAAAATGAGCCGTAAGACCTGTGCAACGGTAATCAGGATGAGCGATCAGATTCCTCCTTGTGTTTTTTCTGATTTTGTTTTATCGGAGGGGCGTATGGCAACCGGTTATGCCAACACCGCCGCCCTCATTTCCTTCTCCGTCCAGCAGAATGCAGATGGGATGCTGAATCTGCTTTTAACGGACAAGGCGGCCCTCAATGCACCCATGTCAGCCTTCGTCATCAGCGATCAGAGCATGGTCAGCGCCTTCTGGGACTACCTTGCGGGAATGATCCGGTGAGGAGCCGCATCCCTTGCAAGCAAGGACCATGCAGGGTATCGAATCATCATGTCCACTTTTGAAAAAGAATTTTGGCAAAAATTATTGTCAGTGTCCACTTTTGAAAAAACAACTTCCGCAAAAATATTCCTCATGTCTACTTTTCTTGACTGCTACAAAAGTTGATATTTGTCGATAAAAGTCACTTGAAAAAGTTTGCGGTTCATGCAAAAACTCCCTTGAAAAAGTTTCTGTTCTCGGCTATACTAGAATAGAACAGAATACGGGAGGCGAAACTGTCGTGCTGAAAAGAAAAATTGAGCAGAAACTGATTGACTGGAAAAACACAGAAAATCGCAAGCCATTGATTATCAAGGGCTGCCGGCAGTGCGGAAAGACATTTTCTGTCCTTGACTTTGCAAAGAAAAACTATAGAAATGTTGTGTACCTGAATTTTTTTGAAAATCCAGACTATGCCTCTGTATTTGCCGGGTCCCTGGAAGTGGACACAATTGTGATGATGCTGTCCGCCCTGCTGGGCAGCGAGGCAGTGTTTGAAAGTGGAAGTACAGTCTTGATCCTGGACGAGATTCAGGAGTGCCCGGAGGCCCGGACCGCCCTGAAATTTTTCCGAATTGATGGACGCTATGATGTGATAGGCACCGGCTCTCTGCTGGGCGTGAAGGGATATGGAAAAGAACCGAAATCTGTTCCAGTCGGATCGGAAACGGTGATTGATATGTACCCTCTGGATTTTGAAGAATTTCTGTGGGCTAATGGGATTGCTGACCCTGTAATTGATATGTTAAAAAAGTGCTTGCAGAAAGAGACTCCTGTCCCGGAGGCACTGCACAACCGTATGAAACAGTTGCTCCTGCAATATGTGGTTGTCGGAGGTATGCCGGATGCCGTACAGACTTTTGTAGGTACGAAGCAAATGGACGAGGTACTGCAAATCCAGCGCGATATTGTCCGCTCCTATGAGGACGATATGGTGAAGTACGCCGAGAAGAAGGACAAATCACGAATCAAGGAGTGCTTTCAGTCTATCCCGAAACAGCTCAGTAAAGAAAATAAGAAATTTCAATACTCCGTTGTCAAAAAAGGTTCAACCGCATCAAAATATGCTGGGAGCCTTCAGTGGATCGAGGATGCCGGTATCATTGTCCGCTGCTATAATCTGAGTATTACGGAACTGCCTTTGGATGGGAACGCCGAAGAAGATATATTCAAGGTGTATATGCGGGACTGCGGCCTTTTTGTCAGTATGCTGGAGGATGGCACACAGTACGACATCCTGCAAGGAAATCTTTACGGCTATAAAGGCGCGATTTTTGAAAATCTGATTGCGGATGTTTTCGGTAAGATGGGACGAAAACTTTACTATTTCCACAAAGACAGCGGTTTGGAAGTGGACTTTGTGATCCGTTATAAAGGACAATGCACATTGGTGGAGGTCAAAGCGTCCACAGGGAATGCGAAAAGCACCAGAACAATCCTGCGCCATCCTGAAAAGTATCATGTCAGCCAGGCAATCAAGCTGGGGGACTACAATGTAGGACGCACAGAACAGCTCCTCACACTTCCATTGTATATGGCGTTCCTGCTGAAAGAACTGTGAGCGGATAGCTCAAACTTAAATATGTCCAATGCGAAAGGCAGTCCATTAAGGGCTGCTTTTTTTGCTGCCCTGCGTCATCAAACAAATCAGATAACCGGCCGCCTGGTTCGAGAAAGGAGTTTGGATGAACACAATAACAACGAGTTATAAGCATAACGGGGTGCCGGAGTCTATCCCCAGAGGGTTCTATGGCGTGAGGTATGCGTGACAGACGCCCAAATCCCGATATATCCGAAATTCGGTGCTGGAACAGATCGTGGCGGAGGCCGTCAGCGACCTTGCCGATTTTGTACGGTGCTATGAGCCGATTTTTCTGTATCTGTTGGTGAAGAACAACACCGCTGCACGACAGGCCGAGGTACAAAGACTGAAGCAGACCACCACCAGCGAGCAGCGCGTTCAAGCCACTGACAAGGCTATCGAGGGACTGTTTGAGGCGAATATCTCCGGCAAAATCACCGACGAGTGGTTTACAAAAATGACCGCCAACTACGAAACCGAGCAGAAGGAACTGCTGGAACTCATAGCTGACGGCAAGAAGGAACTGCTGGACGCGGAGCAGACCAAGGTGGATTTAAGGCTGCTGATGTAAGCGCTGCGGGATTATACGGACATCCGGCAGCTCACGCCGGAAATCGTCAACGCGCTGATCCGCCGCATCGAAGTCCACAGCAAGGACAAGGGAACCAAGAAGGTCAAGGTGGACATTTATTTCACCGCCGTGGGATTGTTCACCATTCCGACAGAAACGGAACTGCGGGCGGCAATGGATGGAATCCGCCAGAGCCCACGGAAGTTTACGACTTCCGCGTGAAGTGACCCAAGATTTTCACGTAAAACAAGACACGGTGCGGCCTCCCTCGGAGACCGCACCGTATCCTACATGAAAATTTCGCTATCCGCCCGTCGTTTAAGTGCTGGAGCATCTTTTTTTAGTATTTACAGGCTGATGGCGCCGTCGGCGGTCTGAGCGTCCGTCAGCAGGGGGGCATACTCCGCCAGCAGGCGCTCCACCTGCTCTTTGCAGCGGCCGATGTACAGGGACGGCTCCATCACGGCGTCCAACTCAGCACGGGTCATGCCAAAGGCCGGGTCTGCGGCCAGACGGTCCAGCAGATCGCAGGATTCGCCCTCCTTCATCCGTGCGGTGGCGGCCATGGAGTGCTGGCGGATCTTCTCGTGCAGTTCCTGGCGGTCGCCGCCCCGCTTCACCGCCTCCATCATGATATTTTCCGTGGCCAGGAAGGGCAGATATTCCCGGATGGCCCGGTCCACGATCTTCTCGTTGACGTGTAGTCCGTTGGTCACGTTCTGGCACAGCCGCAGCACCGCATCGGCGCAGAGGAAGCCCTCCGGCAGGGAAATGCGGCGGTTGGCGGAGTCGTCCAGCGTCCGCTCCAGCCACTGGACGCTGGCGGTCATGGGGGCGTTGGCGGCGTCGGCCATCAGATAGCGGCTGAGCGAGCAGATGCGCTCACAGCGCATGGGGTTGCGCTTGTAGGCCATGGCGGTGGAGCCGATCTGGTTCTTCTCGAAAGGCTCCTCCACCTGACGGTCATGCTGCAAGAGCCGGAGGTCATTGGCCATGCGGTAGGCGCTCTGGGCGATGGAGGACAGTACATTCAGAATGCGGCTGTCGGTTTTCCGGGGATAGGTCTGGCCGCAGACGGAGAAGCAGCGCTCAAAGCCGAAGGCGGCGGCGATCCGGCGGTTCATCTCGTCGATTTTCGCCCCGTCGCCCTCAAAGAGATCCATGAAGCTGGCCTCGGTGCCGGTGGTGCCCCGGCAGCCCAAGAAGCGCAGGGTGGCCAGCACGTGATCCAGTTCTTCCAGATCGGAGCGGAAGTCCTGCATCCACAATGCGGCCCGCTTGCCCACCGTCACCGGCTGGGCGGGCTGGTAGTGGGTGTAGCCCAGAGTGGGCGTGGCAGCGTACTGCCGGGCAAAGGCCGCCAGATTCACCAGAACGGATAAGATCTGCCCCCGCAGATACCGCAGACCGTCCCGGTAGAGGATCAGGTCGGCGTTGTCCGTCACATAGCAGCTGGTAGCGCCCAGATGGATGATCCCCGCCGCGGAGGGAGCCGCCAGACCGTAGGCGTAGACATGGGCCATCACGTCATGGCGGACTTCCTTTTCCCGCTGCTCTGCGGCAGCGTAGTCGATGTCGGTGACGTGGGCTTCCAGCTCCGCCACCTGCTCTGCGGTGATGGGCAGGCCCAGTTCGTGCTCCGCCCGGGCCAGCTCCACCCACAGCCGCCGCCAGGTCTGGAACCGCATATCCGGAGAGAACAGGTGCAGCATATAGGGGGAGGCGTAGCGGGAGGACAGGGGGGATTCGTAAATATCCTTGCTCATAAAGACTCCTTCCAGCGTTTTTCCAATAGTTTACAGGAAGCGGGACGTTCTGTCCAGATTTGATGGGTCAGCGGATGATGAGGCTGTCCCGCTCCGCGCCCACGGACACATAGCCGATGTGACAGCCGATGGCCCGCTCCACATACTCCACGTAGTTCCGGGCGTTTTCCGGCAGCTCGTCCCAGCTGCGGACCTTGGAGATGTCGTACTTCCAGCCGTCCACGTACTCGATGACGGGCTTGGCGTCCTGGAGGCAGACGGGGAAGGGGAATTCGTCGGTCTGCTGGCCGTCCAGCTCATAGTGGGCGCAGACGGGGATCTTGTCCATATAGCTGAGAATGTCCAGCTTGGTGAGGGCGATGGTGGTAGCCGCCCTGGACCTCCACGCCGTAACGGGTGGCCACCAGATCAATAGGGCCTACCCGGCGGGGCCGTCCGGTCTTGGCGCCGTACTCCGCGCCGGCGTCCCGGAGCTTTTGCGCATCCTCCCCGAACCATTCGCACACAAAGGGGCCTTCGCCCACGCAGGAGGAATAGGCCTTTACCACGCCGACCACCTCGTCCAGCTTGGCGGTGGGCAGACCGGAACCTACCGGGGCATAGGCCGCCACAGCGTTGGAGGAGGTGGTATAGGGATAGATGCCGTAATCCAGATCCCGGAGCGCGCCCAGCTGGGCCTCAAAGAGGATGGATTTGCCCACTTTCTGGGCGTCCCGCAGGAATGCGGTGGTGTTTGTGATGTAAGGCTTAACTGCTTCACAGTACTTGTCCACCCAAGCTAACAGCTCGTCCAGCGTGTAGCCCTTGGCGCCGTAGACCTTCTGGAGGGTCAGATTCTTCCATTCCAGCAGATCTGCCAGATGCTCCTTCAGATGCTGGGGGTGGAGCAGCTCTCCGGCCATCACCGTCTTTTTCTGGTACTTGTCGGAATAGAAGGGGGCGATGCCCTGCTTGGTGGAGCCGTACTTCTTGTCAGCCAGCCGGGCTTCCTCCAGACCGTCCAGCTCCCGGTGCCAGGGCAGCAGGAGGGAGGCCCGGTCGCTGATCTTCAGATTCTCCGGGGTAATGGACACCCCGGCGGCCCGGAGGGTGTTCATCTCCGCCAGCAGGTTTTCGCAGTCCAGCGCCACGCCGTTGCCCAGAATGTTCACCACACCCTCCCGGAAAATGCCGGAGGGCAGCAGGTGGAGGGCGAAGGTGCCCCTGTCATTCACCACGGTATGTCCGGCGTTGCCGCCACCCTGATACCGCACCACCACGTCAAAGTGGTTGGTGAGATAATCCACCATGCGGCCCTTGCCTTCGTCGCCCCAGTTGATTCCTACGATTGCGCAGTTTGCCATTTGAATTGCCTCCCAAATTACGTGCGGAAGCTCCGCACGGCATACGATTGCTTTTTTTGACCGGGTTATTATAGAATGGTTTTTTTTACAAGAAAAGAATGAAAATCAAATATTTACTATAAGAAGCGCTGATGCACCCGGATAAAAAACAGTTGCGGGGTAGGACGTTTTTCTGTGAAAAACAAACCGTCCCTCCGCATTTCGGAGCGCCGGAAAAAACCGTCCCGGACCTTTTTAAAAGGTCCGGGACGGCGGGGAAAGATTAAAATTTATACTCCACGAACAGCTCCCGGACGGCGTTGGGGTCGGCGGGAGGGGCCTTGGGTGCTTCGGCAGGCTGGGCCGGGGCCTCGTGAGGGCCGTCCCGCCAGGCTAAGAACTTGGGGGCCACCTGGGGGAACAGGGCCAGAGACAGCACGTCCTCCTCAGACTTGGCGATGTCCTTGAACTGCTCTTTATAGGTTTCCAGCTCCGGGGCGATGTTGTCCGCCGGACGGCAGGTGATGACCTCCTCCGGGTCGATGCCTGCCAGCGCCCGGACCTCCGGGTTCACCTCGCCGGGCAGCGCGCCGTACTCGCCCCGCAGCAGTCCCTTGGACTCCTTGGGGAAGGTCTTGTACTTGCCCACGATGACGTTCATCACTGCTTGCGTGCCTACGATCTGGCTGGTGGGGGTCACCAGCGGGGGATAGCCGAAGTCCTTGCGGACACGGGGGATCTCCGCCAGCACGTCGTAATACTTGTCCTCCTTCCCAGCCTGCTTGAGCTGGGAGATCAGGTTGGACAGCATGCCGCCGGGAACTTGATACTTCTTCCCCAAATGAAGCAGTCCTGTTCCGTTAAATTGGACTTTGTCAAAAGACGATACCCAAAAATTTTTTTTTTTTGAAAGAGACCGTCCTTTATCATTTTCCCGTTTATCGTTTTAATGGTAAAGATTCCCGGTAGTTCTTCTTCCCCAAATCAGTCCCGTTAAATTGACTTTGTCAAAAGACGATACCTTTTCTGTTTGATTGGATTTACGGATGCCTCCCTTGAGAATGGCCGCTTTGTGCAGCTGTCGATTGTGATGTCTCACCGGACGAATCGTGTAAATCTTATCGATTTGTGCGATTCCCGGGAGGTAACCCATATTGAAGCCCTGCTTCCCCAGTGCGATAGCCAGAGCGTCGTTGGTGTGGCTCTTGGGAAGCACCAGCAACTTCTCTCGGGTCGCCTTTGTGATATAGCCTCTCGTTTCGACAACGGGGATAGGCAACTCAGAGCAGAGCCTCTGCATTAAAGTCTTCCGCATGATGCCCATGAATGTGGCATCCCGTGTGGAGCGACGCTTACGCTTTTTGAAGTCCTTCTCCGCAATCAATCCCTTGTGGAGTTTCTCGTGGCAGCTCTCGCAAAGGGTAACTTGGTTGTCCGGGGCGTCGCCGCCTACCTTCCTGCTCTCCAGATGGTGGACGTGAAGCCGGACCTCTTTTTTCTTGGTTGCGTGTGTTCCACAGCACTGACAAGTGTAGTCATCTCTCCAAAGCACGTATTGCCGTACATTGTAGTGACCGTACATCTCGCCCTTTTGGTAATCCTCACCTTGCGGAACGGGCTTTCCATCCGCAATGGCTTTCAGCAGCTGCAAGTCGAACTCGGCGGTTTCTATGACCACCTTGCTGACGGGCAGGATGCGGCAAGCCCTCTTGATTGCAGTGATATGCTCTTGGATTTTTACTTCCTCAGAAGGTGCCAGCCAGCCTTATGCTTGCTGCGGACTCGGTTATCGAAGCGCGGCTTGCGATAACGGGTCTTGCGGTTTCTTCTCGCTCTACGAACTCTCGACGGGTGGACAGTAAGTCCACCACGTCATTCCGGGGTATCACATTGGCCGCAAAGAGTTCTTCCTTCTTTGTCGATGCAGACACTCCAATGGTCTTACTTCCAGCGTCTACGCCCAGAATGACTTCTTGGGTGTAGCCGCTGCTTCCGTAGACCAGCTGGATGGTAAAGGGCGTCCTCTTCTTCACTTTGGCTTTCCCGACATCCAGCAGATGACGGGCTTTTGCCGGGGAGCAGGGCATCAGAGGACGTCCGTGCTTGTTGATGACATACACTTTGTTTGGCATGATGCCTTCCTCCTTCTTCTTTGATTGTGGCTAACGAAAAAGCCACGCGGCCTTTCGGCCGTCAGGTATCCGTACCCAATGTTATCTCAAGGTTTTCGTGTGCAACACCGCTCCTTACTCTCAGAGCTTTTAATCACACACCGCAGTGCGGCAGGTTCGGATTCACGCCCGCCGGTGCCTATTCTTACATTCTTGAGTAACGTGCGGCCGCGCCCAGCAGCAGGGACTTGGGGTTGGCGATGAGGGGACCGAAGTCCGTCATAGCGCCCACGCCCATGAAGATCAGGCAGGGATAGATGCCCAGCTTGACGCCTAAGTAAAGGATGTCCACCAGACCCGGGGTGATGGTGATGTCAGAGAGGGTCATGCCGTAGTAGGCAGCGGCCTGCTCCGCCTGCACCAACGCCTGAAGCTGTGCTTCCAGAGCGGTAATGGCGGCTCCGGCCTCCTCCGTGACGGCGGCGATGGCCTGTTCTACCATCTCCGGGGAGAAGGTGGTCTGGGCGGCGGTCATCAGCTGCTGCATGAATAGGGGGCAAGAACATTTTCCACTACGCCCTGACTGTGGAGATCCGCCAGCAGCGACGCCGTGACGGGCTGTCCGCCGATGAGGTCCCAGTGGATGTGGCCCCCGGCGAAGAGATCTCGTGGAACATATTCGCGCCGGGGAGGTTGGTGATGAGCATACCGAAGGCGATAGGCACCAGCAGCAGCGGCTCAAACTTCTTTACGATGCCCTGATACAGCAGCACGCAGGCGATGCCCAGCATGATGAGGCAGCGCCAGTTGCCGTCCTGGGAAAAGAGGTAGAAGCCGGTGTCCTGTAAAAAGCGAATGATCGCGTCCATATCGGCCCTGCCTTACTGGAGGACGCACAGCAGCGTGCCGGACTCCACGGAAGCGCCCTTGGAGGTGTTGACGGAGGCCACTACGCCGTCCCGGGGGCACATGATCTCGTTTTCCATCTTCATGGCCTCCAGAACCATCAGCACGTCGCCCTTTTTCACGGTTTGCCCGGCGGTGACATTGACAGCCAGAATGTTGCCGGGCATGGGGGCGCAGATCTGCTCACCGGCAGCCGGTGCGGCAGACGCGGCAGGTGCGGGGGCAGCGGCGGGAGCCGCCGGGGCGGAAACGGGGGCGGAGCCGGTAAGCTCTTCCAGTTCGACTTCATAAACCGTCCCGTTGACGGTGACTCTGTACTTTTCATGTGTGTTTCTCCCTCTCCTTACACTTTTTTCATGGAAACGATGCGGATGCCGGTGATGTCGGTGCCCAGCTCCTCCGCCAGCGCGGCGGATACGGCGGCTACCAGCTCCGGTGTGACCTCACCGGCGGTCTGGGGCGCAGCCGGGACCGGTGCCGGGGCGGCCTTTTTCCCGCGGCCCACCACGGCACTCATGAGATAGGTCAGCGCGATCAGGCAGATCAGCCCGAAGAACACCGTGCCCATGCCCATGAGACAGACAAAAATGCTGCTGTACTCCATACGATACTCCCTTTCGTGATTCCCCCGCCGGGAAACAGTGCTCCGCCGCTGACGGAGCGTAGCCCGGCTTGTGTCGGGGGCAAGGTACTGTGGCTATCATACCATGCCGGCGCGGAAAAGCAAAGAGTCTTGTGAAAAAGGACGCCGATTTTTAGCGGATGCTTTCTGAAAAATCTGTCAGAATCCACACTCAGACAGCAGAGAGAGGGGCTGCTTGCCGTCTTAGCTGAATCGTAAAACGATTACGGAAAATTGAGGCAGAGATCCGCTGCGGATTGCAAGAATGGCGTTGCGGAGAGGGGCTGCTTGTGATACACTTAACAAAAGGTTCATTTAAATGCAAGAGGTAGGGCTTTAGCCTTATGTTACCCCGTATCGAATGCGGTGTTTAGGAATCCAACGAGGTAAACACCCAGCTTTTCAAGGGAAAATGAACCAAAGACAACGGTAAAGAACCCCGTAGATTTGAAATTCTAAAATCAGAAAGGACTCTTTGACAATGAAACCCAAATTTGACGGCTATGCGGCACAGTACGACGCCTGGTTTATGGAGAATGAGAACCTGTTCCAGAGTGAACTCCGCCTGTTCCAGAAGGTGCTCGGTGATATTCAGGGGAAGCGCGTGCTTTCCGTGGGCTGCGGCAGCGGCCTGTTCGAGAGCATGATCGACTGCGGCGGCATCGAGGGGATTGAGCCCTCCCGCGACATGGGCGCTATCGCAGAGAAGCGCGGCGTGAACGTGGTGGCCTTCGGCGCGATCGAGGATGTCGAGCTGGAGGAGAACGCCTATGACGTGATCTACCTCAACGGCAGTTCCAGCTATATGGAGGACCTGACCCGGGCGTTTGACGTCTGCAAGAAGGCCCTCAAGCCGAACGGCACCTTTATTTCGCTGGACGTCCCCAAGGAGAGCGCCTTTGGGTTCATGTATCTGCTGGCAAAAGAGGTAGGCACCTTTGACCATCCGTTCCTCAACGGCGTTATGCCCAAGCTGCCGTATCCCCACGAGCTGTGCTGTGCAGGCGTGTGGCATTCCACGGAGGAGAAGATCGATGTGCTCAAGGCACTGGGCTTCCACGATTTTGACTTCTATCAGACGCTCCTGAAGAACCCTATGTACACCAACGAGGACGTAGAGGATGTGGTCCCCGGCTATCAGAGCGGCGGCTATGTGGCGATCATCGCCCATAAATGAAAGAGGAGGACGGCGTGAAGCTCTCACAAACACTCTATGCCCGGGCGGAAAAAATCTGGCCCCGGTATCTTTGCCACCCGTTTGTGACGCAGATGGCAGATGGAACGCTGCCGCCGGAAAAATTCCGGTATTATATGCTTCAGGATTATTTATACCTCAAGGATTATGTGAAGATCTTTGCGGCAATCATCCAGAAGGCCGACGATTTTGAGCAGATCCGCTTTTTGAGCGGGGAGATGGCGAACACGATCGACGAGACGTTCCGCACGCACATTCCGTACATGAAGCGCCTTGGCATTACGGAGGAGGAGATCCACAGCGCCCGTCCTCACATGGACAACAACGCTTATACCCATTATATGCTTTGGGAGGCGCAGACCGGGGATGTGCTGACTGGACTGGTGACGCTTCTGAACTGCTCCTGGAGCTATGCGTATGTGGCGGAAAAGATAGTCGAACGCTGCCCGGATGCACTGCGGGACAAGCGTTACGGCTCGTGGTTCGCGGGCTACGTTTCAGAAAGCTACCGGCGAACCAATCAGATGCTCATTGACCGAATCGACGCACTCAGCGGATTCATCGACGAAAAAACAGCAGAGCACCTCTGCGAGATCTTTGAAAAGTGCTGCCTGTTTGATTTGCGCTTTTGGGACATGGTCTACGCTATGGGTGGCAACTGAATCGAGCCCTTTTGATACAGAGGTCTCTACCCGCAAGACCTCTGTATCACAGAGAAAACAGATGCACGCCTTATGTCTGCTCTTGACAGGCGGCGGTTCAGAATCAGGTCACGCAGGCTTTTTTCACATATGTGAGCGGAAATAAAATTCCAAATTCTGCCGATTTCCGGTATAATGGGATTAACACAGGGATACTGGGCTACTTTACAGAGACGGCCCGGCCTGAACAGTGAAGGAGGGCCCATGGGCGAACTATCGAACATCAAAAATCAGGCGTTGGCGGAGCGGATCGAAGAGCGACTTTACCAGTATATTCTCAATGAAAAACTGCCAATAGGGACCAAGCTGCCCAACGAGTACCAGATGGCCGATCATTTCAATGTTAGCCGGGGGACGATCAGAGAGGCGGTAAAACTTTTAGCATCCAAGGGTGTTGTGCAGGTACGGCACGGGTCCGGGACCTATGTTGCCTCTACGGCGCCGATGCGGGAAGACCCGTTGGGCTTGAAATTTGTGGAAGATAAATTGCAGTTGGCCCTTGACCTGACAGATGTGCGGATGATGCTGGAACCAAATATCGCCGAGATGGCGGCCTTGAACCGCACAGATGAGGAGGCAGCGCAGTTGGTAGAATACTCTGCTGCCGTACGCCGGAAAATCGAGGCGGGGAGGACTATATGAATGAGGATGTGGCCTTTCACTCTCACATTGCCAAGTGCTCTCATAATATGGTTCTCAAGCCACTGATTCCTCTTATCGACACTGCGGTACTGATGATCGCCAATATCACCAGGCAGGAACTGCTGTTTGCTACAAATGAAACGCACGACCAACTCGTTGAATGTATTCTGGACAGAGATTCCCTGGGGGCTCGGTCCGCCATGACCATGCACCTGGCCATGAACCGCAATGTGATCAATAGGGAATACAAAAAGCGCCGGAGACAGTGATCCTGAAGATTTATAGACCAAGACCGTTTTGGATGCCCATTCCATATGCACATTCAAAACGGCCTTTTTATGTGCACGGACGAAAGACAATGAGAAAGTCATCGGATGACTTTGGAGGGTAAAAAATTTGAAATTATTGATAACGCAGAAATATTCTGCCATATTTGTTGAAAATGAACATAATGAACGCGAAAAATGAGTAAAAAGTAGAAATGATTTCGGACAACTTGAAACGGCTTTTTCAGAAATTTATAATTTGTACATAAATTATAAAAGATACTTTCTGAGTTCGGGGATTGGTGGACTCCGCGGAACGGAAAGAATTGTGGAAAGTGAGGACATCACATGAAGATCACTGCTGTTAATACTTATTATGTCCGGCCCAGATGGGGATTTGTGGAGATTGAAACGGACGAGGGTTATACTGGCTGGGGTGAGGCCGTTCTGGAAGGACACGCAGACGCTGTGCTGGCCTGCCTGAATGAGTATAAGCCCTACCTCATCGGCAAGGATCCCTCCCGCATTGAGGACCTGAGCGCTACCATCTATCGCGCGGGCTTTTACCGCGGCGGCGGTGTGATGATGAGTGCCCTCTCTGGAATTGATCAGGCACTGTGGGACATCAAGGGAAAAGTGTTCAATGCCCCGGTTTACGAATTGATGGGAGGCCGGTGCCGCGATAAGATCCGGGTCTATTCTTGGATCGGCGGAGACCGTCCCTCTGATACGGGTGCCATGGCTAAAGAGCGCATGGACGCGGGCTTCACCGCTGTCAAGATGAATGCCACCGAGGAACTGCAGATGATCGACAGCTATGAAAAGGTGGATGCAGTTCTGGAGCGCGTGGCTGCCATCCGGGAGGCCTGCGGCAAATACTTTGGCATTGCGATCGACTTCCATGGCCGTGTTCATAAGCCCATGGCTAAGGTCTTGGCAAAGAAGCTGGAAGAATTTGATCCCATGTTCCTGGAGGAGCCTGTTCTTTGCGAAAACATGGAATGCTTCAAGGAGATCGCCAATTGCTGCAACATCCCCATTGCTACCGGCGAGCGGTTGTTCACCAAGTACGATTTCAAGCGTCTGCTGCAGGTTGGCGGTGTGGATATTATTCAGCCTGATCTGAGCCACGCTGGCGGCATTACGGAAGTCAAGAAGATCGCCTCTATGGCAGAGGCCTATGACGTGGCGCTGGCGCCCCATTGCCCTCTGGGCCCCATCGCTCTGAACGCCTGCCTGCAGGTGGATGCCACCAGCTACAATGCTGTTATTCAGGAGCAGTCTATCGGTATCCATTACAACGTGGGTAAGGAGGTCCTGGACTACGCCCTGAACCGGGAGGACTTCCAGTTTGAAAACGGCTTTGCTAAGATGCCCACCAAGCCGGGCCTTGGTATCGTGGTAAACAAGGAATTGGTTCTGGAAGAGAATCAGAATCCCCACCAGTGGAAGAACCCCGTCTGGCGTCATGCCGATGGTTCCGTGGCTGAGTGGTAAGTTGATTTCTATATCTGAATTTTAAGAGAGGCGAGACGGAGCCTTATCATGATTGAAGCAACACATTTGACAAAGCAATATGGCAATGCCAATGCCCTGTTTGATGTAAATTTCTCCATAGATAAGGGAGAGGTTGTAGGCTTTTTAGGCCCTAACGGTGCAGGGAAGTCCACCACCATGAACCTGCTGTGCGGTTATTTGACGCCCTCCTGGGGCCAGGTAAAGATCGCAGGCATCGATATGGTGGAAAACCCACTGGAGGCTAAGCGTCATATCGGTTATCTGCCGGAGATCCCGCCGCTGTACATGGATATGACCGTAGCGGAGCAATTGGAATTTGCCTGTGAACTCCGAGGACTGAAGCTGAAAAAGCCGCAGCTGCGGGACTATATCGACAGTCTATGTGCCCGAACTCAGGTTTTGGATACCAGAGACCGGCTGATCCGGAATTTGTCCAAAGGCTATCGGCAGCGGGTGTCTGTTACCCAGTTGCTAGTGGGCGAGCCGGAGATATTGATTTTGGACGAGCCTACGGTGGGCCTGGACCCCCGGCAGATCCGGGAATTCCGAGATCTCCTGAGCGAACTGAGCCACGAGCATACTATCATTCTTTCTTCTCACATCCTTTCGGAGATCAGTTCCGTGTGCAAGCGGATTCTGGTGTTTTACGAGGGAATGCTCATTGCGGATGGAGAGCCACAGAGCTTACAGGAGCAGTTAGCGGGTCACCGAGTCCTGGAAGTGGAGATCAGCGGAGAGGAAGCGGGCGTGAGCGCCCTGCTGCAGGGTATTCCCGATGTACTGGCTGTGAAGCCGGTCGGAAACGGTGTTTATCAGGTGGCTCATAGGATGGGAACGGATATCCGCGGTGCCCTGTATCGCACTCTGCGTCCTACCGGCTACGAGCTGCTGATGATGAAACCGGAGGAAGTATCCCTGGAGAGCTTGTACCTCCGCATCACTGAGCACGAACAGGAGATGGAAGCATGAAGGCTGTATACCGCAAGGAAATGCGCCAGTATTTCCACTCCGTCATTGGTTATGTATTTCTGGCAATCTTCGTTTTTATCAACGCATTTTACTTTTTGCTGCAAAATCTTCTGACCCGCAGCGGCGATATTACGGATTATTTCCGGGCCACCATAACGCTGGAGATGTTTCTGATGCCTATGCTGACCATGCGGAGCTTTTCTGAGGAAAAAAAGCAGAAAACGGATCTGCTGCTTTACACCGTGCCGGTGGATTGCTCACAGGTGGTGTTGGCCAAGTTCTTGGCGGCAGAGACAATGTTTCTACTGGGACTGGCCGTGACGGTGGCGTTCCCTGCGATCCTGGCCATGTGCGGCAGTGTGCAGATTTGGATCACCCTGGGCAACTACATCGGCATTATCCTGCTGATGAGCAGTTTTATTGCGATCGGTATTTTTGTTTCTACTCTGACGGAAAACCAGATCGTCTCGGCTATTATTTCCTATGTACTGATCTTTGCCCTCTGGTATTCTTATGGCCTTGGGTCGGCGATTCAAAACCCTATGCTGCTTCAACTGCTCAACAAGCTGTCTCTCATGCAGATGTATTACGAATTGGCGTTGGGAATTCTGAACTCCGCAGGCATTGCACTGAACCTGGCCATCACGGCCAGCTTCCTACTCCTGACCACCGCGGTGGTCCGGGGAAAGAGAGGTTGACACCGTGGAGCATCAAAGAAGAGCCAGCAGGGGGACGATCCCTGCGGAAGTGCAGCGCCAACGGCGAAAGCAGAGTCAACTCCGGATTGCCTGCCTGATTCTTTCCATTGCCGTGATTTTCGGCATTTACAGTGTCATCAGTGCGGCCACAGATCGGTTTTCTTGGAAAATAGACATGACAGAGGGTCAGGTATTCCGACTGACGGACACAACAAAAGGTGTGCTTGACGGCTTGGAGCAGACCGTGACGTTTACCTACTGCAATGACCGCGCCGATGCGGATACCAACTTAAAAGAAGTGCTCAGCCGCTATAAGGCTGCTTCGTCCAAAGTTCAGGTTGACTATATGGATCTGGACGCAAACCCCGCTTTGGCAGATGAATACAGTCGGAAGGGGATTGAACTCAGCCCCGATGGCATTCTGGTGACCTGTGGCGTTCAGGCTCGGTTTATCCAATGGAGTGACCTATATGAGATCAGGACCACCTCCTCCGGAGACGGCAGTCAGGGATATTCTATCACCGGACTGAAGGCCGAGACCATGCTGACCTCTGCTATTGTGGCGGTCAGCGGACAGGATTGCCCCAGCGTGGTATTTACAGCAGGCCACTCTGAGGATGACAGCGATTACCTCCGAGATTTGGTGTCCAACAGCAACTATAAAGTATCTCAGGCGGTACTGGGCGTGGACGCCATTGATGAGAACACGGATGTGATCATGATTGCGGGCGCCAAACGGGATTTTTCCGAAGCGGAGCTGCGTATTCTGGAGGAGTTCATGAACAGAGGCGGCAGTCTGTGCGTCTTCCGGGACCCGGAGGTGGGAAGTCTGCCTAATCTGGACGCTTATCTGGCGGACTGGGGTATTACAGTTACGGACCAAATCGTTTTGGAACCTGGCCAGCAGATGGGCAGCCCGTTGAATATCATACCCAATTTCGGCGTTAGTATGATCAATGTCTACTTTTCCGAACATGCGACGTATGTGGTGCTGCCTGAGTGCAGAGCGTTGGACTTGCGCAATACAGATGGCTGCATCACTAATGCGGTGCTGCGTTCCACATCTGTTTCCTATGCCAAGGAGTTTGCTTCTATGGGTTCTCTGGAACAGAGTGCAGAGGACGCAGTGGGTCCGTTTACCGTGGCGGCTACCAGTGAGCGTAGCTTTACCAATGCTGCCGGAGAAAGTGGCACCCAGTATGTTTTGCTGTGGCCTGTACGGGCTTCTATCAGGACAGCTATCTGAAAACAGGAAGCATGGGTAACGCAGATCTGGTGTTACAGGGACTTTCTTACATGACGGACAATCAGGTAACGCTGAATATCCCCACAAAAAGCTGACAGCAGACGCCTTGACCGTTACACGGACCGGTGTTATAACCTTTGCCGCGTTTTTTGTAGTGCTGCTGCCCATGGGCCTGCTGCTGACGGGTGTATGGGTGTTCCTGAAACGGAGGCACGCATGAGAGCAACAAAGAAGACCCTTTTGGGATTGACTGGCGCTCTGGCGGCCTGTATTGCGGCGGTACTGCTGTTGACCTTTACGGGAAACGGAAGAGAAGCAGAGGACCATGCTCATACATATTATTTCACGACGTACGACTCACCGGAGGATCTGGTGCTGGCCAGTGTGGAAAACAGCACTGGCAGTGTGGTCTTGGCTGCGAGCGGCGGTACGTACTACACTGTGGGAGATCTGAAACTGTCTGCTGACGGTGCCCAGGTGCAGAGCTTTTTGAGACAGTGTATAAACTGCCTATGAAGCGCTTGCTGGATGAGGCAGATGCCTCAGACCCCCAATACGGCTTGACTAATCCTCAGGCAGAGATTTTGATACAGGATACGGCAGAAGGCGGAGTCCTCTTTCGGGTGGGCAGCGCCACGCCAGATGGCGAAGGATATTATGCGTGTCTTAGTGGAGATACACGGGTGTTCATCATGGATCAGGCCTATGGAGCCATTTTTCTGAACAATGTGAACCGTTTCTATGACCTGAGCTTGTATCCCTCCCTGATGGGAGATGATCTGGGTGGACTGCGGGGTCTTTCTGTGGAGCGGGGAGGGAAGCAAGTCTATGCCCTGACCTTTAGTGCCACACAGGATGGCAGTGTGACCGTATTCTCCATGACGGAACCTTACGCACTGCCCCTTGGCGCTGCGCAGACGAAAAACGAGATCCTGACTCCTCTGCGAGACCTGAGGAGTGGATGCGCTGAACAAGCCGGAAGATCTGACTCTCTATGGCCTGACGGACGGTGCCGGAAAATTTGTCCTGACCTATGAGGATGGTACCATGGCTGTCATCCGTGTGGGACGGCAGGAGGGGGCAGGGACTTATGTCCTGCGGGAAGGCAGTGATGTTGTTATGCTGGTGCCCACGGCCAATCTTTCATTCTTCTACAACACAGCTCTACAAGTAATGGGACAGAATCTTGTGAGCGTGTCTTTGGGGGATTTGGCCTCCTTGCGGATCGGGGATCATACATATCAGATCTCCGGTACGCCGCCTGCTCTGAAGATAACACTGGATGGTAGCGAAGAACCTTTGGACGCCTTCCAGAACGGCGTTTACACTGCATTGAACCGCATATCTGTGCAAGGCGCATGGGATGGTGGAGAAAAGACGGAACCCTTGCTGAAAATGCAGATAGAGATAAAATACGCCGATGGCACTACCCGAACCACAGATTATGCCTTCTATGAATTAGAGGACCGACGCTGCGGCGTAGCGGTGAATGGACAGCCTGTGTTCATATGCAGCCGATCGGCGGTGCAGGCACTTGTAGAAGCCACCTGAGGGTAAGCACCTTCCCGTTGATTTGCCGCTTTGCGGCTATCATAAATAAAAAAAGAACGGATTGCAAAAACGTGAATGTTCTGAAAAAAATCAATGATGGATTGATGGCATTTATTAAGATTGTTCTGATCTTCGCGGGTACGCTGATGACCTGCCTGGTCATCATGAACGTAATTCTGCGCTATGTCTTCAGTTCTGGCCTTTCCTGGTCTGAGGAATCCTGCCGCTTTCTGTTCATCTGGGTCACCTTCCTGGGTGCTATTCTGGCGAACGACGCCGGTCTCCATGGTGAGCATATGCGAATGGATTTCATCGTGGAAATGTTCCATGGTATCCCTCGCAAGATCGTGGAGGTGATCGCCCTGCTGCTGGTATTGGCGATGCTGGGCGTGCTGTTTGTGGGTGGCATCGAGCTGGTGCAGGGCACCTGGCCCATGCTGACTTCCGCTCTCCGCATCCCGAAGGGAGCTGTTTACCTGTGCGCTCCCATCGGTTTTGGCTATATGTTCATCCAGACTTTGGTGAAGCTGTATAAGGCCATCACCTACAGCGATGAGAAGCTGGAAAACGCAGATAAGGAGGCTGAATAAGGATGTTAGCTGTATTTCTGATCGCACTGTTCGGCCTGGTCATCATTGGCGTTCCCATCGCCTTCTCTCTGGTGGGTACGGGCTTCTTTATGATGCTGACGCAGGCTATAAATCGCCCGTCTGCTTGGTCTGTGTTCGCACTGGCCCAAAAGTTTGTTAACGGCACCGACAGCGTGCCCCTGCTGGCGATCCCCTTCTTCATGATCGCCGGTGAGATCATGACCCGCGGCGGCATCTCCCGCCGAATCGTGGACTTCGCCTATTCCGTGCTGGGCCGTTTCAAGGGCGGCCTGGGCTATGTGGGCATTCTGGCATCCATGATCTTTGCAGGCGTCTCTGGTTCCGCTGTGGCGGATACCACGGCTGTTGGCTCCATGATGCTGCCCATCATGGAAGGCGCCGGTTACGATAAGCCCAAGTCTACCGGCATTATCTGCGCCGCTGGCTGCATTGGTCCCATTATTCCGCCCTCCACTCAGATGATCTTTTATGGTGTCTGTGCCGAGGTCTCTGTTTCCGCCCTGTTCCTGGGTGGTATTGTGCCCGGTATTCTGATCGGCATTGGCCTGATGATCGCCTGGTTCTTCCATGTCCGTAAGCGGAACTACCCGGTTGGCCCCAAGACCAGCCTGAGCGGTATCCTGAAGGCCACCAAGGAGGCGTTTCTGGCGATCTGCCTGCCCGTGTTCATTATCCTCTGCATCACCACTGGCGTCGCTACCGCTACCGAGACTGCCGCTCTGGCTGTCCTGTATGCGCTGATCGTTTCCGGCCTGGTGTATAGAGAGTTTAAGATCAAGGAATGGCCCCACCTGATGATCAATGCCATGAAGTCCACCGCTGTCATGATGTTTGTTGTCGGCTCTGCACAGGTGGCTGCTTACATGGTAACTACCTGCGCAATTCCCCAACTGCTGGCCAAGGCGATCCTCTCCATGACGCACAGCCCCATTACCTTCATGATCCTGGTAAACGTGCTGCTGATCCTGGTGGGCTGCGTTATGGACTCCGGCCCCGCCATCATGATCCTGACTCCGATTCTGCTGCCGATCGCCAAGAGCTTTGGCTTGGATCCCATCTACTTCGGTGTGGTTATGGTCGCCAACCTCTGCATTGGTCTGGCAACTCCCCCCGTGGGCAACGTGCTGTATTGCGGCGTGTCCCTGTCTAAGGTCAAGCTCTCTGATCTCATCAAGGCCAGCCTGCCCTTTATCGGCGTCATGTATCTGGTCCTGCTGCTCATCACCATGTTCCCCGAGCTGATCCTGTTCGTGCCCAAAATGATGGGCTGATCCCTTTTTCTGAAATGCGCGGGTCTCATGTACGCCCGTTCATTTAATACACATCTTTTCTTTAGGAGGAAACACCATGAAAAAGAAGGCACTTGCGCTGCTGCTGGCTATGGCCATGACAGCAACCATGGCTGGCTGTGGTTTGGCTGCCACTACGGCTCCTGACAACAGCTCCAACAACGATTCCAACAACGATTCCACCAAAAGCGACAACACTGAGGTCGGTACTTACGGCTCCTCTGCCGAGACCCAGGGCAAGACTAACCCCATCGTTGTGAAGGTTTCCAACGGTGCTGGCGAGACTTCTCCCGGCGTAAAGGCTCAGCTGTCCGTGTTCGCTCCCATGGTAGAGAACAATTCCAAGGGCAACATTGGCGTTGAGGTCTACTCCGGCGCTCAGCTGGGTGACGATACCACCGCTACCGAGATGGTGGTTGCCGGTCAGTTGGAGATCAACAACACCTCCACCGCTCCTCTGGTGGGCTATGTGCCTGAGCTGGGCATTTTCGACATCCCCTTCCTGTTTGCCGATGAGGCTGAGGCCGACAAGGTCCTGGCTTCCGAGGTGGGCGATTATCTGAATGCTAAGCTGGCCGACAAGGGCATCATCAACCTGGCCTGGAACGAGAACGGCTTCCGTGAACTGACCAACAGCAAGCACGCTGTTGCCACCGTCGCCGATGTGGCCGGCCTGAAGATCCGTACTATGGAGAACAAGTTCCATCAGGAACTGTGGAACAGCCTGGGCGCTACCGCCACTCCCATGTCCTCTTCTGAGCTGTACACCGCTCTGGAGCAGGGCACTGTTGACGGCGAGGAGAACCCCGTCGCAAACTTCTACAGCTATCAGTTCCAGGAAGTCCAGAAGTACATTACCATGTCCAACCATATCTATAGCCCCTTCCTGTTCGATATGTCCAAGAAGATCTGGGATACTTATGATGCTGACACGCAGGCCATCCTGACCGAGGCTGCTAAGGCTTTCGGCGAGGAGGAGAAGAAGATCAACCGTCAGGCTGCCGCCGATAACCTGCAGTCCTGCATCGATGACTACGGCATGGAAGTTACCTATCTCACTGATGACGCCAAGGCTGAGTTCGTGGCTAAGACCGCTCACATCCAGGATATGATCGCCAAGGATACTGGCGCAGAGATCATGGACCTGCTGGCTGCCGCTAAGGGTTAAGCACAAAACTTATTTCAAGCGATCCTTTCTGACGATACTGGCCCGGCGTCTGCCGGGCCAGTACCCAAAAAAAATATGATTTGAGAAGGAGGCGTTTTCTATGGAAGAGGTCCGCATGAAAAAGGCAGAAGAACTGTATGCATATAGCTGTGGCCACAACTTTGGCAAAGATCTGAGTCGGGCCAAGGGACTTACAAATTTTCACCTGATCGAAGAAGCCATGGATCCGGATGAATTTGCGTACCTTGCATTCATTGGCCTTCATCGGTTCCACAGTATGTCTGCTCACCAGCGGAATTTCGCCTATGCGTTTACCAACAAACGGGTGCTCATGGCACAGATGCGCTCCTTCCGTCGGCCACGCATGGAAAGTGTGCCGCTCAACACAATTATGAATCTGTCTTTTGATCATGAATCTTCCATTGGCATCTTGAAGATCATGATGCCTGAGGATGCCATCTGCGTCGGTATGACGCAGGAGAGCGTTCAGGCGCTCAGCGAAGAACTGAACAGGCTGCTGCCTGTCATTCAGCAATATGCTAAGGAGCTGCCGGAAATGGAGGGCTGACCCTCCACCATACCCCCAGCAGAGCTGGATTGAATTCGAAAAAATTTCGGGGATATCCCCGGTTTTGAAAATGTGACATTAGGAGAATGCTTATGGAACGCAGTAAAAAGTTTTTGACCGGCCTGGGTAACCAGTATTACCGTGCCACCTATAAGTCTATGGGCTTTACCTCGGACGATCTGACCCGGCCCATCATTGGCATTGCCAATTCCTGGAGTGAGTCTGACCCCGGCCACTTTAACCTGCGCCAGGTGGCCCAGCGTGTCCGGGACGGCGTGTACCGTGCTGGCGGCACCCCGGTAGAATTCGGCGTGATTGGCGGCTGCGATGGCATGGCCAATGGCCACGTAGGTATGCACTATATCCTGCCCCATCGGGAACTGATCGCCAACTCTATTGAGACCATGGCCCAGATCAACCAGTTCGACGCTCTGGTACTACTGGGTTCCTGTGATAAGATCGTTCCCGGTATGCTGATGGCTGCCGCCCGGTTAGATATTCCCTGCATTCTGTTGCCCGGCGGCCCCATGGAGGGTGGCAAGGTGTTTGACGGCCGTGAGTCCGACCAGACCTCCAGCACCGAGGCTTACGGTATGCTCTCCGCCGGTAAGATCACCGAAGAGGAATATGTCTCCCTGGAAAATACGGCCTGCCCCGGCTGCGGCTCCTGCTCTTACCTGGGCACTGCCAACACCATGTGCGCACTGTCGGAGGCCTTGGGCATGACCCTGCCTGATGCCAGCCTGGCTCCCGCTACCTCTGCCCGTCGTCTGGCTCTGGCTGAGGAGACCGGCGTGAAGATCATGGAACTGGTAGAAAAGGAAATTACCGCACGGAAGGTCATCACTGATGGCAGCATTCGCAACGCCATCAAGGCCTGCATGGCCATGAGCGGCTCTACCAATGCGGTTATGCATCTGACCGCCATTGCCCACGAGGCAGAGCTGAAGATCGATGTGCTCTCTGAGTTCGACAAACTGTCCCGCACCACGCCCCAGGTGGCCAAGATGAACCCCGCCTGCAATTTCAACGTCATTGACTTCTTCCATGACGGCGGCGTGATGCGCATGATGGAGAACCTGACCCGTGAGCATTTGGACTATGATCAGATGACGGTCACCGGCCATACCATTGGTGAAAATATCGCAGCCCACAAGTATCTCTATCCCAACACCGGCCGCACCATCCGTACGCTGAGCGATCCCTTTGGCTTCAGCGGCGGCGTGGCAGTTCTGCGGGGCAATCTGGCCCCCAACACCGGCATTACCAAGCCCGGCGCATTTGACAAGAGCCTGCACCACTTTGAAGGCGAGGCGATTTGCTTTGACTGCGAGGAAGATGCCGAGGAAGCGATCCTGGCCGGTAAGGTCCACGATGGTCATGTAGTGGTTATCCGCTATGAGGGGCCCAAGGGTGGCCCCGGTATGCGGGAGATGTATAAGGCCATGAAGTATCTCTATGGCCGCGGCCTGTCCAAGACTACTGCGCTGGTCACTGATGGCCGTTTCTCCGGTACCAACAACGGTTGCTTCGTGGGCCATATTTCCCCCGAGGCCTTTGAAGGCGGTACCATTGCGCTGGTTCACGATGGCGACCGCATCGTTATCGATGTTGAAGAGCGCTCTTTGAACGTTTTGGTCAGCGACGAGGAACTGGCTGCCCGCCGTGCCGCTTGGAAAGCGCCTGCACCGAAGTTTACGCGGGGCTGGCTGAGCCTGTACTGCAAGCTGGCAGGCTCTGGCGCAGAGGGTGCAGTCATGAATATGAAGAATTTGGAAAAATAAACCCAAGAGCATGGATACAGGTACCATAAAACAGGCGCCTTTTAAGCTCTGAGACCCTTGGTAGAGGGAAAAGGCCGCCATCCGCGGCCTTTTCCTCCCAAGGAATTGTAAACGATTAACTGGATCGGGTCCTGCGGGATAGCAGGTGAACATATCGATAAAACAGGAGGTTATTCAGAATGACTGTTGAAGAGATCAAGGAACAGATCGACAAGGAAAAAGTGATTGCTATTGTCCGTGGTGTCAGTACGGAAAAGTGCATGAAGGTGGCAGAAGCCCTCTATGCAGGAGGTATTCGATTGATGGAAGTGCCCTTCAATCCCAAGGATCCGGACTCTGATGAGGTCATTGCCGACTGCATCGCCAAGTTGGCTGAGAAATACGCCGGTAAGATGCTGATTGGCTCCGGTACGGTTCTGAATGTAAAGCAGGTAGAGCTGACTGCCAAGGCTGGCGGCAGCTACACCATTGCGCCTAACACCAATGCGGATGTGATCCGCCGCACGGTGGAACTGGGCATGGTTGCTATGCCTGGCGCCATGACCCCCACAGAGGTGGAATATGCCCACGAATGCGGCGCAGCTTATGTCAAGCTGTTTCCCGCCGCTGATCTGGGAGTGAATTATGTCAAGGCGATCCGGGCACCGCTGAGCCATATCAAGCTGCTGGCTGTAGGCGGCGTTAACGAGAAGAACTTTGCCGACTTCTTGAAGGTGGGAATGTCCGGCGCAGGCGTGGGCGGTAATCTGGCCAACAAGGCTTGGATCGAAGCCGGTGAATTTGACAAGATCACTGAAGTAGCCCGCCAACTAGTAGAAATTGCACACAACGCGTAAGTACTTAGAACAGAAAAATAAGAAGGGAGTATATTTCCATGAAAATTGTTACATTTGGTGAGATCATGATGCGTTTGAATCCTGAGGGATACCGCCGCTTCGTGCAGTCTGAGACTTTTGAGGCCACTTATGCCGGTGGCGAGGCCAATGTGGCCGTGTCTCTGGCTAACTACGGCATTGATGCCGCCTTTGTCTCCAAAGTTCCTGCGCATGAGATCGGTCAGTGCGCTGTTAACGAGCTGCGCCGCTATGGCGTTGACACCAGCATGATGGTCCGGGGCGGTGATCGTCTGGGTATCTACTTTGTGGAGAAGGGTGCTTCTCAGCGGGCCTCCAAGGTCATTTATGACCGGGCCAACTCCGCCATCGCCTTGGCCGAGCCCAGCGATTTCGATTGGAAGCATATTTTTCAGGGTGTGGACTGGTTCCACTTCACCGGCATTACGCCCGCTTTGGGCGGCAAGCTGCCTGAGATCTGCCTGGAGGCCTGCAAGGCTGCCAAGGAGATGGGCGTTACCGTTAGCTGCGATCTGAACTTCCGCAAGAAGCTGTGGAGCCAGGAACAGGCCGGCAAGACCATGAGTGAGCTGATGCCTTATGTGGATGTGTGCATCGCCAATGAGGAGGATGCAAAGGACGTATTTGGCATTGCTGCCGCTGATACGGACCTGAATACCGGCAAAATCAGCCATGAGGGCTATGTCAGCGTGGCTCAGCAATTGTGCGACCGTTTCCACTTCAAGAAGGTGGCCATCACTCTGCGCGGCAGCCTTTCTGCTTCCGTGAATGACTGGGCCGGTATGCTTTACAGCGACGGCAAGGCCGTGTTCTCTCCCACCTATCGCATCGACATCGTGGACCGCGTGGGTGGTGGAGACAGTTTCGGCGGCGGCTTGATCTATGCGCTGATGAGCGGCTACGAGGATCAGAAGGCTATCAATTATGCTGTTGCGGCTTCCTGCCTGAAGCACACCATCGAGCATGACTTCAATTTGGTGTCCGTTGCTGAAGTGGAGAACCTTGCGGGCGGCAACGCTTCCGGCCGCGTTCAGAGATAAAAAGACCTGCGGCGTGTCCTGCAATGAAAAAACGGCCAGACTGTCTGAGACAGCCTGGCCATTTTTTGACAAAAATCAAGAAAAACGCAGACTTTACCGTAACCGTCAAAGCTAACGGCGTATAGACTCCTATGGGATAATAGTGGTGGGACGTTGCGCAACGTTCCACCACTATTAACGTCAGGGGGGATACGCCATGACATCCATAGAGTTGAAGCACCAGGCACGGCTGCAGGAATGGGCGGGAGCCATTCGGGATTGCAGAAGCAGTGGATTGTCAGTCAGGCAGTGGTGCAGGGAGAGAGGAACCACACCAACTACATACTATCGCTGGGAACGTGAGCTATTGTCTGTTGCCAGTACAGCGAAGGCACTGTCTGAAACGCCTGCGGTTGCATTTGCAGAATTACCAGTACCGAAACAGGTGTGCTGCAACACAACGGAACGTTCCGCTACGCTGCGCATCGGCAATGCCAGTCTGGACATATATCCCAGCTGTGACACAGAACAGATGAAAAAACTGGTGGAGCTTCTGCGCCTATGCTGAACGATTTCGCCGGAGCGGACAAGGTCTACATCGCCTGCGGCTACACGGATCTGCGCAAGGGCATAGATGGTCTGGCGCGGCTGGTCCAGCAGCAGTTTGCGTTAGACCCCTTCACCAACACATTATTTCTGTTCTGCGGGCGGCGGCGAGACCGCATCAAGGGGCTGTACTGGGAAAAGGACGGCTTCATCCTGCTGTATAAACGCCTGGAACAAGGGGCATACCAGTGGCCGCGCTCGGAATCCGAGGTAAAGACGCTAACGCCGCAGCAGTACCGCTGGCTCATGGAGGGACTGCAAATCGAGCAGCCAAAGGCCCACCGGCCGGTGACAGGATTGACTGCGGTCTGAACGGGAAAAATTGCCTGAAGCCCATTGAAAACACTGGCTTTTCTCGCTGTTTTGTAGTATAATTTTCTCATGGAAAACAGAGAAAATCAGACAAACAACACGGACGAAATGGTGACCATTTCCCGTGCGGAATATGAACAGCTCCGACAGGAAAAAGCGCAGATGGAATCAACGCGAGTGAGGCTTGAAGCAGAGCGCATGTGTTTCGCACACACGATTTAAAACAGTTTTCGCTCAACAAGGCTCTGTATCCTACGTTGCGCGCAGAATTCGGACTAAAATCTCAAATGACTCAGTCTGTATTCAAGACGGTCATTGCCAGATATAAGACCATCCTTGAGAATCAGAAAGAATGGATAAAACCGTCGTTCAAGAAGCCCCAGTATGACCTTGTCTGGAACAGAGACTATTCTCTGACGCAAGGCCGGTTTTCCGTAAACACGCTCGGCGGGAGAGTAAAACTGCCTTATTTCTCGGAAGGAATGTCGAAATATTTCGACCGTTCTATCTACCGGTTCGGCACCGCCAAGCTGGTGAACAAACACGGGAAATACTTTCTACACATCCCTGTGACCTATGATGTAGAAGAGAGTGATCTCTCCGATATCTGTCATGTTGTAGGCATCGACCGAGGCATCAACTTCGTCGTTGCAACTTACGACAGCAAGCACAAGTCCGGGTTTGTGAGAGGTCGGTTCATCAAGCAGAAGAGAGCCCACTATTCGGCACTTAGAAAGGAACTCCAGATGCGGCATACCCCGTCTTCAAGACGTAGACTCAAAAGTATCGGTCAACGAGAAAACCGTTGGATGCAGGATGTCAACCATTGTGTATCAAAGGCACTCGTTGTAAATAACCCCGCGCACACTCTCTTCGTTCTGGAAGATTTGTCCGGTATCCGTCATGCCACAGAACGTGTCAAAACGAAGCATCGCTATGTTTCTGTATCGTGGGCTTTCTATGACCTCGAACAGAAACTCATCTACAAGGCGAAACAGAATCATTCTTCCGTAATCAAGGTCGACCCTCGGTATACCAGCCAATGCTGTCCCGTCTGTGGGCACACGGAAAAGGCAAACCGCAACAAGAAGATACATCTGTTTATCTGTAAGAACTGCGGCTACAAGTCGAACGATGACCGGATCGGCGCAATGAATCTGTATCGCATGGGAATCAACTATCTCTATGATAGCCAAGTACCTGATACAGTTGCGGCAGAGTAAACTTTGCCGCAAAGGGTGCAGTCAACCACCCTACAATGTAACGCCACTTGAGACAGCAATGCCTCTTGGGGTTAAAGGTCGGAGGAGCTATCCGTTACTACGACTGGGCAGTTACAAGCTCATGGCCTTTAGGCCGTGGGTTGTTGACTCTATGTACAGGATGAAAGCGGAGCGCTGTGCTCCTACCAGGGGAGGAGCCATATCCATATGTTGGAGTATTTTAAGCCACAGGACAGGGCCTACGGTGAGATCGCCGTAGAGACAATCAGTTATGTGGCGCAGAAGGGGAAACCAAGGGAAATTACCATCCCCACAACCCAACAGGCTGAAAAAGGAAATCTGTATTGAATCTATCCAGCACTTAAGTTATAAATATAAAGGGCAGAAGTACGAGCGGATAGGCCCATACTTTTGCCCTTGCATACTCTGAACTATGTGTATCCTTGTGCGTGGATAGCTTGAGGCGTGCATCTGTTTTTAACGGAGCGGCATCATTGCCCCCAATTAAATATGATAGCATAGGTAAAGGCGCGAATCAATTCACAGAACAGTCAAAGTTTTTCTGCAAATTTTAACATCCCTGCGAATTGATATTCCGGCGGATTTGCGTATAATAAGAATCAGGAAAGGGTGAGTCCAATGTATCACTAAGAGTACCCCAGCAAGCGAAAGACCAAAGCTTTCCGAAAACTGAAGAATGTGAGGTTACGTCAATGATTGAACCCAAGATGCATGAGTAACGGCCTTCAACTGGGAGACAACGGTTGAAGGTCGTTACTTTTTTGCCTGATTCCATTTTGGGGTCCGCATTGCGTTTCCGCGCCCTGTATGTCAGGGGCGCAAAAACCAAAAGGGGACCGGAGATTCCGGCCCGCCGCAGCTTGGCCGTGCCCACATTCTCAAAACCGCGTTTGCCCGGCAGGGGAGAACTGCTCAGCCGTTGGCAGCAAGGGGGGCTTCCGGGTCGATCCGTGACGGCAGGCGGTGGCTGCGTTCACTCACAGTGCAAACAAAATACGAACGACTCCAGAGATAGGGTTTCCAATAGAACGGAGCAAGGTATTCGGCGAATTCTTTTCTGAGTAGTCTTGCCGTTACCGTCTTGTAGGAACAGACCAGGGAGGACAAAGCCACTTGAGGCGGTGCCTCGAAGATAATATGGATGTGGTCCTTATCGGTGTTTACCTCATTCACGTAGCACTGGAAGTTCTCCTCAAAGATACGATACGTCAGTTCTGTGAGCCGGTCCTTAAAGGCTCCGTCTATGACCGGATGCCTGTATTTTGTTACTACAACCAAATGATATTCCAAGTCATAACAACTGTGCCTATTCGTTCGATAGCTCATGTTTACGCCCTCCACATGTCGCTTTACAACCAATTCTTATTATGGTAGAATAATACCATAGCCAAAGGCATTTAGCAACAGGGGGGTGAAAGCGTATGGCAAAGCTTGTTTCAAGCTATTGCACGAAGGTCATTGGCGAAAACAGAATCTTCAAAGATACCATTCGGGTTTATCACGATGCGCTTTCTCTTCTTATCCGCATCGTAGAGTCTGAATGGGATACCGGTCTTGGAGAGTTCTATGCGAAGTCTACGCTCAAAGCCCAGAGAACAGTTGAACTGCTTGTTCATGCAAGCCGTACGAGTGTTGCCAAGTATCCTGAATTCGACAAACAGTTCTATAAGTACCCCAGTTACCTGCGGCGGTCCACGATTGCGAGGCGCTTGGCGCCGTATCTTCGTACCGTGCTGCTGTTTCTCATTGGGAGAGTGCAGGCAGAAAAGGGAAAGAACCTAGACTCCAGACCTCTCGTTCAGCTATGCCGACTTTCTACAAAGACAACATGTACGAAGACAACGGTGATGGGACGGCCCTGTTGAAACTCTACCACAAGAACGATTGGGTATGGGTCAAGGTCCTGCTTAGAAAGCAGGACACAGACTACATCCGGGAACATTGGGGGGAGGTTAGCGGGTCAGCGCCTAAACTCGTGAAGCGGAACCGCCGTTATGCCTTATGCTTTGCCTTTGAAGAAACGGTTGCTTACGACACGAAGCCTCTCACAGACCAGACCATTCTTGCTGTTGACCTTGGCATTAACACCGACGCTGTGTGCAGCGTTATGCGTCCAGACGGAACTGTCCTCGCACGGAAGTTCATCGACTTCCCGAGTGAAAAAGACCGGCTGAATACGCAATTGGGCCGCGCACGCAGAGGTCAGCGAGAGAATGGTCATCGAGGCGGCAACCGCCACATGAAGAAGGCTGTTCGCATCAACGAGGACTTGTCCAAGAAAATCTCTCCGGCAATCGTTCGGTATGCCGTTTCTGTTGGGGCCGACGTCATTGTGATGGAACATCTTGACTTCATCGGGCAAAAACCCAAGTATAAAAAAGCAGCGGCTCCACATGTGGAGGAAACGCGACATTCAGAAAAGCGTCATGCATCAGGCCCACCGCAATGGAATTCGTGTGCGTTTCGTCAACGCACGAAACACCAGCAGGTTGGCTTTCGATGGTTCTGGCGAAGTAGCCCGGAATAGTACCAACATGGCGCTGTGCCGGTTCCGAAACGGAAAGCAGTATAACTGTGACCTGAATGCGAGTTATAACATCGGTGCACGCTACTTTATCCGCGAATACTTAAAACCCATCCCGGAAACGGAATGGTCTCTAATTATGGCAAAAGTTCCAGAATTAGAGCGAAGAACAAATTGCACATTATCCACCCTCTTTAGCCTCTACGCGGTGCTGAACTGTCAAACAGTTTCAGTTTTTGGACGCGGATACTTTACAGGAGCCCAGGTGGCAATGTTTTTTTTCAATATGTAATTGTAGTCAGAGGCTGGGGATGTTTACCCACAATCATGCCCGAAGCCTCAAGAAAGACCTCCTTTTCTGCCGGCGGCAAAAAAACATAAGCCTTTCTTTTCAGACGGTTCTTTTATTTGGTTTTCAGTTCGCGTACCCCGGCGGACCGCCGGATATGCAAAAAAGAAGAACTTTCCATACAACGCCCCGCGGCGTGGTACCAAAAGCCCTTCTTCAAGAGACGGTTCTTTTTGGATTTTCTTCATTACAGCACATTCAAAGCACAAAAGCAACCCGTTTCCAGGTAATTATTTTTGTTTATTTCGACATTTCGCACATTTTAAACGATTGAACAAAAAAATGAAGCAGATCCGAAGGGACAACAGGGAAGGGGGCGACCCCGGAACGGAGGAATATCCATGGCACGCTTACTGATGAAAAACGCATCCCACATCGTCACCTGCGACCCCAGCGACACCGTGTACACCGACAGCAATTTGCTGATGGAGGACGGCGTTATCACCTACATCGGCCCGGAGGAACAGCAGGCGGAGGAGGTCATCGACGCCGCCGGGTGCATCGTCTATCCCGGCCTCATCAACACCCATCACCACCTGTACCAGACCTTCAGCCGCAATCTGCCCCAGGTGCAGAATCTGGAGCTGTTCGACTGGCTGAAGGCCCTGTACGAGATCTGGAAGAATCTGGACAGCCGGGTGATCTACCACAGCTCCGTCACCGGCATGGGGGAGCTGATGAAAAACGGCTGCACCACCTGCTTTGACCACCATTACGTTTTCCCGCAGGGGCAGGCGGAGGGACTGTTGGATGCCCAGTTCGCCGCCGCGGAGGATCTGGGCATCCGGATGTACGCCTCCCGTGGCAGCATGGACCTGAGCAAGAAGGACGGCGGCCTGCCGCCGGACAGCGTTGTGCAGACCGTGGATGAGATTCTGCGGGATTGTCAGCGTGCAGTGGAGACCTACCATGATCCGTCCCGGTTCTCCATGCGGATGGTGGCGCTGGCTCCCTGCTCACCCTTCAGCGTTTCCGAGGAGCTGCTGCGGCAGTCCGCGCTTCTGGCCAGAGATCTGGGCGTGCGGCTCCATACCCACCTCTGCGAGACGAAGGACGAGGAGCGCTTCGTCCGGGAGCGGTGCGGGATGCAGCCCCTGGAATACATGGAATCCCTCGGCTGGATCGGCCCGGACGTCTGGTACGCTCACGGCATCCATTTCAACGGGGACGAGCTGCGCCGTCTGGCGGAGACCGGCACCGGCGTTGCTCACTGTCCCATCTCCAACATGAAGCTCAGTTCCGGCGTGTGCCGGGTGCCGGAAATGCTGGAATTGGGCGTTCCCGTGGGCCTTGCGGTGGACGGCAGCGCCAGCAATGACGGCTCCAATCTGTTAGAGGAGCTGCGGGTGGCCTATCTGCTCCACCGTCTCCAATCCAGCGAAAAGGCTCCCAGCGGCTACGACATTCTGAAAATCGCCACCGTGGGCAGCGCGAAGATTCTGGGCCGGGACGACATCGGCTCTCTGGAAGTGGGGAAGGCCGGAGACCTGTTCGCCATCGACACCCGCCGTCTGGAGCTGGTGGGGGCGGATCTGGACCCGAAATCCCTGCTGGGGACCGTGGGCTGGAAAGGCCCGGTGGACTACACCGTGGTCAACGGCAAAGTCACGGTCCGCCATGGAAAGCTGGTGGGCATTGACGAGGAAAAAGCCGCCTGGGAGGCCGCCGCACTGGTGCGGGACTACTTGTCCCGCTGAGACCGGCCTGCCCCATCCTGCGTTGAAGCCGGGCCGTTTGGCAATTTATCCGAAAAATGAGCGGCATGCCGCACGGATCTTCCGTGCGGCTTGTTTACTGTGTGCGGATCGTCTGCTCCGCAAGAGCCGCTCCACTTTTCGGACAGGGGCTGCTTGCGGAGAATTGGCAGATTATCGGGCCGTCTGCGACGGTTTTACAGGCGGCGGCGTGGGAGGAAAAAGTTCAAAAAGCGTACTTTGAAACCTTCACAATTATTCAAACTTTACTTTTTTTACCCGGTATGCTTGACTGAATATAGGCAATATGCCCAATCCGATAGGTGCACCTGCTATTGAACGGCATATGATCAGGACCCCTGGGAAAAACGAATGTCAATCGAATTTCAGAGGAGTTAAGAAAGGAAAAGAGGAAGTTTTGCTATGAAGATGAAACGTTATTTGAGCCTTCTGCTGGCCGGTACGCTCGCACTGGCCCTCACCGCCTGCGGCGGCAGCGCCAAGACTGATCCGGGCACTTCCGATCAGCCCTCCACTTCAGATGAGAACTGGACCCCCAAGGAAAATGTTACCATGATCGTATCCTATAAAGCGGGTTCCGGAACCGATAACACCGCCCGTGTGCTGGCCGCCTATGCTGAAAAGTACATCGGCAAGCCGGTCATCATTGAAAACCTGGAAGGCGGCTCCGGCTCCATTGGCTGGACGGCCCTCTCTCAGGCGGCCCCGGATGGCTACACGCTGGGCTTCATCAACCTGCCCAACTTCAACGCCACCATCTCCGAGGGTCTGGCAACGTATACCGTGGACAGCTTCGCTCCCATCTGCAACCATGTGACGGAGACCTCCGTGGTTCTGGTGAAGGCGGACTCCCAGTTCAACACGCTGGAGGATCTGGTGAAGTACGCAAAGGAAAACCCCGGCAAGCTGAAGGCTTCCACCAACGGCAACCGGGCCTCCAACCACATCGGTGCGCAGGTTCTGGCTACTTCTGCCGGCTTTGAATATACCGACATTCCTTACGGCGGCACCGCCGACCAGCTGCTGGCGCTCCGTCAGGGCGAGGTGGACTTCTCCGTGGCCAAGGTAGCGGACTTCGCTTCCTTCACCTCTGAGGTCAAGGTTCTGGCCGTCTACAATCAGGAGCGTCTGGAGGGCTATCCCGACGTGCCCACCATGGGCGAACTGGGCTACTATGACCAGTGGCTGGGTTCCTCCCGCTGCATCGTGGCGCCTGCCGGCACCCCCGAGAATGTGATCAAGTTCTATGAGGACGCCTTCCAGAAGCTGATGGAAGACGCCGACTATCTCAAGGCTGCCGAGGCTGCTGGGATGGAGACTGACTATAAGAACAGCGCAGACACCGCCGCTCTGATCAAGCAGCAGCAGGACTTCACTGAAAGTCTGGCCGACGTTTGGGGCGACTGATCCCCATTTTGTGCGGGAGCAGCCGGTGGTTGCTCCCGCCTTATTTTTCCGCATCAATGCAGTGCGAACTGGAGGGCACTATGAAAAAAACTGATATTGGCGTTGTAGGCTTCATGTATGCGGTCTGCGCCTTTTTCTTCCTGATGTCCAGAGATCTGAAAAAGGGAGCTCGGATCTATCCTCTGTGCATCATTGCGATCCTGTTTCTGCTTACCACCGGTTATGTGGTTGAAATGCTGTTTGCCGCCAAAAAGAACGGGGTGACCAGCGGTATTCCGGAAATCTTCGAAGGGTTTCAGCCTAAGCAATTTTTTATCGTTCTGGGAATGCTCATCGCATATCTAATCTGTATGTACTTTGTCGGCTTCTATCTGGCGACCATCGTGCTGATGGCGGCAAGCCTGCTGTATCTCAGGGTCCCCAAGTGGCAGATCCTGATCTCTACCATTGTGATCATCGGATTGGTCTATGGCGCGTTTACCATGTTCCTGGGTGTAAAGCTGCCTGTGGGCCTGCTGTTCAAATAAAGGGGGGGCATGAGTTATGCTTGAAACTTTAGCCTTGATGGGACACGGCTTCGTAAACGCGATGTCCCTCAGCAATCTGCTGTTTATGGCCGGCGGCACCGCCATCGGCATCATCATCGGCTGTCTGCCCGGCCTGTCCGCTGCCATGGGCGTTGCGCTGCTGCTGCCCATGACATTTACCATGGCCCCGGAAACGGGACTGATCGTGCTGGGCGCTATCTACTGCGGCGCGATCTTCGGCGGCTCCATCTCCGCCATTCTGATCCACACGCCGGGCACCCCCGCCTCTGCCGCCACCGCCATTGAGGGCTACCAGCTCACCTTGCAGGGGAAGGCGGGCAAGGCGCTGGCCGTGGCCTGCTTCTCCTCCTTCTGCGGCGGTCTGCTCTCCTGCATCTCTTTGTACTTTTTCGCTCCGCTGCTGGCGCAGCTGGCCATGAAATTCGGCTCTCCGGAATATTTCTGGCTTTCGATCTTCGGCCTGACCATCATTGCGGGCGTGGCGTCCAAGTCTCTGCTGAAGGGTCTGATCTCCGGCGCGCTGGGCCTGCTGCTGTCCACCATCGGCATGGACCCCATAGAGGGCGCTCAGCGGTTCATGTTCGGACAGGCTTCTTTGTACGAGGGCATCAACACCACCTGCGCCCTGATCGGTCTGTTCTCCATGTCTCAGGTGCTGATCCTGGCGGAGAAGAAGATCAAGCAGCGGGCAAAGGCAGCCAAGTTCAGCGACAAGATCACCCTGAGCGGCAAGGAGATCAAGCGGATCACCCCCACCATCCTCCGTTCCTGGGTCATCGGCAACCTGATCGGTATTCTTCCCGGCGCGGGCGCATCCATCGCCTGCTTCTTGGGCTATAATACCTCCCGGCAGTTCTCCCATCACAAAGAGGAGTTCGGAAAAGGTTCCATCGAGGGCGTGGCAGGTTCTGAGGCGGCCAACAACGCCGTGACCGGCGGCTCCCTGATCCCCATGCTGACGCTGGGCATCCCCGGTGAGTCCGTGACCGCCGTGCTCATGGGCGGACTGATCATTCAGGGTCTCCAGCCGGGGCCGGAGCTGTTTACCCGCTACGCGCCCATGACCTATACCTTTTTCGCGGGCTTCGTGCTGGTCCAGTTCTTTATGCTGGGCATCGGCCTTCTGGGCTGCCGGGGCTTTGCGCAGATCTCCCGCCTTTCCGACGCCATCCTGATCCCCAGCGTGGCCGTCCTGTGTGTGGTGGGTTCCTTCGCCATCCATAAGAACTTTTTCGATGTGGTCATTATGATGATTTTCGGCGTGTTGGGTTATCTGGTCCGCAAGTTCGATCTGAACCCGGCGGCCATTGTGCTGGCCCTGATTCTGGGCCCCATCGGTGAAAACGGTCTGCGCCGCTCTCTGCGGCTGTCCGGCGGCAGCCCGGCCATCCTGTTCTCCACACCTCTCTGCTGGGTGCTGATCGCCCTGTGCGTGTTTGGCGTCTGCTCTCCTATTTTCATGAACCGCATGGAGAAAAAGGCTGTAGAGAATGCCGGCGGCGACATTCCCAATGAAACGGGGGACGATCCCGTTCGCACCTCCGACTGACGGACTTTCCGAAAAAACACAGGACACGGCAGCGCGCCGTGTCCTGTGTTTTATTCGCCAAGCGTATTGATGCCTACCAGACGGGTAAACAGCTTTGGGCTAAAATCAGCGTGGACGATACCAGTGTCCTGAATGACAGCACGGAGAACATCATCACACTTGTCACCTGCGTGATGAATCAGCCGGATTACCGCTGGTGTGTGCAGGCTCGACAGAAATAGCGTCAATGTTAAAAACTTCGACAAGAAAAAAGTTATTCACATTGATGTTAAAAAC